>Ga0209590_10000133_pt1 | contig 19258 bp, 14 predicted proteins | sample CZO8metaG_FD_188353 | JGI IMG/M metagenome (GOLD analysis project Ga0209590, IMG submission 188353) | Vadose zone soil microbial communities from the Eel River Critical Zone Observatory, Northern California, USA - CZOApr15con1.8 metaG... | ecosystem: Environmental > Terrestrial > Soil > Vadose...
GGCTTGGATCGCGGCGAATGGCCAGGGGCAGAATCGAACTGCCGACACGCGGATTTTCAGTCCGCTGCTCTACCAACTGAGCTACCTGGCCGGGCTATGCAGCAGAAGAACTTAGCGGACCGACTGGGGCGGTGGGAGTGCCAATGTTTGCCGTTGTTTGCCTTTTGTTTGCCGTTGTCGGGACTTTAAACCGCTTCGCCACGGCTTCGGCGAGGTCGGCTTCATCGATGATGTTGTAGCGGTCGAACATCGATCGGGTCTTCCACCCACACAGCTTCATGATCTCCCCCTCCGACAGCCCCGCACGCCGGAAGTCGCGCGCGGCGGTGCGTCGGAGGTCGTGCACGAGCCGGCCTTCCAGCCCAGCCTTCTTACACGCGCGCCTCCAAACGCACCGGAAGCTGTTGATGCGCTCGCCGCCGCGGTGAAAGACGAACAGCCCATTCCGCTCCACCCACCGCTCCTCCAACACCTGCTTCAACTCGTGGGCGAGACCGAACGGGAACGCGCGGGCGTCACCACCCTTGGTCTGGGTCGCGTGAAGCCGCATCATGTGCCCCTCCCAGTCCACTTGGTCCCACGTAAGGCCGAGTGCTTCGGACTTCCGCCACCCGGTCATGCGCAGAAACCGTACGACGGGTCGGACGTAGGCGGGCAGCTCGAGCAGCAGGGCCGCGAAGTCGCCCTCTTCGAAGAAGCCTGTCCGGGCGTTGCGGAGCGCGGGCAGCTTGAAGACCGGTCTCACGGCGAGGAGTTCGTTTTCGACCGCAACACTGAACGCTGCGCCGAGGATGCGCACCTCGTAGCACACCGTCCCTCGGGCGGCACCTTCGACGAGCCGACGCTCGATGTACTCCCCGACACGCGGCTTCGTGATCCTGAGCACTCGCGTCTTGACTCCGAAAAACCGTTCGACGTGATCGAGCGCCTCCTGAGCCCGACGCAGCGAGCGATTTCCTTCACGCTGGTAATGGCGCTCTAAACCGGCTCGAAGATCAGCGAGCGTCACCCGGTCGGGACGGCCTACGACCTTGCCGGACTTCCGGTCGCCGATGCGTTGGCGGAGCACCTCGAGCGCCTCGCCTTTCCGTCTGGTGTGCGCTGGTTCTCGGTGCCGCGTTCCATCAAGGGAATAGTCCAACCACCACGTCGCGACCTCTCGGCCGCGCGCCTTGGGTCGAAAGACCCGTCCTTGCCCTCTCATTAGTCTCCTCCCGCGTCAGAGTGTCCATGCGAGGGAAGGAATGTAGTGGCATTATGCCAGTCGTGGCAAGATGCCCGTGTGCAGACCTAGATTGCCACAGCGATGACGTCCGCCCAGTTACGCACCGCCCTCAAGGGGCTCCGCCTCTCCCGACGCCAGTGCGCCAAACGGCTGCGCGTTAACGTCCGCACCGTCTACCGGTGGGCCTCCGGCGAAAGCGAGGTCCCCGAAACCGTGGCTCTGCTCATGAACTGTTGGCTGCGGGAACGGCGCCGTCCTTAGCTCTCCGTCCGCGCTTGGCGTCGAGCCACGCCAGCACATCCTTGGGGAGGTATCGCTTCGTCTTCCGCCCGAGATCGATGCACGGCACCCCGAGGCGCTCTACCTGGCGAGGCTTGATCTTGAGCCAGGCTGCGACCTCGTCCCGGGTCAGGATCGCGTCGGGGGCAGGCGGGAGCGTCACTAGAACACTCCGCGCGTGCATTGAATATCGGGCCCCTGACCGACGTCAGCGGGGGATGCGGGGGATGCGGGCGATGTTTCCGGCAGACCCGAAACATTACCCGCGTTACCCGCATCACCCGCAACTGCGCTTGTGGCGACCCGCCAGAGCCCTGTCTTAGCGTGGCCATCGATCCCCTCCTTAACGAGCTTCCTGCCACCAAGGACCCGGTCCCGCACTGTGCGGAAGCAGTAGCCGATCCTGGCGGCGGTGATCTGGCCCTTGCGATCCGGCGCGCCGACCGTCTCAAGCCCGGTACGCAGCAGGCTGTGGGTCTCGGCGGAGTGGACCACGTCTTCTGTGCGGAACGCCCTGTCCCCGAAGCGATCTGCCAATGCGGCTAGAAGAATCCCGAGGGCCTCGAGGTCCTGGTCTAGTTCGGCACGAATGCGCCCGCGGCTAACCCTCGAGTCATTCGTCGCCGCCGGATCGGCGAGATCGACCCACACGCAGGCGCCGCGGATGAGATCGTCCCACGATTCGAACGACCCCATACGCGGCGCGCCGTGGCGGGGGCGGCCAGCAATGAAATAGGCGCGCAGGAGGGTGAGCGCAGCCGCGACAAGCGCCCGTCGGCGCGCTTCGATCCAGCCGATCAAGTCCGGGAAAGTGAACTTCTGACGGTCCTCGGGGTGCTCGATGCCAGCGTCCAAGTAGATTGGCACCATGCGCCTGCCGAGTGTCCTCCGGAATGCCAGATTATTGCCAGTGAACAGCCACACCACGCGGAGCGGGACCTCAACAACCTGGCTCACGCCGAGTATGCGGTCGGACCAAATGGTCGTTGTGAGCGCCGCCGCTAGGGCGTCCGACCCAAGCACGCCGGAGAGGTTGTCGACCAGGACCAGCGCCGTCCCGGCCAACGCGAGGGCCAGCACCCGCTTCCGAAGCTCCTCGGTCTCGAAGCTTTGAGTCATCACTGCGGCCGTGCGTCCGGTGCTAACGAGCGCGATCACGTTGGCGAGGAGGCCCTTCCCGGTGCCCGGCGTAGGCGAGCTTATCGCGAACCCCGGCACCGAGCCGTCGATGGCGTGGCGACCGACCAGTGATAGAACCGCCGCAAGGTAGGCCGACCGGCCAGATGCGTCCGTGAAGGGGAAGTCTTGAACTGGCTCGAGCAGCACCCGTGCGGCGCCTTCGGCCTCCGCGCGCGTGGGCCGATCAGGGATGGGGGGGAAATCTCCGGCGGGCTCGAAGAACAGGCCCGTCGCGCGATCGTACCCAGGTACCGACAGCACAGTGCCGTCGGGCCGCAGGACCGGCGTCGTCACCACACCCTCTAGCGGCGGAAGGCGCCATCCGGTTCGCCCGATGATCTGCTCAGCGACCCACGAGGGAGGCCGGGCGGTGACAATATCGCCGTTACGGGCTCGCCTCACCCAGCGGGCCGCTCGGCCCAAGCGATCGAGTATGGCGGCCTTGCCAACCTGCAAGATGACCGGAGCGCCGACCGGGCGTATGAGCCGCGTTTCCGGATCTTCGAGCCCGTCCGCGCGCCCCAGCTGCACAATCATCCGAGCGCGGACGAACAGATTGTGCTGCGTCTGCAGCGACGCCAACGCTTCGTCCGTCAGCGCCACGAGCTCTTGGCGGATTGTGATTTGAGGTCGGTCATCCCCACTGGCCAGGGCTTCCAAGCGTTGGTCCACCCGCTCCAACGTGGTCGCGGTCTCGCGCTCGATTTCCCGAGACAGCTCGTCCGTGACGGCGGCCGCCCGGGATTCCAGGCCTTCGAGCCCGTGCGGATGGCCTCGCACGACCGTCATGCCCACCGCCGCTTTGCGTGAGATGGCATCCATCGAAGGACGGTGATAGCTTGTTGTTGCACTGGAGCACCTTGTGTTGGCGGGCACCTGGCCGGGCGCCCGCTGACTTTTTTTAGGCAGGTGAAGGCTGCCCCGAGCCGCGCATAAGCCGCTGAACATCCCGGAGCGCGACGAACCACCGCCCGCCCCGCTTTTCACCGCGAAGCTTCCCCGTGAGCAGCAAGCGGTGTGCGTCCTGGTAGGGGATTTTTAACCGCGCCGCTGCTTCTGCGAGTCCTATCACGTCCTTGCCCATTGTCACCTCTCGGTGTGAGTCACTTACCGCGAGCGCTATATAGAGTGGTTGCGTCCGGCGGCAGATGGACTATCCTGTTCACGACTTCCCATGGGTACACGCCAAGGGTCTCGTGCCGTCGGTGGCTCCGACGCGGGTATATTCGTGATTCGCAACCCCCGCGCCTTAGCGCGAGGTCTGACGATGGCGTTGATACGGCTGGGCTACCGGCTCCAGTGGACCCAAACGGGCCCTGCGGCACAGTGGCGGCCGCCAGTCGTACAACGACGGGCTGCGCGGCGTGCGGCGGCAAGCATGTGGGAGACGATCCACAACCGACAGAGGCTCCAGAAGTTCAGGACGCAGGCCAACCGACGCCCGCTCCCCTCAAGACCGTCAGTGAAGGTGATTCCGCTCTCCACCTCCGGAAGCCGCCCTCCCTTCAGAGAGCCCATCGAGGAGATTTCAGCATTCGAATCTCAGCGGCTGAAGGCGGAGGAACTAGAGAACTGGCTGGGCGCGTCGAAATCGGCGGAGATAGGGCGAGCGAGCGAGGAACTAGGTCTCAGTCGCCCCACCCTGCATCGCCTTCTACACGGCACGCAGGAGCACCTTTCGTGGAGAACCGCTCGTCTGTTACGGCAGACTCTCCCAGCCCGCGACTGGGCGCAGTTGCAATTCCTTCTATGGCCGCGAGGCCGCCGGCCCGCGTATAAACGGCGGCTTGGAGCCTGAGTGTAGGAAACTCTCAACCGCATTTGACCGCATCGGCGGGCACCGGCCGGGAAAGGCCACGGGCCAAGTGTCCCCCATTGGTCGCGGCCTTCCTGGCTCCCTAGATTCAAGAAGGTGAACCGAACGCGAGGACCTAGTCGTGAAAGCGCTGCCGCCCGATAAGTCTGCCGAGCGGAACGAGAAGTCTGCCGGAGGAGGACAAAACGGCAACGGGCGCGCCTTCGCACCCGGCCATGATCCCCGTCGGGGTCATGGTCCCGCTCCCGGCACCGGCGGGCGCCCGCGCAGCGAGTTCCGCGCGCGCATGGCCGAGCTATGCAAGAGCACGGTGCCCGAGGAGATCCTCGCGCCGATCGCGCCCGAAGTGCTCGAGAAGCTGCTGCTGCTCCACCCGGGCGTGTACCTCGACCTGCAGCGGCTACGTGAAAAGACGTGGGTCGACATGGCTGATCGCGCGTTCAACCGGCCAGCGTCCCAGCCGACGGACGACGACGAGCGCGAGCAGCGGTTCTTTCAGGGCGTTCCGATCCTGGACATGGACGAGTGGCGGAAGATGTTTGCCGCGGGGAACCAACCGTAATGACCTAGCTGCCGAAGCCCCAGGCGGCGCTGCAGAAATATCTCCATCGAAAACGTCGAAGTCGTCACTGCCGACAGCGACGAGGTCGGCGCAGCCGTGACGTTGCGCCCAGTCTACTGTCTGAAGCCAACGGTCATGCCTCAGGCTTGAAGAGGAGAACCCTCGCCCAGCAAGAATGAGGGGCACCGAGGGCTTGTCTTCGCCGCCTAGAGCGTGGGTTCGGTGCCAGTCGAGAAGGCGCTTGTAGACGCGATCCCAGGCGGTGGGACTCGGAGTCTTGGGCACTGACGCCCCGTGCGCCAGCCATCGCCCTTGCGCTGTGGGCGGCATCGAATGCGATCAAGGAGTCCCCGGTCCGCGCCTGCGGGCTGCGATCTCCCACCTGCCCCTCAGCCGGTCCCGCAGCTCCGAGAGTCCCCAGCCCAGGAGCAGCCACACACCGACCGCAACCACTGCACCGAAGACGAACCCAAGCAGGGAGAAGGGATCGGACGTAGTGAGGCCCCGGACGATCGCCCGAACAGCCCACAAACAACCGAGCGCGGCAAACGAATACGCGATGACCCTCGCCACGTTCAGCAACCCCAGCACGAACGGCCGCATGTCCCTCCTCCGAGCACTACGTGCCCGCGGAACGCCAATGTAGTGCTACTTCTATGCTGTCGCTACTTCTACGCTCCTTCGGTACGCTGGTGCGCGCATGGCGTACCACAAGCAGCCGTCGCTCCGGCGCGTGATGGGGGAGCGTCTCCGCCAGCTCCGAGTTCGGGCAGGGTTTACGTCCCAGGAGGCACTGGGCAATCGAGCGGGGGTCCACAGGACCTACGTCGGCCGTCTCGAGAGGGGGGAAACAGGGGTTACAGTGGACATGCTAGCGGTAATCCTCGCCGCCATGCAGATCAACCTTGCCGAGTTCTTCCGTCCCTTCACGGCCGTTGTCAGCCCGAGGACGCCTCGCAGACGAGACTAGCTCGGACCAAGCGCGGCTCTGCGGCACCACTTACCTAGCTTTGACAGCTGCCCACGGGTGTTAGTGGCAAACACCTCGGCAAAGCGCTTCGTAATGCCAGTCGCGACGGACTGTTAGACATGCGCAGCGGACTTGGAATCCGCGGTCCGGCCGCGGCGGGCGGCCACGTTCACAGTGATCCGTTTCAGGGGTTAGGAGAGAAGGGGTCGCGCGGCTTCTCCCCTGACGTCGCCGTCAACCTCCCTGTGACAACGGACGCAGCTAGCGACGGGCGGCCAGCCGCTCGAAGCGTGGGTTGCCGCGCAGCGGTGCGAAGTTCGGATCGATCCGCAGCCACCCGGGCGAGAGAATGTAGGGCACTCGCAGCAGCAGCTCGAGCTGGTCGAGGGCACGGTCCGGCTGGCCGACAAGGATATAGATCCTTGCGAGCTGGTGCTCCACATACGCGTCGACGGTGCCACTGCTGGCGACGGCCACCTGTCCCTCGTGCACCGCGGCGGCCCGCCGCCCGAGGAAGGCCAGCGCCAGGCCGAGAAATGCGTGCTCCAGGGCGAGCGTCCGCGCGGCTCGTTCCGGCGGGTGCGTCAGCATGGCCTCGAAGGCTCGTCGTGCCGAGTCGGCGTAGACCCGCGCGCGCACCCGATCGCCGCGGAACCAGTAGGTTTCCGCGCGGCCCTCGTTCCATTGCCCTGGCTCGTCCCCGAATGCGCTAAGCGGGAGGGAGAGCAGCACTCGCTGCTGCTCGTCGTCTAGCAACCATTCGAGATCCCACCGCCCGACCAGCGCGTACAGGAGCGCCGCTCGGTCGACTTCCCGCGGCACGCCTCGGAGCATACGCTGCGCAGTCGCCAGGTCACCTTCTCCGAGATAGCTGGCGATCTGGTCGCCTATCAGCTCGGGCATCGTGGGCGCGACGGCAAGCCCTCGCGCGGCGGCCGCCCGCGCCTCGGGCCAGCGTCGTAAGGAGAGCAGTACAGCCGCGAGCCCTCGAGCCACGCGCACTGAGCGCGGGTCGAGTGCTTGGGCTCGCTCGAGCCGTGCAAGCGCCTGGCCCCAGCGGCTGAGCACCTGCTCCGCCGACGCAGCGGAGGTCAAAAGGTCCGTGTTAGTCGGGGCGCGAGTGAGCCCGGCCTCGAAGGCCTGGAGAGCCGCTGTCGCGTCGCCGCGCACCAAGTATTCGTAGATGCCGACCGCGCGCTGCGTCTCGGGAGCGCCTGGTGCGAGTTTGACGGCGTGTTCCAGCGCCCACCGTGTTGCGTCGGCTTGCGCCGGTGTAGGTTTGGTGACGGCATAGACGTACGCGCCCGCTTCTGCGAGTCGAGCCCAGGCCAGGTCAAAGGCCGAGTCAAGGCCGACTGCCTGCGCGTACAGGTTGGCGGCGCGTTGGAGACTTGATTGGTCCCCACTGTTCATTGCTTGCGAGGCTGCTTCGCCCCTCAGGAAGGCATCATAGGCCGCGAGGTTGTCGGTGGGGCGGACCGCGAGCGCCTGCTGCTCAGCCCCACCCAGCGCGACGCTGAGCGCGTGGGCCACGTTGCTGGCGATGTCGGCCTGGACCTTGAACACGTCAGTGACCGCCGCATCGAACGCCTGCTGCCAGCGGCTTTCCGGGGCTCCAGCGGTCCGGACCTCCATCAGCTCGGGGCTTACCTGCACCCGGTTACTGCCGGCGGGCCCCTTGGCCCAACGCACCGTGCCGGTCAACAGGTAGCGCACGCCCAGCTCCCGAGCTATGTCCCGAGGTGACTTGGTCGTCCTGCGATACTGCGTCGAGCTCGTCCGGGCGATCACGGCGAGTCCTGGCAGCGCAGTCAGTTTGCCGCGAACCGCGTCGCTCACCCCGTCCGCGAAGTACTCGTCCTCGGGCCGTCCCAGGTTCTCGAACGGGAGCACGGCGAGGCGCGTAGGGCCCGCGCCGGCCGGGCCACCCCCCGTTCGGCGCCAGGCGACGAAAGCGCCGACGCCGATCAGGGAACCGACCGCGAGCGCGGCGAGGAGTGGCCGCTGGCGCAGGAAGCGAAGGAGGGCAGGGCGGTCGGTGCCCGCGGTACGCACTGGGCCTGCCGGCCGTAGCGCCTCCGTGAACTCTGCTGCGCTGCTATACCGATCGACCGGCGCCTTCGCCAGCGCCTTGCTGACAGCCTGCTCGATCGCCTCGGGTACGCTCTCTCGCACCGTACGGATGTGCGGAATCGGCTCGCTGAATCGCTTCGCAATGATGGCCTGGGCGCTGGGACCGGTGTAGGGCGGCTCGCCCGCCAGCATCTCGTAGACCACGCACCCCAGGCTGTAGATGTCACTTCGCGCGTCCAGATCGCGCTCCGCGGTCGCCTGCTCCGGGCTCATGTACGCCGGGGTGCCGACCGCCATGCCCGTTTCGGTGAGCCTGTCCCCGACCGCACTCTGGAGCGCGCGCGCTACGCCAAAGTCCGCCACCAGGGCGTGCCCGCGACTGAGCAGGATGTTCTCGGGCTTGATGTCACGATGGATGATCCCCTGGCTGTGCGCATAGCCCAAGGCATCCGCGACTTCCCGGGTGATCTGGAGCGCATCATCGAGCGGGAGCTGCCGGTCCCGGGTGAGCCGCTCGCGCAGCGACTCGCCCTCCACAAACGGCATTGTGTACCAGAGCTGACCGGCCGCTTCACCGGAATCGAGGACCGTCAGGATATGCGGATGCTGCAAGCCGGCAGCGAGCTTGATCTCGCGCTGGAACCGCTCCGGACCCAGGGTAGAGGCGAGTTCGGGACGGAGGACCTTCAGGGCGACACGGCGCTCGTGCTTGAGATCGTGGGCGAGGTAGACCGTCGCCATCCCCCCGCGGCCGAGCTCACGCTCGATCGTGTAGCGGTCGGCGAGGGCGGCGTGCAGACGGGCGAGAAGGTCGTTCGTAGTCGCTCGCCGGGAGGGGACGGCTCCATCATAGGCGCCTGGACCCGGCGCGGCCAGAGGAGGGCATCGTCGCATTTCCGCCCTATGGTGCGCAAAAGCAGCCTAGCCGAAGCACCGGTACGAACCGAGCCCCCTGCCCCGCCGCCGGATCGGGTCGAGCGGCGTAGCCTGGAGCGCATCAGCCGCGAGGGAGCAACGAGACGGTCGACTCGTTCGACCGCACGCTTGGCGCACAAGTCGATTATCCGCACGCGACTCAAAGAGATGTGACGACAGCAGCGAGCTGGCGGCGCCGGAGAGAGCGAGTCGCCCACACTTTAACGGCGGGCAGCGGATTGGTCATCCGCAACCCGCCGGTAACCGGCTCTGGCTCTTGCGGTTAGAAGGCGCTTTGCCGGATGCTTGGCGCAGGACGAAGCCGACGCGTCCCCCGCCGGGGGATCACACGCGCTCTGCAGCCGCCTCCCAGAACCTCGTGCGCTCCGCGAGTTGAGCAAGTTGCGGCAAAGTGTGCCAGTCAGGGTGTGTTCTACGCCTTAGCGCAATGAGTTGGGGCATCCGAAGAACGAGCGCAAGTCGCGAGAGGTAGCATGACAGAACTCACAGGTGGGGCGCCTCGTCAGAACACGGCCACAGCGCCGACGGCGAAGGCGCGGCCAGGTTGGCGGAATTCGGGGCGTGTACGGTAGCGGACATCAAAGACGTTTTCGATACGGAACGTCAATCGTATGTATGAGGAGACACCTCCAGAGGCTAAGAGGTTGATGAGGGTGAATGGAGCGAGGTGCCCGTCGGAAGTGTTTTCGGGGTCCGTGAAGCGGTCCCCGATAAACCGGGCTTCAACGCTCGCGAAGGACGTGCGGGATCGCCCATACGTCAGAGTGAGGCTGCCGCTGTTCCGTACGTTGTCGTCAAGCCGGTTCCCGACCAGCTCGTCGTGGCCAACGAAGTTGACGTATGTCGCGGAGGTGAACGTATAGCCGCCGTTGAGAGCCAATGAGGGCGCGATGCCGGTGGTCGCGTCGACTTCAAGGCCGTGGAACGAGACGCGCGCGATGTTCTGCGGGCGGAAGACGCTATCGTTTCCGGGGAGGAAATCCCAGAACCCGTCGGCGTGGGAAAGAAAGCCGGTAAGGCGCACGTGCGCCGGGCTCAGGAAGCGCTCGACTCCGATCTCGGCACTCGTCAGGCGCTCGGGGTTGAGGCTCGCGTTTCCAGCGTACTTGACACCGTACGATTCAGTTAGCGGGAGGAGCCGATCTGAGATGGTAGGGCTCCGGAAGGCACGGCCAACGGAGGCGCGGACGATGGTGCCGTCGGGGAAGCGGTGATTGATCCCGACGCGCCACGAAGGTTCGACACGGTTGCCCGGGGGTGCATCTATGCGGATACCGGCGACGAGCGTGAAACGGCGACCGGAGTCGACTTCGTCCTGTGCGAAGACCGACCAAGTGGTGGCACTGCCCACGACCGGTTTGGGCCCACCCGCGGTGTCAGCAGACGGCTGGACGTCGGCGAACTGGTAACGCCACTCCGCGCCAGTGGTCAAGCGGTGGCTTGCAGCAACCGGAGTGCTGTAGGTCAGAATTGTGCCTAGGGAGTGTTGGCGAAAGCGTTGTGAGGGCTGTACGAACCAAGCAAGGGTCTGATCGAACGCATTGCGGTAGACGCGGAGTGTGGTCAGCGCTGCTGCAGCTTGGGCTCCGTGCCAGACGAGCGTCAGGTCTTGCAGGTTCCGGTCGACGCGGCGCTGGTAATCGGCATCAGTTCCGCTGCCGTGGAAGTAGGCGGCGTACACGCGCGTGTCGAACCGGCCGATCTCGCCGCCGACGTTGACGAACGCGTTTCTCGCGGTCCAGTCAATTGCGTTGCCGCGCGCGTTGTGCAGGTATCCATCAGTGCCCGTGGCCGCGCCACTCAGGAACAGATCCCAAGGGCCCAGCGCGCGTCCGTGAGACGCGGCCATCGTATAAGTGCGGAAGGACCCGGTCTGGGCATCGAGGGTCGTCTGGCTGGTATCACTACCGCGTGCCGGGATGAGGTTGACGACACCCCCCATGGCGTTCGTGCCGTAGAGAACAGAGCCGGGGCCGCGGACGATCTCAAGCCGTTCTATTGCGTAAAGAGGGAACTCGGCGATGTCGACTGTACCAAGGTACTCATCCGTAAGCGGACGACCGTCGAGGAAAATGAGCGCGCGTTGAGTGCCGAAGCCGCTGGTAACCCCGCGCATCGTGATCCGGACCTCCTGGCCATAGCGGGCGTCGCCGACGACGTCCGTGCCAGGAAGTGTTTGGACCGCGGCATCGATCGTCGCCGCCTGTCGGGCCTCGAGCGCAGCGCGATCGAGGACATCGACATCGTTGGGTTGACTCTCGACTGAGCGCTGGGTGCGTGTCGCGGTCACGACGACGAGTTTGATACGCACGGGCGCGCGGTAAGCAACAGTGTCGGCCCGGGGACGCGCCGTGTCGGCCGGCAGCGGCGGGTTGCCCTGAGCCGCGAGCGTTGGTGTCAGGGCAGACGTGACGAGCATGAGCGGCACGCCCCGCCGCATGAGTCGAAGAGAGTTCAAACGAGCTTCCACTGCCTCAGCATTAGACCTTCATGACGCCGCCCTTGATCTAGCCTCGCCACCGCTGCTTGGAAGGCGCGGTGGGGACACGCCTTTGGCGGTGTCATGTAAGACGCCAAAGACTGCCAGTGCCCGCTTCCGCGTTGACGCCGCCCCCGGCGTGGACTTCGAAGCGCCCGAAATCCAAGACGTACAGCGCTCCCTCAAGAGTATCGAAACGGACATCGATCGGTCGGTGGAACGGACCATCAACCGTGTGCCGCATCGTCCAGCTTGCCATATCTATGCAGACGACTGTGCGCCCGCAGCGAGGTCCGTCTGGTGCTGTCAGGGGTCTCTCATCGCCGAAGAGGGCAGCGTAGAGATCATGCCCGACGAAGTCGAACTTGGTCGCAGCAGCGTGAGGCTGGAACTTGAAGAGTGGTCGAGCAGGAGTTGGCAGCTGCGAGTGGTTGCCAATGAGAAAAGCCGGCGCGCCGCCGCGCTCGGGCCGGTAAGCCTCGATGGTCACCGGTTCGCCAGCAACGTAATCAGGCCAGCCACACCATGCGCCAGATCTTACTTCGAAGAGGGCGTCGGGTGCGTTACCGATAGGACGACTACCTCGATCATCCGCTCCCTGATCTATGGCCAGCAGTTTCCCGTCGGCTGTGAACCTGAGGCCATAAGCGTTCCGCAGGCCCCAGGCTACCAGCTCGAGCTGACTTCCGTCAGAATTGCACCGCATCACACCCGCGGTGCATGGCAATTGCGCCAAGACTGTTTGTCCAGGCGTCGTGGGGGTGCCGAACGGGACGAAGGCCCCGGTTTGCGCCCGCGCGCCTCGCGTGCCACTCAGCGGGTCCTCGGTCTCAAAGTTTAAGCCCGTGAGGACGAGACTGAAGCCTGGAACGTCGTACGCATGCGGCAATCTTCGCAACCAACCCAACTCATAGGCATCCAGCCCCACGACCCCGCTATTAGTCATCGCTCCCTGGCTGAAGTAGAGTTTTCCGTCGGGGCCGAAAGCAATCATGTTGGTGTGGTAGTTGCCCGGACCGGGTAGATGGTCCAGAACAACCTGCCGCCGGCCGTCGAGAAAAAGCCGCGTGATCCGACCGGGGTGTCCTCCCTCGGACACGTACAAGGCCCCGTCGTGGAAGGTCAGCCCATTGATGGGGGGCCGAAATTCTTTGGCGAGGAGTGCGCGATCTCCGTTTGCCGAGACCCTCCACACGCGGCCTCCTGGCGAGGCACCTCCGAAGGGTAGCCCGGCTTCTGCTACATACAAGCCGCCCGCCACGTCAGTCGCGACACTGGTCGGAAAATCCAACCCCTGTGACACAAGCTTCAGTTTCACAGCGACCAGATGTGCAACATGTTTCCAGCGCCAACGACTACGAAGTTCCCGTAGATCGCTGGCCCCAACACATTATCGCCCGTGAGACCGGAGGCCGACCAGAGACAGAGGCCAGTACCGGCGTCGAGCGCATAAAGGCCGGGCTTTGTCGAGCTGATAAAGACTACGTCGTTAACCACGGCCGGAGAGGCGAGTCCGGCTTCCGACGTCGCGTACATCGGCGGTGCCGGGACTGTGTATCTCCGTATCCCGTCAGCCCCAACGGCAGTCACCCAGCGGTCGGCCAGCGTTGCCCAGTCGAGGGCACGCAGGAAAGGTGTTGAATTGCCATCGATGCCACCATAGCCGCCGAGACCGACATAGAGGCACCCCAGTCCGTAGTGCACGGCAGGCGTTCCGAACACTCCCCACAGGTTCTCACCAGGCCCGGCGTGGTTGTCGAACGCACCGACCGGAGTAGCTGGGTTGTCGTTGACGTAGGGGAGCAACTGACGAAACTGTATCAGGGCCATCGTGGCCGCGTCAAAGAGGAAGAAGGCGCCGCTCTTGCTGCCAATCGCCACCAACCGCTGTCCCCCGTTCGCAAAGAGGAGGGGACTACCACAAACATCGACGTCAGTGTCGTTAGCTCGGTAACTCTGCGCCGCCGTCGGCTCGTAGAAGCCGCGGAACTGCCCGGTTATCGCGTCTAGAGAAAGGACGCCACTCCCGTAGAGCACATCGGGCTGGGGATTCCAGTCCCCTTGCGTAGAGTTGCCAGTCCCAACATAAATCCGGTCGAGAACGCCATCGTAGGCTGGAGACGACCAGACCGAACAGCCCTTAACAGGCGGCTCTGGGGCGACCGTGAATCCCGCAGCCCAAGCTGGAAGTGGGTCGCTCACTGCAGCTCCGTGGGGGATGGCATTGGGTGCGTTGTCGGCCCCGGCGTTGTACTTGTTCGTGGAGAACAGCCACACAACACGGCCAGTGTTCGCGTCGAGGCAATACACGAAGCCGTACGCACTGTACTCGCCCTCGCCGCACCCAACGTAGACCCGGCCGTTCGCGACCAATGGTCCGGTCCAGCAGTCCGCCGACGGGTTGTTTACTGGCTGGTTCTGGGCTTGGCTGGGCACGCGCAAGTCTGTGCGCCACACCTCCGTCATTGGCATCGTCGTGAGATCAACGCAGTGAACAGTGCCCGGAATGTTCGTTATATACGCCTTTCCATCAACGACCGCCGGTGAGCCTCCGATGCCAGGTGCGTAGCCCGAGCCAGCAGGAGTGTCGAAGTGGTCGTCGATGTTCCCAGTAGAGAGATCGATCTTGTAGAACGTTCCGATGCCTCCCGGTCCGTAGGTCGTGCCGACGTAGATCTTGCCGCCCACGATCGTCGGGATCGACCAGATCGTACCGTTGAGCGCTACTGGCGTAGGCAGCGTGGGTGAGAGACCGCCGACGCTGGCACTGGTGATGCCGCTACAGCCCGAGCTGTGGCCGCTGTGAGCCTGGTCGTGATGATACATCCACCAATTCTTTGAGGCGAAGAAGCAGAACCAAGGTTTCGGCCAGGGCCATGGGTATGGCCGAGGCCACGGAATGGGCCACGGAAATGGGCGCGGCCATGGGAACGGCCAGGGCCACGGGCTCGGCCGGGGCGGAACGGGCCAAGGTGGGTCGAAGTCCTCGAATAGCTCCGGTCGGAAGAAGAGTGCCTCCTCAGGTAGCCCACCGTGCGGGGTCCTGAGCTTGCCGAGGCGCTCGCGCAGCTCCTGCAAGGTGGCATCACGGGGCAGTGGAAAAGCGTCAATGTACCCGCCTCGCCCCATCCTGATTGGGAGCTCCGCCCGCGGTCGGAGCGTGCTTTGCACCTCGAGGACTGCAAGCGCGCGGCGAAGCCTGTCCAACTCCTCAAGCGGGGTCTCCATTAGCGGGGCCAAGCAGACTGCGGTAATCTCCTCCATGTCCTTTACCGAGTCGCTGTCGACATAGCGCCGTTGTTCTGCCATCGTCCGCAGGGCCTGTTGCAGCAGCCGGTCGCGGGGCAGGCCGATTGGCACGTACTCGCCCGGTCGCTGGATCTTCGCCCACACGTATCCGAGGCCGACGTTCACGCCGGAGTTCCACACGGGTTTGAGCGTGCCCACTTGATCGTCCCACCGGAAGACTCGGAGGGTATAGGGGTCGATCCCTGCCACGGCTCGGGAATCGAAAGGCTGAACGAGTATTGTGCTCGCGAGGGTTTTCGGTCCGGTCACGAGAGTTGCGAGACCAATGTCGCAGAGTGTGGCCTCCGGTGCGGAGAGCGAGACCTCCTTCAATCGCAGCCCCTCAGCAAGCTTACCGTCGGCGGTGCTCGGCCTTAGATAGGGTGGCGGGTGACTGATCGGCTTACTGGCGGGCATGTTGCCTCCCTGCTATTTGCAAGAAGCCTCTTAACGGCCGACGCAGAGCGCCAGCCTCAGCGCGCTTACACAACCTACTCTCCAGCGGGAACTCTCCTAGGGCGTTTTTGCGGCACGAAGGGGCAGTTCGCGACAGGTTTTGCGAAAAGACTCCGAAGTCCGTGGCCAGCCTTGTGTTCGCACTCGAAGGTTCCGGAGTGGCAAACACCTTGGCAAAGCGCTTCGTAATGCCAGCACTGACGGAAGGTTAGATGCGCACCGGACTCGCAGTCCGCGGTCCTTGGCAATGCCCTGGCCGTGTCGGCCTGGCGACTAAGCAGAGGGCGACCGGGCGGCACCGCCAGGCTGGCGACTGTCCCGTCCCCGCAATATTCTGGTGAAACCACATGGGTGGGAAATCGTGCCCGAGCGCGGACTGTCTAACTTCGAGCCTTCACCACGCCTATCGGAGGCCTTCGAGTACGCCCGGAGCCTCCACGCCGGCCAGGTGCGCAAGGGGACGACCATCCCCTACCTGGCGCACCTGCTCGCGGTCGCCTCTTTGGTCGTAGAGAGCGGGGGGAACGAGGACGACGCGATCGCCGCATTGCTGCACGACGCGATCGAAGACCAGGGCCATGACGGTCGTACCAGATACGAGATAGCGCGTAAGTTCGGCGATGGCGTTCTGCGGGTCGTGGAGGCATGTACTGACGCCGACGAAGTCCCCAAGCCACCCTGGCGACAGAGGAAGGAGGCTTACCTCGCTCACTTGAAGACCGCGCCCATCGCTGTGCGCCGACTAGTCGCGGCGGACAAGCTCCACAATGCGCGAGCGATTCTAGCGGACCATCGCCGTCTCGGCGACGGGTTGTGGAGCCGGTTCAACGCCCCGCGCCAGGACCAGCTCTGGTACTACCGCGGCTGCGTTACGGCTCTACGCCAAGCTGACACTGGACGCGAGATAGCACCACTCGTCGACGAGCTCGACGCGGTGGTGACCACGATCGAGGAAGCGGCAAGCTGATGCACTCCTGCGCCCTTCCTGCGGAAGAGCGAGACCTTCGCCCTCATCCTTCACGCATAGGTTAGGCCGAAGACTGTATCCGCCAGCCACCGCCGGAACGCCTCATTGTCGCTGAACTGCCGGAACAACTCCGTGTCGTCCTTCAGCACGCCGGTCATCACCCGCCCAAGCGCCTTGTCGTGCTCGATGCGGGCGTTTTGCTTGTCTGAGTTCTTCTTGGCGTTCTGATAGGCACCGTCGGCGGCGACCTTCGTTGGAATGTCCTGGGTGATAAGACGATGCACACGATCCGCGTCGGTCCACGGGATGTTGCCGAACTGATCGTTGAAGGTCTTGAGAATGTTGGATAGCCGGTCCAGCTCGGTCTCCGGCCTTGGTCCGCCGCCGCTCGTCGGCACCGGCTCGATCTCGGCGTCGGCGTCCGAGAGTTGGATGGCGATAGTCGCCTTCTTCTCGGCCCGGTAGCTGTCCATATCGATGGTCTCGAGCAGGCCCTTCGACAAGTCTTCCTCAACCGGGGCAGGCAGCTTGGGCACGAGGAAGTTCAGGAAAATGGAGAGCTTCTCCCACTCCACACTCGTGTACGGGAGAATTGACGAGAGGAATCCGTAGGTCCGAACAAACGCCTTAGCCTTGCCCTTGAACTCGACCTGACCATCCTCCTTCAACTGCTCCTTGTAAACGGCCACGCACGCGTCGAGAATCGGGTCGAGCTTGTCGCGGTCCGCTCCGCCGAGATACAGGTCGACGAACTGGTCAATCTGCGTCTGTGAGTAGGCCTGGTAGCCGTCCAGGCCTGCTTTCAGGTCGTGAAGCTTGTTGGGATCAGTCTCCTCCGCTAGGAACGTAGTGCGGTAGTAGTCCTCGAAGGCCTCGCGGATGGTGTCGGCGTCGTTCATGAAGTCGAGCACGAACACATCGTGCTTCTGCGGATGCGCCCGGTTGAGTCGCGACAGCGTCTGTACCGCCTTGATGCCTGATAAGATCTTGTCCACATACATGGTGTGCAGCAGGGGCTCGTCGTACCCTGTCTGGAACTTGTCGGCGCACACGAGGAACCGATAAGGATCTTCCTGGATGCGATCGGCGATCTGGCTCGACGGGAACCCGTTGAGCGACCCCTCCGTAACCTTCACCCCGCCGTACTCCGGCTCGCCCGAGAACGCGACGATCGCCTTGTAGGGGCTCTTGCGCTCGGTGAGGTAGTCGCGGATAGCGTGGTAGTACTGGATCGCCCGCTCGATGCCACTCGTGACCACCATCGCCCGCGCCTGCCCGCCGATCTTGCCGAGTCCGAGCACTTGCTCGCGGAAGTGGTCCGCCATGATCTCCGCCTTGAGTCGGATGGCGTGGTCGTGGCTCTCGACGTAGCGGCGGAGCTTCTTCTTCGCCCGCTTGGTGTCGAACTCCGGGTCGCCCTCGACCTTCTTGACCAGCTTGTAGTAGCTCTCGACCGGCGTGTAGTACTTGAGCACGTCCAGGATGAACCCCTCCTGGATTGCCTGCTTCATGGTGTAGCTGTGGAAGGGGCGATGCTTGACCTGGCCGCCAGCCTGGAAGCCCTCGCCGAAGATCTCGAGCGTCTTGTTCTTCGGGGTGGCCGTGAAGGCAAAGTAGCTTGCGTCGGGGAGGAGCTTCTTGGCCTCCATGAGGCGGTTGATCTTGTCCTCGGTGGTCTCGTCGTCCTCCTCGGCTCCCGCCGCCGAGAGAGCCATCGAGAGCGCGGCGGAAGTGCGCCCGCCCTGGCTGGAGTGCGCTTCGTCGATGATGATGGCGAACTTCTTGCCTCGGTGCGCGTCGCCGATCTCGTTCAGGACGAACGGGAACGTCTGGACGGTCGTGATGACGATCTTCTTCCCCGATTCCAGGAAGGCGGACAGTTGCCCGGTCTTGCTACCCGCGTCCCCGGTCACCGCTCCTACGGTCGCACCAACCTGCGCGAACTGCTTGATGGTGGCCCTGATCTGCTCGTCGAGGATACGCCGATCGGTCACGACTATGATCGAGTCGAAGACCGTGGAGTCGCCTTTCTTGAGGCCGATGAATTGGTGCGCGAGCCATGCGATGGAGTTCGACTTGCCGCTGCCCGCTGAGTGTTGGATCAGATAGCGCCGGCCGGCGCCGTGCCGACCTGCGTCGGCCAGGAGCTTTCGGACCACATCAACCTGGTGGAAGCGGGGCCAGATCTGCAGCGCCTTCTTTCTGCCCGTCCTCGCGTCCTTGATCTCCACGACCTGCGCGTAGTTCTCGAGGATGTCGGTCAAGCCGTCGCGGGTGAGGATCCGCTTCCAGAGATAGTCCGTCTTTAGACCATCCGGGTTGGGAGGATTCCCCGCGCCGTCGTTCCAGCCCAGGTTGAAGGGCAGAAACCAGGACGCCTTCCCCTTGAGATGCGTGCAGAACCGCACCTCGTGGTCGTCCACCGCGAAGTGCACCACGCAGCGGCCGAACTCGAAGAGCCTCTCTCGTGGGTCACGATCCCGCCTATACTGCTGGACTGCATCATCGACCGTTTGCTTGGTGAGGCTGTTCTTCAGCTCGAAGGTGGCGACAGGCAGGCCGTTGATGAACAGGCCGAGGTCGAGCGCGAGCTGTGTCTCGTCGCGACTGTATCGGAGCTGGCGGCTGACACTGAAACGGTTGGCGGCGTAGCGTTCTTGCGCCTTGACGTTTCCCGGGGACGGCGTGCCGTAGAACAAGTCAACGTGGTGCGGCCCGTGTTTGATGCCGTGGCGCAGCACGTCGATGGTGCCACGCTTGCTGATCTCGCCTTGTAGCCGCGCCAGGAACTTGCGCCGCGTCGGACCGTCCGTCTCGAGGTGCAGGGCTTCGGCGACTTCAGGTTGCGTCGCCATCAGGAAGCCCCGAAGCTGAACCAGGTCGACGCAGTATTCCCGGTCGTAGTGCGCCGCATCGCCGAGCAGCCACCCGGTGCCACCGGCGACGGGCGCGGAAGTCTCCGTTGCCACGTGGGCGGGCACGAGGATGTCGGCCCGACCAGTCATTGCTCTAACGATCAGCACCTCGA
>Ga0209590_10000134_pt1 | contig 19155 bp, 10 predicted proteins | sample CZO8metaG_FD_188353 | JGI IMG/M metagenome (GOLD analysis project Ga0209590, IMG submission 188353) | Vadose zone soil microbial communities from the Eel River Critical Zone Observatory, Northern California, USA - CZOApr15con1.8 metaG... | ecosystem: Environmental > Terrestrial > Soil > Vadose...
AATGCTGCGGGTCGGCCCGACGCCGCGCCAGAACGCGGTGGGTACTCCTGGCGGCTCCTGGCGCACGTACTCCACTCGGATGTTGGGAAGCGCATACGGCGGCTCCGCGGCGCCCTCCACCGCGTCGGTGTCGAGACCCTTCATCGTTGCGATCACGCTGCCCAGGCCCAGTGCCCGGATCACCCGCAGGTTCTTCGGGAAGAGCTCGCTCGACACCCGCGCAATGATGGATGATCCGGTGACCCGATGGGTCCAGGCGATCGGCTTGCCCTGGGCATCGAGGCCGGCCGCGATGCGATCATAGTAACACGGCCGGTACATGTCGTGCTGGATGTCTTCCTCGCGGCTCCAGAGCACCTGCACCGGGCCGGTGACCTGTTTCGCGACCTGCACCGCCCGAGTGATGAAATCCACCTCGAGCCGCCGGCCGAAGCCGCCGCCCAGGAGATGGTTGTGCACCCGGACCTTGGACTTCGAAAGCCCGGTCACTTTGGCGGCGGCGTTCTGAGTGAAGGTCGGGACCTGGGTTCCCACCCAGACGTCGCAGCCGTCAGGCCGGACGTGGACGGTGCAGTTCACCGGCTCCATGGTGGCGTGCGCGAGGAACGGTTGCTCATAGATCGCCTCGACCTTCTGTGCGGCGCCGGCCATCGCCGCGGCGACATCGCCATCCTTGCGCGCGACGACTCCCGATTTCTCGGACGCCGTTGCCAGTTGCTGCACGATGTCGGCGGTCGAGAGCGCTGCATTCGGCCCGTCGTCCCAACGAACGTCGAGCGCAGCCAGGCCTTGTTTCGCCGCCCACGTATCGGCGGCGACCACGGCCACCGCGTCCTCGAGGCGCACCACCTGCTGCACGCCCGGAATGGCCTTCGCCTTAGCGTCGTCGACGCTCGCGACCTTGCCGCCGAACACCGGACAGGCGGCCACCGCGGCGAACTTCATGCCGGGGAGCCGCACGTCGATGCCGAACTGTGCCGTGCCGTCGACCTTGTCGGGAGTATCGAGTCGCTTCGCCGGCGTGCCGATCAGCTTGAAGTCCTTGGGGTCCTTGAGGGCCACGCCGCTCGGCACCGGAAGGAGCGCGGCGCGGTCGACGAGAGCACCGTACGTCAGGCTGCGGCCGGTCGGTCCGTGCATCACCACGCCGTTCGCGGCACGACACGAGCCGGGCTCGACCTTCCAGGTCTGGGCCGCGGCGGACACGAGCATGGTGCGCGCGGTGGCCCCGGCGCGACGCAACGGCTCCCAGTTGCCGCGCACCGACGTCGAGCCGCCCGTTTCCTGAACCCCGAACAGCGGCTCGGCGTACAGCGCGTCGTCGGGGGGCGCGTGCTCGAGCCGGACCTGGCTGAGATCGACCTCCAGCTCCTCGGCGAGCAGCATCGGCATCGACGTGTAGGTCCCCTGCCCCATTTCCACCTTGTGCATGACGAGCGTGACACCGCCGTCGCGGTCGATGCGGATGAACCCGTTGGGCTTGAATTCGCGTGCCGCTTGAGGGCCGGCAGCGAGTGCCGTGCCGATGCGCGCGGGCAGACTGAAGCTCACGAGCAGACCGCCGCCGGCGGCGGCGCCCGCTCTCAGGAAGGTCCGGCGGGACAGGGTATGCACCGCAGTCGAAATTAACTCGCCGAACGGCTTCCCGCAGCAAGACCACACCCGCTATGGGGTGTTGGACCGACGCTACATCCTACAGGAGAAAAGGGCGATCAGTTCGGGGCGTGCACGCGTGGGCCGCCGTAGTCGCGGTTCCGCCCCAGCGTCGGGCCGGAGACGTCAAGACCGCCGCGCGTATTGTCGATGCTCGCGATGAACTGGCGGATCGAGCCCGGAAACGAGTCCGTCCGGCCGTTCTTGCCGAACGGATCGGTGAACCAGAACACCGGGCCCTGGGCGTTGTCGATCACGTTCTCGTTGATGTCCACGACGCGCTCGACGCCGTTGAAGACCGAGCGCGGGTCGTCGAACGTCACGCCCGCGATCGTCCCCGCGCCGGTCGACTGGTCGCACTGTTCTCCTTGCGCCCGCGCGCCGCTCGGGGTGACCTCGTAGCAGACGTCGATGGGACGCCCCACGAGGTTCGTGGCCGCCGGATCATAAAAACGGCTCGGGAGGAACACCTGGAAGTAGGGATTCAGAAACGCTAGCCCGTGGCCGTCCGCTGCCCGCACGCTGAGCGAGAGTTGCCAGCTCTCGTGCAACACGCCGAAGTCGGACCGCTGACCGGGCGGCACGAGCACGAACTGATCGACGCAGGTGCGATCGGGGATGATGCGCCGTCCGCCTCCTGACGGCGAATTGGCGGGCGTCGCGGGTCCCACGACGACCGGCGTGCCGTCACACGAGCGGTCGAACTGCCCCGGGTCGCCGATCGCGGCGAGCAGCGTGAGGTCCAGCCGGGTGCCGTCGGTGCAGCGAATGTGATAGGCGAGCTCGTGCAGGTTGTTCGTGAAGGCGTCCTTCGAGTGCGTCCCCTGGTGCAACTTGGCGAGCACGTCGCAGCGGATCTCGAACAGCGATCCGGCCGCGGCGCTGCCGAACCGCATCAGCACGTCGTTCTCCCACTCGATCTTGTGGCCGAAGTGGTCCTCGTGGCGGGGGTTCGCGGGGTCATAGACGTCGAGCTGCTCGTTGGCGTATCCGAAGGGGATCGGCCCGACCTCCGCGTACAGCGCCGACCCGCGGGGGTCGCGGCCGTGATCGTGCCCAAACGAGCACCCGGTGACCGGATCGACCGGCGGGTGCCACGTCGGATAGAGCTTGCGATCCGGACCGACCACGGAGTAGCTGTTGTGCACCTCGGCCGTGCAGTCGTCGCGCGGCCCGGGCGTCCAGATCCCGTAGGATGCCGCGAAGCCGATCGGCGGACCGTTTCCCAAGTTCTGGAATACGCTGTCGCTGCAGGCGGCGGCCGCGAAAGCAACGAGCAGGGGTAATGACGAGGCACGCGACATGGGACACTCTCCGTACCCAGCTTCGCTGCGCCCTGAGCCCGCGAGCGGTGACGACGATCACTTCATCGCGGGGCGCGCGTCCTTAGGAATGGGCCACCCCTTATGACCCGACTCGTGGTGCTGCTCGGCACGCTGGCAGCGCTGGCGCTCGGTCGCGATCTCGCGGCTCAGCAGCAGCGCCAGGCGCGGGATGGCTTCTGGTTCGGGGCCGCCCTGGGGAGCGGCTGGGCGCGTGTATCGTGCCAAATCTGCCAAGGGAACAACCGCAGCGGGCTGTCCGGTACGCTTCGCCTCGGCGGCGGCGTGAGCCGCAAAGTGTTGATCGGCGCCGAGGTGGCCGCGTGGTGGGCGACGATCGAGACGGGCACGGACACCGTGCACCAATCGCTCACGGCGTTCGGTGCCGCGGCGTACTGGTACCCGAGCAATCGCCGGCCACTCTACCTGAAGCTCGGGATCGGCCTCGTCACGCATCGCGCCGACGACGGCACGGACGTCATCACGTCTACCGCCATCGGGCCGCAATTCGGCGTGGGATACGAGTGGCCCGTGAGCCCACACGTCCTGGTGAGCCCTTTCATCAATGTGGCGCTCGGTATCGTGGGGGGGTCACTCAAGTTCAACGGCGGAACAATCCAGAATAACAGGCCCACCGTGTCGCTGGCGCAGCTGGGGCTCGGGGTCACCTGGCATCAGGTGGCGCTGCGCCGGACCGGACGGTGACGTCGTCAGGCAGCCAGCAACGGCGGTCCACCCCTATCCCAGTCGATGGCGTCGACAAACCGGCGTGGGGCGTCGTCGTGCTCATAGAAGACTATGTGGCGGATGCCAGCTTGGCCTAACTGAAGCAACACCCCGGCACTTCGGGGCGTCAGGTGGGTGTAGAGAACCACAGGGATGCCCCAATCTTGCGAGAACCGGGCGAGGTTTCGCGCGGGATCTCCGCGCTCGTCCGCGGCTGGATCCGCGATGATGGCGGAGGGTGATACGCGGGCCACGATTTGCTGCAACCCGGCCCACGTCTGCGCATAACACAGGGTCGCGCGCTCGCTCAGCGCCCGGCGCACCCGTTCCGCCATTTGCGGCTGGGACACCAGGACGGCTACAACGTGTGCGTGGCCCCATCTCACTCGCCGCGGCTCGACCCGGAGCGCCCGGGGCGTCCTGGTCAGCGTCCAGCGCCACGGCTCGAGGTGTATGACCCGGAGCGTCTGCTCTTTCGCGCGTGTCTCGCGCTCGTCATTCCACTCCCTGACCCGCCGCCAGCGAACCCAAGCTACGGCCACAACCAAGTCGAGCAGCGACTTGAGCAGGAGGTTTTGCCAGGGTGTCATCCGCACTTTATTGTAGGAGGGAAGCCCACCTGAGCACAACCGAAACTCCTGAACAAGCGTTCCACGGGACCCCGGAGGACGACGCCAATCGCCACTAGGGCCTCGCCGCCATCTCCCGAACCTGGGTGAGCAGCGCCTTGGAGTCGAACGGCTTGGCGACGAAATGCGCGCCCAGCTGACGCAGCCGCTCGGACGTGACTTCCGACCCGTGGGCGCTGAGCAGGATCGCCGGTACGTTCCGCAGCTCGGGCCGGCGGCGCACTTCCTCGAGGAAAGCGAGGCCGTTCATCCCGACCATCTTCAGGTCGGTGATGATGACGCTCGGCCGGCGGCTGCGCACGAAGGCCAACCCCGCGGCCGCGTCACCCACGGCGAGGCAGGCGTACCCGCCGCGCCGCAACAGCTTCGTCACGCCATCGCGCACCGCGGGGTCGTCGTCCACGAGCAGCACGACCGGTCGCTTCGGCGTCGCCAGCAGCCCGCGGGCCGGCCCGATCAGCGCTTGCGGGTCTGCGGGTACGCATCCCTCGGCGCCGTACGCGAGAGCCCCGGCGGTCGCCTCGGCGTCGGAGACGACCAGCAACGGGGTGTCGAACACGGCGGGACTGCGGCGCACCCGTTGGACGAAATCCAGCCCGTGCATATCCGGTAACTCCAGCGCCGCGAGGACGAGGTCCACGGGCTGTTGCTCCAGCGAGGCGAGGGCTTCCGCACCGGTCGCCACCGGGGAGACGCACCAGCCCTCCGCGCCGAGGCGGGCGGCGGCGAGGCTGCGCCAGTCCGGATCACCATGCACGAGGAGCACCCTCGCGTCTTGCGGCAGCGGCACCGTGGTGGCCACCGGGGGCGCGGCGACCGGTTGCGCCGACGCGAGTGGCAAGCGGACGAAGAAGCGCGCGCCGCGGCCGACCTCGCTCTCCACCCACACCTGGCCGCCGAGCGCTTGGACGATGCGCTGGGCGATGGTGAGGCCCAGCCCGGCGCCGCCGTGTTCCCGCGTCGTCGAGCTGTCGAGCTGCGTGAACGGCTCGAAGATGGCCGCGAGCTTGTCCGCCGGGATGCCGGGCCCCTGATCGGAGACCTGGGTCACGGCGAAACCGCCCTCGTGCCACCACCGCACTTCCACTTGCGCGCCGCGCGGCGAGAATTTGATGGCGTTGGCGAGCAGGTTGACGAACACCTGCAGCACGCGATCGCGCTCGCCCAGGACGACCTGCGGCTCCGCGGGAGGCCGCGGGGTGAGCGTCACTCCTTGCTGGTCCGCGAACGCCGCCACCGCCTCCAGCCCGGCCGCCACGCTGTCCTCGAGCGATACGGGCTCGAGCCGGAACTCCATACGCCCAGCCTCGAGGCGCGAGAGGTCGAGCAGGTCGTTCACCAGCCGAATCAGCCGGTCGGCATTCCGGAGGGCGATCTCGAGCAGCTCCCGGGAGGCGGACGCGAGGGGTCCGCCGGCTCCGGCGAGCAACAGAGACAACGACGTCTTCACCGACGTCATCGGCGTGCGGAGCTCGTGGCTGACGACGGAGACGAACTCGGACTTCGCGCGCTCCACTTCCACTTCGTGGGTCACGTTGCGGTACAGCACGATATGCCCGAGGGGCGCGCCGCCCCGGTCCCGCACGGGGGCCACGACGCGCTGGTAGACCGCGCGCTGGGGGAACACGAGGTCCACTCGGTCGCGCAGGGTCGCTTGGCCGGCCAGCGCCTCCCCCTGCGCGGTGAGCGCGGCGGGGTCGACGAAGGAACCGGCCAGGAAGCGCTCCAGGCTTTCCAAGCCCGCTCCCAGCACCGCTTCCCGAGGAATCCCCACCAGCGTCGCCATCGCGGCGTTCGCGTAGGCAATCCGGTGATCGGGCCCGACTAGCATGACCGCGGCGTCGCTCGCATCGATCAGCGCCTCCAGCTGGTTCCGCTGGGCCTGGACCGTCGTGTGCTCCCGTGCCAGGGCCTCGCGCTGCTGCGCGATCGTGCTCAACAGCTTGGAGTAGTACAGCGAGGTCTCGATCTGCCGGCCCAGGACGACCGCCCAGTCGAGGTCCTCCTCCGTGTAATGGCCCTCGTTTTCGTGCCCGAAATTCAGCGCGCCGATCACGCGGTCGCCGACGTGCAACGGCACGATCATCGCCGAGACGCGCTTCCCTTCCTGCAGCAGGATACCCTCAGTGCCCGGCAGGGAGTCCACGCGGATGGGCCGCCCCTCGTGAATCGCTTTTCCCGTCACCCCCTGGTCGACGGGGAACATCGCTTCCCCTGGGACGAACCCGCCGCGCACCCGGTCGTACAGGGTATGGACGTAGTAGTGCGCCGCCGCCTCGTCGATCAGAACCACGCTGGCCCGTCGGAAGTCGAGCACGCGCTGGACCTTCTGGATCGCGCCCTGGAAGATTTCGCGCATGTCGACGGCGGCGTTGATCAGGGACGACAGTTCGCCGACGACCGCCAGGCGCGCGGCCGATGTCCGGGCGGTGCCCGACTGCAGGGTGGCACGGTATTCGCGCGCGGCGAGGTCGAGCTCTCCGACGGCGGCGGCGGCCGCGCTCCACTCCTCCGGCAACGACACGCCGCGCTCGAGCCAGCCGCGCGCCAGATCCTCCAAGTCGCTCGCTACGTGTGCCAGGCCGTCCGCACCGAAGCTCGCCGCCGTGCCGGTCAGCGAGTGCGCGGCGCGATACAGCGCCTGCGCGTCGCCGCTGCGAAAGCCGCCCTCCAGCCGGTGCAGGGCCGCCCGCAGCGTCTCGATGCGCGCGCCGAGCCCGGTCGCGAACTCGGCCCGCACGGCGGCCAGCGGATCGATGCTCGTCAGGGGCAGAGCTCCCGGACCTGGCGGGCCAGCTCTTCCGGCTGGAACGGCTTGAGCACCACGCCCGCCGCCCCAGTCTCCGCCAACCGCGCTTGGTTGAGGTCGCGCCGGGCCGTGAGCAGGACGATCGGCACCGTGCCCGTCGCCGGGTCCGCCTTCAGCCGGCGGCACACTTCGTACCCGTCCATCTCGGGCATCATGACGTCCACCAGGATCACGTCGGGCGTGGTGCGGCGGGCGAGCTCGATGCCGGCGGCTCCGGAGCCGGCCGTCATCACGTCCCAGCCTGCGGTGAACTCGAGCGTTCGCTGCACGAGCCGGAGCAGGTCGGGGTCGTCATCGATGATCAGCGCGCGGAAGGCGTCGGCCATAGGTCCTGGCTGCGCGCGGGGATGTCCCCAATATTAGCGGGCGCACGAGAAAATATTGGACGCATGAACGCCAAAGTCTACATCCTCGACGACGATCTGGTGCACGCCAAGCTCGTGGCCGCCAACCTCGGCCCGGGCCGCCTGCGGACCCAGGTGTTCGACCGCCCGGACGCCCTGCTGGCGCGCCATGCGGAGGAACCCGCCGACGCGGTCATCACCGACCTGGTCATGCCGGACCTGGACGGCGTCGAGGTGACCCGGCGGTTGCGCGCTGCCGACCGGCACCTTCCCATTTTCGTGTTGACCGGGCATGCCGACGTCACCACCGCCATCGAGGCGCTCAAGGCCGGTGCCACCGAGTACCTGACCAAACCCGTCAACATCGACGAGCTGACCACGCTCTTGAACCGCGCGCTCGCCGAGCGTCCGCTGCTCGAGGAAGGCGCCTCGCTCGAGCAGGCCCGCGGCAGACGATACTCGGTCCAGGCGATCCTCGGCCGGCACCCCAAGATCGAGGAAGTCCGCGCGTTCGTTCACCGCATGGCGGCCGTCCCCCGACCAACTGTGCTGCTGCTCGGCGAGAGCGGCACCGGCAAGAACCTGGTGGCGCGCGCGCTGCACTACTCCACTCCTCAGGCGTCAGGGCGGTTCGTGGAGATCAACTGCTCCGCGCTCCCCACCAATCTGCTGGAAGCCGAGCTGTTCGGGTACAAGAAGGGGGCCTTCACCGACGCCCGAGAACCCAAGCGTGGGCTCATCGAGGTCGCGGACGGTGGCACCCTGTTCCTCGACGAGATCGCCGAGCTCGACCCCGACCTGCAGGCGAAGCTGCTCAACTTCCTCGAGAGCCGCCGCTTCCGCCGGCTCGGCAGCACCGACGAAATCGAAGTCGCGCTCCGCCTCGTAACGGCGACGAACCGCGACCTGGAGGCGCAGGTGAACGCGGGCCGCTTCCGAGCCGACCTCTACTACCGGGTCACGGTCGCGGCCGTGACCCTTCCTCCGCTGCGCGAGATCAAGGACGATCTGCCGCTGCTCGCCGATCACTTCCGCGACACGTTCAACCGTGAGTTCAAGAAGCGAGTCGAGTCCATCGACACCGCGGCGCTCGCGGCCCTCCGGGCCTGGGACTGGCCGGGGAACGTGCGGGAGCTGCGCAACGTGATCGAGCGGGCCATGATCTTCACCGACGGACCGACGCTCAAACGCTCCGACCTCCCTGCCCTCGCCGAGCCCGGGTCCACCATGGCATCCGCCGGCGCGCGGGTGCGCAGCAAGACGTTCCACTTGCCCAAAGGTCTTTCGCTCGCCGCCGCGGAGCGCGAATACATCCGGCTGACGCTCGAGGAGACCGACGGCAACATTCAGAAGGCCGCCGAGCTGCTCGGGATCTCCCGCAAGAGCCTGTGGGAGAGACGCAAGCGGCACGGCTTGCTGCCGGATGCGGCCGAACCCGAGGCCAATCCTTGATACCGTCTTGGTTACCGCTGGGTAACACCCGGTCGCTCCTCCGGGTGACCATGTTCCCCTAACCACATGCAATCGAACGTGTTGACCAGCCGGTGGCCGGGCACATGGCTTGCGGCTGTACGCAGCGCTGCCCCGGTCCCACGGCGCGCTCTTCGTCGCGTGAGACTACATCGCACCCGCTTGCCGCGAGGGTGAATTGTTGAGGGAGAGACACGCCGCCGTCCGAGGTTCCGCGCTGGGCCACCACCGTGGTCCGGGGCGACTGCTGCTGCTGCTCACGCTGGGTGGCGTGCCCGCCGCCGTACCGGTCGCGGCGCAGACGATCGCCTCCGCAGCGAACCAGACGTTCGTGGTGGGCAATACGCCCACGACCATGAGCGCGATCACGATCACCGACGCGAAACCGCCCACGATCACGGCGGCGAACGACATCCGTATTCGCATCCCGGCGTCGTTCAACATGACGTGGAACACCGCCCTCACGACGGCCACGCTCGGAGGCGGCGCGGCAGGTAAGGTCTCGACGACCGTCACCTACGAGGACGCTGGGAAGACGCTCGTCTTGAACGTGACGAGCAACTTCGCGGGGAATGACAAGCTCACCATCTCGGGGCTTCAGTTCATGAACTTCACCGCCACCTCGACGGCGGATAATCTCGAGCTGGTCGTCTCCGGCGCCGGAGGGTCCACGGCAGACCTCGATTCCCGCACGATCACGATCGTGGCGCCGACCATCTCCTCCGCAGCGAACCAGACCTTCGTCGTGGGGCAGGCCGCGACAGCCATCAGCACCATCACGATCACCGATGCCACGCCGGCGACCATTACGGCGGCGAAGGATATCCGCATCCGGATCCCCGCGTCGTTCAACATGTCGTGGAACACCTCCATCACCACGGCCACGATCACGTGGTTATCGGGTGGCGGCAGCAAGATCTCGACCACGGTGAGCTACGAGGACGTAGGGAAGACCTTGGTGCTGAATGCGACGGCCAACTTCGCGAATGGCAACCGGTTCAGCGTATCCGGGCTGCAGTTCACCAACTTCACCGCCGCCTCCGCCGCGGATCATCTTCAGCTGGTTGTTTCCGGCTCGGGCGGCGGCACGGCGGCCACCGATGATAAGACCATCACGATCCTGGGGTATGGCGTGTCCGTGTCGCCGCATTCGACCGCGGCCAGCCAGCTCCCGAGCAACGGGACGAACTACACGGTCGGATTCACCGTCCAGAACACCGGCGGTGTCACCGACAGCTACGACCTGCTGACAAAGAAGCGTCCCGGCACGGTGATCACGACGGTGTCCATCACGGGAAGTGGAGTGACTCAGGGCGCCAACCCCGACAGCGCCCGGTTGACGAGCCTCGCTCCCGCTGCCTCGGCCGCCGTCACTGTGACCTACCGCGTGGGGAACGTAGCCGCGGGGTCGAAGGACACGCTGATCCTGACGGCCCGGTCGGTGGCCAGCCCGACACAGAAGGACAGCGGACAGCTCCAGCTCGCGGTTGTGCGGCCGAGCATGACCATCACCAAGGCGGTCATCCCGGCCGGCACGTCACCGCCGGGCACCGACCTCGCGTATACGGTCACGATCACCAATGCGGGCACGAGCAGTGCCACGAGCGTCGTGGTGGTAGACACGCTGCCGTCGACGGTGCGGTTCAAGCTGGGGAGCGTGGTGAACAGCCTGCCCGCTGGAGTCTCGGTGCTCGTGGATTACTCGAACAACGGCGGCGCCACGTGGACATACGTACCGGCGAGCGGCGGATGCGGTGCGCCTGGGGGGTATGACGGCTGCGTCAACCGCGTGCGCTGGCGCCTGCAGAACCCCTTGAGCTCCGTAGCCCCGAACAACACGGGGACCCTGCAGCTAGTCACCCAGATCCGCTGAGCGTTACTTCCCTCGTTACCGTACGGTAACGCCGGGTCTTGTTTCGGAGTCTGGTTCTTTGCCACTCCGACTGCTGTAACTCACACCGCACAATCATGTTACCAGCTTTCCCCGGTCTCGGCATAGGACCTGCCCCTGCGCGCGCGTGAAAGGAGCGGCTCCCAAAATGGTTCTCCGCTGCCCCCGTTGTTCAACGCTCAAGTTCTTCGGCCGTCCCCAGGTCCTCGGGGAGCTCGTGGTGTGCCCGAAGTGCGAGATGGTCTTCCGCTGGGGCGACGCACGTCCCGGCAAGGCCGCCGCCGATGGCACCACGCGCGACGCCCGCGACGGGAACCGGTCGGACCGAAAGCGAGGTAAGCGATGACTCGCAAGGAGGTTTCAGCCATGAAGCTGCTGCGATTGCTGCTGGTAGGGACGGTGTGCGGCACCCTGATCGCGCCGCGATGCGCGGTCGCTCAAGCCCCGCGCCCCAAGGCCCTCGTGATCACCGCGCACAACGTGACCGCGGAAGCTGCAGGCGCCCGGGAGAATAGCGCGGTCGCCAAGCCGGGCGATGTGATTCGCTACGCGCTGGTCTTCACGAACGTGACGGCCGGGCCTGTGAAGAACATCCAGTTCGTCGACCCGATCCCGCAGGGGACGGTCTACGTGCTCGGCTCGGCCGCGGCTGATCGCCCGGTGCGGGTCGAGTTCTCGATCGACGGCGGGAAGAGCTATTCGGCTCGGCCAGCGGTCGCCGTGGCTCAAGACGGCAAGACGGTCGAGCGCCCGGCGCCGCCGGAGCAGTACACGCACGTGCGTTGGACGGTGCTCTCGTCGTTGGCGCCCGGAGCGAAGGTGATGGCGGAGTTTCGCACGTTGATCAGTGACGCCACCAGCGTGGCGAAGTAGGCATTGAACCGAATCAATAGACCGATAGGAGGAATCAGATGTACGCGCACTTGAAGTGGACTCATAGCCTCGCGCTCGCCGCGCTGGCCCTGGTGGCCGTCGCGGGCCGGGCGCCGGCGCAGACGCCGGAAGGCACGGTCATCACGAATACGGCGACCGCGACCTACACGGACGCGAACAACAACGCCTACAGCGCGGTCTCGGGCTCCGTCTCGGTGACGGTCGGATTCAAGGCCGGCGTGACCGTGACGGCCAACACACCCAGTCCGAGCTCGGCGTCGCCCAGTACGGCGGACACGATGACGTTCACCGTAGCAAACTCGGGGAACGGCACGGACAGCGTCACCATCTCGGAGAACATCTCGGTCGCGGGGGTGATCACGGTGACGGGGTACCGCTACGGCGCCACGACGTACGGCACGCTAGCGGCCCTGAATACTGCGCTCGCGGGCGCGGGGACCGCTCAGGGCGGGTCGATCACCCTCAAGGTCGTCTACAACGTGGCGAGTGGCCAGGGTGGCGTGACCACGGTGTACACGCTCACCGCCAACTCCCGGCGTACGCCGGCGGCCTCGGGCAGCGCAGCCAGTACCATCACGCCGGCGACCGTGTACGGCGTGGCGACGACACCCGACGGCAGCCAGAACGTGCAGCAGCTCCCCGGGAGCGGCTACTCGTTCACGTTCACCGTCCAGAACCAAGGCAACGGGAACGACAACCTCGACGTGATCGCCACGAGCCCGGGCTCGCCGGTCATCACGATCGTTTCGGTCAACGGCGTCGCCGGCGACAGCGCACGCATCACGCTGGCGCCCACAGCGTCGCAGACCATCGCGGTCGTGTACAACTTGGCGAACGTGGCCGGCGGCTCGAAGGATACGCTGGTCCTGCGCGGGCGGTCGGTGGGTCAGCCGGCGACCTTCGACGACGGCTTCATGGACCTGACCGTGATCAAGCCGAACCTGACGCTGGCGAAGGCCGCGTACCTGGACGACGGGGTGACGCCCGTCTCGGGCAGCGTAGTCCCGGGGCAAATCATCCGCTACCGGTTCACGGTGACGAACAACGGCGGCACGTCGGCATCCAGCGTACAGGTGACCGACGCCCTGCCGGCGCAGGTGACATACATCTCGACGAGCTCGAGCACCGGCTGGAGCGTCTCGGTGGGCGGGCAGAACGTGACCGGCAACTATACGGGCACGGGTGGCGTCTTGGCGGCGAGCGCCAGCGCCACCTTCGAGCTGCGCGTCAGCATCAACTAGGGGCCGAGGCCTTATGCGGCTCGGTACCCGCGCAGTGGGGAGGGGGCGGTCCGTCCGCCGCGGCCATCCGGTCGCGGCCGGGGCGGCCGCCTTCCTCTTTGCTGTCGGGCTCCTCGCCGCACCGGCGCTGTCGGCTCAAGGCACGCAGGCAGGCACGCAGTTCACCAACTGGGCGACGCTCAGCTTCACTTCCGCGGGGGCGGGCTACACCGTCGCATCCGATACGGTCGCGCTCCTCGTGGCGCAGGTTGCCGGCGTGAGCCTGCAGCCGCCGCGCGTCAACAGCAGCATGGCGGGCACCACCGTCATGTTCGCTCACGCCCTCACGAACACTGGAAATGGCCCCGATTCCTTCACGGTTGCCGCCGTCTCGGCCCGTGGATGGCCGGTAGCGCTGTATCGCGACTGGAACGGCGATGGCGTGCTCGACGCGGGCGATTCGCTCCTGACGGGGCTGATCCCCCTCGCGTACGGCGCCGGAGCGGCCCTGCTCGCGCAGGTCGCTATCCCGGCCGGCGCCAGCGGGGGAGTGAGCGACACTGTCACCGTGACGGCGACGAGCCGGTTCAATCCCGCCGTAAGCCGCTCAGTCCAAGATCGGCTCGACGTGTCGGCGACCGGGGCGGTCACCATCGGCCTCACCAAGCAGGTGGATCGCCTGACGGGCGTCGCGGGCGATGTGCTCACCTACACCCTCACCTACGCGGCCTCGGGCAGTGGCACCGATTCTAGCGTGGTGCTCGCGGACACCATCCCGACGGGGGCGTCGTACGTCGCCGGATCGATGCGCTGGAACGCCACGCCCCTCACTGACGCCAGCGGCGACGACGCGGGCTCTTTCGTCGCCGGCGGGCAAGGTGAAGTGGTCGTCAGCGTCGGAGCCACAGCGGGTGGCACGGGTGGAACCGTGACGTTCCAGGCCAAGATCGACTCCGGTCCGGCGCGCATCGTGACCAACCGTGGCGCCGCGACCTACGTCTGGTCGGGAGCCTCCTCCACCGCGTACTCGAACGTCGTCCAGACGAGCGTGCTGGTGCCGGCGCTCACCCTGGCCAAAGCGCTCGTCGGTCCGGCGCAGGCGCAGATCGGGCAGCAGGTGCAATACACCCTGCGCTACAGCGATGCCGCCGGCGGCGCGCCCGTGTCCAACGTCGTGCTGACCGATACGCTCCCGGCGGGCCTCAATTTTCTGAGCGCCACGCCGGCGCCGACCAGCCTGGGCCCGGTGGTGAGCTGGGCGCTCGGGAGCCTCGCGCCGGGGGATACCGGAGCCGTCACTCTCGTTCTGCAGGTGAGCAACACGGTGCGGGATACCGTATGGGCCCGCAACGTGGCGGCGCTGGCGGGGACCAACGCCACAGCGCAAGGCGCGAGTGCCCCACTCGTGGCGCTCATCGGACCGCCCACCGCCGCGATCGGACTCGACCTCACGGCCGATGCGCTCGAAGTCGGGATCGGCGACGTGATTCCCTACACCGCGGTGGTGCAGAATTCCGACAGCGCGCCGATCTCCGCCATCCGGATCGACAACACGCTGCCTCCGGGTGGGCGCTACGCACGCGCGACCGCCATCGGAGCGGATTCCGTCCTGGTGGCCGGGAGCCACCTGATCCTCGTGACCAGCGCGCCGCTCGCCCCCGGCGCGACGCGGACGCTGCATTACGCCGTGGCGCTGGCCTCCGCGTCGGGGACGATGGTCGAGGTCCGGGCGACCGCGAGCGCGCGCGCCGGAGCGCTGCAGCCCGTCTCACCGCAGGCCGTGGCGTGGGTGCAGGTGCGGCGCGCGTGGCCGATGGAGACCAGGGCGGCGATCGGGAAGGTGTGGATCGACCGGGACGGCACCGGGGCGCAAGGGTCGAACGACGGCGGCCTCGCGGGCATCGACATCTGGACGGAAGACGGCCAGGTCGTGACGACCGACTCCACCGGCAAGTTCTCGTTCGCGAACTTGCGGCCGGGTCGGCACACGTTCCGGCTCGATCCGCGCACCCTGCCCGCCGACTATCGGATCGCGGGCGAGGACATCCAGTCGTTCGAGGCGAGCGGGTGGACGACGCCCCGGCTGGACTTCCGCGTCGTCCCGGTCGCGACGCCGCATGACGCGGCGGCGCAACCCTCCGCCCCGGCGGATCGGGCCACGTCCGTGCGTCAGCCGGCCGAAGGGACCGAAGCGGTCGGCGTGCGCCCGCCCGTGGACTTCCAGTTCGCCGCCGTGCCGCTCGGGGATGCAAACGACTCGGCCGCGGGTGCGGGGCCCAGTCTCGTGCGCGCGCGGCACGCGGTGATGCGGTACGAAGTGACGGTGCGGCAGCCGGTCGGGACGCCGCTGGACGCGCTCGTGGCGTTCAGCCCGCTCGCCGATTCGGCGGTGGTGTACCGCGACGGGGTGGAGTTCACGCGCTACGCCTGGCTCGACAACACGGCGATTCCGATCCCGCCCGCGCGCCCGGGCACCAACATCCGCATCGTCGCGTGGGCGTCACAGCGGCGCGACTCGGCCACGATGTGGCTGTACGTGGTCGATCGCGGCGGCGCGGGCGCGGGGCACGTCCGCCGGCCAGCCCCCGTGGCTCGGGCGGTGGTTCACAACCCACTGCGCCCCGTGGTCCTATCGATGCAGTGGGACGGCGGTGCACACGAGCTGCCCAGCCCCACGGCCCCGGCGGTCGCGGCGCGCGCGGCCACGGCTCCAGCGGCCGACACGATCCGCACGCCGGAGCTCGTGCGCGTCGCCCCGGCGCGGGCGGCCGCCGATCGCGAGGCGGAGCGCAGAACGTCGCTCGTACACGGCCCCGGCGCCGAAATCTTCGCGCCGGCCGACGGCTCGGTACTCGCCACCGATCGCGTGTACGTGGGCGTGAAGGGCGAGCGGGGCGCGACGGTCGTGCTGTACGATGGCGCCGTCCCGGTGGACAGCGCCCCGGTCCGGATCGACGGTGTCGTCGACTTCATCGCCATTCCCTTGACCCGTGGCCCCCACCGGCTGCGGGCGCGGATGACGAACTCCTGGGGCAGCGCGCGCTGGGACAGCATCGCCGTCCACGTGACGGGTCTTCCGGCCAAGTTCGCCGTGAGCGCGAGCCGCCTCGCGCTCGTTGCCGACGGCCACACCGTGTCCGCCACCAAGGTGCGGGTGCTGGACGCGTGGAGCGTCCCGGTCGTGCAGCCGGCCTACGTGACCGTTAGCGCGACGGGTGCCGAGCCGGTGGGGCCGGACGCCGACGCGTCCTCGGTCGGGTTGCAACGGCTGTCCGACTCCACCGGCTGGGTGGTCGTGAGCCTGCGGGCGGGGCGCGAGGTGCGGCGCGGCCTGCTCGAGCTCAAGTCGGGTGACGCGAAGGCGACGCTCCCGCTCGAAATCCTTCCCGAGGTGCGTCCGCTGACCGTCATCGGCTCGGGGATGGTGGGTGTCGGGGCGAGCCCCGACGCGTACGGCGCCATCACTGCGCGCGGCCGGTTGGACGACCGAACTTCCCTCACGCTGGGCGTGGACTCTCGCCGGCTGAACGACGGACAGGATGCCTTCGGCCGCAGCACGGATCCGCTGGCGGAGGCGCAGTACCCGATCCTAGGGGATGCGAGCCAGCTTCAGACCCGCACGGCGTCGCACAACTGGGTCTCGGCCCGACTGGAGCGCGGCTTCGATTGGGCCGCGTTCGGCGACATCTCCACCACGGACTTCGCGAGCGGCCTGAGCCTCGCGCAGTACCGTCGGGCGGTGACGGGGCTCGCCGCCCGCGTGACGACGGGGGCGGTCACGTGGAGCGGCTTCGGCACCCTGACATCGCAGGCGCTCCGGCAGCTCCAGATCCGCGGCGCCGGTATCTCGGGCCCGTACCAGCTCGCCCCCGACATGCTCCCGGGGACCGAGTATCTGCGCGTCGAGACGCGAGACCTGCAGAACGCCGAGCGCGCCGTCGCGACACTGCCCCTGACCCGGTTCGTGGACTACGAGATCGACTACACCAGCGGGGTCGTCCTCTTCAAGCTGCCGATTCCCGCAGCCGACGCGTACGGCAACCCGGTGTTCATCGTCGCCACCTTCGAAGCGGGGTCCGGGGGCGAGCAGCGGCTCGTGGCCGGTGCCCGGGCGGCGCTGGACGTGCGACCGCTCGCCGCGGGGCTGCGCGTGGACTCGCTGCGGATCGGCATCACGGCCGTCAACGCCGAGCAGGCCATCAACCGCTACCGCCTGGTCGGTGGTGACGTGCGGGTCGTGCGGTTCGGCGCCTTGGACGTCGGCGCCGAGATCGCTTATGCAGAGCAGGGCGATTCCGCAGGCGTCGCCACCTCAGCGAAGGCGAGCTACAGCATGTTCGACGGGGCCCTGAGCGTCGGGGCCGGCTATATGCAGGTCGGCCGCGAGTTCACGAACCCGTCCAGCGTGGCGCTGCAACCCGGCTTGCTCGAGGAAAACCTGAAAGGCACGCTCAAGTTGGGCGGGACCGAGTTGCGGGCAGAGCACTCCCGCCAGGACTTCGAGTTGCTGGGCATCGGCCGCGAGCACACGCGCGTCGGCATCCTTCAGTCCGTCGGCTCGGCCTTGCAGGTGGAGGCGGGCCTAGCGAACGATCAAGTTTCGGGCAGCAACCCCACGCCGAGCGACGTGACGGCGGGCGAGCTGAAGACGAAGTGGGTGGCGACCCCGAAGCTGCAGCTCTGGACCGAGGCCCGGCGCCACGTCAGTCTGTCCGGTCCGGACATCTCGCCCGACGTCTTGGGCGTCGGCGGGACGTATCAGGTCGCGCCCACTGTGGCGCTCGAGGCGAGCCAGCGCTACGTCTCGCGCTCCGACAGCCTGGGTAACTACGCGATCTCGAGCATCGGCGTACGCAGCGACATGGGGCACGGGACGCAGGCGTGGGGCAGCTACCAGTTGATCGGCGGCGCCAGCGGCGCCACCAACGCGGCTGTCGTCGGGCTCCGCAACCGCATGCAGCTATCGCCGGATCTCGCGGTGAACCTGCTGTTCGAGCGGCGCGTGGGCGTGGGCCGTGCGTCGATCGCGGATCCCGTGCGCGCGCTCCCGTTCCTGCAGACCGAGGACGACTACTGGTCCGCCGGCGCCGGACTCGAGCTCCTCCCGAAGGGTGCACCGTACCGGTTGAGCGCTCGAGGCGAGTACAAGGACGGCGCGGTCCAGTCCACGCGGCTCGCGACCGTGGCCGGCGACGTCGCGTTCGACGCATCCTTGGCACTGCTGACCCGGCAGGAGTTTTCGCAGAGCGCCCGCCCCGGCGCTCCGCTGTCCCGCCAGCTGTCGAGCCTGTGGGGCCTCGCCTTCCGGCCGGCGCATACCGACCGGCTGAACATGCTTGCGAAGTTCCAGTGGACCGACGAGCGCAATCCGTTGGGGGCGGGGGTGTTGGTGTCACAGGGCGCGGAGCGCAAGCTGATCGGGGCGGCCGAGCTGATCTGGACGCCGGTCCCCACGCTTGAGATCGGCACGCGCTACGCGATGCGCCGCACGCAAGCCGACGGCGTCTACCCCGACGGGACCCCCCGGACGCTAACGGCCTGGGCCGACTACGTCGGCAGTCGGGTGAACGTCGCGCTCAGCCCCTGGCTGAGCGTGCGCGCCGACGGACGGGTGGTGATGGAGCGGACGAGCGGCGCTACGGCATGGGATGGCGCGCCCGCCCTGGCTTTCCGGCCGGTGAATGGGCTCGAAGTCGCCACGGGGTATCGGTTCGGCAATCTGAGCGATCCAGACTTCTCGGTGCGCGGCGGGCACGGGATGTTCGTGACACTCTCCGCGGTGATCACCGAGAAGCTCTTCCCGACCGCCGCGGACTTCTGGCGCCGGCGCTTGTGAGCAGGCCGGCAGGAATCGAACCTGCAACCCCCGGCTTTGGAGCGCACTCCTAGCAACGCCGGCGTTGCAGCCTTTGTTGATTTTCAAGGACTTAGCGCTGAGTGAACAACGCCGGCGTCGCTGGACGACGCCGGCGTTGGCACTAATCCTGGCACTGAGAAGGAGAGCTCGCCTGCCTATTCACCGGCCGCGCGCGCCAGCGTCTCCACGACGGTGATGTTTGTCAACAGCGCCTGGGGCACGCCGTGCCGCTCTCTCAGGTACGCGGGACTATTGTAGGAGAGCCAAGCCCTTCCTTGCGCATCCTCCCAGACCAGGATCTTCAGCGGCAGATCAATGGCGATGCTCGGTGCGGCAAGCA
>Ga0209590_10000136_pt1 | contig 19136 bp, 15 predicted proteins | sample CZO8metaG_FD_188353 | JGI IMG/M metagenome (GOLD analysis project Ga0209590, IMG submission 188353) | Vadose zone soil microbial communities from the Eel River Critical Zone Observatory, Northern California, USA - CZOApr15con1.8 metaG... | ecosystem: Environmental > Terrestrial > Soil > Vadose...
GTCGTAAGCGTCTTTCGCATCGGCGAGGGGTACGCCTGCGGCTAGCGCGATCGCCGAGCCATCGATCACGGCGTCCCGGGCGGCGTCCTCGAATTCCGCGTTCCTGGCCGATCGGTCAATAAGCCCCGCCGCGCAGAGGCTGATCCAGGCGCGAGCCGTCCCGTCCTCTGCTTGGCGGCGTAGCTCCGCCCAGCAGGCGTCCAACCGGTCTGCTCCAGCGCCAGTGGCCAGCGCGCGCTCGATCGCGGCAGTCCGCGTCGCGGCGATGTGGGATGCGGCGGCGCGCAGCAACCGGCCGCGTGATGCGTAGTGATAGAGGACTAGGCCCTTGACCACGCCGGCGCGGCGAGCGACAGCATCGAGGGTAAAGCCTTCGACTCCTCCGCGCTGCAGCGTCTGAACCGCAGCGTCGAGGATGGTGGAGCGGGTAGAAGAGGCGTCCTTGGGCACGTTGTTGTCCCGGCGGTCAATAATGGGAGTCAGCAAGGAGGGCGCAAGCCGAAACAACCCAGCAACCTTTTGCCCTATGAACGAGTCTCATCTTGACACGAATCTAACAGCCTGCGTCCGTCCCGATGAAACATTGGAGATGCAAGTTTTGTATGAGGATAACCGACCAATGATCGACAAACCTGTCAGCTCCGCGGGTGCCATGCCCGCCACGTTTTCTCCCCTGGTGCGCGCCGTCATTGATTCCGTCACCGAAGGCGTCGTCATCTTCGACCAGCAAGGCCGTTTGATGTACGCCAATACGTCGGCGCGACGGGTGATCGACGGGCAGAACGGCGACGTCCGCAACCGACTGCAGAGTCTTGGCGCCCGGTTCGCTCCACTGAAAAACGGCACGCAAAGTCTTGGCGAGGCGGCGATCCTCCCCCCGACCGGTGCCATCACTCTCGCCGAACGCGAACGCCAGGCCATCACCGACACACTGCAAGACACGAGTGGCAAACTCGCGGAAACCGCGCGGCGGCTCGGCATCAGCCGCACGACGCTGTGGAGGCGCCTCAAGTCCTACGGGATGGACGGCTTCCGCGCCTCTCCCTAGGCTCCTAGCTTCTCCGGGGGATGGCTCCCCCCGACCCCGCGCCGCAGCCGTTCGTCATTGAGGAATACGTCCGCTGGTCGGACGTAGACTTCGCCGGCATCATTTTCTACGGTTCCTACGTGCGCCTGTTCGAGATCGCCGAGACCGAACTGTTTCGGCATTGCGGCCTCGCGTACGCTCGGATGTTCGACGAGTACGACATCTTTCTCCCGCGCAAAGCCGTACACAGTGAGTTCTACTGGCCGGCCCGCCTCGATGATCGCTTACGCATCGCCGCCTACGTAGGCAAAGTCGGCACAAAATCTCTGACGCTTCACTTTGACGTGTTGCGACCGGACGCGGCCGCGCTCGGAGCGGCGGGATGGATGGTGCTGGTGTGCGTCGATCGAGAAAAACTGAAGCCCACGCCGCTGCCCGCGGGACTGATCGCGTCCCTCAAGCCACACACGCTGAGTCCCGAGGCCGCGCGTAAGTCCCTCGGAGTCGCACCATCTCCTCGCTAAGAACGGTCCCTGCCCTGCTCCTGCTCCTGGCCTCCTGCGATGGAGGTGACGGGACTGGGGAGCGGCCGCTGCTCGTCGATGCGACGGTCGCATTTCCACCCAAAGACACAATCCGCCTTTCGCTTCCGGCAACGACGCATCGCTGTACCGATGGACGATCGATACTGCTCGAGGCAGTCAGTCCCGAGGGAAGCGGCGTGCTGGTGCGTTTGCGTTTTCGCGACAGTCTCGTGTCTTCGTCCTATCCGGTCGTCCCACCGGGAGACACAACTGCGCCTGGTGCCGTGGTCGCGGTGCGCTACCTACTTCGCGACGCGACGCACGCGTTCACTTTCGACAGCGGCGCAGTTCAGGTCCGTCGTGGGGGAGACAAGGTCAGCGGCCGAGCCGAAGGATCGGGCATCGAGAACGCCATCCGGACACCGACGCGGATTCAGTATCGTGATGTCCGCCTCCCCGAGCGCACCGACACGGTGCCGTGCACGTTCCAGCCGTGACGACCTCGCGCGACGTCCGCGTCGGCTTCATCGGATCGGGGTTTGCCCGTCGCGTGCAGCTCCCCGCGCTGGCGTTCGTGCCAGGGACCAAGCCCACCGCCGTCGCCAGCGGCCACCGCGCCAACGCGGAGGCGGTAGCTCGAGAATTCGGGCTGCAGCACGTCTTCACTGATGGCACGGAGTTGGCCCGCTCGGCGGACGTCGATCTCGTGATCGTCTCCTCCACGCCCGATACACACGCGCGCTATGCGATCGCGGCGCTGGAAGCCGGGAAGCACGTGCTGTGCGAAAAGCCCATGGCCATAGACGCCTTTGAGGCGGCGCAGATGGTGACAGCATCCGCACAGCATCCCGACAGGCTAGCCTGGATTGACCACGAATTGCGCTATGAGCCCAATCGGCGCCGAGCGCGCGAGCTGATTCGTTCCAACGCGATTGGCGAGCTTCGCCACGTGGAATTGTCGCTCACACCCTACCTGCGCGGGGACGGCCGCCCGCAGGCTTTCGACGCGCCCTGGAATTGGTGGTCCGACGCGTCGCGCGGCGGCGGCATCCTGGGCGCGGTCGGGTCGCACCTCATCGACCTGTTCCGGTTCTGGAGCGGCAGCGAGATCACGCACGTCGCCGGGTTGGTCGAGACGTTCGTCAAGCAGCGCAAGGACGAAACGGGTGCGCTCCGTGTGGTTACGGCGGATGATTTCGCGAGCTGCGTGCTCCAAACCGGCAGCGGCGCCGTCGCCACAATCACTTTGAGTGCAATCGCACACCACGGACCGGGCCTCCTTGGCCGGGTCACCGGTAGCGACGGAACGCTGTTGCTCAGCGGCGAGACCAAGCTCGAGCTCGGCAAGTCCGGAGGGCCACTCGAAGATATCTCCGCTCCGGACGATCTCTGGGAAAAGACGAAGCCGAACAACATGTGGACGCGCTCGTTCGTCCGCTTAATGCGCGACATGGTGCAGGTGATCCGGGGGGACATTCCGAACGGCGAACCCGCCACGTTCCGCGATGGCTGGCAGGTCCAACGGGTTCTCGACGCGATCCGCGGCGGCCGCGGTGTCCAGTTAGATTGAGGCCGTGGAACAGACCTATTTCCGCAAAGGATTCGGGCTCAAAGGCGCGATCGAAGGCGCGCTCACGGCCGATTACCACAGCCGTGTGGTCGATCGCATTCGCGAGTCCGGATACGTGCTCGAGGTGGGGGACCTGACATTCCGGCTCGCCGGCGAGTTCGGTTTTTGTTACGGCGTGGACCGCGCGGTCGAGTATGCGTACGAAACACGCACCAAGTTTCCCGACAAGCGCACCTTCCTGGTCGGCGAAATCATCCACAACCCACACGTCAACCAGAAGCTTGCGGCGATGGGCGTCGAGTTTTTGCACCGGCCCGAAGGGCGAGACGGTGAGTTCGACTTCAGCGCCGTGAGCGCCGATGACGTCGTGATCCTCCCGGCGTTCGGCGTGACGGTGCGGGACTTCGAGCGGCTGCGCTCGATCGCGTGTGTGCTGGTGGATACGACGTGCGGGTCAGTGTTGAACGTCTGGAAGCGCGTCGAGGTGTACGCGCGCGACGGCTTCACCGCATTGATCCACGGCAAGAATTACCACGAAGAGACGAAGGCTACATCGAGCCAGGTGAACAAGTATCCCGGCGGGAAGTACATCGTGGTCCGCGATATGGCTGAAGCCCGCGTGGTGTGCGACTACATCGAGGCCAGGGAGCAGGGAGCAGGGAGCAGGGAGCAGTTCCTGCAACAATTCAATGGCAAGATGTCACCGAATTTCGACCCTGACCGCGACCTGCAGCGGGTCGGCGTCGCCAATCAGACCACGATGCTCTCGGGAGAATCGCTGGCCATCGCCGGAGAGGTAGGGAAGAGCATGGCTCGGCGCTGGGGCGCCGACGCTCTCGTTGAGCATTTCCGCACGTTCGATACGATCTGTTCAGCGACGCAGGAGCGGCAGGACGCCGTGCTCAAGCTGATCGCCGAGCCGCTCGACCTGATGGTCGTGATTGGCGGCTACAACTCGAGCAACACGACGCATCTTGCGGCCATCTGCAACGAGAAGGTCACGACCTACCATATCGAGGATGCTGCCTGCATCGACGTAGAGGACGGCAGCATCCGTCATCGGCCGGTGGGCGCCCATGCGACCGAAGAGCGTCGCGAGCGGTGGTTGCCTGATGGCAGGTTGACGATTGGCATCACGGCGGGCGCATCGACCCCCAACAACAAGATTGGGGAGACCATCGAGCGCATCGCGGCCCTTCGCGGGTAGCAGGTTTTCGGGTATATTTCGGGTCCTATGCCGCTGTCGCGCTTCCATCCTGTCATCGAACGCTGGTTCGCCAATCGCTTCGCGGAGCCCACCGAGCCCCAGCGGCGCGCCTGGCCGGTAATCCAGCAAGGCGGCGATGTGCTGATCGCGGCCCCGACCGGATCAGGCAAAACGTTCGCGGCCTTCCTTTCCGCCATTGACGGGTTGGTGCGACAGGGACTGAACGGTGAGCTGCGCGACGAGATGCAGGTCGTCTACGTCTCGCCGCTCAAGGCGCTGTCGAACGACGTGCAGAAGAACCTGTCGGAGCCGCTGGCTGAGATCCGCGCGACGCTGGCGGAGCAGGGGCTGCCTGACGTCGAGGTGCGGACGCTGGTCCGCACTGGGGACACGCCGCAGTCGGAGCGCCAGGCGATGCTCAGTCGCCCACCCCACATCCTCGTCACGACGCCGGAATCGCTCTACCTCATCCTCACGTCCGAACGCGCTCGCGAGATGCTGCGGTCAGTCCGGACGGTGATCGTGGACGAGATCCACGCGGTGGCGCGTGACAAGCGGGGTAGCCACCTCGCGCTCTCACTCGCCCGGCTCGATGCGCTCATTGGGAAGCGCCCTCAAAGAATCGGCTTGTCGGCGACCCAGCGGCCGATCGAGGAGATCGCGCAGTTCCTCGTCGGAACCGGTCAGCCGCTGCCGACGATCGTCGACGCCGGTCACATCCGGACCCTCGATCTCGCTTTGGAGATTCCGTCTTCGCCGCTCGAGGCGGTGATGTCGGCGGAAGTGTGGGAGGAGCTCAATACCCGCATCGCCGAGCTGATTTCGCAGCACCGCACGACGCTGGTGTTCGTGAACACCCGGCGGCTGTGTGAGCGCCTGACGATGCATCTGTCCGAACGGCTCGGCGCCGAGCACGTCACGAGCCATCATGGCAGCTTGTCGCGAGAAAAACGCTTCGAGGCGGAGGAGCGACTGAAGAAGGGTGAGCTGCAGGCGCTGGTGGCCACCGCATCACTCGAGCTGGGAATCGACATCGGCAGTGTCGATCTCGTCATTCAAGTTGGGTCGACCCGGTCAATCGCCACGCTACTACAAAGGGTAGGGCGTGCGGGGCACCGGCTCGGCGCGATTCCCAAGGGGCGGGTTTTCCCGCTGTCGCGGGATGAGCTGATCGAATGCTGCGCGATGCTCCGTGCCACCCGCGAGGGCCGGCTCGATCGCCTGATCATCCCGAACAAGCCGCTCGACATCCTGGCCCAGCAGATCGTGGCGGCCGCGGCCGGCGAAGCGTGGGATGAAAACGATCTCTACGAGCGCGTGCGGTCGGCCTACCCCTATCGGGATCTCACCCGGGCCGAGTTCGACGCCGTCGTGCAGATGCTGGCTGAGGGGTTCACGACCCGTCGCGGGCGGCGCAGCGCGCACATCCACTACGACGGCATCAACAAGAAGCTCACCGGTCGCCGTGGCGCGCGGATCGCGGCGATCACCTCGGGCGGCGCAATTCCCGATCTGGGCGATTATCGCGTGATCCTCGAGCCGACCGAAACGTTCGTCGGCACGCTGAACGAGGACTTCGCGATCGAGAGTACGCCGGGCGACATCTTTCAGCTGGGCAACACGTCCTACCAGATCGTCAAAGTCGAATCGGGTCAGGTGCGCGTGGCCGACGCCAAGGGGCAACCGCCGACGCTGCCGTTCTGGCTCGGCGAGGCGCCCGGCCGCACCAACGAGTTGTCGGAGGAAGTCTCGAGGCTGCGCCAGGATGTGGCCGACCGGCTGGACGATCCGCCGGCCGCGATGCAATGGCTCGCCGACACGATCGGTATCAATGAAGCCGGCGCCCGCACAATCGTCGAATATCTCGGCGCGACGCGGCAAATCCTCGGGACGATTCCAACGCAGCAATGTCTGGTGCTCGAGCGCTTCTTCGATGAAGCCGGCGGGATGCAGCTCGTGCTGCACGCGCCGTTTGGCAGCCGGATCAACCGCGCCTGGGGCCTCGCGCTCCGCAAGCGGTTCTGCCGGAGCTTCAACTTCGAGCTGCAGGCCGCGGCCACGGAAGACGCCATCGTGTTGTCGCTCGGTCCGCAGCACAGCTTCCCGCTCGAGGACGTATTCCAGTACTTGAAGCCCGCAACGGCGGAGCATCTGCTCGTGCAGGCCATGCTCGACGCGCCGGTGTTCGGAACGCGCTGGCGCTGGAACGCGACGCGCGCACTCGCGGTGCTGCGGTTCCGGGGCGGCAGGAAAGTCCCGACGCCGCTGCAGCGCATGGAGGCTGAAGACCTGGTCGCCGCCGTCTTCCCCGATCAGCTCGCCTGTCCGGAGAACCTGGTCGGTGACCGGGAGATTCCCGATCACCCGCTGGTGAATCAGACGATCGCCGACTGCCTGCTCGAAGCGATGGATTTCCCGGGGCTGAAGCGTGTGCTCGAAGGGATGGACGCGGGACAGTTCACGCTGATCGCCCGCGATACGACGGAGCCGTCGCCGCTGTGCCACGAAGTCCTGAACGCCCGGCCCTACGCGTTCCTCGACGACGCCCCGCTCGAGGAGCGGCGCACGCAGGCCGTGATCACGCGCCGCGGCCTCGACGTGAAGACGGCCGACGAATTCGGGAAACTGGATCAGGCTGCGATCGATCTCGTGCGCGAACAGGCTTGGCCCGATCCCGAAACTGGCGACGAGCTCCACGACGCGCTTCTGATCATGGGCGCAGTCCCAGGCGCTGAATCCGGAACGCATGCGTCCTGGAAGGACAAATACGACAGCCTGGTCGGCGCCGGTCGCGTAACGACGGTGGATGGGCGGCTGTGGGTGGCGACTGAGCGGTTGCCGATGGTTCAGGCGGCGTTCCCGGGCGTCACGAATGAGCCCGCGGTGACGCCGCCGGCGCGCGAACAGGCAAAGGCCTGGAACAGAGAAGACGCGATTCGAGAGCTGGTGCGTGGCCGGCTCGAAGTGATCGGACCGACGACGGCCACAGATATCGCAGATGTGTTCGGATTAGCACAGAGCGACATCGACTTCGCGCTGGCGGCGCTCGAGCACGAAGGCTTCGCCCTGCGCGGCCGCTTCTCCGCAGGCGTCGAGGGAACCGAGTGGTGCGAGCGCCGGCTGCTCGCGCGCATCCATCGCTACACCCTCGATCGGTTACGCAAAGAGATCGAGCCCGTGGCAGCGGCGGACTTCCTGCGCTTCCTCTTCAGGTGGCAGCGGCTCGCCACGGGATCGCGGGCGGAAGGCCCGCAGGGGCTGGCGGCCGTCCTCGACCTGCTCGATGGTTACGAGTTGGCGGCGGGCGCTTGGGAATCGGATGTGCTGCCCGCGCGGCTCACGGACTACGATCCGCTCTGGCTCGACGGGTTGTGTCTCTCGGGCGAAATCGCATGGGGACGACTGACGGCAACGCGGAGTGTGGAAGTCGGCACGCGGAACAGAAAAGTCGGTCCCGTACGCTCGACACCGATTGCGCTGTTCCGACGCGAACGCGGCGAGATCTGGAGAGCTGGAAGCCAAGAGGTCGATCCTGCAACGCTGCCCCTCTCGTCTACTGGCAAGGCGCTGCTGGCGGCATTCGAAACACGCGGCGCGTTGTTTTTCGGTGACCTGGTCAACGCCACCGGGTTGCTGCGGACTGAAGTCGAGAAGGGGCTTGCCGAGCTAGTCGCGTGGGGGCTCGTTTCATCGGACAGCTTCGCCGGGCTGCGCGCCCTGCTCGTCCCCTCCGATCGCCGGCGGCCGCTCGGCGGCGGGTATCGGCGCCGCGGCAGAATCGCGCCGTTCGGCGTCGAGACGGCAGGCCGCTGGGCTCGCACACACGGCCGACCGCCGGTTGCCGAGGAGCAGGTTGCCGAGGCGATCGCCTGGCAGCTGCTGCGCCGCTACGGCGTCGTATTCCGGCGACTCGTGCAGCGCGAAACGCTGCTCGCCCCATGGCGCGACATTCTGCGCGTCTTCCGGCGCCTCGAGGCACGGGGCGAAATCCGCGGCGGCCGGTTCGTCGGCGGATTCTCAGGCGAGCAGTACGCGCTCCCGGAGGCGATCGGACTGCTCAGGAGCACGCGCCGGGAACAGCAGGAAGGCGAGCTGATCGCCGTCAGCGGCGCCGACCCGCTGAACCTGGTCGGCATTCTCACGCCAGGTGAGGCAGTCCCCGCGATCACAACCAATCGCATTCTGTACCGCGACGGCGTGCCGATCGTGGTGAAAGAAGGAGAAGGGAAGAGCGAACGGTTCCTAGTGGATGTCCCGGCCGAAGAACGCGACATCCTGCGCGGCGCGCTGCTGCGGCGCCGGCCCGCGCCGCTGGTGCGCACCTACCTGGGGAAGAGTAAGGCGGCCGGCTAAGCTTTCAGTTTTTCGAGGTACTTGCTCCGCAGCTTCGCGACTTTCGGCGCAATGACCGCGCGGCAATAGGGCTGGTTCGCATTCCTTCTGTAGTACTCCCGGTGGTATTCCTCGGCAGGATAAAAGGCCTTGAGCGGCTCGATCTTCGTCACGATCGGCTCGTCGAACACGTGCTCCGCCTCGAGCTCGCGCACGACTGCCTCGGCGGTGCGCCGCTGCTCGTCATCATGATAGAAGATGGCCGAACGGTACTGGGTGCCCACATCGCCGCCCTGGCGGTCGAGCGTGGTCGGATCGTGCAACGTGAAGAACACACCGAGCAAGTCGCGGTAGGAGAGCTCGTCCGCGTCGAACGTCACCTGCACCACTTCGGCGTGTCCGGTCGTGCCGGTGCACACGGCCTCGTAGCTCGGATGGGATACGTGCCCGCCCGAATACCCCGAGACCACCGTGGTGACACCCCGCAGTTGCTCGAAGACGGCCTCGAGGCACCAGAAACAGCCGCCCGCGAGCGTGGCGAGTTGAGTTGTCATGCCTTCATTCTCGCTCGGTCGTCAATAGGCGGCAAAGGTGATCGGCTGACGAATCGTCACGCGCGCGGGGCGGCCATTGACGCGCGCCGGCCGATACAGCGCGGCCAGGACCACACGTTTGGACTCGGCATCGAAGACCGGATTGGGGCTTTGCACGATCTTCACGGTCGCCGGCAGGACCCGCCCGGTCGTGTCAAGGGTGGCTTCAACGATGACGGTGCCCCCGACTCGGAGCGCCTGCATCTCCGGGGCGTAGCGAATCGGGGGATGCGAGAGCAGGGCGGGCTGCTCGTCTACGGCACCCACCGCCGCCGGTGTGCCGAAAGGGGGTGCCGGGGGGGCCGGGGGCGGCTTGATGGCCGTCTGGGACGCAGCGCGCCGATTGATGCGTATCGAGTCCGCGAGGCGTTTCAGGAACGGCGCCAGATCGACGCCGCGTGCTGTCAAATCGCGATAGCCCGCCAGTCCGTCATCGAACGACACCGCCGCCAAACTGTCACGTTGTTTTGCGTGCAATGCGAGGCCCCGCACGAGTAGCGCGTACACGCGCTCGCCGGGCGTAGCCCCGTTGGCGCTGTCGAGCGCCTCCTCGGTCAGGGCCAGCGCGCTGTCGGCATGACCGGCGCGCAATTGGTCGCGTGCGGCTCCGACCAGCATCGTCGGGCTTGTCGGCGCGGGCGGCGTGAGTGTGAAGTTGAGATCGATGGTGCTGCGGACGACCTTCCCCTTGACCCGTCCCGGCGTGAATGTCGCCGCGAGCAGCATGTCCCGGAGCGGCTTGATGAAGCCGGAATCGGGTACGTCGAGCACGCGAATACTTTGCCCCTCGACGTGCCCGGTGGTGTCCACTATCGCGGTGATCAGGGCCTGGCCAGCCACTCGGCGACGACGCAGCGCCGGTGGATAGGTGAGCGAACGTCCTGATTGCCACGTGGCTCGCTCGTCCACCTCGTTCGCGCTGTACACGCGCAGGCCGCGCGACTCAGACTCGAAGATGTCGTCGAGTCCAGGCGCAACTTGATCGAGGCCATTGACTCGGAGGGGCGGATACAACACAAGCGCGCTATGGAAATTCTCGCGGGCGAGACTATCGCTGCCGCGCATGTGCGCGAGAATGGCGCGCCACACGAATACATGCACGGTGTCCATCATGTACGCCGCGGATTCGAGGGCGCCGCCCAGTGCGGTGTCGGCTTGGTCGAACTTGCGCGCGGTGATGTACGCGCGCGCGGTGGCGATGAGCGCGTCAGTGCGACCCTGCGCTGCAACTGCGGGGACGACCAGGACGAAGGCAAGTGCGAGGGAATGCCGGCACGACACGGTAACCGACTATCTCGCCCGCTGGACGGCGCTACGTCAAGCCCCGCCGATCAATGCGTCATAATGAAGCGCGCCACTACCTGATTGTAGTAGCTGGGATTGCCCGCGTGAGGCGGATGGCCCACACCAGGAATGATGACGGTGGTGTCGCTGTGGAGGCAGCGAGCCAGCTCGTCGCTGATGAGCTGGAACATGCGTGGGCTGCGCTCGCCGCGGACGAGCAGCACCGGAGTTGTGATCCTCCCGAGCTCGGCGCACGAAATCGTCGGCAGATAATCGCCGCGCTCGGCGAGCATTTCGTGGCGCATCTCGAACGTATGCGCCAGGATGTCGGCGCGGGCGGCAGCGGAGAGCCGGTCAAACGCTCCGCGTCCCGCGGTCGCATCGAAGAAGAAACGCAGCCCGGCCACGGAGTCGCCGCGCGCAAACGCGGCGCGTGCGGGATCGAGCGCGTTCGTATAAAAGGCACGCCGCGCGGCATCGCCCTGTTCGGAGCCAGTCAGCAGCGAAAAGATCGGCGGCTCCGCCAGCACGAGCGAGCGCACCAGCTGCGGATGGTCGCGGGCCAATTGGAGAGCCGTGTAGGCACCGTACGACGAACCCACGACGTGTGCCGGCGCGAGATCGAAGGTCAAGAGCAAGGCGGCGAGATCTTCCGAGTGCAGCTTGGGCGAGTATATCTGGTTGTCGTTCACCTGCGGATTGGGCGGATGATAGCGACGGCTGTACACCAGGACGCGATACCTCTGCGCGAAGGCATTTTCCTGGCCTGACCACGACTTCAGATCCCCGAACGTGCCGTGCACGAAGACGACAGGAGCCGCGCCGCTGTCACCGGTGATCCGGTATGTGAGGCGCGCGCCGTTGAGGTCGATCGCGTGAAGCGTGCGATCGAACACCCGCATGGGCGCGGGTGCCGGCGTCGGCGCGGGCGCTTTCTCGGGACCCTTTCCGCCGCACGCGACGACCAGCAGGCAGCACATCACGATTCGCATGTCTACAGGATGGCGGGTCGAGTCGCGAAACGCCATTAGCTGATCAGCCAGGCGGCCGCCGCGGCGACTTTTTGCTCGGCCCGCCAGCGGCCGACGCCCTCCCCCAGCGCCGCGACCCGGGTCTTCGCCTGGCTCGGAGAACGGCGCAGGGCTTTGCCCAGCAATTCGTAGACCTCGCGCTCGAGTACCACGCGAACCGTCACGCCGCAGTGCTCCAGGCCGTCGACGAGCACGGTGCGGAACAGCCGACCTTCGGACGCGTGCGCACGCATGTGTTGATTGGCGATGGTGGCGGGATCCGTGAGCGAGGCGACGACGACCGCTGCCCTGCGCAGGCGATGCAGTTCACGGTATTCATCCAGCAAGGCGGCGATCGTGCGGCGGGAAAAACGCTCGATGCCATGCACCAGACGCGTGACTTTGGCAGTATCGGTCTGCGCCGTGCCGAAGCCCGCGTGATAGGGTTGCCGCGAGTCCGCCACGCCGGGGTCGGCCAGCTCGATCACTCGGCTGTCGATGACCGTGGGTGTTTTCGCCGCCTTCGCGATCAGCACGGCCGCGGCCCATCCGGATTTCACGCGCAAGCCAAGGGTCATCCCCAATCCTTGGAATCGGGCGCGACGCGGCGCATCGCTCGCAAGAACGTAAATGCGTGCGGCGTGTGGTGTGCTGCGTCGACTTTTCTGATGTCGGTCTGCAATCCCAACACTTCTTCCGCTAAAACATTCACAGTCCCATCATCCTTGGCGAGCTTGCCACGTACCAGGACGAACGGTTCGCCGCGCACGGCCGCGCGATAGCGATCGTAGACATCAGTTCGCACGATCACGTTCGTCATTCCGGTTTCGTCTTCGACCAACAGGAAGACGGTCCCCTTGGCGGTCTCCGGCCGCTGCCGGGCCACGACAAGACCTGCCACCTGACAGTTGACGCCGGCCTTCAGACTCTCGAGATCGCGATTGAGTGTCAGGCCAGGAGGTAAAGCATTACGTACCAACGACAAAGGATGCGCACTGGCCGAGAAGCCCAGCGTGGCGTACTCGGCCAGCAGCCGCTCGTGCGCCGCGAGTCCCCCGAATCTCAGCTGTTCATGGGGATGGTTCAGCGCCAGCTCGAGCTGCCGCCGGCCGCGGCCATCGCCCGATTGGGTAGCCTTGGGCGGCAGCCAGAGGCCGACCTGCCATAACAATTCGCGCCTGGTCAGGCCGAATCCGTCGCAGCCGCCGACCCACATGAGGGCTTCGATGGCGGTGCGTTTGAGCTTCGGTGGCGCACGCCGGATGAAATCACCCACGCTTTTGAATGGACCATGTTGCTCTCGCTCGACGACGGTTGCCGTCGCGGTCTCTTCGCTCCAATGGCGAATGAAACCGAGACCAATCCTCACAGCCCCGGCTCCCGACTCCTGACTCCCGGCACCTTCAACGGTGCACCACACATCGCTCACGTTGATATCCGGTAATCGCATCTCGATGCCGTTGCGCATGGCGTCGCGACCCAGCGCATCGATCGAGTAGAAGCCCATCGGCTGATTGTTGAAGAGCGCGACGTAGTACTCGACGGCGTGATAATGCCTGAGCCAGGCCGACTGATACGCCAGCAGTCCGAACGCGGCGGCATGCGACTTGGGGAATCCGAACTCGCTGAACGCGATCACCTGGCCGAACACCTTCTCGGCGGTGGCCTCGGGGACGCCACGGGCGAGGGCGCCGGCGCGGAATTCCTCCCAGAAACCGGCCATCAGATCGTGCGACCGGCGGCGGCTCATCGCGCGCCGTAACGCTTCCGCCTGTCCCGTCGTGAATCCGGCGAGCGCCTGGCAGACTTGCAGCACTTGATCCTGATAGAGAATCACGCCCAGCGTTTCCGCCAGGCATTCGCGGAGCAGGGGATGATCGACCGGCGGCTCGTACGGCCTGCCGGCCGCGTGGGCGCGGCGCTGCTCTTCGCGCCGGCGCACGTACGGATTCACCGCACCGCCGACGATCGGTCCCGGCCGCACAATCGCGACTTCGACGGCGAGGTCCTCGAGATTCTGCGGCCGGCTCCGCCGGATCATCTGGATCTGCGCGCGGCTCTCGATCTGAAACAGCCCGATCGTGTCGCCGGCGCAGATGCGGTCGTAGATCGCGGGATCCTCGAAATCGATGCGCGAGAGATCGGGCGGTGTACCTGTCCGGCGCGCGATCAGCTCGACGCATTCCTCCACGAGCGACAGCATGCCGAGCGCGAGGAAATCGATCTTGATGAAGCGCGCGTCGTCGCAGGAATCCTTGTCCCACTGGCAGACGACGCGGTCTACCATCGCGGCGCGCTCGAGCGGGACCAGCTCCACGAGTGGCCGCGACGAAATCACCATCCCCCCCGGATGCTGCGAGACGTGGCGCGGCAGCCCGCGGATCTCATGGGCGAGCTGGCACAGCTCCTTCCAGAGCGGCGCATCTTTGCGGCCGGCAAAACCGGGAAGGTGCTCCAGCTCGTCCGACAGTCCGTCCGCCCGGCCGTCCGACAGTTTTGCGACGAGCTCGATCTCGCCCAAGGGCAAGTCGATCGCCTTGCCGATTTCGCGCACGGCCGACCGCAATCGATACGTAGGGAAGGAACACACGAGACCCGCATGCTCGGCGCCATAGCGTGTGTACACGCGGCGGATCAACTCCTCACGGATCTCGCGCGGGAAATCGAGATCGATGTCAGGCACCGACGCGAGCGACTCGTTCAAAAAGCGGCCCAGAAACAGCCGGTTGGCGATCGGGTCGATATGAGACAGGCCGAGGAGATAGCAGACGATCGAGGAGACCGAGGAGCCGCGTCCCCGGCCGGGCAGCAAGTTGCCGCTGGCGCGGCGCGAGCCGCATCGAATGTCGGCCGCAACGTCGCGCGCCAGGTCAAAGAGGTCATGATAAACAAGAAAGAAGCCGCTGAGCTTGTGATGCTCGATGAGCCGCAATTCTTCTTCGAGCCGGCGCACGGCCTGGGCGTGATAGAGCGAGCCCGGCGGGTAGCGCTCCTGCATCCTCGCGTGGCACAGCTCGGCCAGGGCATGGGGGGCGGGCGCGCGACCCGAGCCGCGGAAGTCGGGGAAGGTGTAGCCGAGGTCGCGCGTGATGTCGAAGGACTTACAGCGCTCGGCGATGGCCAATGTAGTGGCGACAGCATCGGGACAGTCATGAAACAGCGCCACGACTTCTTCCAGTGGCCGCAAGTAAAACTCGCTGTTGGGATTTCGCACCCGATGCGAGCCGTCGAGTGTGGTCCGGTGGCGGATGGCGACCATCACATCGTGCAGCCGATGCCGCTCGCGCGTGTGGTAATGCACGTTTCCCGTCGCCACGACGGCAAGTCTCACGTTATGCGCTACATCGATCAGCGCTCGTGTCAAAGCCAAATCGCCTCTGACCCGATTACGCTGAATCTCGACAAAAAAATGATCGCGTCCAAAGACCGCTTTACAGTGTTCTGCGAGTTTTCGAGCTGCGCTGAGCCCCTCGGTTTCGAGAGTCCGCGACAGTAATCCGTCACGTCGTGATCCTGAGAGGATGATCAGCCCCTCGTGTCTCGCGGCGATCGCGGTGATCGGCAGCCGCGGGTCGAGACGCTCGGCACCGAGGTGCGCTTCCGTGAGCAGGCGGCAGAGATTCGTGTACCCGTGCGGGCTCTCGGCGAGCAAAACCAGGTGGCTGCCGTCCGAGAGCGTGACCTCGGCGCCGGTGATCGCCTGGATGCCGAGTGGCTGCGCCGCGAGTGCGAATGCGAGCGACCCGTAGATGCCGTTTTTGTCGGTGAGCGCGAGGGCCGGGTAGCCGAGCCGGTGCGCTTCGGCGAGGATCTCGTCTGGCGGCGAGGCTCCATCGAGGAACGAGAAGGCGGAGTGACAGTGCAGCTCCGCATACAAGGTCCCTTGAGTCATGGCAACTGCATGAACCAAAGGCCTGTTAGTAAATCTTGAAATACCACGATGCGCTTTCCTCCTGCCAACAACAATTCCAGATACGACCGCGAAATCGTCTGACGCCACCATTCGTCATCGATGCGCCACGATTCGAGAATGGCTTCGACTTGTCCGACCGTCCGGCCGTCCGGCCGTCCGACCGTCATCCGACCGGATTCATTCAATTCCACCGTGACGGCGCGCGGCACGTTTACGGCTCGTAGTCGATCAGTGCGTAGCGGCGTTCTGGCAGACGGGACCATGGTTGCACCTCGATGATGTGGTAGAGCGAAGAGCGCTTCACGCGCATGCGGATCTCGCGCGCGGCGCTCTGCAACGCGCGCTGGTGGCCCGCGCGCGCGGCGGCCTGCGCATCGCGCGCGAACAGCTGCAGCTCGGTGGTTCCGGGGGCGAAGGCGATGAACTCGAGGACGAGTCGCTCGACGGCGCCGGTGGGCGGTGAATGCTCGAGTCGAGTCTTGAGTGGCGCGGCAAGGCGATCGCCGTCAGCGGTCGGATCCTTGAAAAGATGGGGAACGAGCCAGGATCCGCCGCCTTCGATATCGGCGCGCAGGCGCACTGCGTGCACACGCCAGCCGATACGGCGGGGATGCTTGAGCGCCCGCCCGATCAGCTTGTCGAGAGAGTGCACGAGCAGCTCGCGCTCACCGACCGGTGTGAAAAACGTGAGCGCGGCCACGATCGGCTCAGGCGCGATGCGGCCTGCGACGGGTTCCGCGATGCGACCGGCGGCAAGTCGCCACAATCGCTTTCCCACGGCGCCGAACTGCGACGTGATCGCTGCTTCGGGAATCGCCGCGAGCGCGCCGAGGGTGCGGATGCCGAGCTGGCGGAGGCGGCGATGTATGTCGGAGTCGAGAGGCAGAACGGAGATGGGCTGTGAAGCGAGAAATTCCCTTTCTCCACCCAACGGCACGATGACGGCTTCGTCAGGTTTTGATCGAGAAGCAGCAACCCAGGCAACGAACTTTCCTTTTCCCCACCCGACACGGACCGTCCGGCCGTCCGACCGTCCGACCGTCCGACGGATCGCGTCAATAATCTTCTGCGGTTCGCCGAAGATTCCTTCCAGCCCATCAGTGCCTACATAGGCGAGCCCCAGCTCTGCTGATTCGACGACTGGACTCACTTCGTTGAGCTCCGAGAGCAGATTGGCGAAGCGCTCGTCGTAGTGGACGGGGTCAGGTTCGATGAGCCGCAGCGCGGAACAGAGGCCGATCGCTTGGCAGACGGTCATCCCCGGCTTTACTCCCGCGTGGCGGGCAAGGGAGGAGACCTGCCAGAGCTTGCGGGTGGTGTCGGGCGCGAGCAGCGCCGTAGGATAGGCGGCCAGTCCCTCATGACGGGCCTCTTCACAGCGGAGTGAGAAGAGGGGGATCCAAACGCAGGCGGCGAGCGAGCTCGTAGGACGTCGCGACATTGACAAAAGCCCAAGGGGACCCGAATATATCCCGAAGATCACTTCACTCGCAAGCGCTTCCGGGAAGAGTAAACTTTGGGGATGACTCAAGCGGATCTCTTTGGGCCTGAAGCACTTCCGACCCCAAGCCCTGAGGTCGTCGAACTCGCGCAACGGATCCCGTGGAATATCCGATTTGGGACGTCCACTTGGACCTACGACGGCTGGTTCGGCGACGTCTATCACCGTCACTATCGCGGCCCGCAGCCTGCTCGGCGGCTCGAGGAATACGCGCGCTATCCGCTATTTCGGACCGTTGGGATCGACAGCGCGTTCTACGATCCACCGTCTGAGGAGGAGCTCGACTCCTACGCGCGGGTGTTGCCGCCCGGCTTCCCGTGCGTGAGCAAGGTCTGGGATCGCATCACCGCCAAACGGCTCGGCCAGGATGCGCCGCAGCCCGGTCTGGCCGGCATGCGCAATCCCGATTTTCTGAACCCCGCGCTGTTCAAGGACAGTGTGCTCGGCCCGTACAGCCGCGTGTTTCGGGATCACGCCGGGTGCTTCGTATTCGAGTTCCAGTCTATGCGCGGCAAAGACCTGCCCGATCCGCTGCAATGGGCCGATCAGCTGGACGATTTTCTGAGCGAGCTGCCTCGCGACTTTCGGTATGCCGTCGAGCTGCGCAATCCAGAGCTGCTGACGCCTATCCACGGCGAGGTGCTGAAGCGGCACAGCGTCGCGCATGTGTTCAACTCATGGACGGAAATGCCGCCGATCGGCGAACAAATCGATCTCGGGTGGACATTCACCACCAACTTCACGGTGGCGCGCGCGCTACTGAAGCCGGGCCGCCGCTATAGCGATGCGGTCAAGCAGTTCCAGCCGTACGATCGCGTGCAAGAACCTCAGCCCGCGCTGCGGCGCGACCTGTTGCAGTTGATCAACACGTCGCTGCGGCGCCGGATCGAAGCCTTCATCCTGGCGAACAACCGGGCCGAGGGGAATGCGCCGGGCACGATCCGGGCGGTTGCCCGCATGTGGCAGGAAGGTGACGCGGAAAGTAATTCCTAGGGTAGGTATTCGGGGAGTCTCCCCTGAAGGAGGAGGCCTATGCGCCCTGCAGTGTTAGCCCTAGTACTCTTGTCGATCCTTGGTTGTCATGATTCTGACGTTCGTGTCATACCCGCGATGGTGAATTGGATGGAATGGCCGGCCCAGGTGCCGGCGAAAACGGCGTTCCCGGTCCGACTGCGCGGTTACAATGCCTCGTGCGCGTACACGGTTGGATTCGTGCCGTCACCTAAGGTCGATCAATCCGCAGTCACCTTCGAGCCGTACTTCTTGTCCAACGGGCGGCCTGCAGTCTGTGACGCAATCGTCTTTGTCGTCGTCGACGGCAAACGGACGCCCGTTGCGAACCAATTTGCGGCGAGCTACTTCGATACCACCACGATGACGCCCGGACTCGCGAGCGATTTTCCACGGACATATGAGATGCGAGCGAGCGCCTATGTGTACAACGTGTATACCGCAACTGCGACCGGTCTTCCGGTTCGCACGTTCGGTGAGATAACGGTGGGTAGCTCAGCAAACGGCCGGCTCAATGCGGGCGGATTCACTGGTGCGACGCGCGGCACTGATGGGTGCATGAGGCTCACGCCGGCAGGTCTGTTCCCCGGGTATGTGCTCGAGAATCCTCCCGATACGACGTCGTACTGGTCCGCGTTCGTGAAGGGATATCTCTACGCGCCTGCCGCTCCCGTGTGTGGCGAGTCCACCGTGTTTCACCTCCTGTCGCGAAACTAGATCAGGCTACCACGCAGCTCTAGCTCGCCTTGCACCGGCACCCTGCCGGCGCGGTAGCGGTCCATCATGCCGCTTTGATTCTTGAACCCATGCTTGCGCCGCAATCGTTCGATGCGGCGCGTCAGTGCCAACGTGTACTCACGCGGGGCACCCGCCTGCCTGGCATATGCCCGCTGGTAGCGCGGCACCAGCTCGGGAAAGTGTTCGCCGAGCACAGGCAGGAAGCGGTCGCGCACCGCGGCGTATAGCCGTAACGCTCCCGCATGAATGAAGCGCGCGCCGGCCTCGCGCGCAGCCGCGAACAACGTGTCGAGATGCGCAACGTCGTCAGTGATGCCGGGAAGGACCGGTGCGATGATCAACCCGGCGTTGACGCCCGCGTCCACGAGCTTGCGCAAGGCGCGGAGTCGCGCCGCCGGAACCGGTGAGCGCGCCTCAAGCTTGCGC
>Ga0209590_10000138_pt1 | contig 19051 bp, 14 predicted proteins | sample CZO8metaG_FD_188353 | JGI IMG/M metagenome (GOLD analysis project Ga0209590, IMG submission 188353) | Vadose zone soil microbial communities from the Eel River Critical Zone Observatory, Northern California, USA - CZOApr15con1.8 metaG... | ecosystem: Environmental > Terrestrial > Soil > Vadose...
GGCTACGCACTGGCACCAATATCTCCCGCAGCTCGGAGTGCTGATACTGCTCGCTAATTTGCCTGATCTGGACTTGCTCATAACACCTGGCTTCCCCGCGAACGCACTGCATCGAGGTTTTACACACAGCCTGGCAGTAGCGACTCTCATATCATTGGCTTTAAGCTGCGTGTGGCGGATAGCGGGAGGTTTCTGGCGAAGTGCAATTCTCTATTTCACCGCCTACGGTTCACATCTTCTGATCGACCTCTGCACCGGAACTCAGATCGGCTGGACCAAGAGCGGCTCCGGTGTCCCCCTGTTGTGGCCCTGGTCGAAAAATTTCAGCTCGCCCTTGATACTGATTCCCGGTGTTCGGCACCAAAGCTTTTCCGCGTTATTTAGTCTCGACAACGTTTGGTCGTGCACTTATGAACTACTGACCTGTGGTGCAATTACGGTAATTGCTTTTGTATTATGGACACATATACTGAAATCGAAAACAAACCGTCCCGCCCCCCAAGCGGCAGCGCATTCTCTTACCGAACTGCGGCACCACGAATGAAGCGCTCCCACTGGGTAATCTTCATCGTCATCTCTTCCCTCCTGGGACTTCTCGTCGTTGAGACCATCGTCCACGTGATCAACACCAACACCGGAAAGGCCAGGGTGGTGAATGCGCCTACCCCGGTGGAGACCGTGCCGGTCCACAGACAGACGCTTGAAGAAGTCATTGGGGGCAGTGGCGCAGTCGAACAAGCCGAGACCGTCCAGTTTACGACGCAGCTCAACGCGCAAGTCCTTGAGGTGCCCGTGAAGATCGGCGTTCTGGTAAAAAACGGCGATCTTCTCGTTCGCTGGGACGATCGGCTCATCAAGGCAACCGTCGAGGCTAACCGCGAGTACGTGGACGCCAGTAATATCAAGATCAAGGACGAAACCCGGCAGGTCGAGCGCTACACCGCGCTACAGAACAAGAACATGGGGACGCCGGTTGACCTGGAGAAGAGTGAAATGGCCCTGGCCGACGCAAAAGAGGCGCTCGCCAAAGCTACACTTTCCCTCCGGCAGGCCGAGATCGACCTTGAACATGTGAGGTTGACATCTCCCGTCGATGGGATTGTGCTCGAGCGACTCGTAAATCCGAGCGAGTTCACCCATCGCGATCAGCTGATCATGAGGCTTGGTGTTATCAATACTGTATTGATGGCAGCCAAAATCACCGAAGAAAAATTGCATTCGGTGCAGTTAGATCTGCCCGCTGCAACGAGTTTTCCCGCGTTCCCTGGCGAGCTCTTTCGGGGCAAAGTTGTTAAAATAGATCCAAACATCGACCCGATCACCCGGACCTTTACGACCTACGTAAAAATAGAAAATCCAGATTTTCGGCTAAAGCCCGGTCTATCGGGATTCGCACGCATCCGTCGGACGGCAAAGGATGTTTTGGTCGTGCCCAGCATTGCGACCATGAATCCTTCAGGCGAACAAGCCTCCGTCTTTGTCGTCGATCGCACCAGCCATGCTAATCTGCGCAAGGTGCATCCCGGCATCGTGGTCGACGCCATGATGGAGATCACTAATGGTCTTAAAGAAGGAGAGAAGGTAGTAACCGTTGGGCAAATGTATCTAAAAGAAAATGACAAAGTCCATACCACATCGAAATCGATCATTGACAAATAACCTCGCTGCCGTTCTGGCGGCGCTGCTGTTTATCCTGCCTTTTGCGTCGGAAGCGCAAGAGCGGTTGGATTCGCCGCGCTCTCGTCCGCCAACGCTTCACGACTGCATCGCGATCGCGTTGGGCGAAAGTCCCCTTTTGGAAGCCAGTCGTTACGACGTGTTGTCCGCGGGACAGGAAGTTCGCGCCGCGCAGGGCATGGCGTTACCACAATTGACAGGGTCGGCCGGCTACGAGCTTTTCTCAGGCAGCCCAACCACCAAATTCTCGGTCGTTAGCCTGGGAGAATCCCCCATCGCGGTGACCTCACATCATGTGGTGGGTCTCGGCGCAGTCGAGATATACTCGGGGAAGTTGCGTTATCCGCTTTTCAAGGATGGAAGCATTTTAGGTTTGAATAACGCGCCTGCCATCGCGGAAAAGAAGGCCAAGAGACAGGCTCTTGCATGGACTGTCAATCTGAAGCGTGAAGACGTAATCTATCGAATCACCGATGAATTTGTCCTAACTGTTTCGGCGCGAAACCGAACGGTTTTAGTCGACCGCAGGGTAACGCTGCTCGAGCAGTCAGTCGCTATCACCGAGGAAGAGCAGAAGCGGGGACTGAAGTTACCGATCGACCTCAAGGTTGCAAAGGAACAGCTCAGCGGAGCGCGGACTCTTGCGAAGCTTCTTCGTGAGCAAGCTGTGGCAGGGTCGTTAGAGCTGTCCAGATCTCTTGGCCAACCCTCTTCGTCCAACCTTGCCCTAAGCAACATACTCCCTGATCCACCTGATCCGCCGCCAACCGCCGAGCAGCTGCTTGGTGGATCGCTCGCCCGCCATCCATCGCTTCAGGTGCAGCGGGCGAAGATCGATCAGGCAAAGCAGGGTTATCGGCTGGAACGATTCCGCTTGTATCCGTCAGTTTCCTTGGATGGCGCAGCTACCTACATCGACGATTTCAGTCCCGCGAACGCCTCCATTTTTACCGGCGCGATTACCGTCAGCGTGCCCATTTTTGACTTCGGAGCGCAGCTTGCCACTGCTCGATCGAAGCTGATGACATATAAGGCTGAGGAAGCCAGGCTTCTTTCAGTAGCCGACGATGTAACCTACGAGGTTCTCAAGGCCTACGAATCGATCTACGCTCTAAGTCATAACATTTTAGGACTTCAAGACGAGATCGCTAAGGCCGAAAGGGACGTGGCAGTAATCGAGTCCGAGCGGGCCCAAGGGATTGCTGAGCCACTGACTACGATCGAAAAGGAGCTCCATCTCATCGCAAAGCAGGATGAAATCGAAGGAGTCAAGGCGCGACGGCTCACGCTCTACGCTTTCCTGCAGAAGGCAGCGGGTGGCTCGTGGAAGTGGATTCCATGAAGCAGTCGCAGCGGATCGTAAAAAACGCCGTTTTCGGTATCGGAGCCAGCCTCGTTGGAGGTTTGGTTTACCTGGCGACGGTTCTGACCATTGCTCGCATGGTCAGCGTCGTCGAATTCGGTAAATATTCTTTCGTTCTCGCATTTGCGATGTTCTTCCAGCTCCTCGCCGATGCTGGTTTGCCGCGCATGCTGATCCGGGAAATCGCTAGGGATCCCCAGAGACTTGTGCCGCTGGTTGGCGCTGCGACTTCGCTTATTTGGGTTGTATCGGTCGCGGTATGTCTTCTGGTCGCGCTGATCGTTCCATTCCTGCATTTTGGCACGGACGTAAAGGTAGCCGCTTTGGTCATGAGCCTAGCGACGATGGCGACTTTCCACGCCGCCGGCTATAGCGCCGTTCTGCGCGCTTTCGAAGATAACGAACTAAACAACCTGGGGTTTGTTCTGCAGAAGCTTCTTCTTCTCGGTTTTATCGTCGTAACGATAAAGTTGAAGATGGGCTTGATCGGCTTCGTGATTGCCCATCTCGCGTCGAACGTGCTTCTCTGGAATTTTTATCACATCGTGGTGTCACGCCTTTACGCACGCATTCCACTGCGCATTGATGTGCCGCTCTGGAAATCCCTCTTAGCCTCTGCGCTGCCAATGGGCGGCGGCGTCATGCTTCGCCAACTCGCGCTCCAGCTCGACATTCTTATCCTCACCTGGATGACAAACCTGACGACTGTCGGCTTATTCAGCGGTCCTTATCGAATCAGCATGGCCTTACGGGTGATCCCGCAGACTCTCTCGCTCCCGCTCTATCCGCTCTACTCACGCACCGCGCACCTGTCGCCGGCACGCTTCGGGGAAGCTTACCAGTGGAGCATGAAGTTCTTTGCGCTCATCAGTATTCCTTTCGCTGCGTTTTTCATCGCGTGGTCAAAACCAATCCTGCGCCTGGCTCTGGGTGCTAAGTTTTTACCCGCCCTTCCCGCCATGCAGCTTCTCGGCCTTGGGCTGGTCCCGTTCTTCCTTTCGACGCTATTTCAATACCTCTTCGCCGCGCTCGACGAGCAGAGACGTTTTCTCGTCAGCACCTGCGCAGCCTCAGCTTTGCGCATTCTCCTCCTGATTATTCTCATACCGAGATTCGGATTTGTTGGACCCTCCATTGCCTTCGTTTGCGCTGAAACACTGATCGTTGGCATTTGGATGTTTCAACTCACGCGACTCGGTTTTCCGGCGAACTTAGGCCACGTCATCTGGCGGCCGCTGGCGGGAGGATTCGCGATGGCATTTGTGCTTTTCGCGGCGGGCAACGCACGGCTTCTCTGGCAGATTCCCGCGGCGGTCCTTTCGGTAATTGTCTATGCCGTCGTTCTATTAGCTCTCAAAACTTTTTCGATGGAGGAGATGCATCACGCGCGAGAAGGCATTGCGTTTGTCTCTCCCTTTATTGAGTCCTGGACGAAAAAACTTAAACGCAACACATGAAGATAACGCGACGTCTGGCGTCATGGGCAAAACGGCTGGCGTTATGGGCAGAGACAGGCGCTAAGGTCTGGGCGGCTTGTTGGCTGCTCATCGTTGGCAGCTTTCTAATTCTTGGTTCGGTCTTTCTGAAATGGGTTGAATTTCCTTTCAGCCGCAACCTTTCTGGTCTGGAGCTGCCGTTGCTGCATGACTCGGGGATCATCCCGAATATTGCTCTCTTCTCTTTCGGCGCTCTTGGCGTCCTTGTCCTGATCGCCGGACTTGTTTTGCTTCGATTTTTCGCTCCAGCCCTCAGTCTTGCCACGGCCATCCTCCTCACACTCTGCGTGCTAGTGCCGGCCCACATCGCCTTTCAACAGCCGATGATGCTTCGCCGCCTCGCCGATGAACTCCAGGCGATGCCGTTAATCAAAGTTTTTACCAAGGATTATCTTCCTCAGAACTTTGGTCCCCCTGAATATCTCCCGAAACAGCTGATCCTTTACACTGCGCGCGGGCGCTTTCTCGCTGCCTGGTCCTTTCTCCGGCTTGGCTGGTATTGCTTTGTGCTCGGATCACTGTTGATTGCCATAGATGCAATCCGCCATCTCCCGGGTGGAAGAATGGCGATTGTACTGGCGCTGTTTTGTCTTCCGGTTGGCGCGCTCGCGATCCTACTCATGCCGCCAATAATCGGGCAGCATTATTTCACCAGGGGCTCGATCGCAAAGGCCCAAGGACGCAATCAAGAGGCAATCGCTGACTACCGGAAGGCGATGAGATGGGATGCATGGCATGCGCAGGATATTGACCTCTACGCAACGATTGGCGAGCTCCAGAAGCAGACTGGTATCGCACAGGGTTCGCCAGAGCGGCATGTGAATCGAGCGGTGGAACTGCAAAAGGAGAGTGAATACGAGCCAGCGATCTTCGAGTTTAGTCGGGCGGCCGAGGCGGGCGGTGCCCTCGCGCTCGCTGCGCGACGTGCTTCCGCGCAGACTCGTGTAACTCTCGGTTTGGCCTTATATCACGCGGGCGGCATTGGCGCCGCCGTAACCAACTGGCAGCTAGCTCTCGCTGATGATCCTATGCAGGTTTATGCGCTGCCCTACCTCGCCCGTGGCTATTATGAGGTCGGCCGTTATGAAGCTGCGCTTCGGACGATCGACCGCCTGTTGCAAATTATAGCCGACCATAACTCCATGCAAGCCGACGCCTACTCACTGGGTGGCGATTGTTATGCCAAGCTTGGCCGCGACGCGGATGCCCGCCATTATTACAACCTCTCGTACGCCGCGGATCCGATCCAAAACTATTGGGCGCTCGCGGGACTAATCGGCGAATAACTCATGGATACTTTATCGACCCCACCGAGAGGTTTACCCCCGCGTGCGCAACGGTGGTCATGGGCCCTAGTTCTCGCCTGTGGACTCATGCTCGGCTATTTCGTGTTGCAGACTTATGTGAGTCCGAAGCAGCGACAGTATCAACTCGACTTCGGCAATGCTCAGTGGATCGAAGCCCCCGAGGTTGCACCGGTAGCTTATTTCCGGACAGAGGTATTTCTCAGCAGCGCACCCGAGCAGGCTTGGATAGAGATTGCGGCAACTGATAATTATAAGCTTATTGTCAACAGCCATACCATCGCAGATGAGACCGCCTTGAAGACACGGGTGGCTGGAATTTATGATATCAAAAAACGTTTGAAGTCTGGGACAAACGTCATTGCGGTGTATATTTCTCGCACCTCTTATCCCGGCTCCGCGCAGCTTCTCCTTTGCGGCCTCTTCAAAGAGCCTGGTGGGAGCGTGACTTCATTGATATCGGATGAGAAGTGGAGAGTCAGCGCGAACACCGGGATTGTGCAAGGCTTGGAGGAGTGGACCTCTCCGGTCGTAGAAGAACAGCTTTGGCCGAACGCAAAGCGGTCGGTAATCAAGGAAAATCCGGTCCGGATCGATTGGGTCGACACCAATCCGCTTCTGCTGCAACTCCCCTCCGCCGGTTCATGGATCATGGCCGAGAACGCTGGAACCGAGGCAGTCTTCTCGACTTCGATCAAGGCGGACCACGCGCGTCAGGAGACATGGATTCAGATTGCGAGTTCGGGAGATATCGATCTTCTTGTGAATGGACATCTCATTACCTCCGCGGTGGCTTCCTCAGTTGGCGGAAAGAACCTCCCCCATTTGGCGCCCTCGCCCGCTCAGCCGACCCAAAACCGTGCGGAAACGCATCCAGGGATCAGCGCCGGAGGGAGCGTGTCTCTAGGCAAACCGACCACTCCTCCTTTTGAAACGGCTGATTTGGCCGCGTATGACATTAGCTACTGGATTAAAGAAGGACCCAACGCCATCGTGGCAGCGGTTCGCAGCGATCATCGTACCGCCAGTCTTTTCGCCAATGGTTTCCTCGTGCGCAAGGATGGCGGCATCCGGCGATTTAAAACCGATTCAAGCTGGGAGACAGGAGATCAGCCGGTCGGTCATCAAGCGACACAAGCTCATCGCGCTGTCGAACTCGGGAAGGATGGCTCGGCGCCGTGGGGGTATCTCCCGCAAGTCTTAGCCAGACTAATCGATCGTTCTGGCTTTTCTACTTTGGCGAAATCTTGCGCGGTAGTTGCGGCAACGACCGTCCTCATAATAGCAGTGTGGCTCCTGGCATCCGCGATTGTAGCTGGGAGGCGGCGGGAGCCACTCGCCTATGCCATGTCTCGTGACGCTCTATTTCACGGTCCGATCGCCGCCGGTTTGTTTCTATTGATCCTTCCGAATTACGACCCTCGATTTCCGATGGGCTGGTCTTTTCAGCCGAAATTTGTGATTGGATTGATTCTGGCCCTCTTAGGTGTTCGGTTGCTTCATCTCTTCGTCAGCAGCCGGACCACCTGGGGTTTTGAGAGGTGGATGGCGCAAGTACGGCAGGCTGAGCTCCGTGCAATGCTGCCTTATCTGCTGCTGGCCGCAATGATGGCTCTCGGTTTGGCCCTTCGCTACCACAATCTCGGCTACATGTCCTTCGATCACGACGAGATGGGTCTGGTGACAAAATCGAAGGGTATCTATAAACTTGGTATTCCGTATATCATCTCCGCGGGAGAGATCCGCTGGCTCACAACGTACGAGGCGGTGCCTTATCCGCTCGCTCTCTCCGGATTGATCTTTGGCTATTCGGAGTGGTCAATGCGGTTGCCCGCCTGCATCATGGGCACGCTCTGCATTGGGGTCATTGCACTGATGGGACGCCGGCTCTTCAACTGGCGCACCGGACTCTTCGCCGCTTTCGTTTACACCTGTATGCCGCTCAATATCCGCTGGGCGCAGAATGCCTTTTACCTGACGCAATGTCAATTCATGTCGATGCTGACCATTTGGTTGTTTTACGAGGTAATCAGAGTTCGCCCGCTACACCGCAGATATCTCACCGCAGGCGCCGTCGCGTTTTGCTTCGCTTACCTTTCGTGGGAGGGAAGCGGCTTCCTTCTACCGGCATTGTTCATCGCGTTGATCGTCGTTCGGTGGAACGAATGGTGGTGGCTGAAGGAATTCCACCTCTACCGCTGCCTCTTTTTCATGGCGGTCGTGGTCATCGCTGAGTTCTGTTCGCGGACGCTCGTTGGCTCTCTCTATCTTGAGGTAGGCTCCGGGATTAGGAATCTCACTGGCCCGTCGCTCTTTTTCCTGACGCCCGCATACCAGCCAATGTATTACATTGATCAGCTGTTGCTCAAGGAAAACCACGTCTTCTTTACTATAATGATTCTCCTCGGCCTTCCATTCTGCTGGGGCCACCGCGGATTTCGTTATGTTCTCACGGTGCTTGTCACGCTGTGGATTCTGCACACCAACTTCCTTTCCGCTTTGTCTCCGCGCTATACCTACTACTTTCAGCCGCTGGTCATTCTTGCCGGCACAGCTGCCGGGATGATGCTTTATGATCGCGTCGTTTCGCTGGCCTACCGCGAAGGTAACTCGACCGTCGCCCGCATCGCGGCGCATGCCACAGGACTTGCGGTAATAATTCTGCTCTTCCTCCAAAGCAACGAATGGCTGATGAAGGAATACTCCCTTTCCAGCAGAGGCGATCAACCGGGACTCATGACACGAATGAATACCTACCGTTATGACTACCGGGGTGCCGCGCAATATGTGAAAAGTCACGTTCGGCCAGGCGACCTGATTTTACCAGGCATTCCGCACGTGTTTGCCTACTACGCGGGTATGCCGGGCGATTATTTTTTGGACACTCTCCTGGGTTCGAGAGTTGGGTACAATCAGTTGCTCACCGAGCCGAGGTTCATCGATAAGTTTGCCGGATTACCCACGGTCCGCAATCTGACGGAGTTGCAGGAAGTCGTTTATCACTCGCGGCGCACCTGGATTGTCTTCGCGCCTTATTCTTCCTTTGAGAAAATAACTAACCCGAACGTGCTGGATTATCTCGACAAGAACGCCAAGGTCCAATTTGAGACCTACCGCGCAAAGGTGCTGCTGGTTGAGCGCGCGACCCAGCCAAAAAATGTCGCCAAAACACCGTAAACCTAGATGCTGGAATAGGCTCTGCTGAGCGCTTTCCGGCCAGCGGCACGGATCGAAAATAGCAGGGAGCCGAGCGGGGCTTGACTTCGTGCCCGGGCCGCTTTCAGCTCGCGCGCGATCCGGCTGACCTCGGCTGTGTGTTGGTTGATGGCAGTCTGAAATACCTTTGCTGCTAATTCGTAGAGCGCGACGTCAAAAGAGTTTTTCTCCATAATCAAATCGAGAGCCGATCGAGGAAGATCTTCTTTCTTGGGCCGGGTGCGAGTCACATTGAAACTCGAATAGCGTCGTAGCTTCCAGCCGAAGCGCAGCTTCATCAGCGCCAGGCTTTCTTCAAAACGTTCGGAGAGGCCGACCACACTAAAATACCGGACGAGGTTCTCCTTCGCTCTTTCACAGATCTCCGCCGTGCAAGGTTCCTCATACTCGGCTCCGGCGACAATCTTGCATTGGACATTGTCTCTTGGCGAACGCCTGACGAAATCCTCGAGGCTCCAATTCTCCCACCTGAATTTCCAGTACAACGGGTGCAACTTGTAGTTGCGCATGAAATAGAAGGCAGAGACTACGCGATCAACTGGCTCGCGCAGCACGGTAATGTAAGTCGCTGGCTGCGGAAGGATCTCGTGAAGGCCAAACAGCATATGGCCTTTGAAGACACGAGTTCTTTTCAATCGCTTCTCGGAGAGGCGCTGCAAATGCGCCCACGACCATCTGAAGAAGACCGGATCGATGGAGTAGATGTCGAAGAGAGGGTATTCCCATTCAATCAGCCGGTTGAGCGTGGTGCCCGCGCCCTTCGGCATATGAAGAAAGATAACCGCCTCCGAGACGGCATCGGCTTGGGTCATGGCGGGCTTTTACTCGTCGGAGGTTTGCGCAGCGTTGCCCCGACGCCTACCCTTCGCGCGGTAATGGTCATCCTCGCGCTCGCGGTATTTACCTTCGGATATCAGTTTTTTCTTGTAAGCATCGTAACCAAGTCGCCTTCCTTCCTCCCAGGCTCTGGCTACGGCGGCAGAGGTTTCCGCGCTGAGACCATCACGGTGCCACAGTTCCCAATATTCCCCCTCTGCATGAACCACGTTGAGGACGGCTAACTCGATCGAGCCCATTCTTTCCCCACCAAGACCGGCGAGACTCTGGAAGCCGTGATGAGCGCGATCGCGGTACTTTTGCACGAGATCATAAGTCATCATGCCAGTGTCTTCCCTGCGCCCTGTAAGCTGACAATTCTGGATGGTGAACCGCGCCGGATATTTGCTCAAACCGTAATCGATCACGTGTTCGTGGAACTGCGGCGGCTGGTCGAGCACCTTCGATAGGTGCAGAGATATCTCCTGCCGCGGAAAGGCTTTCGCCCATTCATCCGTGTATTTTTTGTAGACCTCGAGCAACTTTTCTTCGTAGTTTCCGAGCGCTTTCCATTTCGCGAGATCCTCGCCGCGTTTTGGAAGATGCATTTCTGCGCTCAACAAGTTCGCGCATGTAAGGACAACGCTCACGCACAACGGATCGTTAGCGTAACGTTCTCCGAGCTCTGCGATCACCCGCGAAAAGTTCCGTTGATAGATGGAGTCCCACGGAACGGGAATCATGATTGCCTGACCGACATTGGCTCGATTGGGATTCGTTACGCGGGTCTCAAAAGACTGGGCGCCCTCCGCATAGACAAAAGGCGGCGTGCTAGCCCCTGGCTTGAAACAGATCTGATATTTCATGCCGATGCCGCGGAGCACGGCCACAAATTTATCAATTGCGTTAAAATCCGGTTTACCAGGTTCTTTCTCGACTTCTTTCCAGGCAACGTTAAGGCAGACGCCAGCTAGTTGATGGTTTGCGCGAATGCTGCTGGCGAAAGCGTCCAATTTGCGAGCATCGACCTTTTGCATGACCCATAAACCTGTTCGGATCGGCGGCTCCCGCTCAGCAAAGAGTGGAATCGAACCCGCAATTACAAGGGCGAGACCGCCGAGCAACGGGCGAATGACGTAGAAGAATTTGGCGGGCTGCATCGCTTCTAACGTCGGCTGTGTAATTCAGTTGCCCTCATTTCTTGAGATATTTCTCGAAAAACGCTTTAATCATTAGTTGAAACCTTGGACCCCCGGCGCCGTGCCCTCGCGCAGGTGCGATCTCCAGCATGGCCTCAACCCCGGCTGATTTAAGGGCTGCGGCAAATGACTCGGCCTGAGCGACAGGCACGGTGGAGTCATTTTTTCCATGGATGATTAGAAACGGCGGATCGTCCTTTGAAACATAATGAATAGGGCTGGCAGCTATCGCCTTTGTTTGATTTTGTTCGACCGAACCACCCACTAAGCCCGCGACCGCAGACATCGCTTTGCCGCTTTTATCCGCCGACGATTGCGAAGCTTCCTGGTAGAGACGGACCAAATCTGACGGACCTGATACATCGCACACCGCCTGCACCCGGCTCGAATACGACATATTATCTCCGTCACCCTCGAGTTCGCGCACTCCGCCGGAAGTACCAAGCAGGGCTGCCAGATGCCCGCCCGCGGAGTGCCCCCAGACGCCGATGTGGTCAGGATCGAGATTGTATTTGGAGGCGTTAGCTCGAAGCCAGCGCACGGCAGCCTTGCAATCTTCGATCTGCGCCGGAAAAGGTGCAACGCTGCTAAGACGATAGTCAATGCTCGCGACGGCGTAGCCATCATCCACAAGAGCAACAGCCGGACTGCGCTCTTTTCTGCCCCTGCTCCAGCCTCCGCCATGAATCCAAACGATCACAGGCAGCGGACCGGAAAATTTCTCGGGAGAATAAAGGTCGAGCGTGAGTACTTCGCCGTTGACGCGCTTGTAGACCAAATTTCGCTGGGCCGCGGCATTGGCCACCTCGGCAGGGCGACGCCGCGCCATGACCGGTTGCGTTATCTGCCCACCCAGGACAGCCGCGGCGAGTGCAACAGCAAGCCACGCATACCGCTGTCGCAGGAGCCCAAGCATCGGATATTTCGACGTCATATTGCAGATGCGATCTTGCTCAGTAAAAACCGGCTGGTAGCCAAGCTCGATTGGCAAAAGTTCTTCAACCTCCCAGGCCTTGGAATGGTACGTAGAGTCGTCAACCCTTCTCTCAGTGCGTCCTCCTTTTTGCGCAGGCTTTCGCCAAACAGTTTCGTCCCAAACTCATAGAGCTCAACATCGAGTCGATTGTGCTCCTTGATGAGGTCGATCAACCTCGTTTCGACCACCGGCCGAGTCTTCGAGACTTTGCGATTCTCATAAAATGGAACTTCCCATCCGAACGTTATCGCCATGAGCATCAAGCTCTCTTCGAATCTTTCGCATAGCCCAATCACACTAAACGAGCGCGTGAGGTTTTCTTTTGCAACGTTCAATACCTGCTCATCGCAAATCTCGCCGTCCTCAAATCCGGCGATGAATCTGCACTGCAGGTTTTGGCGATGAGGTGTCAATCTGATAAACTCTTCGACCCCAAGCCGCTCGTCCTTCAGTTTCCGGTGCATCGGATGAAGCGGCCTGCGCAAGATAAAATAGTAAGAAGATAGACACCGAGTCACCGGGTCGCGGAGCATGGTAATATAAGTAGCGCCTTGCGGCAGAAATTCGTGAATGCCGTAAAACAAATGTCCCCGCACCACCTGCAGCCGGCGGCGGCGCTGCTCCGAAAGTCGCTTGAACCGTTCAACTGTCGCGCGAAACCGGTATGGTTCTATGGTGTAGATCGAAAGCGGGCTGTACTGCCATTCGATTATCCGGTTGAGAGTCGTTCCCGCTGTCTTAGGGATGTGAAGAAAAATTAGCGCCTCGCTGTCCACGGTGGTGAATCGTAGCATTTTGCGTTGTGCCGAGCAACTGCCCGGTTGGAGTTCCAGTGCCGCATTCTCCCGTCAAAATTGAGCGGCCCCAGCCGGAAAATTCAAAGCTCGATCTAGGGCAGTGTCCTAATTTGATGCAAATTAGGACACTGCCGATCATCGCGTTCAAGAAAAGCCGTCGATAGAATGCGGCAGGATAAATCAAAGGCAACAAGACATCTGACGTGGTTCACACGTCTCTCGCTTTTGCGTTTCGACCCCGTTGAATCCTACGTTTTTCAGGGCGGCTAATGGCGCGCCGTCCTCAGTTTGGTGGAAAAGACGGAAAACTCCTGTCCATTTGAAGATTCCGTCGGAACATGCGACAGTTTTGCGAGCATCCTTCCGGAGGGTTCGGCTTCGCCGCCTTAGGATACTCCTCGACTACCTGGCGGTTGGCGGCTGAGGAGCAATTCCGCGATGTCGAGCACCTTCACGTTTTCCCCTCCTTGCGTGCCCGCCATGCCGTCGCTCATCATGTTCAAACAAAACGGACAGGCCGTCGCGAGAGTGCGCGCGCCGGTAGCGACCGCCTCCTGCGCACGCAGACCGGAGACGCGCTGCGCCGGTGATTCGTCGAACCACATTCGACCCCCGCCCGCACCGCAGCAGAAGGTTTTTTTCCCGCAGCGAGGCATTTCGCGAAACTGCGCGTCCCTAGCAGCACCGACCACCGTGCGTGTCGCATCGACTTCCCCGTTGACGCGAGCTAGATAACACGGGTCGTGCAAGGTGATCGGCTCACCGTTGTTGACGCCGTTGCCATTGCTCAATCGTCCTGCGCCGATCAATTCTGCGAGTAATGTCGAGTGATGTTGTACTTCGTACGCTCCGCCGAATTGCGGGTATTCATTCTTGAACGTGTTGTAACAATGTGGGCATGGTGTCACGATCTTCTTCACCTTATGGCGGGCAAGCGTCTCGACATTGGTCTGCGCGAGCTGTTGGAAAAGGAACTCATCGCCGATTCGACGCGCGGGATCGCCCGTACAACTCTCCTCTCGGCCAAGCACCGCGAAATTTACTCCTCCTTCCTTGAGCAACTCAGCCGTCGCACGCGCCACCTTCTGCGCACGCGGATCGAACGACGCGGCGCAGCCGACCCAGAGCAGATAATCGAATTCGGGATTCGATTCGACCGTCGGCACGCCGAGGCCTTCCGCCCAGGCCAGGCGATCGGAGTTGGGGCGACCGTAAGGGTTGGACTGGCTGCTGATCTGTTGCAGCGCTCGCGCCGGCGGCCCAGAGATTTTCCCTTCGCCGACCAAATGCCGGCGCATGTCGCTGATCAAATCGACGTGCCCGATCAACACGGGACATTCCTGGACGCACGCCTGGCACATCGTGCAGGCCCAAAGCGTTTCGGCACGGATCGTCTGGCCGTGCAACTCGCCGCCTCGCGACATCAATCCGCGCAAGTCGATCACGACCGCTTTGGGCGAAAGCGGTTTGCCCGTCGCGGTCGCCGGACACGCGTCTTCGCAGCGACCGCACTCCATGCAGGAATCAAGGCTGAGTAGTTGTTGGCGATTGAAATCCTCGATTTCGCTGACACCGATGAGGCCCGTCTGCTCGACCTCTTCCATTTTCAACGGCACGAGCGCGCCCATGGGCCGCTCGGGACGGACCGCGATGTTGAGCGGGCCAGTGATCACGTGGAGAAACCGATTCACCGGAATCGTGGCGAAGAGCACTGCGACTAGGATTGTGTGCAGCCACCAAGCCCCCAGGTGCATCGTTTGGGCGGTAACCACGTCGATATCGCGCAACAAGGTCACATCGATCAGCCAGCCCACGATCGACCAGTGCGCCACCCACGGTTGCACCTGGGTGTAATGCATGCGCAACGCTTCCACCACGAAACCAGTAACGCCTAACGAGAGAAGCAACCCCAACAGCCACCAGTCGCGCGGGTTGTGACCGAGGCTCGCAGGCCGTTGGAAGGCGCGGCGATACATTGCCAGGACACAGCCGATGCAAAAAGCCACCCCGAATACGTCCATCGTCAGTTCGTAGATCAGGTAGTACCAGCCGTGGTGGAAGTAGTACGGCCCATCGTAGGCGATCATCAATAGCGTCGTGCCAATGGTAAGCACGACGAAACCACTAAAGAGCAGCAGGTGGAGCAAAGCGCCAAGCGACTTGCGATGAACGCGTTTCTGCGCCAGCGCGTAGGTGACGAGCCGCTCGATCCACACACGCCAATCACGCTCAAACCCGCCCGGCTGACCTTTACGCCAGAGCAGCGCGCGGGCCACGACTTGCCACGCGAGCACGCCGATACTCGCCGCGATCATGACGAAGAACACGACTTGCATCCATGGCGCGATGTTGCCGAACACTTCGCGCGTCGCGTTATTCACATCGGTCATAGCGAGAACAAGATCATCAGCGACTGGCAGAGGCGGGCGTGGATTGCAATGGGGGCGTTTTCATTAGTTAAAGTGAAGCACTACGCCTGCGAGCCGTCAGATACATTGTCTGGCCAGATAGTTCGTCCTTAAGACAGTAACGACATGTTAGTAGGAAACTGCCGCCAACGACGAAAATCTTCTTCTGCACACTGGTTTGTGGCCTGCTCCAACGCGTCACGCGCGTTCCATGCTGAGTCGATGTGGTGATACAAGTGCTCCATGTCGACCCGATAATTACTGAAGTCGTAGTCGGGATCGGAACGAAGATCCCGGATGAGTTCCTCAAGCGCCTTTCGCGCTTTAGATAAATGAAAGAGAATATGCTTCTTGTTCATCTTCGCGGGCTCTCACCATCTAGCATTATGGCTTAAGCTCGGCGAATCAATTCGATGAGTTGTGGGACGATCTGATGCAGATCGCCGACCATGCCGTAAGTCGCCATCTGAAAGATCGGCGCGTCGGGGTCTTTGTTGATCGCGACGATGATCCGCGAATCCTTGATGCCCGCCAGATGCTGGATCGCGCCGGAGATGCCAAGCGCGATGTACAACTCGGGCGCGACGATCTTGCCGGTTTGTCCGACCTGATAATCGTTGGGAGCCATGCCTGCGTCGACCGCCGCTCGGGTAGCACCGACCGCGCCCCCCAACGCGTCCGCCAATCCGCCGACCAGACGCTCGAACGTTTCCTTGTCCTTCAGCGGCCGGCCGCCGCTTACCACAACGCGGGCTTCGGTTAAATCGGGCCGGTCAGACGCGCGTTGTTCGCGCGAGATGAATTGCATGCCGTTAGGAAGCGACGCGGCGTCGAACGCGAACCGCTCGGTGGGGCAGGGCGCTGCGTCCGCCGCGGGCGCCTCGAATGCGGTGGCGCGGACCGTGAGCACGCGGCGGTCGCCCTCCAACTTGACCGTGGCCAACATGCTACCGGCGTTGATGGGTCGTCGGTACAAAACCGAGCCGTCCATTTCTTCGATCGCGAGCACGTCGGTCACCATCGGCGCATCGAGCAGCGCGGCGGCGCGCGGCAAAACGTCTTTGCTGAACGTCGAGGAAGAGCCGAGGAGGGTCTTCGCCCCGTGCTTTTGCGCCGCTTTCACAATCACGGCCGCGTAACGGTCGGCCAACGGTTCCGCCAATGCCGGGTCGTCGGCAACAATCACGGCACTCGCGCCGTACGAAACAAGAGACGTGGCGATCTCGTCTAGGCCGTGGCCGAGCACGAGCAACGCGTAATCGCCGCCGAGTTGTCGCGCCAGCGTGATCGCGTGCAACGACGGACGCTTCACCTGTTGGCGATCGAGTTCGATCAATACAAGGGTCTCGGCCATGCTCAAAGCACCTTCGCCTCCTGCCTCAACTTGGCGATCAATCCTTCGACCGAGTCGACGCGTGTGCCGGCGGCGCGCTTGGGCGGACGCGAAGTGGAGAGCACGGTGGTAAGAGGCCGCACCGTCACTCCCAGTTGATCGCAGGTTAGGATCTCAATTGGTTTGCGACGCGCCTTCATCAAACCGGGCAGCGAGACGTAGCGCGGTTCGTTGAGGCGAAGGTCGGTGGTGATGATGGCGGGCAGATTGATTGCGACGACCTCGAGGCCAGCGTCGGTCTCACGCGTGCAACGGGTGCGCGTCTTGTTGTCCAGGAATTCGATCTTCGAGACGAACGTCGCCTGTGGCCAGCCTAACAAGCCGGCCAGCATCTGCCCGACCTGGTTCGAGTCGTCGTCCACGGCTTGCTTGCCCATGATCACGACGTGCGGCGCTTCCTTCTCGATCAGCGCACGGAGAATCCGCGCCACCGCGTACGGATCGAGCGCGCGAGTATCGTCAATGCGAATGGCGCGATCGACGCCCATCGCCAGCGCGGCGCGGATTTGTTCGTCGACCGCCACCGCTCCGATCGTGACGCCCACGATCTCAGCCGCTTCGCCGCGTTCGCGAATCCGTAACGCTTCCTCGATGGCGATCTCGTCGAACGGGTTGATCACCGACTTGGGCATCGAAGCCGCTGCGCCCGCGACAGTGGCGTCGTTGGGGTCGGGTACGCTCTTGAACGGGACCAGGACCTTCATCGAGCGACTGGGATTGCGTTACAGTCCTAGCATCGAGGCGATGATGTTGCGCTGGATTTCGCTCGTGCCCGAGTATAGTTTGCTGCTGATCGCGTCGCGCAATTCCCGCTCGACCTCGTACTCGGTCATGTACCCGTAGCCGCCGTGGATCTGGATCGCGTCCTCGCAGCATTTGACCCAGGAGTCGCTGATGTGCAGCTTGGTCATCGCAGCCTCCAGGTAGACGGCCTTGCGGTGGCCGCTCAGCCACGCGTAATGGTAGAGCATCTGCCGGGAGCTCTCGACGCGCAGCTTCATGTCGACGATTTTGGTCGCCACGAGCTGAAACTTGCCGATCGACTGACCGCCTTGTTTGCGCTCGTTCGCATAACGAATGCAGGTCTCCAACAACCGTTGCATCGAGCCGACCGCGCTCGCGAGAATGCAGCCGCGCTCCCAAGTCATCGATCGCGTAAACAGAAAAGCGCCCCCGCCTTCTTTGCCGAGCAGGTTTTCTTCCGGCACCTCGCAGTTTTCGAAAAACACTTCGGCCATTGGCGACGTGCGCACGCCCATCTTCTCGAGCTTGCGCGCGACGTTCATTCCCGGCGAATCTTTCTCAACAAGGAACGCGGTGATTCCATCCGGGCCGCGCGTTTTGTCCACTGTGGCAAAGACGACGAGCAGGTCGGCGATCGGGCCGTTGGTGACAAAGATTTTGCTGCCGTTGAGGACGTAACTGGAATCTTTCTTGATGGCGGTCGTGGCGAGAGCGAATGCGTCGGAGCCGCTATTCGGTTCGCTCATGGCGTTGCCGCCGATAAGCGTGCCGTTACAAAGGCCAGACAGGTATTTTTTCTTTTGCGCCTCGGTGCCGTTGTAGACGAGCGGAATGACCGCCGTCCACATGTGAGCGTTGATGGAGAAGAGCAGGCCGTTGTCCTTGCAGGCGTACCCGAGCCGCTCGAGCGCCGCCACCGTGGTGAGTGGATCCTGGCCGAGCCCGCCGTATTCAGTGGGGACGAGCAGGCCCTGGATGCCGAAGTCACCGCACTTTTTCCAGGCGTCGTGGTTGAAAACGCCTTCGCGGTCGTTCTCGATCATGTTGTAGTTGAGCTGCTGGCTGGCGAAACGGCCAACCGCGTCCAGTAGCTCTTGTTGTTGGTCCGACCAGGCAAAGTCCATTGCGTTGAGTTTTTGTTTCGGCCTGTGAACCGCTTCTCCCGTCTCGAACAGCTTCAGCAAGGCCGGTGCCGTGTGCTGCGAGCGTCCCGCGGGACCCGCGGTAAGCGGCTATTCTAGAGGCGAGCGGCGGAGCGGTCAAGCAAACGCGCCGGTCGGTAGTGTCCTAATCTGGAGGCACCAATTAGGGCACCACGTCGTCGCTCGCCGGCGCGAAATGTTTTGATATTCGCTCAGCACCGAACGACGGAAGTTCATCCATGAAAATTGTTCACCTTTTGCTGTTGCCACTGTCGTTGTCGTTGCTCAATGCCAACTTTTGCGGGGCCGCGCAAGGGAATGATCTGCTAACTCTTGAAAACGTTGTGCTGCGAGTTTCCCTGTCCCCCCAAAGACGCTTCCTTGACGGTTGTTGACAAGCGCATCGGGCTGGTCTGGCGGCAGTAGGTGCGTCCAGGTTTTCATGTCGCTCCGGACGGCATGCGCCTTACCCAACAACCCTCTCCGCCAAAGTGCTTGCGGAAGGCGGAACCCATCTCGT
>Ga0209590_10000145_pt1 | contig 18692 bp, 13 predicted proteins | sample CZO8metaG_FD_188353 | JGI IMG/M metagenome (GOLD analysis project Ga0209590, IMG submission 188353) | Vadose zone soil microbial communities from the Eel River Critical Zone Observatory, Northern California, USA - CZOApr15con1.8 metaG... | ecosystem: Environmental > Terrestrial > Soil > Vadose...
GACCGCCGGCCGTGATCCGCACAGCGTCAAGGCGGTAGTACGACCAGCGCTTAGCGATACGCGTAGTGCCAAGGGCGAGAAGAAGAGCGAACTCCAAGCGGCAGGCTAGTTGACCTCGCCATCGGCTCTGAGTTCAAACTGGTCGGCGCCCGGGATTTGAACCCGGGGCCTCGCGGTCCCGAATCACACGCTACTTCGTCCAGCCATGGCGTTTTCGACCGTTTTGAACCGGAAACGTCTGCACCAGGGCCGGCCCCGCGTCCAGAAATGATCCGTTTTTCCCGCGGATCACTACAGGAAGTACTACATGATGTAGGACGGGAACGAGGATGGCGGTCCGTGCCGGCTCGCCCCGCAGCCGCTTTCAGCTGTGCTTGTCAGGCGGCAGCTTGCTTATCTACAACCTGGTCGAACGGTCACGAGCCATTGAGTAATCGCTGAAAAGCGCCGAGGTAGCTCGGGTCGCCAGATCGAGCCCTCAAGATCCAGTATTCGGCTCCCCAAAAAAAGTAGGCGTAGAGGGGGGTCTCCCGACTCGACCAACTGATCGCGGCGTTGTAGTTCTCGATCAGATGATGCGGACCGCAGGTGAACATCGCCTTTCCAGTTGGATTTGGGGGCAACGTCGTCGTCTCCCACGGCTCGGCCTGACCTTCGGCCACCATCCATCGCCTGCCGCGCTCGCCCAATGCCTCGAACAGGGCGCTCGGCGGTGTTGCCCCCGAACCGTCCGCATACAGGGTCCTGGGCCCCAGCCGCAAGAGTGCGTTTCGTGGGTAGTAGTCGATGCCCACGATGTCAGCGAGCTGCACAGCGACGGCCAACGAGTCACCTTGGTCGCGGGTACGCCACCATTGCGATACGTTCACCAGCGACGACGTAGGCAGGAACCCGTTCATCATGACGGGCCTCGACGGATCACAGTCGCGCAACGTGGCAAGCTCGGATTCGACGAAATCGCGCCCCAATCGCCATGAATGCTCGAACCCAAGCGGATCCACCGCCTCGTGCTCGAGCTGCCACGCGACCACAGAGTCTCGACCTCGGTATTTGGTGACGACGTGGGATATGAAGCGCTTGGCCGCAGACAGAAGGCTCGCCTGACCCTTAGGCTCTACTAAGGCACCCTCTCGCAGCGGTCGATCGAGCTGGTGTTTTGGGACGTAGAACTCGGGATAGCCGAAATTCTTGACCGGGCCAACTGAGAGGATCACCATCTTTCCGGCTCGTTCAGCGGCTGCGAGCTGCCAATCGAGCTCCTGGGTGTCGAATTCGCGCGCGCTGGTCTCGATGCGATCCCAATAGGCCCCAAGGCGCAGCAACTCGAAGGGATATTCGAGCAACGCATCAAGCGTGGCCTGGCCTCCCAGGCCGAAGGCTTCAACCTGGCGCGGCCGAAAGCTGATTCCGAGCAGCGCCGACTCACGCGGCCTTACCGCAACCCGCCGCCAGTCGTCGCGCATCGGGCGTTGCGGCTTGGCGAGCCTTACGCCCAGCAATGGCTCAGGCCACCTCGGCGAAATATTCGAACTGCATCATGCTCACGGCAAGCCAGATGTTTCGTTGTTGACCTGGACACTGGTCACTGGGTTTCCTTGCTTCGCGGCCGCGCTTAGGCTTCCCTGAACTCAGACCAGGTCGCCAAAGAATCCGTTGAGAAAGCGATCTTGAGGATCCTCACGCTTGCGAATCTCCAAGAAACGAAGCCACTCCCCGCCCAGGGTTCGCTGGACCAGGCTTCGGTTTGGGTGCTTGGTCTGGTTGAGTAGTGGCCGGCCCCCGAAGTCGGCAGCGACTTCGTTGAACTGCTTATTGAACTCCGCCCACAGGGGATCGTTGGTTCGAGTGTCGACGACATCCATTGTGAGCATGTCCTCGTTGGGCGACGGTGAGAGCAGAGAGTGTTGATCCCGAGCCAGGGCATAGACCTCGGCCATGATCGACATGCGAAAACCGGTCTGCTCGCGATAGCGTTCGCAGAACTTCCGGACAGCGGGCGTGAATTCCGCCCAGCGGCTGACGGGAATGGCCCAGAACGTGAAGTCCACCCAATCGGAGCGGTTCGGCTTGAAGTCGACAGTGGAATCCCAGCGGTGCGCAGTGAATCCCCCGATCGCGGTCAGGATCCGCAGCTGCGTCTGGAGAAGGCGATCCTGGGTGTCGAACCACCAATTGTGAGGCAGCCGGGCGGGAAAGAAGCTGGCACCGCTCTCCCAGAGGATGTCTCGGAAGCGCCGCTTGGCGCGAGAGAAACCGGTCGGGCCACCCGCGCCGTCGGGTAAGCGGAAGCGGCGCTCGACGATGATCCGGTTCGCGTAAGGCTGCGCGAAGCCGAGCATCGCATCGGCGCCCGCACGCATCTGCTCGATGGTTGGCGCAGGGACGAGGGGCAGTACCGCGTACTCGTACCTCAGCAGGACTGCCGGCTGGATTCGGAATGTGACCTCGTACACGATGCCAAGAAGTCCATAGCTCGAACGTAGCACTCGCATGCGCTCCGGATCGGATTTCTCTGAGACTTCCTCGACTTCGCCTCGGGCGTTGACCAGCTTCATCGCGCAGACCGCCGAGCTGACCTGGCCCAGGCCTGTCCTGCCCAGCGACGAGTCCTTGGTCCCACAGCAGCACACCGATCCGGCGGTTGCGTTGCCGATCTCCGGTGTCACCTCCAGCTGGACGCCCATGGGTCGCAGCGCGTTTCGAATCTGCAGAAGCGTTACCCCGGCACCGACGGTCACCGTTTGCTCCGCCAAGTCGACCTTTATCTGGTTCAGCGCCCTGGTCATGACCTGCGTGCCAGTCGTTTCGAAGCATGCGTTCATCGAATGAAGGCTGCCCGCCGCACGCAGCGGCGACGGGTAGGTGTCTCGGTCTTTGACCACCTCGGCAAGCTCGGACGAATCGCTGGGAACCGCTATGACCCGAGGATGGCTCACGTCCGAACCGTTCCAATTGCGCAGCGTCCGGCCGGGCTCCGAAGCGACCGCAGGCCGGTGGCTCACCAAGCTGTTGTCCATCGCCCCATCCCCTCCTGATCAGCGCAAGAAGTCGTTTTGGCCCAGCACATGGTAGACCCGCACAGCCGGGATGCAGCCAGCCGTGACGTGGGGACTGTATCCGGACGATGGTCGGGGGCCCGGGATTTGAACCCGGGGCCTCACGGTCCCGAAATCTAAGCGGTCTCGTCCACCGAGATCGTTTTAGAGGGTTTTGAGTTCATTTCGGCGACTCAGGCGCCAGGGTCAAGCCAGTTTCAGCCACGCCTTGATTACTACATGAACTACTACAGAGCTCGCCGGCTCTGAAGGTCGCATCCACCTTGCGACTTCTGGCCAGCAGTGCGCCATCTTCTCTGACCCGAGTATTTGACCGGTCGGTCGGAATTCGGCACTGTGGGCTACCCACTTTTGAACGTCATCGACCGTCATGAGTGCAGACGACCGAAACTAATCAGCCATCTTCCGCGCGGCGAGCTGAAGAGCGCCAGCTATCCGGATACATCGACTCGGATTGTGTGATAACCGGAGGCGCCGCTTGGATAGCTTGCAGACGCGGTTGCCTGCTGGGGCATCCCGGTTCCGTCCACCGCCTTGACCTGCAGCACATTCGCTCCCACCTGCCTAGGTGTCCAGTTTGCGTTCCACAGGACCCAGGTCAGGCTTGAGAGTGGCGGTCCGAGATCGGCGGCCGACCAGTTACTGCCGCCGTCCGTGCTGTACTCGACCTTGCTGATGCCACGCGCACCCGCGAACGCCACCCCCAAAAGACGGACCGCTTCCCCGGCCTTCGCGATGTCGCCGTCCTTCGGTACGTCAAATCGCGCTGTGGTTTTGACCAGCGCGATCCTGTCCCAGCCCTCAGACTCCCAGTAGCCCCCATCGTCCTGGCTCGCCAGCTCGATCGAGTCAAGCCACTTCGGGCCTTTCATTCCGTAATGCCCTGGCACCAGGATGCGGGCTGGGAATCCATGACCGGTCGGCAGCGGTGCGCCGTCCAACGCATACGCGACCAGGATCTCCGGCTGGCTCGATATGAGGCTCAAGGGCAGGCTCTCCGTGTAGCCATCTCGCGCCTTGAAACGGGCGTGCGTCGCGGTTGACTGCGGCACCGCCATGCTGACGAGATCGTGAAGCCGGACGCCTGTGAACTGGCCCGTGCTAATCAACGATCCTCCGACGTTGTTGCTGATGCATTCGAGGGTTACGTACTCGGTGACGCTCGGCAGAGCGCTCAGGTCCGCCATGGAGAGGTGTAGCGGGTTGTCGACGAGCCCGCCGACTTTCAAGCTCCACCCTTGCTCTGAGACGACCGGGTCGCTGAAGTTCTTCGATACAACGTAAAAGTTCTCGACCGGCGTTATCTCCGGCGATGCTCCCGACAACCCTGCCTCAGGTGCCTTGAAGACCGCCTGGTACCAGCGCGGGAGCAGTAAGGAGACGAGCCCACCGGCGCTCAACGCCGCGATTCCGATCGGCATCAGCAGCAACATGCGGCGCCGCCGTGGATCTGTCCGGACCGGTGTCACGCGCGCGGGATCGCCGCCCACCTGGAGCACCCCGCCATACGCGGCGAACAGCAAGCCCCAGACCAGAGGTGCGGTCGGCCCCTCATTGAGCCCGAGGAAGCCGTCCCCCGATATCGGAAGAAGCACAAAGGCGACAATCGCCCAGCCGGCGGCAGCGAACGAGAGAGCGTGCGGTCGCCGGTCCCAGACCTGCCTCGCCCAGGCCCAAGCCCCACCGAGAAACCCCAGTCCAACGATCATGCCGACGATCAGGCCTGCCTCCTCAACGACCTTGCCCGCGTGCTGCAGGGTGTCGATCAGGAACCCGAAGGCGAAGCCCGGCATCACCGCGAGGATGGGTTGCTGCAGCAGCTGGGGCAGTGGGGTGGTGCCGATGACGAGTTTGGCCAGATACATCAGCGCCACCAGAAGAAGACCGGCGACCACGCCGGAGCCGAAACCGCGAATCACAACTCGTCGCATGCTCATCAGGCCAGTCGGGGTGCTCAAGAGCCTGCTGACGGCGACTCGCCCGCCCCGTCTATCCCGCTACGGTGAGACCTGGCGTCGCAACCTTCCATACGCCGCCGAACGCCTGTAGTCCCTCGCCTTTGGCGTCACCCTTGACCTTGTCGCCCCCGAACCTGTACAGGAGATGACCGTTGTAGGCGACCTGGTCGCCGTTGGCATTCATGGCCACGGTCAGTGTTCCGGAGAGCGGCACCATGCTGCTGGGATTCCCGTTGGTAAGCAGCGGGGGCCAACTGGTGAGGCAGGCTCCAGTGCATTTGGGGGCTGTTGTGGTGTCGACCGTCAAGTAGTACAACGTGAAACCATCAGGCGAAGTCAGAACTGTCTCCTGGGCATTCATCACGGTGGCGGTTCCTTGCTCCAGATCCACGCCGCTCGCGGCAGAGGCGGCTGGCGACGGTGTGGTTGCAGCTGAGCCTGGGCTATTCGAGCCACACGCGGCAGCGAGCGCAATCACACCCAGGGCGACAACGCCTCTGAACAGGTGAGGGCGGTCTGGAAGCAACTTCATCTATTCAACCTCAGCGTTTTTCCGATGAGTAGCCATTAACTCTCCCCGAGTATCAAGACCCCGTGTTACACGCCGGTTACACGCGACAAGAGCTGTTGGAAGACCCGTACCATCCAAGGAGGCAATGGAGACAGGATCGGTATTGGTTGTCGATGACGATCCCAAAATCCTTGAATTGGTACGGGCCTACCTACAGCGGGCCGGCTATACGGTGGTCACAGCGGTGGATGGAGAGGACGCGCTGCGAAAGATCGAGGCGCACCGTCCGAACCTGGTAGTGCTGGATGTAATGCTGCCGCACGTGGACGGTTTGGTTCTGGCCCGCCACCTCAGGGACGAGCGCAACAATTTGCCCGTTCTCATGATGTCCGCGCGGGGAACTGTCAGCGACCGCATCACTGGGCTGGTCGAAGGCGCGGATGACTATTTGGCCAAGCCCTTCAGCCCCGCCGAGCTGGTGGCCAGGGTTAACGCACTCATGCGTCGAAGCTCACCGGGTGACCTGCCCACCGAGGCCTTGCATCACGGCGACCTACAGATCGACCTCGAGAGACGAGAAGTCCTATGCGCTGGGCACATCGTCGCCTTGAGTGACCTCGAGTTCCGTCTGATCGTCATTCTGATCCGGGCCAACGGCAGGGTGCTGTCGCGCGAGCATCTTGTGGAGTCTGTCTACGGGCTGGGCGGAGAGGTGACGGGTCGGGCGATTGATGTCGCCATCAAACGGATCAGGGCCAAGCTCGGTGACGATGTCGAAGCGCCGCGTTACATCAGCACGGTACGTGGAGTCGGTTATCGAGCCGCAGCGCTCCCCAAACCCCAGACACGATGAGCCGATCCCTGCTCGACCCGCTCAGGTCAGGTTGGCAGGCTGAACCAGAACCTGGTCAGACCATGGCCCGACTCGACTCCAACCCGACCGCCCGTCGCCTCGACAAGCTGCTTGACCAGCGCTAGGCCGATCCCCGCCCCGCCTCGAGACCGGTCGCGCGATTTCTCGACACGGTAGAAGCGCTCGAAAACGTGGGGCAGGTCGACCGCCGGGATGCCCTCACCGCTGTTGCTGACGCTGACCACGACTGACCTGTCGTCGACCTCGGCGCGAATCGACACTGAGCCACCTTCAGGTGTGTAACGGGCGGCGTTCTGGAACAGATTGAGCAACACCTGGGCGATGTGGTCCGGGTTGGCCAAGACGCGCAGCCCATGGGGCAAAGTCAGCTCGACTTCGATGCTGCGACGGTCAAAGCTCGGATGCGAGAGCTTCAATGCGGCTTCGACGACCTGTCCGAGGTCGATGGTGCCGAGTCCGGAGGGCGCCGTGGGTGACCCGCCGGTCCCGAGCTCGTCCAGTGACAGCGAAAGCCTGTAGAGGCGATCCACCTCCTGGTCGAGTGAGGCGAAGACCTCCGTGCTGGTCGGCATGACCCCGTCTCGAAGCGCCCGCAGGTATCCCTTCAGATTTGTCAGCGGAGTCCGCAGCTCGTGCGCGAAGTTGCTGATGAGGTCGCGTCGCAGCCGCTCCTGATCCTCCAGTCCCGCCGCCATCTGGTTGAACGAGTCGGCGAGGGACGCCAACTCGGGGGCGGCGGGTCGCTCCACCCTGACTCCATAGTTCCCTTCGGCCAAGCGGCGGGCGGCACGGGCGACCCCGTCCAGGGGCCGCGTCACAGCCTGGGCCAGCACGATCGCCATACCCAAGGAAACCAGCAAGGCCAGCAGTGTCGTGACGATCACGACTCTCGTCACAGATTCGTCGAACATGGCGTGAGCCAGCTCGGCAGTGGCGCCGTGCTCGACCATCAAGCGTTGAAACGTAGCGGCGCCCACGACTTGGACGCCGACCGCCTCGACACCGAGCGCGAGCCCTGACGCCGCCAGCGAGGCGAGCGCAATCCGCCCTCTAACGCTGCGGAGCAACCGTGAGAGTCGCATCGAGTCAGCCTCCTGGCGCGATCATGCGGACCTCATCGTCGAGAAAACGTGGCGGAGGCAGTGGCCTCCGCCCAAACGACATTTTGCTGAACCAGAAGAAGGGCGTCTTCTCAATTTTCTCAGACTATTAGCGCAGGGCCGCGAAGTCGATCACCGGGCAGCGCACCAGGGTCGACGTTACCTCGAGGTTCCCCTGCCCCGCCGTGACGGCAGCGAAGATGTCGTCGTCTTTACTCAGCTCCACTGGAGTCACTCCGGCGTTCCAGTGGAAGATCTGCAGGTTCCAGGCACCGCCTGAATAGCCGATCTCGGTTGGAATGAAGTTGAGCACGTTGCCGCCTGTGGGGTCGTTGGGCAAGGCGGTGTGAAGGCGTGCAACCTGCACGGCCGGAATGTTGCCACTGGCGTCGACGATGTGAAAGACGATGTTGCCCTTGCTGATCAACTGGGCCGCGTGAGGCGACGAGGTGACTTCTGCAGTGGCCTGGTACTGGATGATCTGGTGGTCGTAGAAGCCTGAGTTTGCGGTCACTGCGTTCGCAGAGGCTGGTTGTACGAACGCCAATACACTGACGATGGACGCCGTTATGGTCGCGAGGCGGACGAGCTTCATAGTCATGACTCCTCTCTGTTTTTCCATTACCGCGAGGTATCGCGGCACCGCTCAGGTTCCCAGGCCTCTGTTACTGCCTGATGTCAACGGCTCCGCCAAAAGCGGGGCAGAGAGGACCATTCCGGTTGAGTAATCGAAGAGTCACCTCGTGGCACCTGCCCCGTACCTGATCACCCAACGAGCCGCTTGTGGCCCACCGTCCAGTTGCACTTGTCAATGCCGGACGGAGGCTGAAGAGCTAGGTGCTGCCGCCTCGTTCTCTTCGTAGGCGGAAGGTGGCGATGGCCGCCTGGCGATAGCGCTCAGCCTGCTCCGACCTGATATCCGAGAGGGGAAGGCCGCGAATCCCCATCAACAGACTGCTCAGCGGTAGGTCTTGAGTCGTGATGGCGAGCAGCGCGCTCCAGACCACATCCGGTGACGCGGCGATGGTCCTTTCGTGGCGCTCGCGAAAGCGATAGGACGGAAGAACCTCGTCGAGCGCGCTCAATCTCCGCGCCTTCTCCGCCGCTCCTTCATTGGACGCTCATAACTCAATCGAAGCATGAAGCCTGTGATGAACAACATGTCCGAAGTCGTGAGCCGTGTCCTGCAAAGCGTAGTGCGTTACTTCAATCCCATTATGCGGTTGGTTCTCGGCAGCAGAGCGCACCGGATGATGAGCGGTCGATTGCTGCTTCTGTCGTTCACCGGCCGGCGGACCGGGCGCTCATATACAACTCCCGTCAGCTACGTGCGCGAGGGCACAAACCTACTCGTGCCAGCAGGGGGTGCTTGGTGGAAAAACCTGACGAGCGGCACCGCAAGGGTGCGCTTGCAAGGGACGTGGCACGTGGTAACTCCCGAAGTGATACGAGAACCGGTGGCCCTGTCGGCAGTGCTGGGTCGAATGCTTGCCATAAACCCAGCCATCGCGGTCTTTACCGGCATCCGCCCTGGATCCGACGGCCGGCCGCTTGCAAAGTCTCTCGAGCGTGAACGGCTGCGGGGGTTCGTGGTCGTGCGACTTCACCTTAGCGCCGAAGTCTGATCCGGCTGTGATTCGGGTCCCCCGCTTGTGCACCAGTTGTGACCCGGAATCGTATTCGGATTTTGGTCGGGGGCCCGGGATTTGAACCCGGGGCCTCACGGTCCCGAAATCTAGGCGGTCTCGTCCACCGAGACCGATTTCGCCGGTTTTGCGTTCAATTCGAGCACTCACCGGGCGAAGTCCACTCGATTTCAGCCACCAAGCTCGCCCGGATTACTACATGAACTACTACATAACAATCGATGCACGAGAGGGGCCGAGCCGGCCATCGGCTACCCTTCTCCGCTGGCCGGTGCATCATGAATCGCGACCACAAGCACCATTGAGGGCGGTAATAGGCTAGCCTCATCGCGCTCGTCTTGCTCCGCTTCCAGGCGCGATGACCTTTGACCACTAGCCTCAGTTCAGTAAAGACGTAACGTCTTGGCCGATCCCCGTCGCGAGGACTATGATCGCTCGGGGCGCAGGATGGCGCCATTGTGGGGGCGCGAGCGCGAGCTCGCTCTTATTGAATCGTTCCTGGGGTCGTTGGATCACGGACCGGCTCTGCTGGTCTTTGAGGGCGAGCCGGGGATCGGCAAGACTGCGCTGTGGCAGGGAGCCACGACGCTGGCGGAGTCGCGCGTCAAGACTGTGCTCGTCTCACGCCCGGCAGAGCCCGAGGCAAAGTTCGCGCATTCGGCCCTCGGCGATCTCCTTGCTGAGATCGGCGACGGTGAGTTCCGGAGCCTTCCCGGACCCCAGCGTCAAGCGCTCGAGGTCGCGCTCCTGCGCGCCGATCCGCTTGGGCGGCCCGCCGACCCGCGCGCGGTGTCGATGGGAACTTTTCTACTCCTCCGATCGCTTGCGACGACGCCGCTGTTGCTCGCGATCGACGACTGGCAGTGGGTGGACCCGCCTTCGGCACGCGTCCTGATCTTCGCGATCCGACGGCTGCGGGTTGAGAAGGTAGGCATCCTCCTAACTGTGCGCCGGGGCACAAGCGTCGAAGTTCCCGGTGCCGACCTCGGCTGGCCTGACGATCACTACCACCAAGTCGTGGTTGGACCAGTAAGCCTTGCGACACTCCACCGCATTGTCCTCGAGCGCTTCGAACTTGCACTACCGCGGCCACTCCTTGTTCGGCTCCATCAAGCCTCCCGCGGTAACCCCTTTTTCGCCCTTGAGATCACACGGGCAATCGTCCGCTCGGGAAAGACCCCCAACCTTGGGGACCAATTGCCGGTTCCCGACGACCTGGCCCAGGCCCTGACGGAAAGACTGGCGGCGCTTCCGATGACAGCACGTCGTGCCCTTGCGGTTGTTGCCGCCAGCGGGCGGCCGACGCGCGACCTAGTCCGGAAGGCGGCAGGCGTTGCGGCTGCCAAGAAAGGCCTCGACGCCGCTTTGCACGCAGGGATCGCGCAGGTCGAAGGCGGCGGCCGGCTCCGTTTCACCCATCCCATGCTGGGCTCGCTGATCGGGGCCATGGACTGGCCGCTGGAACGCGGCCATTTGCACCGGCGCCTCGCCGAGCTCGCGACCGGCGACGAGGATCGTGCGATCCACCTCACTCGTGGCGGGGCGACCCTTGCCGATCTACCCGACATCGACGCCGGCGCTCGAAGTGCCTGGCTCCGTGGCGCTTCGGAGGTCGCCAGCGAGCTAGCCGATTGCGGCCTCGCCCTCGCGGGCAGCGCTGACGGAGCTGACCTGCGGCGGCGGCGCATCCAGGCCGCCGAATACCACTTTCGCGCGGGCGAAGATCAGCGCGCAAGGGTGCTGCTCGAGATGGTTGTGGCCGAGGCTCCACCCGGAAACGAACGCGCGCGCGCACGTTGGTGGCTCGGCTGGGTGTTGAGGCACGGTGCGAGTCTCGCCGCCGCGGTCGCCACATTCAGCGAGGCGCTCAAGGACGCCGAAGCCGACGCACAGATCGACCTCCAGCTTCACGCAACAATCGAGCTGGATCTCGCGTTGACCCTAGTCAACACCGGAAGGGTGCAGGAGGCCCGTCCACACGCCACCGCCGCGATAAGGTGTGCAACCGAGGCCGGCGACCGCCGCTTGATGAACGATGCGATCGGGCCGCTGGTTTTGATTGAGTTCCTCGCCGGTCGCGGGTTGCGGCAGGATCTCGTCGCACAGGTGCGCGACGACATCTCCTCCGATCACCTGCCGGTTGCTTTGCGCACGAATGTCCTGGTTGCGATCGCACAGAAGTGGAGCGATCAGTTCGAGTTGGCCAGAGTACGGCTCGTGGCCGAGTACCGCGCTGCAGTCGAGCGTGGAGCCGAGGCCGACCTGCCCGCGCTTCTCTGGAGTTTGAGCGAGCTCGAGTGCTGGACGGGCAACTGGACGCTGGCGGCCGAGTATGCCGGGAGGGGCGTTGAGGCAGCGACGCTCACTGGGAGCCCGCATGACCACGCGCTCACGCTTTGCGCCCGGGCGCTGATCGCGGCATGCACAGGCGCTGTCGAAGTGGCGTACGCCGACGCCCGAGCCGCGCTCCGCGCCGCTGAAGCGTCGGATATGCAACCGGCGCTGGTCTGGAGCCGGCATGCGCTCGGCTTCCTCGAGCTGTCGCGCGGGGACGCCGCAGCGGCGCACAGCTGGATGGCCCCGCTAGCGGGCGCCGTCGCCGCTATGGGCGTCGGCGAGCCCGGCTCCGTGCGCTTCGTCCCCGACGAGATCGAAGCGCTGCTCGGCATCGGCGACCTGGAACAGGCCACTGCACTCCTCGAAGCATTCGAGGCGCGCGCACGCGACCTCAATCGCACCTGGGCTCTCGCGGCCGCCGCCCGTTGCCGAGCCCTTGTCTTCGCTGCGAACAACGACCTCGACGCAGCCGTACGTGCAGTGGACGAGGCGCTCGAACATCACAGGAACCTAGGCATGCCGCTCGAACTGGGTCGGACGCTGCTGCAGCAGGGTCGCATTCATCGACGCCGCCGAGAGAAGCGCGCCGCCAAGGACGCGCTGCACGCGGCACTTGACGTCTTCGAGCAGCTGGGAGCGCAATTGTGGGCAGCCCGCGCCCGCAGTGAGCTCGAACGGATCGGCCTGCGGCCGCCGGCGAGTCATGACCTTACCGGCACCGAGTCAGCTGTCGCACGCCTCGCAGCCCAGGGTCGGACCAACCGCGAGATCGCGTCCACGCTCTTCCTCAGCCCGAAAAGTGTGGACGGGGTGATCCTGCGGATTTACGGAAAGCTCGGAATTCGGTCACGCGCAGAGCTCGGCTCGCGGATGAGCGCCTTCAAAAGCCAGTAGACACCGCTATCGTCCGCGGACCCTCTGCGCCATCGTCTGGCTGTGGGCTTTCGCGGCACAGGCCCGACGTGCGTCATCGAACAACTCTGGCCGGGGGTCAATGTGAAGTTGGCGTCTGCCCAGGCCGAGCGCATCGCTGGCGCTGTCTCGAGCGGGGCCAGAGATGGACGGACGCGAGTTCTCGGGGCGACCCTGATCCCCGACGATGAGACGCTGTTTACCTGGTGCGCGGCCCCGTCGACCGAGTTCGTACGCGAGCTTTTGGCAGCTTCCGGCATCCGCTTCGACCGCGTGCTGGATGTCTTGGATGCGAGTGGAACGAGGAGCTGAGATGGGTACAACTGCCGCGATCACGGCGGTGCGGCAATCGATCCAAGGAGGAACCATGAGCAACCGCCGCTTGAACATCGCCGTTCCTTTCGCCGTTCTTCTCGCAGTGCTCACAGCCTTAACCCCTGTCCGTCCGGCTGCGGCACATATCGAGCTGCCAACGCTGACTGCGCTTCACGCATTCGTGGGCGACCCGCTCTGGGGCCTCGACACCGTGCACGGCACTGTACTCGCAGTCGCACCCGACGAGCGGACCGCCCAGGCCAGCACCACCAAGATCATGACCCTGTTTCTGACTGCGCAAGCCGTCAATCAGGGCGTCGTGCACCTTGACGACCAGGTCACGATCGACGCGCTTGTGGCCATTCCCATGCTGCTGCTCCAAAGCAGAATGCAAGACGTCAACGGCGTTCCGCTCCAGGAGGGAGAGGTCGTTCGCCTCGCCGACCTGATCCGCGGAATGATGTACCAGTCCGGCAACAACGCGGCGTGGGAAATCGCTGAGTACGTCGCGCGTGCCTATTTTGGCCCGTCAGCCGGGGTGCCTGACTTTGTGAATCTCATGAACCAGGAAGCCGCCGCGGAGGGACTCGTCAACACCCATTTCATCTCCCCAAACGGCTTTGACGACCCAAATCACTTCACGACCGCACGAGAGCTCGCGAAGCTCATGAACCACGCTATCGACGACCCGTTTTTCCGCGAGGTGGTCGGCTTTATCGGCACCTGGAATGCAACCACGCAGGCGCCGGGTGGCGGGACCAAGACCTACTCGTTCTCGTTCCCGTTCTTCAATCCCTTCCCGGGCTACGAAGGCGCCAAGGGCGGCGGCACTACGAACTGCAGCGGGGGCCCAACAAAGGGTTGCATGGTTATGAGCGGGAAGCGACTTGGCCGCCGGGTCGTCGTCGCGTTCATGCAAGGACAACCATGGGCGGAGGAGACCGGGCTCTTCAACTACGCATTTGCGACCATCTTCCACCCCAACCTGCGCGGCACGAGCGTCCCCCTCGCGGCGGCGCAAACCCAAGACAGTTTCGACTGCGTTTCCTCCAACCGCGCGGTCAGCGCCGTCCTCGAGTCGGGAGGACCAGCGAAGCTAATCGCCTGGGCGCCCGACGTCGATGGCTCGGCGATCGCCAAGCTCAGTGAGGCCTCGTTGCCTGACTCCACAATCCCCCCCGGTAACGGCGACGGCCAGGGGCCACCGAGAGCTGTCGAACTCACGCACCTCGGAGACTCTGTGATCCTCGCTTTCCGTCATGGCGCGCAGGTCGAGCTCTCACGTTGGTCGCTGGCGCCCGACGGCAGCCTGACGATGCTCTCAACGGGCATCAAGCTGGGGCCAGCCGCCACGATGGCATTCCAGCCAGTCGCCAATGACAAATTCGTCTCCGTCGTCGTCAACCCAGACGGCGCCCTCGTCTTGAAATCCTGGGCGGCCGAGAACGGCGGGCCTGGGCTCACCCTCCTCGACACGCACCAGGACTCGTCCCGCGTCTATAGCGAAGCCGCAGTCGCGGGCCCCGACCACACGGACCCGCTCAACGGCCATAGCGCAATCACTGCTGCCCAGGACTCGGCAGGCAACACCGTGCATCAGACGTGGGCTGTCGACCAACAGACGGGCAGAATCACTCAGCTCGGATCGCTTGTAGAGCCAGGAAACCACACCAGCCTTTCGATCGCACCAGTGGCCGTCGACGCAGCGGCCGGCGAAGGTTCAGCGCCGATCTACTACGCCACCGCGTATCGCGCCGGCGACGTCGCTTACATGCGGTTCTACCGAATCGATCAGCAGGGCAACCCCGTGCCAGAGGGCTTCTTACCGACCGGAGTCACTTCTGTGGCCGATGTACGCGTCGCATCGCTCGGTCATTCGGGGCTGATGCTGACGACCCGCACGAGCTCCGGCAGCGTCGAGCTGTCGGTGTGGGAGGGACGCCGGTTGGCAAACGACGGCATCGCGGCGTACCGGATCGCCGACCATCCGGCGTACGACGGCGCCTCCTCGGTCAACATATGTCGCTTGCCGTCCGCGCACGCCGAGGGCGATTACCTCGCTGCATCGATCGGGGCCGCTGACAGCCGCCTCCAGTTGCGCGCCTTTCGATCGGGCGAACGTCCGTAGGAGACAAGAAATGAGGGCGCAACCAACAATCCACAGCACGAGGGCGCAGCAATGAAGTCGTTCCTCCTTATCGGCCAGGTGGTCGACCGTAAGACTGGCCGGATTCTTCGTGATGGCCGGGTAGAGCTTTACCGCCGAAGGGTCCGGACGCCTGTGGTGGCAACCGCACTCGACGTCAGAGGCACATTTCGCTTTGAACTGTCCGGTGAACGCGTCGATGAGGTGTTCGGCCGTGATAGGACAGGTGCATCACTCGAGATTCGGGTCTTGCGCGAGAGTGACCTCCTGACGAACCCAGAGGGTGGCGCCCGCTGGAAACTTGACACAGAGACGACGTTCCTGAGGATTGCCGTGGACGTTCCGGCCGACGGGATTTCGACGAAGCTGATCGTCGTCGACTCATACGACGACCTGCTTCAACTGGAAGAGGACATCGTCGGGCGCATCAACCATGCCGTCAACGGACCGCACCGCTTTCTCCTCGAGCCATTTCGACTCCTCGCGGACGTTGGCGTCACGGTGACACCTACGGCCCGCGAGGAGATAGTGACGCACAATCCAGGGCTTCGCTCGGTATCGGCAACGTCGTACGAAGCGTTAACCCGCACCAAGCAGCGGCAATCGCTGCGATTCCGGATTCGGAGTCTGCAACCGACCGATAGGCGTGCGCCATGAGTCTGATGGCCGATTTCGACTTCGTGAGTGAGATCTCGAGGAACGCTCTCCTCAATCTGACCAAGACTGCTTTCGTGATTCAGGGCAAGCCGGCGAACCCACCGTTCGAGTTCACCTTACCGATCCCGAGCGCGAGCGCCTCCGCACACATCATCGTCAACGCCATCGACATAGCACTCACGAGTGACGACCGGATGGCCATCACGCTTGGATTCCACGACAGTTCGGTGATCGGTGAATCACCGCTAATCGCCGTATCCGGCTTGGCTGGTAGTGTCGTCGTGAAACCACAGGTGGGGCTGGTCGCTGCTCCGTCAGACGCCACGAAGTGGGAATTCGCGCTCAACTTCGGCTCTGCAAGCGTCACTCTCAACTACACAACACCGAACAGCAAGATCGCCGCGGGCCTGTTTGGGAGCGGAATTACGGTCAGCCAGTTCAAGACTCTCTCTCAGCAAGCAGTCGCCTCCTTCTTGACCAGCATCGGCTTTTATCGGTTCAGCCCTGTCGCCTTCCGCGTGATCCCGGGTGTGAACGGATCCATCAACCCGCTCCAGTTCGTACAGCTGGAAGCGCACTGTATTGGAAACACCGACCCGGCGAAGCAGGCGCTCGGCTTCTTCGGCATCCTTCTGCTTGCCAACACAGGTAATGGTGATCACACGCAAAAGAGCGTCACGGCGATCGCGCCGCCACACGATGTCGCCGTCAGCATCTCGCCAGGCGCCTTTCATACGCTGCAGTTCTGCCCCGCAGTCGCCGGCTCTGTCGGAACTGACGTCGGGAGCCTCCCCTTCACATGCGGCACCTCGCTCGGCGTCGACAAGAACGACGTAACCCTGAACTTCCTCATCGACACGTTCGACTTCGGTCACGTAAATATGGACGGCATTTTCAGTGGATCTCGCTTCTGCGTAGAGTTCTCGGGATCGTTCCACGGCGAGATCACCTTCGCTGTCAGCGGAACGACTCTTACACCCAACCTCCAGATGGACGAGCCACAGGTCGAACCCGACATTGACTGGTACTGCGGCCCGATCGGTGGGATCGCGATCGGCGTCGAGGCCTTGGTCGATCTTGGAATCGCTAATGCGATCGTGCAGTCGGTTGCGGACGGTTACGCGCAGGATGCTTTGGATGGAATGGTTGGGGTTGTTTCCCCAACCCAGCTCGGTGGTTTTGGAGTCGTCAGCTTCGACACGGTGGTCGTGACACCAGAGGGGCTCACGCTCGAGGGCGTCATCCCTATGTTCGTGCCGGCTGGCGGATCGCCCGACCTCACACTCGATGGATCTGTTGCAACGACATCAGCAACGCCTGTGTCGAGTGGCGTCGTCAGCTGGGGCCTGCCTCCGTTTTGCGCACCGAAGGACTTCGACTACACCGAGCTCGCGCAGCAGCAGTCCGGAACATACAAGGCAATACCCAAGCTACTAGGCGAACCCCTAAAACTCGACTGGTCAATTGTTGTCGCCCAGAGTGTGCCGCTCATGGGGAGCAGCGGAACGGTTACGTTTACAACGTCGACGTACTACCCCATGCCGATCGACTTGGGGGGAAGCAATCTGACACAAGACGTGCATATCGACTTTGCGGTAGGGAACGGGACGATCACCATCAAGAACCACCCCGCCGATGGTAACTACTCGTTCTCACTCAAGTGCAAAGCGACCGACCCGCTCAACGTGGTTGAGGAGGCAACTATCTATGTCGCTTTCGAAGGCAGTGCTATTGAGTACGAGGCCGACTACTACGACTATGTGAACCAGTGCACAGCAGCGGCAGAAAGATTCTTTGCCACGATCTCGGATACTTACAAACAGGCGAACAGATTCATTCCACCCTGGGTGCCTATAGACACGCCCGCTCCAGAGAAGGTCGTCGAGCTCGTCATCTCCCTTGCCACGTCACCTCTCCCCGACGCCCCGCGCCTCCTGGCGCAGGCAGCCGCTGCGCACCGTTCCTCATACGTTCAAGCAATCCTGGCCGCCAAGGCCGGCACGCTCGCAAACGTGAAAGGCAAAATCAATGCGCCAGGTCTGGGCTGACAGCTCCACTAGTAGGACGTGCTCGTTCCCATGTTTCTTGGTGGGTTCAGACAGATTGAGCTCCTATCGGTCGCGGGGCACAGCAGTTGAAAGATGGCCATAACGCCCCTGCCATCACTCACCTGGACATCGTCTGTATCGGGGGAATGCCCCCCGACGCGCAAATTGCCGTCAGTGGAGAGCAGCGGAAGCTGGCTGCCTACCATGACGCGATCGATGAATAGGGACCCCGGGGTAACGGGAAACGATAGGCGCCATCGGGGGACATCAATATTGTCGGCTAGTGCGGCTAGTTGAGGATCAGCCGATAAGCCTTCCGGCCTCCCTCGGATTGAGGTCGGGATGGAATCCGTCCCTTCCCACCAACAACGCCAGCGTTGGAGTAGGCATGAATGCGTCCCCAAACTACGGCAGAACTACTGCGGTAGTACAGCGGGCTTGTTACGTTAGCCAGTAGGATGACTTTGAATTCAGATTTTGGTCGGGGGCCCGGGATTTGACCCCGGGGCCTCACGGTCCCGAAATCTAATCTGTCTCGTCCATCGAGGCCGGTTTCGAGGGTTTTGAGTTCCTTTCCCGCAAGGTGACTTCGACCCCTTTGGGCACGTATTCGGTGCCGTGGATTACTACATAAACGACTACCTGTTAGCGCGGGCAAACCGATTCACCCCTCCTCGAGGACGGCATCGGGGCCGGCTAGGCCCGGCGATGGGTCGTAATTGCTGTGAGCGTCGTACTCAGTTTCGTCGCTTTGATCTATCTGCTGGGCTTCCTTTGGCGTGGGTAGAAACTGCCAGTCAAGGTAGTTATCGAGAGATACAGATAGCTATCTCTTATCGACAGCATCGGCTAGGAAAACTGCAATTCCCCTACTGCCGGTACGCCTCTTTGCGCTACAGAATGGCCTCGATAGTAAGCGTTCTGATTGCCTTGCTTGCCGTGAATCGAATGCGCCAACGACCCACCCTCAAGCGGTACTCGTTCTCGGTACCTGCAAGCTTGCGCGCGTCTTGAAGCCAACCAACGGGCATGCGGTCTATCGCGGCTATCAAGTGATCTCGATCAGAGTCCGGCGCTCGTTGAAGGGCCTTCAACGCTGACGGTTTGATATCGACGCGCCAGGCCGGACGAT
>Ga0209590_10000147_pt1 | contig 18635 bp, 20 predicted proteins | sample CZO8metaG_FD_188353 | JGI IMG/M metagenome (GOLD analysis project Ga0209590, IMG submission 188353) | Vadose zone soil microbial communities from the Eel River Critical Zone Observatory, Northern California, USA - CZOApr15con1.8 metaG... | ecosystem: Environmental > Terrestrial > Soil > Vadose...
TTCGCCGGGTGCCTCGATGTGCCCGGACCGATCGGGAGAGACAGCGTAGTTCAACCTCAGCTCCTGACTGTTGAAGAATGCCTTGTCGCCTTCGAAGGTGACCTGACTGGCCGGGTACTGTGGCTCCGTCGGCACACCCTGGTTCGAGATGCCCGAGGCCTGGCCCGCGACCTGGGCTCCGCCCTGCGCGGGCATGCACGGGCCGAAGTTCGTACCCGTCGGGCCGTACGAGCCGCTGCACCACGCCCCGACCGGCGCCTGGGCGAAGGCCATCGCCGGGATGACTGACGCGACCGCCACCAACGCTACTACGATTCCCATCCGCCTCATGTCCACTCTCCGTCTGTTTGCATTCACTGCACCGACTGCGCCTATTCGAATTGCCGGAAGCGAGCACGTACGGAGCAATGTCGGTGCCAGGCTGAGGTCTTTTGGCGAACGTCGTGGCGATGCGAACTTAGAGCGTGGGATGAGCGCCGGTCGCCGGGTGACGGCGAGGGCAACTGACGAGAAAAGTTCGCGTCGGTGCCGGTTTGACAGACCGAGGATTAAAAATCGAGAGTGCGTTCTCTGCGGACATCGAGTTCGGTGACAGCCGCGGAGGGCTGTCACCGAAGTCGTTGTGTAATGGCGGGCTCGACGGGATTTGAACCCGCGATCTCTGGATTGACAGTCCAGTGTGCTAACCAGGCTGCACCACGAGCCCGAGGGCACTTACGATACAACGGGCGATGGAGGTTCGTCCACCGGCGCGCGCTAGACCTGACGCCGTCCTCAGAACGTCCCGCCGCCACCCCCGCCCATGCCCCCGCCGGACGAGCCACGCGAGAAGCCACCGTGGTTGCCGTCGCTGTAGCCGCGCCGGGTCGTGAGAATCGCCTCCTCGGTCCGGCGCGCGAACGCGCCCAGGTCGCGCTCGAAGGTCGGTAGAGAGAAGTCGCCGCGACTGTGATACCAGGCCGGCGCGGCAACCTTGAGGCCCTGGAAGTTGAAGATCCAGCGCTCGGTCACGCCGAGCGCGATCGCCCACGGTAACCACCGATGGAGCGTGTCGGCCGGCATCCGCTCGAGCCGGTCCTTCTCGGCCCGCTCGAGGAACTCCTGGAACCCGCGCACCTTCGCCAGGATCTGCACGCCGGCCCAGGTCTTGCGCGGCATGACCCAGCCCCAGGCGATGAAGACGAGTCCGCTTCCGACGATCCCGATTCGCAGCCATGGCTCGTACAGACCGAGCCAGGACGGTCCGAACTGCGGCAGGAGGAAACCGCTGATCGCGGTGAGCAGGCCTGCCGCCATCCATCCGGATCTCACGCTGCGCGGCGAGGTGGGGAAAAGGCCATCCTGCACCATCAGCTGGTAGAGCCGATCGCGGATCGGGGGAAACACGTTCTCGTAGTCGCGCCGCACCTCGGAGAGCAGCCGCATGTTGATCACCCAGTCGGCGCCGAAGATCTTGGCGAGCACGTAGAGCTCGAAGGGCCTCAGGTCGGGGTCGCCGGCGACCGGTTTCAATCGCTTGAACATGAAATCCGGGTCGCCGAAGGCCGTCGTGATCGGCTCGATCTCGAGATAGCCGCGCACTGCGAGGTCCACCACTGTCGCGATGACGTCGCGCGGATGCGCCCGTTCGTCGACGAGCGCGCCGGCCTGCGCCGGGATCAGGTCGCCGGGCGGCTCGTACTCCGGCTTCACCGAGCGGCTCGACGCTGGATCGCGTCCGAACGCCCACCAGACGAACGCGCCCCAGACGAGGGCCAGCGCCGGAAGTCCGAGCGGCCAGTGGTCGGCGATGAGCCACAGGGCTTGGCGGAGTTCGGACGGATGCGCCACGCGTCCCGGCGGCCAGCCGACGACCACGGTCATGCCCTCCCGCGGCCGCAGGGCGCGGGTCGTCCGAAACCTCCAGTAGGTCTGGACACGATCGACCGCGTAGTCCTGGCCGGCCGCCCCCAGCGTTCCGGTGTAGGCGAAGGTCCGCACCTCGGCGTCGGCGACGGCCGGGGGCATGGTCACGAACACCTCGGCATGGCTGATCGGAGCGTGCCACTCGTTGCCGGTGGCGTTCCAGTACAGCTCGTCGTGATCGTCGTGCTGCATGATCCCGCGCCGCACGTGGTAGACGACGCTGACGGTCTTCTTCGTATCGACGGCTCCCGGCACCCACGCCTTGATCGTGACGTACCGATCCGGATACGACACGGCGGTCCGGAGCGGCTGGTTCGCTTCGTCGTAGACGCCGATGCCGCTGAGGTGGAGCGGAAAGTCGAGCCCGTCACGCGTGTCGCGCAGGGGGATCCGCCGGAAGATGCCCTGGTGCGCCCCTCGGAACTCGAACGTGATGTCCTCCCGAACGATGAGGCTCCCGTCGGCGTTGACCACGAGGCTGGTGATGAAGCTGTCGATCGAGAACAGCCCTCGCGTCTGCGCCACGGCCGGAGACGCGGCCGCCAGCACGAGCGCCAGCGCGGCGAGGCTCCGGCCGATGCGATCAGCTCCCGAAAGAGACGCGCGGGACCTGACGGTCGTCGGGGCGGTCGAGCTCGAAGTATGCCCGCTTGACGAAGCGGAAGAACAACGCGATCTGGTTGGACGGAAAGCTGTCGATCGTCGTGTTGAGATCGCGGACGACGGCGTTGTAGTAGCGGCGCGAGCTCTGGATCGTTTCCTCGAGCTCGCCCAGCGAGGCCTGCAGCTCGAGGAAGCTCTGGTTCGCCTTGAGGTCGGGATACGACTCGGCGAGCGCGAAGAGCTGGCGCAGCGCCCCCGTCAGCTGGTTCTCGGCCTGCGCGCGCGCCTCCGGCGTCTGCGCCGCCACGGCCGCGCCGCGGGCGCGGACGACCTGGTCGAGCGTGGTCCTCTCGTGCGCGGCGTAGCCCTTGACGGTCTCGATCAGGTTGGGAACCAGGTCAGTCCGGCGCTTGAGCTGGACGTCGATGTCCGACCACGCCTCCTCGGACCGCTGGCGCAGGCCGACGAGCTTGTTGTACGTGACGACAATGGCGACGACGAGACCGACGAAGACGAGGAGAAAAATGATGCCACCGAACGTCATAATCCCCTCCCTCGTCATCGTAGCATCGGCGTCCTGCGCGGGTGGCAAACCTTGGCGGCGCGACTCCTTTTTCGAAGTTCTCGTGAGCTCGGAGCGCGGCGCCGTCCGCACCGCCCCCACAGCCAGGAGTGGCAACGGGCCGAGATGCCACAAGACCACGCATGAGCTAGGATGAAGGGGCTCGATCACCCCCAAAGGAGACTGCCATGCCGATCCAGACCCGATATCTCTTCAGCGCGGCCATGAGCGTTCGGCCGGACAAGGAAGCGCTCTTCAACGAGGTGTACGACAAGGAACACGTGCCGTCGCTTCTCGGAGTGCGGGGCGTCATCGCGGTCGCGCGCTTCAAGAGCGAGCCGGTGACGATGATGATCGGCGGGGAGCGCAAGACGATCGTGATCGAGAGCGAGCCCGCCTACAACGCGCTCTACGAGGTCGAGAGCCCGACCGTGCTCACGAGCGATGCGTGGGCGAAAGCCGTCGAGGAAGGGCGTTGGGCCGAGCATGTTCGCCCGTACACCACGAACCGTCGGCACGTGATGTACCACCGCATCTCGTAACGACCGACCGAGGTCGCGGCGTGAGCGGGGGGTTCCATCGGCCGCGGTCGCCAACGGGGGACGGGTTCGTCCTGACCCACGGTGCCGGTGGAAGTGCGCGGGCCCCGCTCCTCGTCGCGCTCGCCGAGGCGTTCAGGGACAGAGGCGTCACGGTCCTCCGCTATGATCTCCCCTACCGTCAGGCGAGCCCAACAGCTCCGCCGCGCCCGGCTGGGGCGGCCAGAGACCGCGAGGGACTGCGCAGCGCGGTGGCGTCGATGCGAGAGCTCGTGACCGGCCGGGTCTTCCTCGGCGGGCAGTCGTACGGAGGCCGCCAGGCGAGCATGCTGTTGGCGAGCGAGCCCGGGCTCGCCGATGCGCTGCTGCTGCTCTCGTACCCGCTTCATCCGCCGCGTCGCCCGGCCGAGCTCCGGACGGCGCACCTCCCGAGCCTCAAGACGCCCACGCTCTTCGCCCACGGCTCACGCGATCCGTTCGGCACGCTCGAGGAGATCGCAGCGGCGCGCAGCCTGATTCCGGCACGGACCACGCTCGTCGCCGTGGACGGTGCCGCCCACGATCTGTTCCGCGCGTCCAAGCGCGCCGGCTCCGACATCGCCGCCGAGATCGTGTCAGCATTCCTGCAGTTCGTCGGCGCCGCCTAGAGGCTTGGCGGGGGGCGCTGGTGCGCATCGTGGCGTTCGGCTAGACTCCCCGGCAACATGCGACTGATCAGCCGCGCGGTCATTCTCAGCCTCATTCTTGCGCCGCTCGCCGCCGAGGCGCAGCAGACGGGGAAGGTGTGGCGGGCACGCCCCGAACGGAGGACGGCAATGAGAAAGCAGACAGTCGTGAGTCTTATGCTTGGCGCCATACTTCTCGCCGGTTGCGCGACCCATAGGAACCCGGTCGCGGCGGACGGACGTGCGCCCGCGACGGATGACGAAGTAGGCGCCATTGTGGCAGACATCTGGTACGCCCCTGGGCGCGCGCTCCTGTGCGGGGGGACCGCGATAATTGCCGGCGCTGTCATGACTGTTACCTTGGGGCAGTCCTACGAATCAGCCTCTGAACTCATGCACGGTGGCTGCAGCGGACCGTGGATCGTCCGTCCCGCCGACGTTCGGCAGGCTGTCCCATAGCCCCCCAGCCCGCCTCGTTGATAGGCCGGTCAACGCCCCCGGGCGATGTGGCCCGAGAAAGGGACTAGTCCCGACCCCGCTCGGGCGCGATCGGTGAATTGTCGGGGGCCGGTAAGGCCTCGACTCGCCCGGGACGTTCGCGCGCGCGCTCGTTCTGCTCGGTGCGCACGCGGTGCATCAGCGGGACCAGGGGCAGGATGGCCAGGGACACCAGCGCGAGCAGCCAGAAGTCGTCGGCGTACGCCATGACTTGGGCCTGCTCGACCGTGCCGCGGTACAGCATGGCGAGCGCCCGCCGGCCAGCCGTGTACGAGTCCGAGCCCTGGCTCACGAAGTGCTCGGTCCATTGCTTGAGGCGCGCCGTCGTCTCGGTGTCCCAGACATTCAGGTGCGAGACCAGCGTGGTCTGGTGCTCCTGGCTGCGCCGCACCAGAAGGGTGGTGGCTAGCGCCACGCCGATGCTCCCGCCGACGTTGCGCACCATGTTGTAGGCGGCGGTCGCGTTGCCGAGACGCTCCAGGCGGATCGTCGCGAGCGTGAGCGTCTGGAGCGGCGGGAAGATGAAGCCCCCCGCGAAGCCCTGCAGGAAGCGTGGCCACGCGAGGCTCCAGTAGTCCATGCCCAGCGTCACGCTCGCCATCATCGTCGTCGCCACGGCGTTCAGTAGGCAGCCGCCGGCGAGCATGAGGCGCTGATCGGCGCGGGCCACGAGGCGGCCCGAGATCAGGAGCGCGATCATGGTGCCGAGGCCGCCGGGCGCCAGCACGAGTCCGGCGTTCCACGCGTCCCACGCCAGCATCTTCTGCGTGTAGAGCGCGACCAGCAGCACGCTCGAGTTGAGCCCCAGGCCGACCAGCGCGATGCACATGGTGCCGACCGCGAAGTTCCGGTCGTTGAACACGCTCAGGTCGAGGATCGGTTCGGCGGCCAGCAGCTCGCGGATGAGGAACCCGACGATCGCGCACACTGAGACCATAAACAGTCCCACGATGAGCCCCGAGTCGAACCAGTCCTTCTTCTCTCCGAGGTCGAACACGAGCTGCAGAAAGCCGAAACCGAACACCATGAGGACGAGCCCCACCGCGTCGATGCCGCTTGGTTTCTTGACGAAAGGCGCATCGAACAGGAACACGCTGACCAACAGAAAGCCGGCGAGCCCGATGGGAAGGTTGATGTAGAAGATCCAGCGCCAGGACCAGTTGTCGGCGATCCAGCCGCCCAGAGTCGGACCCAGGATCGGCGCCAGCATGATGCCCGTCCCCCAGACGGCCATGGCCGTGCCCCGCATCCGAAGAGGGAAGATTTCCCACATGATTGCCTGCGCCATCGGGATGACCGGCCCACCGCCGAGCCCCTGAAGGATCCGCATGGCCACGAGAAACTCGAGGTTCGGCGCGATCCCCGAGAGGAACGAGCTGACGGTGAAGAGCACCGTGCAGATCAGGAAGAACCGGCGGCGGCCGAAGCGGGCCGAGAGCCAGCCGGTCGCCGGAATGACGATCGCGTTGGCGGCGAGATAGGACGTGATGACCCAGGACATCTCCTCGATGCCGGCCGACAGCGAGCCCTGCATGTGGGGGAGAGCGACATTGGTCACGCTGGTGTCCAGGACCTGCATGACCGTGACCATCATCACGGAGAGCGTGATGGCCCACCTGCGGGCGGGCGTGATCTGCCAGTCGGTCAGCGGCTCGACGGCGCTCACAGTCCCCACACTACGTCAGAACCGCGTCGCGATGATCTGTCGAAAACGCTGACGCCGGCTCCCGCCACCGCCCTTGGTGCGACTCTTGCGGCCTCCACTGCTAGACTGATCCTGCAGCGACCCACGGTCGACACCGGTGAGGAGGGCCCCGAATGGCTTCGGCTGTGGCAGCGCGCGGGCTCGTTCTGGGAGCAGCACTGCTGGTCGTGTTCCCCACCGTCGTCGGCGCCCAGGCCGAGCTCCAGATGTGGCTGAATCCCGAGATGGGAAAGCAGATCCCACGGTCCGACTATCGGTTCACCTACTATCCTGATCGAAGAGTAGACAATCAGGAGACCCACCTCGGCCTCTCCGAGCACCGCGTCTCGCTCTTCGTCCCCCTCTTCCAGGACAGCGCCAACGAATGGGGGCTCTCCGCCCGGACCCGCTTTCAGGATATCGACACGCGCGCCCGCTTCCCGGAAGTGGGCGGCCGCTTCCCCAGCGAGCTCTGGGACGCGGGCGCCACCCTCAGCTTTCGTCACAAGTTCGACAGCGGCTGGATCGGCGGGCTGGCCCTCACGGCAGGCTCCGCCAGCGACGAGCCGTTCCACAGCATCGATGAGGTGTACTACCGGGGTGTGGCGATGCTCCGCGTCCCGCAGGGCGAGCGCAACGCCTGGATCTTCACCCTGATCTACGCGAGCGATGAGATAATCTTCAATCAACCCCTGCCGATGCCCGGCATCGCGTACGTGTGGGTGCCCTCCGACCGCTTCAGCGCCGTCATCGGCGTCCCGTTTTCGTCGATCGAGTTCAAGCCGTTCGAGACCCTCACCCTCGAGGCGCAGTATTTTCCGATCAGGACGGTGCGCGCGCGCGCGACATGGCAGATCTTCCAGCCGCTGCGGGCCTACGCGGGCTTCGACTGGGACCATGACACGTACTACCGCGCCGACCGCGACAAAAAGGACGACAAGATTTTCTACTATGAGAAGCGGCTCACCGCGGGCGTTCGATTCGACTTGCGGCACGTCGGCTTCGAGGTCTACGGCGGCTGGGCGTTCGATCGCTTCTACTACGAGGGCGAGAGGTACGGGGAGCGCCATGACAACCGAATCGACGTCGGCGACGGGCCGTTCATCGTCGGCAAAGTGAGCGTCCGCTTCTGAGAGGCGGGACCTCGACCGTCTAGCCCGCGTGACGACCGGCGACGGTTTCGACGAGGCAGATGGCCGGCAAAAGGTAGGCGAGGCCCAGCGTGAATCCGCCGGCCACGTCCGACACCCAGTGCGCCTCGAGGTAGAGACGACTGAAGGCGACGACCAGCACTGTCGCAGCACAGCCCGCGCTCCCGAGCCATCGCTGGCGCCGTGTCAGCGTCGACGTGCAGAGCAGATAGATCATGAGGCCGAAGAACACCACGAGGGCCAGCACGTGACCGCTCGGGAATCCCCCGGCCGCGAGATTCGGACGCGGGCGGTCCACCGCCCACTTGGCGGCGAGTTGGAGCCCACCGGTTCCCGCCATCAGCAGCGGCAGCACGACGGCCCAGCGACGGCTCCTGCGCCACAGGAGCGCGACGCCGAGCGCGATGAGAGGGATGAGCCCGTAGTTCTCGCCCAGGCCCGAGATTCCATTCATCGCGGGGTCCAGGAGGGGCAAGTGAGCGAGCTGAACGAGGGCGCGGGCGCTGTAGTCCAGATCGAAGAACTGCTTCGCCGAAGCGATCACGGCCAGCGCCAGGAAGCCGGAGAGAGAGAGGACCGCCACAGCCAGCAACGGCCGCGACACGCCCAGCCCGGCGCCCTCCCTCTGCACGTCAGAAGTATGACACAGGGGTTGACCTGATGCCACACGTGGCACCGGCGTTGCCCTCCAAGGGTTAGGTGCGCGCCTTTCGCTCGCTGTCGATTGTCATCGGCCTGGCGATCCTGGCCATCCTCGTCGCGCTAATCGGAAAGGACGAGACCCTCGCCGCCACGGCGCGCGCGCTCGGCTGGCAGTCCTTGCTGGTTTCCCTGCTGTTCGTGCTGATCATGGCCGTCGACACGCTCGGGTGGCGCTACGCCTTCGCGTACGACCGCGTTCCGTTCCTGCGATTGATGGCCGCGCGCGTCGCCGGCGAAGCCGTGAACGTGATGACCGCGGTCGCTCCCGTCGGCGGCGACGCGATCAAGGTGTGGTTCCTCCGGCCTCACGTCCCCTATCGCGAGAGCGTCGCCTCGGTGATCATCGCCAAGACGACGATCACGCTCTCCCAGACGCTGTTCTTGCTCCTCGGCGTGGCGGTCGCGCTGGCGCTGTCCGTGGACGCGCGGCTCGTCGCGGCGATGCTCTGGCTGTTGCTCGTCGAGCTGGTCGGCGCCGGGGGATTCCTGCTCGTCCAGGTGACGGGGCTTCTGGGCCGCGGCGCGCGCCGGCTTTCACGGTTCGGCAAGCTCAAGGCGATCGCGTCAGCGGAGAATCTCGATCAGACCCTGCAGAGCTTCTATCGACGGCAGTGGCGGCGATTCTCCCTCTCGATGGCCTTCCACCTGCTCGGCTGGCTCATGGGCGTGCTCGAGACCTGGCTCTTTCTCAAGGTGCTTCACGTTCCCGTATCGCTGGCCACCGCCGTCGTGATCGAGCCGACTCGCTGAGCGTCGCGTCGCCCCCGATCGCGACGAGGTACGAGAAGGTCGCGCCGCACGTCCTCGTCCAACGGACGAGCTGGTCGAGCTCGCGGAACGCCAGGACACTGACGGCGTAACCCTGGGCTCGGAGCGCCCGCCGCGTCTGTCTCGCGACGGCCATCGCGCGACCGTCGCCCGAGCCCGGGGTCACGACGATCTGCACCGCAGGGTTCATGGGCTGCCCCTCCCGGTGATGCTCACGTCCAGAGCATCCTGCTGTTCGGCCGTGTGCGGCAACCCCCGCCCACGGGATTCGCCAAGTTTTTGGAGCATCGACCCTGCCACTGCTGCGAAGGTGGCAGGCAAGTGTCAGTGCTTGCGCGTACCCTCGCCCAATCGTGCGTTCGCGCGATGGAGCCGGCGATAGTTCGAGGAAAGAAATACAAGTCGAGAAGGAAAATCTACAGGAGCTGGAAGAACTACAGAGTAAGAGTTACAGACATCTACCGTGGCCATCGAAGTGTGGTCGACGCTCCGTGTCGCCGGGCTCCTTGCGGCGATCGTGCCGGCCGGGGGTTGTCTCGGGCCGGTCGCCGATCTCTATCCGCCGCTTGGCGATGAGTCGGCGGTCACGATCTCGGTGCTCGATCACGGCTGGCACACGGCGATCGTCGTCCGCCGCACCGACGTGGATCGCGCTCTCTGGCCCGAGGTCGACGATTTTCCGGAGGCGACGTTCGTCGAGGTCGCCTGGGGCGATCGTGAGTTCTACATGGCGAGGCCGGCCACGCCCTGGCTGGCGATCAAGGCGGCGTTCCTGGCCTCCGGGAGCGTGCTTCACGTCGTCGGCTTCAGCGCCCCGGTCGCCCCATATTTCGCGGAAAGCGAGGTCGTCGAGCTGCGTCTCTCACGCCGCGGCTTCGACGCGATGACGCGGTTTATCCACGAGGAGTATCAGCGGGACCGCGAAGACCGGGCCCTTCGCCTCGAGCGCGGTCTGTACGGATCCAGCTGGTTCTACGCTGCACGCAGCCGCTATCACCTGTTCCACACCTGCAATACCTGGGTCGCGCGGGCGCTGAGCACGGCCGGGCTCGCGGTGACGCCCTCCGGCGTGATTACCGCAAACGACGGGATGCGGCAGGTACGGCGTGTCAGGGTTTCCCGATGAACCCGGGGTCCTCCGCCAAGCCGACGGCGCGGCGACGCTCGTGCTACTGTGGCGTGCCGTGATCCCGCTCATGCTGCTGTGGCTGCGCGCAGCCGGGCTCGTCGGCCAGGCCGTCGCTCTCGGCAGTGCTGTCTTCGCGCTCGTCGTGCTGGGCCGCGACCCGGAGCGACGGCCTGCCCGCGCCCTCGATTGGACCCTCGCGCTCACTGGAGCCGGCGCACTCGTCGCCGTTCTCGCGCAGACTGGCCTGCTCGCCGTGCTGGCGGCGGCGCTGGCCGACGACGCGGGCTGGCCAATCGCCGCCCTGTTCGGCTCGACGGTCGGGATCGCTGGCATCGTCCGCATCGCGGCCGGGCTCGCCATCCTGTCCGCTGCCATCGCTCTTCGGCGGGCGCCGGCATCCCGGCTGCCCGGCGCACTGCTCCTGGGCTCCACCATTTTGCTGTCCGCCACCGGGGCCTTGGCCAGCCACGCGATGGGCCGACTCGACGGCCAGGCGTGGCTCCTGACCGTCACCGCGTTCCATCAGGCGGCCGTCGGCATCTGGGTAGGCGGCCTGATATGCGCTGCAATGCTCTTGCTGCGCGCGGACGTCTCCGCTGGGGATGTCTGGCTCCGCCCCTTCTCCGTGGTGGCTGCGGCGGCGGTCGTGGGCATCGCAGTCACCGGCGTCGCCCTTTCGCTCGCCTACGTCGCCACACCGGGCGCCGCCATCGGCACCTCGTATGGGGCCATGGTCCTCACGAAGATTGTCCTCTTCGTGGCACTGCTCGCGATGGGTGTCCTGAATCACCGCGCGCTTCATGGCCGCCTCGCGCTGGGCCCGTGGAGCGGCCAGCGATCCACCTCTGGCGGAAGCTCGATCCTGTTGCGCCGGCGCCTTGAGGTGGAAGCGGGACTCGCGGTGGTAACGGTCCTGCTCGCGGCATCGATCGGCTCGGCGCCACCGGCCGTCGACGTGGGCGTGCAGCGCGCCACGCTGAACGAGATCCGCGCCGTGTTCACTCCGCACTGGCCGCGGCTCTCGACCCCGACCCTGGCCGAGCTGGCGGCCGCCTCGGATCTCGCCGATCCAAACGCGCCGCGCACCGCCGAGATCACCGCATGGTCCGAGTTCGGACACAACGTCGCAGGCCTCTTCGTGCTCGCCATGGGGGTCCTCGCGACGCTCGAGCGGACCGGGCGGGCGCCGTGGGCTCGGCACTGGCCGCTGCTCATCATTGCGCTGGCGGGCTTCGTCGCCTACAGCGTGGATCCGGAGGGGTGGCAGACCGGGGCGGTCGGCTTCTGGGAGCATCTCCTGAGCCCGGAGGTCGTCCAGCACCGGATCCTGCTCATCCTCACTGCGCTCTTCGGGTTCGCGGAATGGCGTGTGCGGAGCGGTCGCCACCCGGATTCCCCGTGGCGCTACGTCTTCCCCGTCGTCGCCATCTGGAGCGGCGTGCTGCTCCTTGCGCACGCCCACGAGCTGAGCAACGGCAAGTCGGCGTTCTTCATGGAGCTCTCGCATCTGCCGCTCGGCCTCGTGAGCCTGCTGGCGGGCTGGTCACGCTGGCTCGAGCTCCGGCTACCTCCTGTCAAGAGCGGCGGGCCCGGCCGGATCTGGGGCCCCGCGTTGGCCGTCTTCGGGTTGCTGCTCGTCCTCTATCGGGAGGGGTGATCACCCCTTCGACCTCGGCGACGGTATGCGACGCAGTGCGACGAAGCGTGACGATCCAACAAGTCAGGTCGCTGCGCCAGTGATACTCAGTGCATAGGCCGACCTGAAAGGTGGCCAGCGAATAGACTCCTTATCAGCGGCGCTCCGCCCCTGGTTGAACTCGTGGCGGGGCATCGGCGCGGTCGAGCTCGGCATGGCGCCAGCTCACGCGATACGATGCGCGAGGCTAGCGAGCAATGCAGCGGGCGCGACTCACTGCCGAGCTTGTCGCGGGGCTCTACAGGCTTAGGGCGCAGCCGACGAAGGTCAATTTGGAGAACAACCGCAAGACAGCCAAAACCTTCGGCCTCACGATTGTCGTCGGCGCAACGCTGGTCGCCAGCTTGTCGGTTGCGCTGCCCGGCGTTCTGGCGCAGGGAAGCGGCAGCGATGCGGACAACGAGCGTGAGCGAGCGTTTGTCGAGGCGCTGCGACGTGAAGATCCGAGTGGTGCTGAGCGCTACGTAGCGCTCCGCGATGCACGCGGCCACGCCATTGCCGAGCTTCAGCGAGTCCAGGCGCGGTACAGTGCAGCCGGACCCGAGCTCCGGCCCCTCGTCCTCCGCCAGCTCAAGGACGCCCAGCGGCAGTACGCGAAGAGTTCACTCGCATTCCTGGATTTTCTCGATGCGAGGGATCGGCGCGCCCTGGCCCGCTACCAGGAAGAGATCGGCCGACTGAACAGGCTCCTTGAGGAGCACGCTCGGGCGCGCGCGGAACTCGAGAAGCTCCTTCGGGAAGAATGACGGCAGCTCGCCTGTCGTCCTTCAGCGGCAGAGCCCATAGAGTCGGGCACGATCATTCACGTCTCCCCGGGAGTCTTGCCAGATAGATGACATCAGGCGCAAGCACGAGAGTCAGGGCAGGCCACAAGAAGCCTCTGGTGAAGCTCCTCGCCCAACCTCAGGCCGAAGGGCGGTAAGAGCGCCGGGCGGAGTGGGAGGTGGGACGAACCACCATCCGCACCAATGGCTTCGTCGGCGTGAGATTCGGGCAAGTGCGAGCGTGGGTGATGACCGAAGCCTGCAGGTCAGTCCCGCACTGGCGGCAAAGATCACAACCGTTACCAACCTCAGTCCCGAGTTCCTCGGGCGTGTAACCCCGTCGGCAGGTTTCGCAGAACGCGACCGGATGATGTCGGCATTCCGCGAAGAGCAACGCCCTCAGTCGAATGAACAACAGCACGGCATGCATCGTCGGCCTCAGGTGCGAACGTGTCAAGATCCGTCAGCGAAAAAAGTTCTGTGGAAAGCTGTGGATTGGGGTCGACAGCACCTGATACGAACACCTTGTCCACCAATTTTGGTGGATAGCGTGAGCGTCCGGGGGAGCACGGTGGGCGGGTACTGACTCGCGCGACCCGCGGCCTCGAACACCACCCGCCCGCAGGACCAGTTGATCGAGTAGCGCGTGCTGGCCGCCGCGGACGCCTGCTCCTCGTCACACCGGAAGCGGCCCGCGTGGATGCTGATCTGTCCGTGCTCGGCGGTGTCGTTGCGCCCTGTATCCCGCCGGTGCTACGTTGGCGGCCGACTGATGGGCGGCGGGCTCACCCGCCTGAGGAGGATTGCGATGTCAAAGACGCTCTACGCACGTCTCGGTGGCTACGATGGGTTCGCCGCTGTGGCGGACGACCTGCTGCCTCGGCTGGTCTCCGACCCACAGCTCGAACGGTTCTGGAAGCATCGCGGAGAAGACGGCGTGCGCCGGGAGAAGCAGTTGCTCATCGACTTCTTGTGCGCGTCGGCTGGCGGCCCCCTCTATTACGTCGGACGCGACATGAAGACGTCGCACCGAGGTCTGGGCATCAGCGAGCGAGACTGGCAAGTCTTCATCGGGCACCTCAACGCAACCCTGGACAAGTTCCGGGTCGCCACGAACGAGAAGGCCGACGTCCTCGCGTTCATTGAAAGCACCAAGAAGGACATCGTGGAGTAGTACCCCGATCTGCTCCAGCTCCACACGGTACGACGCGCGGGGCGGGCGACTACCCGACCGGGATGGTCCACTCGATCACGAATGCGACGGGCACCGCACGGGAGCGGGAGGCGGAGGAGACACAGCCTCGCACAGACATTCCGGATCGTCTCTGAGACTATGCTGCTGGTTCCGGTGCTCGCGTATATCTTGGAGTGGGCGGTCTTTGGCGGTCTGGTGACCTACAGCCACTGCCCGCGCTGTGCGGAACTGTTTCAGGCGGAGGACCGAGGGCAGTGAGCGGACCTCATAGGATCGTGGCGGGAGGATGCACCAGTCGTCCGCCCTTCCGTGAGCTCAATTCGCGCCGCAGCAAGGAGAACCGCGACGAGCGCCCGCGTCCTGAGCCGACCAGCCGAGATCGGGTGCCCCTTGTTCACCGTCCGCTGATGGACGTTACGCAGAGAGCCTGGCAAGCGGTGCGCCGGGCGCTGCGAAAGGCCCGCCCGGGTGCCTAAACGGCCCGAGAAGAATCATGAGCCTGCGCCGCCAACCACACGGCAGGTCCGATGCTCATTGCCCCATTTGACTCTCCAGGGCTGCGTCTTCTCCCACCTATCGATCTCCGAGTGTGAGAGACGCTCGGGCCCCCGATCCTAGTAAGCTCCATGTCGATCGTCGGCCCAAGAATGTGAGCTGGGGCAGCCCTTGCCTACTGTGACTGGCCGCACACGGTGAGCTGGCGTGGGCCAAAAGGAAAATGAACAACGACGTCAACCAGCGCGCTCGGTAGCCGCGCAGAAAGTAGAAGGGTCAGATGGAAGCGTACCTTACTGTCGCTAGTATCCTGTCCGGCTTCGGCATTTCAGTACTGATGTTCCGAATCCAGCGCGAATTACACATTCAGGAGAAATATCCAGATGCGCCGAACTGGCTGGCCTGGGCCGACTATCTCGTGATCGCATCAATCGGGCTATCGCTGCTGCTCGTGGTCGTGCCATTGGTCGCCTTGCCCGGACCGGGTAAAAATGCACTGGCTCTCGCGGCAGGCAGTTGTGCCGCCGCCGCCATTCTCTTGGCGGCGTATCCTCTAGCCATCCTAGACCACTATCGAATCACGATAGGAGTGCGGCGGAAGGGCGAGCGGATGAAAGGTGAACCCGTGGAAAAGGCGCTTGTTCTTGGAGCGGCTTTTGTCGCCACTGCTGCGTTCGCGGGCATTGTGGCGTGGCGGCTCGCGCTCTAACCCGCCCCCGAGGCGCGCTCGCGGGGGCCTGGCGAGCCACCTTCTACTACACGAGCGGGGTGGAGCACAGCGCCACGGGGGTGCTTGGATCAGCGTTCGAGGCCAAGCCGTTAGGGGCAGTGCCTCCCACTTGGGAGGGGACGGTGAGGCACGCGAGGAGCCGTCCGAAGGGAAGGGAGGCTGGACGGCCACGGCTTCAGTGGACTGCGGCTCAGGACGTCCCGCGCACGGGACGCCACGCGAAGCCCTACCGCAATGCGCGGCCACTGTTCCACCGAGGACGAGCCGGGGTACCGCCAGCTACTGCATGGCCCGTCCAGCCCGCGGACAGTCTGCGCTTTCTTGTGTGGCTTATTCCAGCCGGGCGAGGTGGCGATGAAATAGCTCAGGCTGCAAGAGCGCGGACGACCATCTGCTCCTGTAGGCATTCAGAACACTTTCCCGGGGTGACTTGGAACCCATAGCCGTCTCCGATCACGGCCACGGCTTCCCGGATCTCTCGGGGAAAGGCCCCCATCTTCAGCGCCAGACAGGCGTCACAGAAGCGGATCGTACGGTACGCCCGGAGCAGGAGGGTGAGTTTATCTTGAAAGTTCTGCATGGTGCCCTCTAGGCGACGAGGAATATCTACGCCTCGTCACCGGGTCTCGACGCACGCTGCCCGCGTCAACCCTAAGGGCCACAGTGGCTGGCAGAGTACTTTAGCACACGGTTTGCGTCAGCGGGGTTTCTTCCTCCAGTGAGCCCGGACAGCTTTGCCCCGTTTCACCTGGACCGTCTCGGGCAGGTCGCGTCCTTAACTTGCTGTCCAACGCGATCAAGTTCACGCCGGAGGGGGCCCGGATCGAAGTCGGGCCAGAGGTGACCGATCTCTTGAAAATAGCCCCTCCTTGGGTCACCTCGCCCCACCCCTCAACTGAGCCACGTCACGAGGTCTCAGTCCGTCCACGTCTGTATCGGACACCGAGGACTTCCGCGCCGAATCCCGCGCGCGATCACATGCGCATCGCCACCCACTCGAGTAGAGCAGCCGCGACGAAGATAGCTGTGATCAGCGCGCCCATGATTTTGACCATCGCCGTGCCCTCCTCCGTCCTGTCTTATTCGAGCGGGTGCGCAATGGGGATGCCAGAAGCCGATCGTCCACAACTTCACGGTTCTTCGAGTTGGACGCGATTGCCCGCGACGCCCGAGGCGGGCGACGTGCCCGATAAGCGGCAAACCTGCCCGCCCATGAGAGCTTACTTCCCGAGACTGAGGAGGGGTGGCGAAGGTGACCGAGGTGGGCCAGGGATAGTCGCGGCGCCGATCACCTCGCCCCCTTCTCAACCCTCGGCTCTGGCACGACGTCTCCGGAAACCCTCCGTCCGTTCACGACTAGAAGCGTTTTGCCCATCTAGCGGGAACGTTCTGTCCCAAGCACCGGGCAACGACCCGCCACAAACACTTGTTTACGGCCAGTTCGCGTGCCCGGCACTGGTTATGCGCTTCTGGTCCGCATGGAACGATCCATCGGTGAACACTCTGAAGAGGCACCCCGATGTTGATCGGAGTAGCCAAGGAAGTTACTGTCGGCGCCTTTGCCCTCGTGGTGATGCTTGATGCGTCAGTCCAGGAATTCGCCGAACTGGTGTCCTTGTCTGACGAGGCACGAAGGGAGCGGTTCCATCTGCCTCCTGCCTGCACGCCCATCATCGGCGCTGTGAAACCCGCCGTCCCGAACTCCAGTCGTGTGACCGTCATCGTCGATTGCAGCGCCGGGACGATAGCGCCGTCCTCGCCGATTGAACCAGCGTCCTGGAGAGACAAGTAGCGGAATCAAGGAACGGCTAACAGCCCGGTCGGCATCTCCTCTGCTCAAGCTCGCCTTTGTGCGCTAACTACGCCTATGCTCTAGCGAGACCCGCTGCGAAGGCCAGACAGAATGGCTAGACCACGACCCGAGAAGAAGCCGGACCCTGCACCACCCGCCACACGCCGGGTCCTACCGATGGGGCTTCAAGTCGGGGACCGCTTCAAAGACGAGACCGGCGAATGGGAAGTCGTCCGCCCGCCGTACAGCACGGCGGGCGGAAAGATCGTCCACGCGCGCGTCCAGACGATCGACCAACCCGCCAGGGCCGAGGTGTGAAGCAGGGATGCCTTCAAGCGCGTCAACGTGAAGCGAGCTAACGAGGAGGGCAAATAGCATGGACGGTTTAATTCAAATTCAAGTGGTGGTGCAAGGGAACGCGGGGGCGATCGGTCTGGTAGGTCTGGATACGCAGGGGCGGGTCTGGTACGGCGAGCTTTCGGGAGCACCATCACCCGCGCGCTACTCCATAAAATGGACAAGGATCGAAGAGCGTCCGTAGCCCATTCGGAGATCAGCACGCGGGGTAGTTCAACGGACTCTCGTGACCAAGGAGGGCAACCGATGATACGACTTGGCCGAAGAGCCTCGCTACTCGTCGCGCTCTGGCTGCTCACCTCGGCTGCGATAACGGCCGCGTCCCCAGGCACAGTCGAGCAATCCTCGGTCACGGTGACCCCCGGATGACGATGCGCTACCAACATGTGAGCCCCGCCATCTTCGGGAAGCTCCCCAAGCTCTTGACGCGACCGGGCGAGAGGCGCTCCACACTGCCGGTAGAGCGTGGTAGAGGGGCGCGGGCCCGGAGGTCGGGCGACTCGCCCAGGTGCGCGCCGTGCACCGTCAGGCGGTCGGGCTCGTAGGCAAACGAGAGTCAAGGCAAACGAGAGTCACTTGACGCGTCGCCTGTTTGGGCAGATCCTCCGGCGCATCGAGCGACTCACGTGGCATCCGACCTGACCGAGCGGACGGCCCGCGGAGGGAGTGAGACGAGGGGCGGGGCAATCCCGGCGGGAATGTCTCTGAGGGCGGTGTACTCAGGGGTGGCCTCTCGGAGGAGGAGCGGGCAGCAATCCCGAAAAGGACCCCTGTCATCGATTCCGCATGGGCGGCCCGGCAGGTTGGAGAGCGTCCAGCTCGCTTAGCGGCACAGGAGCAAGGAGAAATGGCTCCATATCGGAATCCCGGTAAAAGGTTAAGGCCAGGAAAATGCCGAAGAAGAAGAAAACTCGCGTCGTGCTCCGGAAGAAGGTCTACGTGAAGCAACCGATGAGGCTCGTCGATCGCCCGAGCACGCATAGCCTCACGAACCCGCGAGCAGTCGAGCGCTATCTGGACGCGATGACGCTTCACCACGCGCTGATTCTGGCGGACAAATGATTTCGCGATGCACGGTCAGCAGCGCAGGAATCCCAAGAAAGCCCCCCCTGTCACCTATTCCGCACCAGCGGCACGGCAGGTTGGCGAGCGTGCGGCTTGCTCAGCCGCATGGGTCCATAGCGGAAATCCCGGCTGAAACCCAGATGAAACGCCGGATCTTCGGCCTCGAGAACGAGTACGGTCTCACCTGCACCCTGAACGGCCAGCGTCACCTGTCGCCCGACAACGTCGCGCGGTACCTCTTCGAGCAGGTCATCCCCGGGGCCCGCAACGCAAACGTCTTCCTCGAGAACGGCGCGCGCCTCTACCTCGACACCGGGTTCCACCCCGAGTACGCG
>Ga0209590_10000150_pt1 | contig 18600 bp, 17 predicted proteins | sample CZO8metaG_FD_188353 | JGI IMG/M metagenome (GOLD analysis project Ga0209590, IMG submission 188353) | Vadose zone soil microbial communities from the Eel River Critical Zone Observatory, Northern California, USA - CZOApr15con1.8 metaG... | ecosystem: Environmental > Terrestrial > Soil > Vadose...
CCTACGAGCACGAGAATCAGTGGCATGATGGCAATGGACACTCACATGTCCGAGCATCCATAATAGGACCAGACTTGTCGGTACCATTTCTCGACAAGAAGCTGACTTTGGGAACCTGGCAACAAATCGTCTTTCTAGAACTAGATGTTAGGCCGAGAGACAGAACTGTCATTGTTCAGCTAGTTGGCGAGTAGTGGACCCGGACCCGTACCCCTCTCCTTCCTCTGGAGCCTGGTAAGAGACTCACCAAGACTTTTCGGGTACTTTGTCCTATACAGGATTGAAGATGAATTAGTGCTGGAAAATGTACAGGTTCACATAAATCATCAGAACGACAGTTAACCTTGCCAGTAAGTTTTCCAAGAGTAAAGTTCAGATCCCAAAGCAAGTTGAGGACTTGCAGTGGAAGTAGAGGGGTGGGGGTTGGTTCCATCCACAAATATTCAAAGTCGGAATTCTCCTTCCAGGCTGTGCAGGTTACTGGAAGTTGATCATCTTGACATCTAGGGTTTTCAAGTTCACCACGGGCAGGATTCCGGGCTTTGGAACTAAGCCCATGCGTTTCTGATAGTCCGTCTGCCCTTGCCACGCGCCGCTGTTCACTATCGTTGTTCCCCTGTAAACGCCCGCGCCCGAGACGTGAATATGTCCGGAGGTGAAGACGTCCGGGACCCGTTCCACCACCAGGAAATCCTCCTGCTCAGGGCCAATCGGCGTCATTTTCCCATACTCCGGAGATAGATGCCGGGCTCGCAGCTGATACTCCATGACCTCCACTGGGCGCTGATAGTCGAGCCCGGGGACCCCGCTCAAAATATCCATCAGGCTAGTTCCATGGTAGAGTAGAAAGTGGACCCCATGCAAGCGGACCTCCGCTGGATCCCCTAGCGAGATAATCTTCCGGGAGTCATATACAGGTCCAGCGAAATCTTTTGGGATAGCAGGCTGTGGCAGGGCCTGACGTACGGCATCATGGTTCCCGGGTATCAAGACGACTTCCATGTACTCTGGGATCTCGCTGACGAACTTGGCTGCCAAACGGTACTGCTCGTAGATGTCAGGAACAGCCAGGTCCACTTCTTGGCGAGGATAGACTCCGATCCCGTCAACTAGGTCGCCCCCGATCAGAACGTACTTTACTCTTTCAGCGATCTCACGCTGGTTCGGCGTGCCGATCTCCCCTTTCAACCAGCTTAGAACCCGACGGAACTCGTTCTCGAGAAACACCTTGCTCCCGACATGAACATCAGATACAAGGGCGGCATAGACCTCCTCGGTGGCGTAGGCTGGCTTCCTATCCGGAATCTCCGGGAGAACGATACTTTCGGCAATCAGCAAGGGACCCGCGCTCTTCCGGGCTTGGATGTAGATGACCTGGTCCCTGACTATCTTCCTCGCCATCTCGTATACTGTAGGGTTCTGCCGTCCAACGAGGACAGTGGCTTCATCCTCATAATCGTCAACTGTCAGAAAGATTCTATCGCCTTTCTCTCTCTTGTCGAGAACCATGCAGATGAAACGACCTCGCCCATTTGATCCGCCTGATAATGCATCGGAAATGGTCCCAGCGTTTCGAGTGTCCATTCTCTGCCTGAAGAGCAGGCTCATCTTATCGAAACGGTTTCTGAAGTAGTGGAGAAAATCATCGAAAGCGCCAGTCGTTCCGAGCTTGCCTGTGGGGTCCGAGACAACTTCTAGTTGAGATTCAAGATCCTCCGCAAAACGGCGCCTATGCCGTAATCCAGCGTGTTCTGTCTCCACATTCCTTCCGGAAATGTCCAGGCGTTCGACGGCCCTGAGAACGAGGTCTCTGCTAATTGACACGGGGCGCGGTTCAACGGTTCCGGCGACCCGAAGAACTTCCTTCACGAGTGGGTCGAGCTGAGTGGCGGCACTGATCTCCATGAGGGCCTTGAAGGCGTCGCTTTCCATCTGGAAACCTGCTTCCAGTATGGTGCCGATTGCCCTCTTCCTCTCTTCAGACATCTAGCGACCCTCCTAGACCGTCTAACGGGTGATGGCGGCTTATCCCATTATCGCGAACTCGAGGCCTATCTGGTGATGGTGAGGTCTGATATGTCAACGGAGACCTCGCACATTCTATTCAGGGCTATGAGCGCTGCGACGAGATGGTTAACCATGGGACGTGGGGCTTTGGCGATGCTTGTCTCAGCATCCGAAAGAATCTTCTTGGTCTCTTTGAATCTCGGGCTTACAGACGAGGCCAGCTTGAGGTCTCGTGAGAGGACGGACCCGACGGCGTCCTTGTACATCGTATTCACTGCGGCTCCGATCTTCTGGAACAGGACCTGTTGCTCTTTTGGAACGGGAACCTTGTCTTGAGTGTTCTCTGCAACGGTTACTGAGTAGTCGGCGAACGTTTCGATATAGCTTGCCAAGAGGCGAAAGTCTAGGCAGTCCACGGAGGAGACTTTGATCTTCTCAAGGAGGTACGTGTCGGCGATCGCGGCTCTGACCAGTCGGACCAAGAGGAAGTACCATCTGTCCACTTCCTCATCTCTCTCAATCACTCCGTTGGCAAGTTCGGTGTTGGATTCGACGAAGGCTTGGACTGCGTCTATCTGCATTGGCATGGACAGCATTTCGAGCCGTCGGAGGATGCGTTCAGGGTTGAGAAGTGAAGGTTCCATCAGACACTGTAGGACGATCTTCTTCGCGTCTTCTTCTAACACCTCCAGACCCACGAGTCGTTTGGTGGTTTTGCGGACTTCGTCTCTTGTCTCGGGGGATAAGCTGTCTTTGGATTGGATGCGGATTATGTCGTATCCGAGAAGGTATCGTTCGATGATCTCTCGTCTGACGAAGGGAGATGCTTCCAGTATGACTTCGAGAGGGGGCCTTTCCTCGTCAATTCTCGGGGATAGGAGGAGTCTCCCGTCTTGTCGTTCTTCGTAGGAAACGATGGACCCTTGGTCGAGTCCGACGCGTTTGGCCCACGCCTTGGGTATGGTGACGAGGTAGGTTCCATCTGGTGTTCGTTGAAGTTTCCTTAATTCCACTTAGAACATCCCATCTCCAACTACTGGCATTGAAGAATTTTAGGATTTCTCGGGATCTACTATGGAGAGGAGTGCAGCTCTAGAGAGCCACTAGGCGCAAGGGAGGCTGAACCATTGAGGTGAGTGTAGGCCTGCTTCACAACCTCCTCAGTATTGTTCCCCTTCAACGCGCTAAGCTCAACCAGTGGAACGGCCTCGAAGGTCCGGGAGATCAGTTTCTTCCCCTCCTCAAGTCGTTGGTCGTCGCAAATGTCTGTCTTGTTCGCGCAGATGACTAGCGGAACTTTGGAAGCTATCTTCGTGAGAATCTCTTTCGAGGCCGTGAGTTTTCTAAAGACTGACTCTAGATCCTCACTGATATCGACGAACAGGAGGATTAGGTCCGCGTTCGATATCTCGCCGAGGGTCGTGTTGAACGCTTTGAGGATTGTTGGGTGCATGTCCTCGATGAAGCCGATGGAGTCGATGAGTATGAAGCTGAAATTATCGCCACCGTTGTTCTGGTCGATTCTTCTCGCGAACGTGGACAGAGTGGTGAACGGTCCCAGCCCTGTGTCTTTGTGTTCGGCGGACATGCGGTTGAAGAATGTGGTTTTCCCGCTCTGCGTATAGCCGGCGAGGGCGACTATGGGGAAGCCTCGTTCTCGACGGTGGTCTCTGAGCAGGTTCTTTTTCGAGTAGAGATCTCTCAGTTCCTTTTCCATGTTCGCGATCCGCTTCTTGGCCGTTCTCTCGTAATCATGGTACGGGTAGTCTCCGGGTCCGCTCCAGCCGACCTGTCCACCTAGAATGCCTTCTAGCCGGAGGAACTCTCTGCCCCAAGAGAAGGTGTAGCGGAGTTTCGCCAGGGCGATCTGTAGCTTTGCTTCTTTGGTCATGGCACGTTTGTCGAAGACCTCTAGGATCAGGAGGTTGCGGTCGATTACTTTGATGTCCGTTCCGCCGAGGACCCGTTGGATCTTGAAGACTTGGGCGCTTGGGAGGGTGTTGGCGAAGACGACGGCTTCGATGTCGTTTTCGGCGACGAGCATTTTGATCTCTTCCAGCTTTCCGGGTCCGATGCAGTATGTGTGGTGGAGGTTTTTGCGGTGCTGGACGATTGTGTCGATTATCTCGTAGCCTATGCTCTCGGCCATGGTCTCAACCTCCTCGTACCGGGAGGGAGCCGTGGGAATCTTACATTCTGCTACGAGGGTCCGCATCTGAGAAGACTTACTATAGAATTAGGGCTGGCGGTTATTTGAAGGCCCCGTGCCCCATCAGGTCGGGGACAAGCTCGTCCCTTACCCGGGGACGGGATTCTTGGGGCTTTACGTGAAGGGCGGGGGCGCGAGACTTGAATAGGCCCCCGGGGGGCCCGAGAAATCACCGGTAACCGATTTCAATACCCGTTTCAATAGCCGTTTCAGTAACCGATTTCAGGGTCGGATTCAGTACCCGTGTCAAGGACTGGATTCGGCAATCGATTTCCGGATATTGATTTCCAAGAGTGGTTTTCGATTGGTTGTTTTCGGTTCTGTGGATCAGTGGCTCGGACGAGTGGGTGCTGGGCCGTGATTTCGTGGAGGGAGGGGCGCGAGAAAATCGACCACTCCGGGGGGTCGAGAAAAGCATGCTTATTTTTTGAAAAGGATGTTTCAGAGAAATAACTGCAAGAAGGTGAATGATACGCGACGACGGTCGCACTGGCCTGAAAAGAGGCTTAAGGAGGGCGGTTCAGCCACTTCCACTAGTTGATGTTGACGACCGTCAAAGCTGTTCCCGGTCCGGCAGGAGAGGTCAAGAAGCCCGGCTTTAGCCAGACAATGCTCGTTGTCATCATCCTCGCAGTAGTGCTGGGCGCGGTTGTTGCGGTGGTCGCTGCATCGGTGTTCCTCGGTCCATCCCTCTCGGTAACGACGAAGAACTTCACACCGTACCAGTCCTCAGTTTCCCCGAGCAGCAACCCTTCCTCGATGACAGTTTCAAACACGAACGGCGGGGTCACTGTTTCATCATGGTCCCAAGCCTACCTCGTAGTTAACGGGACTGTGACGGCCAGAGGTTTCGGATCGTCTCCCGACGCAATAACGTTTGTAGAGTCAAACTCTAGCGGAAACATCGTTTTCCAGGCCATATTTCCCGCGAGCAACTTTTTCTTCGGTGCAAGCTACAGCATAGACATTCACGTGTATGCACCGGCTTCCGCCCAATTCAACACGGTGCAAATCGTAACCGTGAATGGCAATCTGCAGGTCTCAAGCATCAGCACGTCCAGCCTTACCCTTACGGACACTAACGGAGCCATTACCTCCTCGAATATCAGCGCCACAACGATGACCGCGACTGATACTAACGGCTCAGTCAACCTGACCTGCACATTATGCGGGAGCGCTACGGTGACTACGACGAACGGCAGTGTAACTATAGAACTATCGACGTTATCTCTAGGCGGACCCTACATAGTGACCTCGACGAACGGGAACGTCAGCCTCACACTGCCAGCCCTCGCCTCCTGCAAGATCACGCCGAACACAACAAACGGTACAGTCTCTAGCTCCGGGCTAGGTGTCCAACTCACAAACCACACTACAGGCACCATCGGGACCGGAAGCGCCATTGTCAACCTGACAACGACAAACGGGTCCGTAACTGTCACCGGCAAGTAGCTCGCCAAACTAGAAAAATCCCTCTAACTGGTCCCCTCGACCATTGCGTCACATTGCCTTTGCCTCGTCCTCGGTCCGAGGTGAATTGCTGAGCAGATGATCATTCTATTGTTATTGAGCTCGGGCTCAGCTTCGTCTTAGGATAATGCAGGTTCATCTTTTCCATCGCCTTCACGATAATCTGGGAGACGACGAGGTCTCGGTACCATTTGTGATTCGAGGGAATAAGGTACCAAGGCGCCCATTCGGTGCTGGTCTTGTTCAACGCATCCTCGTATGCCTTCATGTATTCCTTCCAGAGTTTTCGTTCAGGAAGATCGTCACCGCTGAACTTCCACCGCTTGGAAGGATCGTCTAAGCGCTGTTGCAGCCTTTTCTTCTGCTCCTCCTTGTCGATATGGAGATAGAACTTGAGAATGGTCGTGTCTTCTTCAGAGAGTAACCGCTCGAAATCGTTGATCTGCCGGTACCGATGACTCCAGACTTCCTCAGGAACGATCTTGTGAACTCTCTCGATAAGGACGCCTTCGTAATGGCTCCGATTAAAAATCGTAAGTTCCCCCTTTCCAGGGACCTGTTTGTGTTCTCGCCACAAGAAACCATGATCAAGTTCCTCCGGTGTAGGTTCTTTGAAGTGTGCGACCCGGACCCCTTGCGGGTTGACTCCCTGAAAAACCCGGTTTATGACTCCGTCTTTGCCGCCGGTATCCATGGCTTGCAGAACAACTAGGACCTTCTGTTCGTGCTCTGCATAGAGCATTTCCTGAAGCTGTCGAAGTTTCTCGTTGAGCTTCTTCGACTCTCTCTGTTCATCCTCACCCTTTCCCTCGAAGCCAGAAGTATCATTTGGGTCAACAACACTCAGACGAACTTCATGTCCCGGCTCGATTCTATAGCGGCCCGTGTGAAGATCCTTCGGCAATGTGAGAGGCTGTCTTTCCCGGACAAGTTCTTAGATGTTTCACAGCTCGCGGGTTGGCAGCAGGACTGAACAGAAGAGGCTCAACAGACCGTGTGGGCGAGTCTAATCATTGGGATATCGCTTCCGCAATAAGTCGTTGCTCCGCTTTTCTAAGGTGTTCAGCGACTGTTGACCTTCCTAGATTGAGTCTCTTGGCAAGCTGTTCCGAATCGAACCTCCTTGGGATGTCGTAATATCCCAGGTTTTAAGCACTCGTAAGAATTGTACGTTGCTTGTCGGTTAGCTTAGAGAGTGGAGAGTCGAGGGAAAACTTCGCATCTGTAATTGAAAGAATCTTGTATCTCACTCTTGCCCTTTTCATCTTTTCGAGAAACCTGCTGATCTGACCTGACCTGCCCACAAAACTGGTTTTCACCTTTTCATCTCGAATTTCCAATGGACCTATCGGATATACGCCAGGGAAGCGGAACGCCTCAGCTATCCAACCCGTCGGCCTGAAGGTAACCAATGCCACGTGAACCTCGTTGCTCTCACGGTAGATCGATTTTATCTCGGTGATGCCAGTCCGTCCAGCAAGATCCTTCAAGTTACGATTTGGGCTATTGAGCTCAATTCTACAGATCGCGACGTAGCCGCTTTGATCCTGTTTGAGCCACTGCAATAACGTGTACGACTTAATATTATCTAAGGTTCTGTTAAGATCGTCGATTCCGAACTGCCGGATAGGCAGTTCGATGGCTAGTCTATGCATGAAAGAAAGCGAGGCGAAAGAGGCAAATGAGTCTTTCGTGAGAAACCCGAACTAATCCGGTAGCAAGGTAATACGATGGGTCCTTGCTACCTGATCTAGGATCTGGGAACCGGAAAAACGATGGAGGGTTAGAGAAGATGAGATTGGAACCGATTGAGAAGCCCAAGGGACTCATGATGCGTTTCGCTCACTGGGGGACGCGACGGCAGTTCGGAAAGGTGATGACACCAATTAAGGTCGTGACTGCACGAATGCCAGAATCTCTGAAACTCACCAGCGAAATTGCGAAGTTTGAGATGAAGGGGATCCAACTCCAATCTGAGCTCCATTACATGGTCGTGACGCTCGCCTCGCAGATCAATGGGTGTGGCTTCTGCATGGATCTTGCGCGGGCGATGGCGATCCGCGAGCACCTCGGCTTGGAGAAGTTCAACAAACTTTCCGAATACCGGACAAGCGCACTCTTCTCCGATCGAGAGCGCGCGGCCCTGGCGTATGTGGAGGAAGTAACTCGTAACAAGCGGGCCTCTGACGCCACATTCGAGACTCTACGAAAGCACTTCAGCGAGCGCGAGATTGTCGAGATCACTTGGTTGAACGCGATCGAGAACTACTACAACCTCATCAACATTCCCCTTGAGATAGAATCAGACGGTTTTTGCGCGATCGCCCAGGCGCAAGCAACCTAACGGGCTTGCTTTCACCGAGGAGATTCCAAGTTTTCGTGACCGTCCAACGATGAAACTGTCTATTTTCGGAGGCTCACGGGGAACCGGTCTGGAACTTATCAGAAAAGCGTTGGCCGAAGGGCATGAAATCACTGCTCTAGCTCGTCGGCCTGAGGCTCTACGAGAAAGATTTCCAGGAATCCGGGTGATCATGGGCGACGTATTCGATCTAGAGAGCGTCATGGGCCACGGTGAGAGGCAGTGACGCGGTAGTTTCAACCCTCGGTTTTGTTGGGCGGTCCAAAGAGACGAAGATCTATTCGGAAGGAGTACTCAACGTCGCCAGAGCCATGGAGCAGCTTGGACCTCGGCGTCTCGTAGTGCTTGCTGCTTCTCAGGGGATTGACCCACATCCCGATTTTCCGTGGTACGCCTCGATCATGATGAAACTCCTAGTCAAGCCCATGTTTGGATTCGCGTATCGCGACATGGCGAAGATGACGAATCTGATGGCTCAGTCAAACACAGATTGGACGCTTGTTGGCGTCCCGATGCTCACAAACGGTACAGGGAGAGGTCACTATAGAAGTTCGATTGGCAAGCCTCTTCATCACGCATTTCGAATAAGCAGAGCCGATGTTGCCAAGTACTTGCTCTCGGTCATCGGGGACGAGGCCACGTTCCGAAAATGGACTGAAGTGGCTTGGTGAACTTCCCAGGTTCGCAGACCCAGCGACCACTCAAGACGTTGGCCCGCCAAGGGATTCATCAATTGCAAATTGGTGTCTTCGCCGGATTCCAATTGATGGCGGGCCAAGTCTCTAGGACTCGCTTTGAGTTCGACAATTTTCGCTGATGGGAATGTTTGACTACCCCGAACAAGCGTGGGCCCGTTTCAATGTCAGGAGAGAGCCAGAACAAACCCTCTGGTCCACTATCGGGTGGTGCAGGTCCAGCGTCGGCCACAGGCTCAACCAAGATCGAGCGAAAACAGCTTCTCATCCTGCTCGTCCTGAGCCTTTCCCTCGCAATCATCGTGATTGACGCAACGATAGTGATCGTCGCTCAGTATCAAATCCAGAAAGACTTCCGAATCTCGCTAAAGGATCTAGAATGGATCACCTCACTCTACGCTCTGGTCTTCGGCTCGTTCCTTCTGACTTGGGGAAAACTAAGCGATGAGTTTGGCAGAAAACGGATCTTCGTCAGTGGAATCTCTTTGTTTATTGCAGGATCTATCATCGATGGATTCTCACAGGATCTGACCCAGATCCTTGTGGGCCGGGTGATCCAAGGATTCGGAGCAGCAATGGCTTCTCCCTCCACCCTGTCAATCCTCACAACCACTTTCACTGGCAAAGCGCGCAGTGTCGCTTTCGGGATATGGGGCGCAACAGCCGGCGCAGCCGCGGTTCTGGGACCAGTCTTGGGAGGCTACTTTACGAGCGACCCGACTCTCACTTGGCGCTGGGCATTCTTCATCAATATCCCCATAGGAATCACGGCCCTCGTCGGTGCCTTATTCGCGATCAAGGAGACCAGGTTCAAGGATCCAAAATACACCACAGACTATTTCGGATTAATCCTCATCACACTGGGTCTATCGAGTCTACTGTTTGGTTTTATCGAAGCTCAAACCTATGGGTGGATAGTTCCAGCAAGCGAATTCGGTGTGGCAGGCTTGTCATGGTCGACCTCAAACCCCGTTTCCCTTCCCTTGGTCTCGATCATAACCGGGCTTGTTCTACTGACCGCTTTTGCTTTCTACGAGGTCCGCCGGCTTAGGAGTGGGAGGGTTCCTCTCTTTGATTTCAGCCTCCTCAAATTCAAAGGCTTCAGGTACGGCCTCTTCACAGTTACAATCGTGGCCATGGGCGAGTTCGGAGCAGTATTCATCATCTCAATATTCCTGCAGACAGTCAAAGGACTATCAGCGTTCAATGCCGGACTCACATTCCTACCTATGGCCATCTCGGTCTTCATCTTTGCACCGGTAGCCGGTATTCTAGCGACCAGGTTCGGACCCAAGTGGATTGTCACAACCGGCATGACTCTTGAAGCCATCGCTCTCTTCAGCATGTCCCAGATTATCAGCGTCGCCAACCCCGTCTACTACCTGTATCCCATTCTCGTCATCTACGGCGCAGGAGTCGGCCTAGCTATCAGCCAGCTAACGAGCACCGTATTGCTGAGCATACCTTGGCAGAAGGCAGGAGTAGGATCCGGAGCCAACAACACTGTAAGACAGATTGGCTCAGCTTTCGGAATCGCCGTAATCGGCGCAGTATTGGTGGCCCAAATATCAGCCGTGGGACAGGCCGACCTCGCGGCGAGTGCCATCAATTTCGGCCCGTTAAGATCGGCATTGGCAACGGCGCTCAACTCAGGACTCTCTGGAGGGATCGACCCATCCTTCATCGCCAGCTTCGGTCGAAATGCACCCGCCGTCCTTTCGATACTGTACGACGCGATTACGCAGGGAACGCGCTGGGCAGCTTTCACGGCCGGCATCTTCGTCTCACTGGGAGCAATCAGCTCTCTACTAATCCCGAACCCGAAATCCGCCCAGACCGCGAAAGCCACAGTTGTACCGAAAACGGGGATTCGTGAAACATCGCGAGCCGTGAGCGCTATCGTAATCGCTCAGTTTGCGATCACAATAGGCCTACTTGCTGCTATCTCTAACGAATACCAGTCCAACTATTTCATGCAACAATGGATAAGCCAGAACGCATCGCCACTAGGCTACTTCCTCGCAGGGTACGTTGGAACAGCACTGGCCACGATTGTTGGAGCAGGCCTTATCCTATGGAAACTTGTCCTCACTAGAAGACAATCCGAGGCCAAGTCAAAACCGAAAATCTGATCGCAATGTGCGAGACCTACGGTCCTTTCAACTCTCTACCAAGCAAGCGTGGATCTACAACTATTGGCAAGACAATCACTCCACCTAATCTGCAACCAGTCGACTCATTGGACGTTACTATCGTTGTTGATAACGCGATCGACATCCTTCTCCCAAGCGACGAAAGGACAAAACGCCCTCCGCTGAGATGGGACTGGTCAGAAAAACAACAACTAATCGCCGAACACGGCTACTCTGTAATGTTGACCGTCCATCGAAACGGCGAAGCTAGATCGATACTCTACGATGCCGGCTTGAGCCAGGAGACTGCAATTCACAACTTGGATGTTCTGGGAATAGATCTGAAACATGTTGAAGCCATGGTTCTGTCCCATGGTCACGCAGATCATCATGGCGGGCTCGAAGGAATGCTCCGTCGCATCGGAAGGAAGAAACTTCCGTTCATACTGCATCCCGACGCCTGGCGAGACCGGAAGATAGTCTTTCCAACCGGTAAAGAGATTCACATGCCTCCACCAGACAGGAAACTTCTCGAAGACAAGGAAGTTCAGATTCTGGAGGAACGTGGGCAAACTCTCCTACTCGACGGCAGCGTCCTAGTCTCCGGTCAAGTGGAGCGTGTGACAAGCTTCGAGAAGGGATTCCCCTTCCAACAAGCAAGCCGCAACGGCAAGTGGGAACCGGACCCGTGGATATGGGATGATCAAGGAGTCATTTGCAACGTCAAGGGGCGGGGACTCGTGGTGGTTTCAAGCTGTAGCCATTCTGGAGTTGTCAATGTTCTGCGGAATGCTGAACGAATCACTGGAATCGAGAAGATTCACGCCTTTATCGGGGGTCTTCACCTGACCGGGGGTATCTTCGAGAAAATTATCCCTCAGACCATCGAAGAGCTGGAAGACATAGCGCCTGACGTTATCGTTCCAGGCCATTGCACTGGCTGGAGAGCGGCTCACCAGATCTCCAGGGCGCTACCCGATGCTTATGTTCAGACGAGTGTCGGAACTCACATGCTCTTTCAATAAGGACGTTGGTTCCTTGTCACCGAAATGAGAAAGTAGATGCCTCGCAAGAAAGCCGGGATCTCGTCACACGCGTTTCGCGTCCGATACCTACGCCGTAGCCGGGACATCTATCGCCGGTTTCTTGAGACTAAACCGTGGATCAAACAAATGCACTCCACTTTTCTCGGGCTGAAGCCTGGAATGAAAATCGTGGATGTGGGATGCGGTACTGGAGACTTCACTAGATATCTTGCCAGCCTCATACCTGGTAAGTGCGCAATCATTGGAGTGGACATTCGGACAGCCAACATCCGCACCGCCGAAAGGCAGACAAAGAAAGAGGGAATGGCCAGCAAGATCACTTTCCGCAAGGGCGACGCGTACAATATTCCTGTTGAAGATCGGTGGGCCGATCTTGTATGTTGTAGGACTCTATTGATGCATCTCATTGAACCGTTGAAAGCTGTCAAAGATATGAGCAGAGTCGCCCGTAAAGGAGGGACGGTCGCCGCATTCGAGCGGGGCCGGTTCGAATCTTTCTATTTCTATGTTCCGAATGATAAGAGAATCACAAAGCTGGGCATTAAGCTCGGAGGATTATACGTTGATGGGGTGAGAAAACTGGAAGGGAAATATTTCGACATCGGCAATAGATTACCGACTATCTTCCACGAAGCAGGACTGCGGGAAATAATGGCCGAAGTCCAAGCAGACACATATCTGACCTCGGACCCAAGAAGGAAGCTAGAAGATGTGAAGGACGAGCTCGGGTTTAACCTTGAGACCTTCAAGGAGACAAAGAAGCTCGACGCGAAGGCTATGGCTTCCGGGGGCGCCTCTAGAAAGCAAATCGAGGAGTATAACCGGTGGTATGAGAGGTGGACGAAGAGTCTTCTTGATGATCACCAGAAGCTTCGAAACGACACAGTCTTCAGCACGGGGGGAATGGTTCTCGTGGCTGGCCGCAAGCAAGAGTAAGGTCCGAAGAATAAATCGTCCCATAGTTAACGGGAGAGGGATTGCAGACTCCCAGCCGGGGATCGGTTTCTCGGGGGTCTCGTTCGTGCGCGGCTGTCCCTGTTTCGGGGGAGAGGGTGTGTGGGTTAGAGAACACTTATGCCCGCCGCGGACCCCGTTTCTCGCGAATAAGGGTCCTAGGGATATTCTATGGGAGATGGCGACAGGGGAGAGATGTTTGCGGAGCTGGAGAGGGCTTGTGATGAGCTCGATAGGGCGCTTGAACAGCTCAAGAAGGCAGGGTACACCCTGCGCGAGTTCTCCAAGGGCCTGGAAACGGACCCTACGGGGATACTGTTGACGCACTATCCTAACGGGTACATGATCTATCCAGACGAGATTAACAAGACTCCTTGGGAGTACCCGGCGTTGCGCCCGATAGTTGACTTGGATTATCTTATCGAGCTGCTCAAGCGTGCTAGGCAGTTGAAGCGGGCCAAGATGGACATTGAGAGAAGACTGGGCAAGAAGCTTATGCCTGTCTCCTAAGCATGGGACGCGGGTTTTAACCCGTATCCGTTTACGAATATCCAGTCGAGGAAGTCCAGGACTTCGGGGGTTATCGTGCACCATAGATGGACTCCGCTTGGCAGGCAGTCTATGCGTCCAGCCGCTAGATTTGCCCTGAATCCTTCGTGCCCAAAACGAGCAGGGTCAAAAGATTGGGGGCTTACCGGTTGAAGCGCTCGCTTGACATCGCCCTCTGTTATCGTTCCGAACTTCCGCCAGTTCTTGTCTACTAGAATGCTCACGTTTCTGTGTCCAATGCGTGAAGCTTCCGGCCTTTCCTGGCCAGGTGGAAAGTTGATCTGTATGAGAACACCCCAGCGTTCGCCGACTTCGCTGGCAATCCAGTTGATCGTCTCAACAGCCCGCAGGGTACGATCTTGCCAGAGACTTTCGAATTCTCCTCGACGCTTGTCTAGCGTGGCCCAGAGGTCTTTGACGATCCAGCTCACTTACCCTGGACCTCCTTCTCTAGGACACTCCTTAGCGTCTTGAGGAAACCTGAATTGGGAACAATGTAGTCGATCATTACTTTTTCGGCTTTGAGCTTGAGGTCTATTCGGATATGGGGGAATATAGCCAGTATCTTGGGTGGAGATTTCATAGTCTTTAGCTTCTGGGCACACGAGAATGGGTCATACTCTGACGAAGCTAGGTCGAGGACTACTAAGTTTGGAGCACTCAAGTTTGCTTGTCTAAGCAGATCCTCCTCCGTCGTTACAATCTTGGCATTTGCATCAAGTGACTTCGCGAGCTCTGTGATTCTCGATTGGAGGAACAGGTCTGAGGTTATCGCAAGAACTTGAACAGTCATTGTTCCATCACTTCTGAAGATAGTTATAGGACTCCTCGAATCCTAGTAATCGGAATGTCGCCCACATCTAACTTTGCTGGCCGAGACATTGTTTCCGTTCGCGACCTCTCCCGATCGGAGATCGATCAGATTCTCGATATGGCACAGGTTATGGAGCCTCTGGTAAAGACCGGGTCCGATATGCTTCATGGGAAGATTATGGCGACCCTATTCTACGAGCCGAGTACGCGTACGAAGTTGAGCTTTGAGTCTGCCATGACGCGGCTCGGAGGGACTGCTCTCGGATTTGCAGAGACAAAGGGGACGTCCGTGGAGAAGGGCGAGAACCTCGCAGATACTGTGCGGGTTGTCGAGAACTATGCGGACGTGCTGGTAGTAAGGCACCCTCTAGAAGGAGCGGCGAGAATGGCGGCCGAGTTCTCAAGGGTCCCAGTGATTAACGCGGGATCGGGCGCGGAGGAGCATCCTACCCAAGCATTGCTCGATCTCTACACGATCAAGAAAGAGCTTGGGGCCATCGACGGTATTACAATAGGGCTCATCGGGGACCTGCGGTACGGCCGAACAGTTCACTCGCTCGCCTACGCGCTCGCGAAATACAAGGTGCGACTAGTCCTCATCTCCCCAGAGATTCTAAAGATGAGGAAGGAAGTCTTGGAAGAAGTCTCGAAAAAGATAGACATTGAAGAAACCACATCGCTACAACAGCATCTGAAAGAATTGGACGTGATCTACATGACGAGAGTCCAGAAAGAGCGATTCGGGGATCTGGCCGAGTACGAGAAGGTCAAGGGGTCCTACCGGCTGACATCCGATGAGCTAGCGCGAGCGAAAAAGAGTTCGATAGTTATGCACCCATTGCCGAGGCTTGATGAGATAGACTCCAGTGTAGACTCAACGAGCCACGCGAAATACTTCCCACAGGTAGGGAACGGAGTTGTATTGAGAATGGGCCTGCTAGGGCTCGTCTTCGGAGCAATCTAAGCGTTCGCACCTGGTCAAACAGCCAAGGAGATAAGCTCAATCGGGTTTCATCCGGCCAGTCACCCAACCCGTTCACCCTGCTGAATCGTCGGATGGGTTTGACTATGCGAAATCATAGGCAGCGATTCTATCCAAATCTCTCCTCCTCGACTCGATCCATAGGTCGAGGGGAATTAGTCTACCCGCATATTTTGCAATGATCGTCAGCCTATCTGAATTGCATTTTGAGCATTTTGCATGGACTCCGGTATCGATGTGATAACAGGATTGGCACCGGGATAATATCTTGGAAAACGTGAAGTGTTTGACTCCTGACTCCGCAAGCAGTTGAGACGCTCTCGTCAAGCCCCCGATCTCGGTATTGTCCCCTAACAAAAGTGGCAGGATTGATCCTCCATCGAGGAATTTCTGAACCTCTCCCTCGAGAGAGGCGCGTGATGAGAGTGGAATCTTCTGTGTCAGCGGGATCACGGGGACATCGGTGTAGTAGGGATATCGTTTTGACCCTTGATACGCTATGGTAGAGAAACCGTATTTTTCAGCGTCAATACTTGCGAGCCTTGACGACGCCTCAGGCGATGGATGAAGCCCGACTCGAACTCTAAGCTTACGAGAGTCGCTTTCCGATATCGCACGTCTCGCCGCCTCGATGATCTTCTTAACAAAGACAAGAGAATCCTTGGTGTCCACATCTTTCTTCACGTGGTGCTTTACTGCCTCGTTTAGTCCGAGGAGGCTTATCTCCGCCATTGGTTGGGACCCATAATACGCGCTCCCATCTGTCTGCCATGAAAGTAACGGCAGAAGTCCCTCTCTCATTCGTTCCTGAATGGCTTGTCCGCGAATCTCCAGCGCCTTCACCGCCTCGTCTACAGCGTTCGTAACTCCTTGGAGAAATCGCTCGTCTTTCCCTGCTGATTCATAGCCTATTCTTGGCAGATTCACCTGAACCGTTCCCACCAGCGCACCCCTCGCCACATCACCCATGCTATCGGTGACGAACATGCACCCGTCCGAAGACACAGTGTAAGTCTCCTCAGGATTCTGTATGAGATAATTCAAGACTGAGTATCTTAGAGAGGTCTCGTGGGTCATTGAGAGAAGTCCATCGGGCTCAGAGAGTCTGTCGCGATTCAGTCTCAGGATGATCGAAGGATTGACGAGCGGATTGTTCCGAGCAATTTCTTGGGCCGCATCGATCACTGTGCGGAGTATCTCCTCAGCTTCACGGGCATAGTCACCGTACCTGCCCTCTTTCTTTCCGTTGGGACCAATCGCATCAGATTGCTCGAGAATGTTGGGGGCGGTTCGGTCGAGACCTAGGGTCGATCGGAAAGGAAGAGTGTTTGAGAAACCATCCCAGTTTAGCTGTAAGAGAAATAGTCGGACAGCCTCTTGGACCCTTTGACTTGGGACACCCTTGATGTATGGCGCCAGAAGGATGTTGATGTGATCGAATACTTGCTCTCCAGATACTTGCCCTTCGGTCACTCTAGCCAGTCGCAGAAGAGCTCCTAGAGCACTCTCGAAGGAGACAGGGGACTGCGATCCAGGTAACCCTTCTCGGAAGAACGGGCGAGGGTCATGCGAGAAGACGCTAGGTTTGAGGATCCAGGACTCCGCATCTTCTAGGTGGACTTGTCCCGAGAAATGTGCATCAACTAGGGGTCTTGGAAGACTATTGAGCAGGACGTATTCTTCGGTTACGGCTGCGCCTGCGGACGATTGAACCCACCCCGAGTCGAGGCGTTTCTGTCCTGCCTCCTTCAGGAGGAGCGTCACGTCGTTGACGGGGAGTCCGAGGCGGGTTAGTTTGTGGCGGTATTCCTCGAGCTTTCTCTCGACTAGGATGGTATTGACAAGCTCGCGTACAAGAGGTGCGGTGAGGTAGGCTGTCCCGAACCGCAGGAGTCTCTCTTCTGCTTCAGACGCAATCTCGTCAGCTAGGCTCTGAGGCATACCGGCCTCAGTGACAAGTGATGATGCAATTCGGGTTCGATCAAATTCTTCTATCGTCATTTTGGAGGTTCGGACGAAGAGGCGTCCTCTCTTGACCGCGATCCACTCCTCTAGGTCGCGTGAGAATTCGACTAGAATCTTGCCGAGGTCTGTTATGCTGTACTTTTTCGTGCCTTTTTCGATCGCAACCAAGCCAGCTTTGCGGAGGGTTTTGAGGTGGTAGACGAACTTTCCAGCGTCTCGCACAGGGTCCAGCTTTGCCTCGTACATGATCTCAGTATACGGGAGAGGACCCTTGGAGACCAAGAGCTTGAGGATGTGGAGCCTAACCGGGGCAGAAGCAGCATCCAGAACATCCGAACTGAAACGTTCGTAGGATCGCTGCAAAAAGAATCAGGGTCTTTCTTCCCTCACCCTGTTTAAAAAATTGTACTTGAACCACGCTTGGACCCTATGAAGATCCCGTTCAGTCATTAGGCCTGGGAAACAAGTAGTCTACATGCAATACGTCTGAGGTTTACTCGAATATTGGCGGGGTCCAAAACGGCTATCTTCAGATTGGGCTCTGGCTTCTATCTGGTGCGGTAACGCGGCAGACGGTGCAAGTCTTCCAGCCCAACGTGTCGACGCTGAAAAGCTGGTCTCTCCCACAATTCGTGCAGTACTGGTGAAATCCTGTAGGATGCCGCGGTTCTGATAGACTCTCGGTCGATGCTGCCGCCCGCACGTTCGGGTCTCTCTTAGGAATAGGTTTCGTCAAACGCTTAAGGTAGTCCTTGCTGTACTTGAGTTTCGGCACACTTACCCAGCCAGTACAGGTGACTTCTAGGCTTTGAAGACTAGGTTCTTACAGACTTCAGTCATCGGTTTGAGCCTATATCACGCAACTGTTCAAAGGCCCATAGAGGATAGATGTGAGGCGGTCGAAGGGCCAGGGTCGCAAGGTGGTCTATACTGGGGTCGGTTTACGAGTTTCGACAAATATGACGAAGGTCCCAACTAGTACGAGGAAGCCGGTTGCGCCGGCAATACCAATAGACGCAGTGTAGCTGATATGCACGAACCGTGATAGAATCACGATCCCCCGTTCTGAGCGTCCGGTTTGGCCATGCAAGCTCGGACCAAGCTCGTGATCGTTGCGAGTACATAGAACCCCAAGAGGACAAGCACTACTCCAGTGATCGTGAAGCTCTTTCTCAACGTCAGATTCGGCTCTTTCTCTCTTTGGTCTTCCACTTTAGCCTGTCGAATAGCGGTCTAGCGAAAGATTCCCCTAGACACATTGATTCCCTTTGGTCTCCTGCTGTGATGTGGAGGGTCAACGTGACATAACAATCACATTGGTTCCCGCCCGAACATCGCAAAGGAGACAAATTCTTGAAATCTCTCACACTCCCTCTCGATACATGATGAAATAATTTGATAGCCTCGGGGACGAAA
>Ga0209590_10000151_pt1 | contig 18584 bp, 19 predicted proteins | sample CZO8metaG_FD_188353 | JGI IMG/M metagenome (GOLD analysis project Ga0209590, IMG submission 188353) | Vadose zone soil microbial communities from the Eel River Critical Zone Observatory, Northern California, USA - CZOApr15con1.8 metaG... | ecosystem: Environmental > Terrestrial > Soil > Vadose...
ATCGTCGGTACATGTGGGAGAACTTCTTCGCGCAGGTGAACATCGCGAAGGAGAACGTCCACATCCCCGAGGGCGTGACTCCCCGCGAGCGGGTGGCCGAAGCCTGCGCCGCCTATGAGGAGGCCATTCGAGCGGCGGGCGGCATCGATTTCCAGCTGCTGGGCATCGGCAAGACGGGGCACGTCGGATTCAACGAGCCCGGATCGGACGCGACGTCGCGCACCCGCATCGTCACGCTCGATACGCTGACTCGGAAGGACGCCGCCGCCGATTTCTTTGGCGTGGAGAACGTCCCGCGCGAAGCGATCACGATGGGCGTCGCCACGATTCTCGACGCCAAAGAGATTGCCTTGATGGCGACCGGCGAGCACAAGGCGGCGATCGTGGCGCGCGCCGTCGAGGGCGACATCTCGACCGACGTCGCCGCGACGTTCCTGCAGCGCCACCCCAGCGTCACCTTCTACCTCGACCTGCCCGCCGCCGCCGAGCTCACGCGCATCAAGACGCCGTGGATTCTCGAAGGCGTCGAGTGGACGCCCGCGATGGTCGAGCGCTCCGTCGTGTGGCTCGCGGAACGGAGCGGCAAGGCGGTGCTCAAGCTATCCGCCCGCGACTACGCTGAGAACCAGCTGAGCCCGTTGCTCGCCCGCGCCGGGTCGGCCGGTCCGATCAACGGGCAGGTCTTCAATCGGCTGCGCGACAAGATTCGTGGCCGGGCCAAGCTGCCGGCGCACGAGCGCGTGCTCGTCTTCTCGCCCCATCCCGATGACGATGTCATCTCGATGGGCGGCATTCTCCGCAAGCTGTGGGAGAACGAAAATCAGATCGTCGTCGCCTACATGACGAGCGGCAACATCGCGGTGTTCGACCACGACGTGACGCGCCATCTCGACTTTGTCGAGCGCGCCGCCGGATCGCTGGGACTGGACGGGTCCGTGGTGCAGCGCGCCCGCGACACCGTCAATGCCGGCATGGAGCAGAAGGCGCCCGGCGAGATCGACATTCCTGTCGTGCAGAACCTGAAGAAATTCATTCGGGAATCGGAGGCGATTGCCGCGCTCGCCGCGGTCGGGATTCCCGCGAGCGCCGCGCGATTCCTCGATCTGCCGTTCTATCGCACCGGCGAAGTCCGCAAGCGGCCGCTGAGCGACGAGGACATCACGATCGTGCAGCGGCTCATCGAGGACGTGCGGCCCGACCTCGTCTTTGTCGCCGGCGATCTCTCCGACCCGCACGGCACGCATCGCACCTGCAAGGCGGCTGTCGAGCGGGCGCTCGAACGTTACGCCGGACAAAAGCCGGAGGTGTGGCTGTATCGCGGCGCCTGGCAGGAATGGTCGCTCACTGAAGCGGACGTTCTTGTGCCGCTGTCGCAGGACGAGTTGAACGCGAAGATCCTCGCGATCTTCCGCCATCAGTCCCAGAAAGACACCGCGCCTTTCCCCGGGTACGACGAGCGGGAGTTCTGGCAGCGGGTGGAGGCCAGGAATTTGGAGACCGCGGCGCACGCCGACCGGCTTGGACTGCCCGAGTACTACGCGATGGAAGCCTATGTAATTCAACGCGGTTAGCTGTACGGCGTTGCACCCCGCACTGCCCGTTCATTATGTTGGCGCCGGATTCCCCCTTCTAGGAGGAGGCCCAACATGAGCGCTTCAACCACCAAGGCATTGAGTCTGGCGATCGTTGCGGCCCTGTGGGCCGTCATCTCCCATTTCGGCAAGGTGCCACTGCAGCTCTGGCCCGTCCTCGTCGGTCTCGCCTGCTTCGTGGGCGCGGGCAGCGGCGTGATGGGACTGCAAAAGTCTGTACTCGGTTCGGCGTCTGGAGTCGTCTGGGCGCTACTGTATGCCACCGTGTCGACCGCGCTCGGCCGGAATGATCTTCTGGACGCGCTGCTCCTCGGCGCTGCCGTCTTCGGCATGGTGTTTCAAGCGCGCATCCCGCTGTTGTCGTATACCGTGGGTGCGCTCGCCGGCGCCGCCACCGCGATGGGTGCGCGCGCAGTCGCCATCAACGGCGGTATCCGTGTCGCGATCGCCCTGGCGATCGGTTGTGTTCTTGGGATCGCGGCGGAACGGGTTGCGGATATGGTCGGTAGAATGAGAGTCGTGCCGGCGATGTCGAACCGCTGAAGGAATCACAGTATCGTAGGGGCGCAGCATGCTGCGCCCCTACATTTTTTTGCCCAACCGCTCGGATATCCCCATTTAAAAAACCAAACCCGGAGCCACATGTTGCGCTCCGGGTTGGCGAGGCCGGGCGAGAGTGGCCGTCGACACTTGCGCCGCGACCTACTTCCCGTTCCTTCCCGAGAATGTAGGCTCACCCGGCTGGGCGCAGATCATCGAGGCGTGTGCGCCATGTCAGAGAACGGTCCAGCCAACGTGGCGCACTGTTGCCGGTTCGGCGTCCAAGATGGATTCTTCAATCCATGAGTCGTTTCCGGGTGCGACGCGGTGCCGTCGTCGCCGTGCTGCTGGTGCTCGCGTTCGCGGTCGCGGCCGCGCTGGCGGTTCAGGCCTACGGAACCGCCCGCTATCATCGAGCGCAGGCGGATCGCGTGTTGCGCGACTACGCGGCCCTGGCCGCCGCGCGGGTGGCACAGCGCAGTGCCCAGGAGATCTACTACGCCGTCGTCCCGCCGCTGAAGGCGCTGAAGCACGCGCACGAGATGGCGCCGCACAAAGCTCTCCCGCCGCCGAAGGACCTGCACTTCGATACCATGGAGCACGAGTTCTCGCTGGCGCCCTACATCCGCGTCACGTTCCGGATGGACTTGAAGACGGGAGCACTCAACACGTCGGGACAGGCTCTGCCTCCGGCGGTCCGGCGCTGGTTGATCGACACGCTGCCCGTGCATACGCGCACGGTCTACGACACATCGTGGCACATGGGCACTGTGCTGGGTCAGCCCGATGGCGACCGCCGCTATGTCGCCTATACCGTGTTGCGCGATTCCCAGGGTGTGCTGCGCACCGCGATCGGCTTTGAGGCCAAGCCGGCTGCGCTGAAGCCGCTCGTCGTGCAGGCCACCGAGAAGTTTGCGCTCCTGCCCCGGCCGCTCACGGGCGGTGTGCAGTACGACTCGATGGGATCGATCATCATCACCGATAGCTACGGCACGGAGATCTATCGCTCCGCCGTCCAGTACACGTCGCCGTTTACGGCGCGCGACACGATCGGCACCGACATGGGTGCGCTCTTTGCGCAGGCCACATTGCGGGCAGCGGTCGCCGATAAACTGATTATCGGCGGCCTGCCGAAATCTCGGCTGCCACTTATCCTCGGCATGCTCGGCTTGACCGCCGCCCTGATCGGCACCGCGCTGTTCCAGCTGCGGCGCGAATCGCAGCTCACCCGGCTGCGCACCGACTTCATCTCCGGCGTCTCGCACGAGCTGCGGACGCCGCTGGCCCAGATTCGCATGTTCTCCGAGACATTGACGTTGGGGCGGGTCCGGTCCGACGAAGAGCGGCGCCGTTCGCTGGCAATCATCGATCAGGAAGCACGCCGTCTGACGCACCTCGTCGAGAACCTGTTGCACTTCTCCCGCTCGGAGCGGCAGACCGCGCACATCACGCCCGAGCCGACCGCGCTGGCGCCGCTGGTGCAGGAAGTGCTCGACGGGTTTGCGCCGCTCGCGGCCGCGCGCGGCGCCACCCTTGCCGCGTCGGTACCGGAAGACCTCGTCGTTCCCGCCGATCCCGGCGCGGTGCGCCAGATGCTCCTCAACCTGCTCGACAACGCGGTCAAGTACGGCCCAGCAGGTCAGGAAGTGCGCATCGGCGCGTTGCGCGCCAACGGCGTCGCCCGGCTGTGGGTCGACGACGGTGGACCGGGCATCCCGCGCGCCGACCGCGAACGTGTGTGGGAGCGATTCTGGCGCCTCGAACGCGATCGCGGTTCGTCCGTCGCCGGCAGCGGCATCGGGCTCGCGGTCGTGCGTGAGCTGGCGACGCTGCATCATGGCCGCGCCTGGATCGATGATCCCGCGCCGGGCGCAGCGGGAACCCGGGTAGTGATCGAGCTGCCGGCATGAGTAGTTCCTCTGCCCCGGTGACCCCACCAAAGCGGATCCTGGTGATCGAGGACAACCCCGATCTCGCGTATGGCTTGCGCAACAATCTCGAGATCGAAGGCTACGACGTCGAAGTCGCGAAGGACGGCACGCGCGGGCTCGCGCGCGCGCGGACCGCCAATCCGGATCTCGTCGTGCTGGATTTGATGTTGCCCGGGATGGACGGCTTTCGCGTGCTGCGGGCGCTGCGCGAAGATGGCCACAGCATGCCCGTATTGATACTGACCGCTCGTGGTGAAGAAGCCGACAAAGTCCGCGGCCTGCGGCTCGGCGCCGACGACTACGTGACGAAGCCGTTCGGTGTGCTCGAGCTGCTGGCGCGCATCGAGGCGCTGCTGCGCCGCGTCGTCGCGCCGCGCAAGAACGGCGGGCCGCCGGCTCCCCCGTTCGAGAAGTTCGGCGAGATCGAGGTGCTCACCCCGTCGCGGACCGTGCTGCTCGATGGCTCGCCCGTCGCGCTCACGCCCAAGGAATACGATCTGCTGCTGGCCCTGATCCGGCGCGACGGCGCGTGCATCACGCGCTCCGAACTCCTAACCGAGGTCTGGGGCTACAGCGCCGAGGTCATGAGCCGCACGGTCGACACGCACGTCGCCGAGCTGCGCCGCAAGCTGGAGCGCGATCCCGCCAATCCAAAGCACATCCTCACGGTTCGCAAAACAGGCTACCGCCTGGCGAGGTGATATGAGCCAACCACTGATCGTCCGGCTAGGGTCGAGTCGCCGCCGAGTCGAACACGAGCCGGATCTCGCGGGCTGCGTCGAGGCGCGCGTCGGTGAGGTTCGTCACCAGTGCGATTACGACCCGCGAATCGCGATCCACGCCGAATGCGTCGTGCCGCCCACCGACCCGCCGCCGTGAAAGACGTAGCGGTGACCGAGTGTGTCGGTCGCGATGAACCAGCCAATCCCGTACTCGGTAGCCTGACCCGACGTCGTGTGCTGCGGCGTGAACAGTAACTCCAGTGTCGCCGCCCTCAGATACCCCGGCGCGAGATGCGCCGAGCCAAATCGCGCGAGGTCTTCGGCAGTCGAGACGAATCCCCCACCTGCCCACTTGTAGCTGTTGTCGACGCTCGGCGCGAGGACGACTTGCCCCGACTCTGTGCGTTGGTAAAACCGCGTCCGGTTGGGAATGAGGGTGTCGTTTCGGTCGGGTGCCGTGCTTGTCATCTTGAGCGGCTGGAAGACGTGGCGGCTCATGTAAGCGAGGAATTGCTCTCCCGACGCCCCTTCCACCACCGCGCTGATCAGGTTGAATCCGTAGCTCGAATAGGAAAACCGCGTTCCCGGTGGCGCCACGAGCGAGTCGTTTTCGAAGATCGCGAGCCCCGCCGTCACCGTGGGAAAGCGCTGATTCAGCACGAACTCATTGCCCTGGTAGTGCCGGATTCCCGCGAGATGACCGCCCAGCAGCCGAGTGGTGATGGGGGCGGGGGCGCCCTTGTCGGGAAACGTCGGGACATAGCGCTGCACGGGTGCATCGAGATCGAGCTTGCCTTGCTCGTACAATTGGGCGACCGCGTCGGCGGTCAGCGGCTTCGAAACGCTGCCGATCCGGAACTGCGTCGCGGGCGTCGTGCGGCGCTTTGCCTCGAGATCCGCGTAGCCGAATGCCTCAGACCAGACGATCCGCCCATCCACCGCGACGGCCAGAGCGAAGCCCGGGATCTGCGGCGCCAGCTTCTCGCAGGCGATAGCGCGGGCAGTGTTCCAACGGGCGTCGACGGCGGGGAGTTTGGCGGGCTGAGAAACGCACGCGGTTTGCAGGACGACCAGGGCGAGAAGCAAAGCTTTGACTCCGCTGAGGGATGCGATAAGATACGCGCCCATGCACCAGGCTCGCACGGCAGAACTCGGTAGCCAGGCAGACGCGCTGCGGCAGCTCCATGTCGAGGGGCCGATGCTCGTGCTGCCCAATGCGTGGGACGCCGGCAGTGCACGGATCTTCGTGGAGGCGGGCTTCCCCGCTCTCGCAACGACCAGCGCGGGGATCGCCTTCAGCCTGGGATACCCGGACGGCGAGCGCATCAGTCGCGACGAGATGCTGGCGGCCGTCGCGCGCATTACGCGCCGCATCTCAGTGCCCATCACCGCCGACATGGAAGCAGGCTACGGCCAGACGCCCGACGCCGTCGCCGAGACGGTGCGCCGCGTCATCGACGCCGGCGCGGTGGGGATGAATCTCGAAGATCGGATCGAAGCAAAGCACCTGATCGACTTCTCGCTGGCGGTCGAGCGCGTGCGGGCGGCGCGTCGGGCCGCCGATGCGACCGGTGTTCGTCTGGTGCTCAACGCCAGAACCGACGTGTTCGAAGCACCGGAGATTCCGCGCGACAAGCGCATCGCCGAAGCCGTACGGCGCGGGAACGCGTTTCGCGAAGCGGGGGCCGATTCGGTGTTCGTGCCGTTTGTCGGCGACACGGGCACGATCGAACAGCTCGTGCAGCAGATCCGCGCGCCACTCAACATCCTCGGCACACCCAACGCTCCGTCACTCAAGGAGCTGGCCGCGCTGGGAGTGCGACGTGTGACGTTTGGCTCCGCGCCGATGCGTGCGACACTCGGCTTGGTGCGCCGGATGGCCAGGGAATGGAGGGAGAAAGGGACGTACGGTACGCTCGAGGCGTACGGGATTCCGTTCGCCGAGCTGCAGAAGCTCTTCGCCTAGTTCAACTCGACGTGCAGGTGATCGGCAGTGCCGACGTGCCGCCGCGTCTCGAATCCCATCAGCCAGAAGTAGAACTGCACGCCGCGGTTCTTGATGACGCCCCGACGTGTCGTACGCAAATCAACGGCGCGAATCCAGCCGTCCGCCTGCTTGTAGTGGCGGCTGCGGGTGTTTGTGGGTAGCCCCATCCGCGCGTAGTCGTCGGGGAGCCGGCCGGTATCCGTGATCAAGATATCACGATCCACGAGAATGGCGGTGGACAGGGCCAGGCGCAGGAGCGGATGCACCGAGCGGTAATACGCGCGCACGGGGTCCGACTTGGCGTTCACGCTGGCGAGATAAAGTAAGGAATAGCCGCAGTAAAAAAGGACGAGCGGCAGTGCGACCCATTTCGCCAGGGGCATCACCAGCGCTCGGCCGCCGCGAACTCCGCGACGCATGAACTTCCGGGCGATCCACACGGCGTACACGGTGATCACCCCGCCCGTCAGAATGGCTGCGGTGAGGACGGACAGCCACACCGGTGTGCCGCCGTGCTCGTAGAAGAACACCGAGCCACGCACCAAAACCGCAAACGGCAGGGCAATGATCAGGGCGACCTTCAGCACGCCGCCCAGGATCGCGCCGGCGAGCGCGCGCCATTCAGCAGCATTGGCAGGAGCGGCCTGCCGCACCTTCTTGCGCCACTTCCGCTTCCATTCCTTTTGCGCTTCGCGCTTGAGTCGCTCGAGCTTTACAGCGATCCCGTCCATGTGGTGAATCTACGTTCACCGAATCGTCATGTTTCCGTGCCCTACCCGTCATACCTCGATGTGCAAGCTGCCATGTGAGCGCCGTCTCTTTGGGACAGTCCTCCCACCGGAGCATTACCATGAGACGTCGTTCGCTGATCATGCTTTCCGCAGCGCTGTTGGTCGGATGCACCACGGAGCGAGCCGCGGCACCCGCAGGGGATTCGGCCGGTTCCGGATACTACCTGTATCAGGAGCGGGAGCAGCAGAGCCGCGTCGCCGCCGCGCGGCGCCCCGCGCCGGCAGCACTCAGTGAGGTCGTGGTCACGGCAGTGCCCGAGCTTCCGATTCCAACGCCGATCGATGTGCCGTCGAACATGCTCATTCGCACGGCGACTGCCTCGATCGAGGTGGATTCTCTAGAAATCGCCGTCGCACAAGTGAAACAGCTTGCGGCACAATTTGGCGGCTACGTCGCTAACTCAGGCGTCGAGACGGGCAAGAAGCGGCTGCGCAACGCGACGCTCGAGGTGAAGATCCCGGTGACGCGATTCGACGATGCGCTGTCGGGCCTTACCCCCATCGGGAAAGTCGAATCGGTGAACGTCAGCGCCGAGGACGTTGGAGAAGAGTATGTGGATGTCGACGCGCGCATGGAAAACGCGCGACGGCTCGAACGCCGCTTAATCAATCTCCTGGGGACACGGGCCGGTAAGCTCAAGGATGTCCTGGCCGTGGAGACGGAGCTGGCGCGGGTCCGAGAGGAGATCGAACGCTACGAAGGCCGGATGCGGTATCTCAAAGCCCACACCGCCACGAGCACGATCAGCGTGACCGTTCATGAGCCGATACCCGTCGTCGGCAGTGCCGGCCATAGCGTCATGGGAGAGGCGTTCGCGCAGTCCTGGCGCAATTTCGTCGTCCTGGTGTCGCTGGCGGTTCAGTCGTTGGGCGTGGTACTCCCACTCGGCCTCATCGCTGTGATGGCATGGATCGCCACGCGTCGCTGGCGGGTCGCAAGACAGCAGGCCGCGGAACAGTGAATTTCCGTCCCTTACCTGCGGCTGTGCCAGGGGACAGTTTTGGAACTGTCCCCAACAGTGAGGCCGGCATGGCGGACACGATCCGAAAGATTGACTACTACTACGTCACAGCGCCCGACAAACCGGGCGTCGGCGCGCAGATCCTGGGCAAGCTGCGCGATGCGGGCGTGAACCTGTTGGCCGTCCACGCCTTCCCGAGTGCGCGGCGGTCGCAGATCGACGTCGTGCCAGGTGATGCCGTCGCATTTCAGGCCGCGGCGAAAGCCGCGGGGCTCAAGCTCTCGAAGCCGAAAGCCGTTTTCCTGGTTGACGGCGACGACCGCGTTGGCGCCTTCGCGCAGCTGTTGTCGCGGCTGGGCGCTGCCGGCATCAATGTCACTGCGGCGACGGGGATACGCTCGGGTATGGGCCGCTATGGCGCCCTCGTGTGGGTAAAGCCTGGCGATGTGAGAAAGGCTGCGGAGGTCTTAGGGGCGTGATGGCTCCAACCGGTGGCAATGGCGTATCAACAGGCGACGCTTAGCTCTGGAGGATCCAAATGGCTTCACGCACCGAGCGCTTCAAGACAGCGGCGGTCAAGGCAGCGAAGACGGCGAGGAAGTGGGCGCAGACTGCTGCACGCGAAGCTGACCGGTTGCTGGCGGAGGCGCAGAAACGCGTCAAGACAGAACAGCGGCAGCGGCGCCTCAAGGCCGCGTTGCGCCGCACAGGGAAGGTCTTGAAGGCGGCGGGACGGGCGGCAATCGTCGCTGGCGTCGCGGCCGGCATTGCCTCGGCGCGGGCCGAGAACCGCGCCCGCAAACTCAGAAAGAAGAAGCGCTAGTCGTCCGCACCGCTGAGCTGCAACACGCGTTTCCACTGGGGCGCCGTCACCGGACTTACTGACAGGCGCCCCTGTCGTACAATCGGCAGGTCCACGAACGTTCTGTCCGCCTTGATCTGTGCCAGCGTCACCGCTTGCGGCAGCCGGCGGTGCGCCTTGAGATCGATCACGACCAGCTTCGCGTCCTGCTTCTTGGGATCGGTGTAGGGCGCGGAGATCACGGTCGCCCACCCGACCACCGCTTTCTCGTCACCGGTGTGATAGACGAGCACTTGGTCGCCCGGGTGCATCGATTTGAGATTCCTCAGCGCCACGGGATTCTTGACGCCGTCCCACACCGCCGTCTTTTCGCGCTCCAGGTCGTCGTAGCTGTACGTGCTCGGCTCAGTCTTTACTAGCCAGTAGTTAGGCATTTTTCTAGCCCCGCGGCATGGCCGCGGGGCTCACCACCCGGGCCGCCCATTGTTGGATCGTTGCGGCAAGCTCGTTCATGATATCGCTCTCCGACTTGCCCGTTCGTTTCGGCAGCTTGAACGAATGATCGCCTTCCTCGATCAGATGCAGCGTCGCGCGATCGCCAAGTTTGCGCACCACCTCCTGCAGCAAATCGAGCTGTGCGAACTGGTCGCGCGTCCCCTGAAGAAATAGCATCGGCACGTCAACGGACGTTAAATGCTCGGCCCGGGTCGTGCCCGGCCGTCCAGGTGGATGGAGTGGGAAGCCGAGGAACACCAGGCCGCGCACGCCGGGCATGGGCTGGGACGCCTGCGCCTGCGACGTCATGCGCCCGCCAAACGACTTTCCGCCGGCCAGGAGCGGCAACCCTGGATTGGCACGTCCGGCTTCCATAACCGCCTCGCGGACCGCCGCTTCAGCGATCGCCGGCGAATCGGGCCGGCCCTTGCCGGCTTTCATATAGGGGAACTCGTAGCGGTAGGTCGCGATCCCGTGCTCGCCGAACACGCGCGCCGCGCGCTCCATGAACGGATGGTTCATGCCTGCGCCCGCGCCGTGCGCAAACACGTAGAGCCACCGCGCGTCAGTCCTCGCCGAGGCGCTCATGGAGCCGCTCCAGCACGTGAACCAGGTCGGGTTTGGTCTCGAGCACTCCGACGACCGGATCGTGGCCCAGCTTCTGCATCCGCTTCAGCGCATTGGCGATTGTGAAGTTGCTGTTGTGCAGCTTGGCGTTCACCTCATCCCATTCGATCGGCATCGAGACCGGCGCGCCGGGAGAAGGACGCACGCTGTAGGGCGCGACCATCAGCTGGCCAGCGCGATTCTGAAAGGCGTCGACGTAGACTTTGCCTTCCCGCTTACTGACTGTGCGCGCCGTCGTCGCGATGTCGGGGTGTCGATCGGTGACGAGCCGCGCAAACAGCATCGCGAGCTGCAGGCACTGCGCGTATGTCAGCTGCCTGCCGAGCGGCAGCATGATATGCAGGCCCGATTTCCCCGTCGTCTTGATGAACGCCGGCATTTCGACTTCTTCGCACACCTTCCGCATCGTCTTGGCCAGCGTGATGACGTGCGCGAACGGCGCGTCCTTGGGGTCGAGATCGATGAGGCACCAGTCGGGCTTCGTGAGATCGGTGATGCGGCTGCCCCAGATGTGGAGCGGAATCGTGCCGAGGTTCACGAGATAGACGAGCGACTCCACGTCGTTACAGACGAAATAGTTGATATCGCGCTGCGTATCTTCGCTCCAGATCGGGATCGTCTGAATCCACTCCGGGACGAAACCCGGTGCGTCCTTCTGATAGAATGATTTTCCGTTGATGCCGTCGGGATACCGCGTGAGCACGACGGGACGATCCTTGAGATACGGGAGTAGCCAGGGGGAAATCGAACGGTAGTACTCGATGAGGTCGCCCTTGGTGTACTTCTCGTCGGGCCAAAAGATCTTATCGAGGTTGGAGAACTTGACCTCACGAGGGACCGGGGAGCTGGGAGCAGGGAGCGGGATTCTCTCGTCAGGCCCCGTTCCCCGCTCCCCGCTCCCTGCTCCCGGCATTATCACATCTTCCGGCTTCTTATCATCCCGAAAGCGCACGAAGACCGATTGGCGTAGCAGCCCGTCTTTCGTGATCTCCTTGTAGCGCACGTCGCACACGAGTTTTGGCTCGACCCAGATGTGGTCCGGGCCCTGGGGAAGCGCGCCGTTCTCTGGCGGCTCACAGGGCGGCGTCTTGCGCACGAGACTCGCCAGCGTCGCGCTGATCTCGTCCAGCTGCGCGCCGCTGAACCCGGAGCCCGCTCGGCCGCAGTAGATGAGCTTGCCGTCCTTGTAGGCGCCGACGTGCAACGAGCCGAAGCCGCCGCGCGACCCTTTCGGCTTCGAGAAGCCGACGACCACGAAGTCGTCGATGCGGTCGGCACGAATCTTCAGCCAATCGGCGGAGCGGCCGCCGCGATAGGGGCTGTCCGCTTTCTTGGCCATGATGCCTTCGAGTCCCAGCTTCACGACCTGCTCGTACAGCGCCTCGCCGTTTTTCTCGAAATGCTCGGAGTACCGTAACGGGCCGGTCCGAGGCAGCACCTTCTGGAGGATTTCCTTGCGCTTGACGAGCGGCAGTTTGCGCAGGTCATAGCCCGCGAACGCGAGCAGATCGAAGACATACAACGTCGCCGGCGATTCGATTGCGGCGCGCTTCGCTTCGCGCGCACCCAGCTTGGCTCGTGCCTGGAGTTTGTTGAAACTCGGGTGACCGGACTCATTGAGCACTACCAGCTCGCCGTCCAGGATCACGCCTTCGAACGGAATCGCCTTCACGGCACGCGCGATCTCCGGAAATGATTCCGTGTAGTCGAGCCCCTTGCGCGAATACAGAATCGGCTCGCCGTCCTGACACGCGGCGCGCATGCGGTAACCGTCGAGCTTCACCTCGAACACCCACCCGTCCTTCGTAAACGGCTGGTCACGCGTCTCCGCCAGCATCAGCTCGGTGTCCTCCACGCGGAGTGCGCGCTTTGGCGCGCCCAGCTTCTCCAACTCCTTCTTGATCGGCTCGGCGCGCTGTTTGGCGTTACGCAGCTCGTCGTTGGTCAACCCTGAGAGAACCGACTCGTTCGAGTATGGCTCGGTCGAGACATACTGGTCGCGCTCTTTGATCAGCAACCATTCCTTCTCGGTCTTCTTGAGCTTGATCAACGTCCAGCGGCCGCGCAGCTTGTAGCCCTTCAACTCGAACAGCAGTTTTCCCTTTTCGAATCCCTCACGCACGTCTTCGAGGGGGACCCACACGCCGCGATCCCAGACGATGACCGTTCCGGCGCCGTAGTTTCCTTCTGGAATGATCCCCTCGAAGTCGCCGTACTCGAGCGGGTGGTCCTCGACTTTTACCGCGAGGCGCTTGTCGGCGGGGTTGGCGGACGGTCCCTTGGGGACCGCCCAGGATTTGAGCACGCCATCCAGCTCCAGCCGCAGGTCCCAATGCAAGCGGGTGGCGTCGTGCATATGGACAATGAGCAACCCGCCCGGTTTCGGCGCGGGTTTCGGGACTAAGCCTCCAGGCTCCGGGGTTTGATCGAATGCGCGCTTCGCACGATACGTACTGAGCGCGTCGCCATCCCCCTCCCCCTGCTCCGGGCGGGTCTTCCGACGGGTAGGCATGAGCGCGTATCATACCCCGTTATGGCCGCCCATTCCATCGGTTCCGCCACGGTCTCGTTTGGCCTCGTGTCCGTGCCCGTGCAGCTGTTCGCTGCCGGCGAGTCGAAGGCCGCGATCTCGTTCAACTGGCTCCATAAGAAGGATGGAGCGCGCCTCAAGCAGCAGTACGTCTGCTCCAAAGACGGCGAAAAAGTCGAACGCAGCGACATGATGAAGGGCTACGAGTTTCAGAAGGGGCAGTACGTCACCTTCACGCCCGACGAGCTCAAGGCGCTGGAGGAGCGCGCCACCGGCGCGATCGACGTCGTCGAATTCCTTCCCGCCGAGCAAGTCGATCGCATTTATCTCGACCGCACGTACTTCCTCGGCCCCGACAAGGGCGGCGAGCGGGCGTACAAGCTGCTCGCTGAAGCGCTGGAGAAGACCAAGCGCGTGGCGATCGGTCAGTACGCCGCGCGCGGCAAGCAGTACGTCATCATGGTCCGCCCCATGAAGGGCGGGCTCGTCATGGAGCAGCTCCGCTACGCCGATGAGATTCGCGACATCGCGGAAGTGCCGATCCCCAAGATCGAAGTCAAAAAGCCCGAGCTCGATCTCGCGGTGAAATTGATCGAGCAGGCGGCGACCGACGAATTTCACCCGGAGAAGTACAAGGACCACGTGCGCGAGCGCATGATGGAGCAGATCGAGCGCAAGGTCGAGGGCAAGCAGATCACCGAGGAGCCGGAGGAGGCGCCGAAGACGAAGGTGCTCGACCTGATGCAGGCGTTGAAGCAGAGCCTCGAGACTGCGCCGGCAGAGGAAAAGGAGAAACCCGCCAAGCGCCGGAAAGTCGCGGGCAAGCGCTAACCGAACAGCTGCTGAAACTCGGCCGCCAGTTTGGGGCCGACGCCTTGCTCTTCGTGCTTGAAGAACACAAACGCGTCGGTCCAGCCCGCTCCCATCGCCCCCAGCTTCCCCAACCAGTCCCGCAGCTCGTTCTCGGCATAGCCCGCGTCGCGCAGCCGCACGTAGCCAAAGTCGGCAGTCGCCACCTCCGGCGTCGTCCCTTCCTCTGTATCCGCGACGCACAGCGCCGTGTTTGTGCTGCGCAGCAGCTCGTAGACGTCGTCTGACCACCACGAAGCGTGACGGAACTCACATGCCGCGCGGACATCCGTCGGAAATTGGGTGAGTAGATCACTGAGCCGCGCGATGTCTTTCTTAAAATTGGGGGGTAACTGGAATAGTACCGGCCCCAACTTGGCATTAAGCTTGCGAATGCTGTCGAGGAAGAAGCGGAGCGGATCGTCGATGCTTTGCAGGCGCGCGAAATGGGTGATACGTTGCGGCGCCTTCAGAACGAAGATGAATCCTTCCGGGGTGGCTGCGTCCCAACCGGCGACCGTTTTGGCGCTGGGCATGCGATAGAAAGTGTAATTGATCTCGACCGTGCCCAATTGTTGGGCGTAGTACTCGAGCCACTTCGCGCTCGGGAGCTTGGGCGGATAGAAGCTTCCCTTCCATTCCGGGAAGTTGTAGCCGGAGGTACCGACGTGCAGCCGCAGCATCGCGGCAAAAACTAGTCTCACCATGATCGATGGGGGAGTCGTCGCAATGAAGAAGCTCAAACTCGTACTCTTGAGCGGAGCGTTCGCCCTGGCCGCCTGCGGCACGTCGGCCGAGACGGAGCGGAAACTCGCGGAGCTGGAGCAGGCCAACGCGCAGAAGGATAGCCTGATGCAGGAAGTGGCCATCAGCTCGCGGCTCATCAGCGACGTCAACGTCGAGCTCGCCAAGGCGAAGATCCGCAACAATCGCCTTCACGTCTCCAGCGAAAGCCCGATCACCGCGTCGAGCGACACGCTGCTCGCCAAGCTGCGCTACGTCGTGACGCGCGTCCGCGAAACCGAGAACGCGTTGAACGAGAGCCGGCAGCGCATCAAGAGTCTCACCACGCTGTCGGACAGTTTGCGCCAGACGCTCGACTCGACCGTGGGCAACCTGCAGAGCGTCATCGCCACCCAGAAGACCACGATCGATTTGCTCACCGACCGCGTGAACGCGCTGACCGAGGAGAACGTGGCGTTGAAGGACAGCCTGGCGACGGGCTACTACGTCATCGGCACGCGTAACGAGCTCAAGAAGAAGGGCATTCTCACCGAGCAGGGCGGCGGCCGGGTGTTGTTCATCCTGTGGCGCACGGGAAAGACGCTGCAGCCGGCGCGCAACCTCGATCCCCGGCTGTTTACGGCGATCGACACGCGTCAGGTGACACAGATTCCGCTGCCCCGCGCCAGCGCCGAGTATCGGGTCGCGTCGCTGCAGGATCTCTCGTACATCGCCGAAGAGCGCAATAACAACAAGTACTCCGGCGTGTCGAGCCTCACGATCACGTCGCCGGTCGATTTCTGGCGGACCTCGAAGTTCCTGATCATCATCCTGGAGGGGTCGTCGGATCAGGTCGCTGATCGTCCGATGAGTTCCGAGTCTCAAGTCGTGAGCCACTAGAGCAGTTGCACAGACGGCTCAGTCCAAGAGGCCAGGCGACCCCTGGCCTCTTTTATTGTGTGGTACTTTTGAAGCATGGATAATCGCTGCGGCTGGTCTACATCGAACGAGCAAATGATCGCCTACCACGACACCGAATGGGGTGTGCCGGTCCACGACGACCGCCAGCTCTTCGGGAAGCTCGTGCTCGATGGATTTCAGGCTGGCTTGTCGTGGGCGATCATCTTGCGCAAACGCGACGCCTTCTTACTGGCGTTCGACGGTTTCGATCCTGAGAAGATGGCGCGCTACGACGCCCGGCGCGTCGCCAAGATCCTCAGAGATCCGGGAATCGTGCGCAACAGGCAGAAGGTGAAATCAGCGGTCGGCAACGCGCGCGCATTTGTGAAGATGAAAGACGCGGGCGAGTCTTTCGATCAGTTTCTGTGGCAATTCGTTGGCGGCAAGCCCAAGGTCAACGCGTGGAAGACGCTGCGCGGGTTGCCGGCCGAGACCAAAGAGTCAACGGCGATGAGCAAGGCACTGGTCGAGCGAGGCTTCCGGTTTGTGGGGCCCACGATTTGTTACGCGTTCATGCAGGCGGTTGGAATGGTCAACGACCACCTCGTGACCTGCTATCGCTACACCGAGCTTACTTCGCCCGCTCCAAATACTGACCGGACCGCGGGTCGACGCGCACCTTCTCGCCGGGGCTGATAAACTCGGGCACCTGCACGGTCACGCCATTCGATAGCTTCGCGGGCTTCGTGCTCGCGGTCTTGGTTGCGGTCTTCATCACCGGTGAGGTCTCGACCACCTTCAGCTCGATCACCGACGGCAGCTCGATGGCGATGGGCCGGCCGTCCAGCCACTCCACCTGCACCACCATCTCCGGCTGCAACCAGGGCGTGTCCTCGCCGACGGCGCGCTCGTCGAGCGTGAACTGCTCGTAGGTCTGCTGATCCATCACGTGCACGCCGCCCTGATCCTGATACAGCACCTGCATCTCTTTGGTGTCGAGACGTGCTTCGTTGAGGAAATCGGTGGCGGCGAGACGCTGATCGAACGTGTTGCCCGAAACAAGATTGCGGAATCGCACCTGCACGAACGCCCGCAGGTTGCCGGGAGTGCGGTGCGTGAAGTCCATGACCCGGCACGGCTGGCCGTCGATCATGAGGACGTGACCTTTGCGAATATCCGTTGCTTTCATGGGGAGCGGGAACTTAAACCGGCCGCCTTGGCACTCCAAGGCCCCGAGTGCTTAGTGAGCAGCCTCACGCCCGTTACGCGTGTCTTATTGCAGCTTTCCGCAGCGCAGTGTCTACAGAATAGGAGAGGATTTTTAGCGTAACGCATTGCATAATAGTCAGATAGATGACCGGCATCATCTTTGCCTCTCTCAACGCCGTAAGGAGGGAAGCATGATCAGGCCCATCATCCATCGCCAGCTGACCCGAGGCGACCTCGCCTGTCTGGTGGACGAGATCGCACGGATGGATGTCTCCGAAGGACGTGAGGCCGACCAGGCGCTGCAAGCCGGCGCCGTCGACACCGTTCTCGATTCGCCCGCTGCCCTCGAGGCCGTCCTCGGGCGCGGCGGCGCGCCTGCTCCGCTTCCCCTCACGCTGCTCTGGTACGTTCCGATTCGCGCCCAGCTGCGGCTCCGCGGCGTGACCGACATCGTGCTCGCCGACTACGCCGCGACGCTTCCCGTCGTCTTTGCGACTTCGCATCCACAGCGCGCGATCGCACAAGGAGAGAACGGCATGGCGGAGTGGTGGCGTGTCGTGGCCGCGCTGCCACAGGGCACGGTCGCCCAGGCTGAATCCGCGGCCGACGCCGCGGCACTGGCGCTGTGGTGGGCCGGCTGTTTCCCCGAGTGGGTCGAGCGCGGCGGCGCCGGTCGCGGCATGGTGCGCGCGTACGTCACGTTCGCCGGCCGTATGCTCGCGCTCGCGGCGGATCTGCTCGAGTCCTCCGCTCCCGAGGAGGCGGCTTTATTCGCGCGCGCCGCGGAAGCGCGTACCGAGCTGCATGCCGCACTCATCGAGGCGCGCGTCGACTACATCGGCGAGGATCCCCATAGCAGCGAAAGCCGCCTCAACCGATTCTTGAGGCGGCTCGCCGCCGACAACTAGTACGGGCGCAGCATGCTGCGCCCCTACTTCATTACCATTTCGCAATCTGCTCCTGGAACTGCTTCGACCGCTCCTTCAGGTCGACCGGCGTGATCGACGGATCCTGCTTCACCAGCTCGACACGCTGCAAGTTCGAAACCGCCTTGCCGTACGTCCCCTCGATCGCCAGCGCGGCACGGTACTGCTCGACTGATTGCTCGTAGCGGCCGGTCAACTCGAGCGCCATGCCGAGATTGTTGTGGAACGTCGCGACCTTGTCTTCGATCTCGTTGGCATGGGCCAGCGGACCGATCGCGTCCTCGAACCGTTCGAGCCGGATGTAGAGCGCGCCGAGGTTGTTCATCGCCCAGGTGTCGCTGTCGTTCTTCACGATGGCGCGCTGGTAGGCGACGATCGCGTCATCGGTCTTGCCCTGCGCTTCGAATGCCCGTCCCTGCAGCCGCAGCGGCTCGCTCGACGTGGAGTCGAGCGCGATGGCGGCTTCGATGTGCACCAGCGCGCTGTCGGGCTGGCCGGACTCGAGCAACACGCGGCTCAGGTTGAGGTGACTCTTCACGTGGGTCGAGTCGAGCGTGAGCGCGTGAACGAACGCGCCCTCCGCCTGCACGCGATCACCCGACTTCCACGCCGACAGGCCGAGCATGTAGAAGCCCCACGGATTCGTAGACCGGCCGTCAGCGTAGGTCTTGAAGAGCACCGTCGCGTCATCGTAGCGGTGCTCGCGATAGGCCGAGTCCGCCATCTCGAAGGTGACCGGACCGTTGATGACGAGCGCCGGCTTTTCGGTGCTGGCGGTACTGACGTTGCTGACCGGGACAGTCGTTGAAGGCTTCGACCCAACGGGCTCACCGGCGCGAGCCTGGTCGGGGGAACGGTCGCCGCAGGCGGCGAAGGCGTAGGCGGCGATCACGGTGCACACGATAGCGGCCATCAGAATGACCGGGAATCGCAGCGAACGATTGGACTTATCTAGCTCGAATTGATACGACATGGCTCCTCCGGGAGCAGGGGGTTCG
>Ga0209590_10000152_pt1 | contig 18576 bp, 14 predicted proteins | sample CZO8metaG_FD_188353 | JGI IMG/M metagenome (GOLD analysis project Ga0209590, IMG submission 188353) | Vadose zone soil microbial communities from the Eel River Critical Zone Observatory, Northern California, USA - CZOApr15con1.8 metaG... | ecosystem: Environmental > Terrestrial > Soil > Vadose...
GGGTCGGCAGGCGGCCGAGCGGCCACGGCAGCTGCTCTTTCTGCTGGCCGTATCACCGACGCCTTTTCTTAGCTCCGAGGTCAGCAGCCAAGCTAGAAGAACGACACTGGTGGTCGACGACGGGCGGAAGCTGGACGCGGTAAACATTCCCGTGTCGCCGCCACCCGCGGATTGTCGCAAGTTCCCCCCAAGCCGTTCGGCGGTTGGAGCTAATCTCTGTTGCCATGCCCATGACCGAAGACGGCGTCCGCTACGAAGACGGCGAGCTGAAGCTCCCCGACGCCCGCACACTCGCCTGGCGCTGGTGGGGCGAACCGGACGGGATCCCGGTCCTGCGCTTGCAAGGAACCCCAGGATGCAGGCTCTATCGGCATCCCGATCCCGCGGTGCAGCGCGATCTCGGCGTGCGTTACCTCCTCGCCGACCGACCCGGTTACGGCGGCTCAACCCGGCTCCCAGGCCGAGGGGTCGGCGTCATCGCAGAGGATTTGGCGGCACTTCTCGACCATCACAAGCTCGACCGCGTACCGGTCATGGGCACGAGCGGCGGCGGTCCCCACGCACTGGCCGTGGCGGCGAAGCATCCGGATCGAATCAGCGCCGTCACCGTGATCGTGGGTTCGTCCCCGCTCGAGCCTGACGAGGTGAGCAAGTTGGTCGGCGTGAACGCGGCCGGCTACGCCGCTGCCGAGCGCGGATGGGAGCCGCTCCACGAGCTGCTTGCGCAGGTACGCGTGCGCCTTCTCGGGGACGAAGGCATGGCCGGCGTCCTCTCAGACGCGCCGCCCGAGGACCGCGCGATCATGGAGAACCCAGCCTGGCAGAGGATCTCGCGCAGCGGCATGGCTGAAGCGCTAAAGCAGGGCGCCGAGGGCTGGGCCGACGAGTCGATGGCGCTGCACAACGGTTGGGACTTCGACCTCAAACCGATCAAAGCAACGGTCACATGGTGGGCCGGCGACGACGACAAGAACGTGCCTCTATCGGCGGCCAGGCGGGCGGTTGCACACTTGCCAAAGGTGGATCTCAGGGTCTTCCACAACGAGGGCCACTTCGCCTCGCTGACACACGAGACCGAAATCGTGAAGGACCTCCTCAGCCGCTCGGCCTAAGTCAGCAGACTCTCGATTTCGTCCTTCAATTCGGGCAACCGGCGACGAAACTGGTCGAGCCGTCCGTGAGCCGCTGAGTCTGGGCGGTATTCGAACTTAACGTGGCCGTAAGCGTCCTCACGCGCAATGTCACGCAGCTTTTCGGAAGGAACCAGTAAGCAGTCGTCGAGAAAGCGACCCTCGTCTCGCTGCCATGCCAGGACTACGAAGTAGGTGGACGGGGCGGTCTGCAGGCTGGATGCTCGCGCGGTGACAGTCGCGGCCGGGTGCTCCGCGTCTATCCCTATCGTCTTGACCTGTAAACCGACGACCTGGCGACTTGTCTGATGTAATGCGAGCAGCTCCGCGGTCTCCGAATCAGGGAATGGACGGAACAAGTTCAAGTCGTCTGATTCGGCCAGCCGGCGCGTTAACTCTGACTCGCCGAGAAACCCAAGATCGCTGCGCCACGACGGCCTCGGGCCAACCTGAGGCGCTAGCTTGGCCGCAAACGGTTCGACGCCCAATCGCTCAACCAAGCGCTCAGTCGGAACCAGATATGGGAACCACCGGCTGTTTGATCGGGGCCGCATCCCAAAGCTCATCGCGTAGATCGGTCGACCATCAGCAGTCGTTGCGTCCGCCAATCGCTTGAAGTCTCCGGCGCTCACTACAAGAGTCGTCGGCCCTAGTCCGCCCTCGACCAGCAGTCCAGACACGACCAAAACATCGTCGGCCGCCAGGCTCTCCGCCCACACCACCAGTTCCACCTCGCCACCCACCAGGCTCGATCGGCCTTTGGCTTGGACGGGCAAGTACGCGCCGTCCGACAACCGGTGGGCTATCGCATCGACGCCGCGGTCGGCAAGAGGCAGGAACACGTGAAGCCCGCCGCGTGACTGCTCGGTCAGCAGAGCCCAAAGCCGAAACTCGAATACCTGCCCGGACGCGCTCGTCTCGCTTCGCGTCCAAGGCCCGGTCACGGGGCCGAGCTTATCGCCGCTTAGGAGATCGTGGCTTCGATCGAGGCTTGGTGGGCTTTCATGTGGCCGATCAGCACGCGCTCGATGCGTTGCTGAACAGTCATGACTCCGGTCGGCAGTTGGCGTTCCTTGTCGAGCATGTGGTCCGGGATCGCGCGGACCTCGGCGGTGATTCGGTGCAGGTTCTGCTGGAGCATGCCCGCCACCTCGGCTTTTGTCGCGCCGGCATGCTCGGCTGCATGCTCGGCGTTGATGATCTTGAAGTCGACGGGTGGCGTCGGCTCGTCCTCGATGATGGCGCGAATCCGGCTCATGATCCACGGCTGTGTCGACGCCACGTGGTGGGCGATCACGCCCACCGGGCGAGACTCGTCCTCGTCGTTCTGGCGCAGCTCAGGAGTGTTGACTCCTCTAATCCGCCACTTCTCCTCCGTGAGGGATTCGACCAGCTTCATGAAGCGCTCCTGCGCCGCCTCGAACTCGTCCGCAAGTCGTACAGAACGGGACGTTTTCGTTTCAGCCACGACGTCAACTTATCAGCCCTGTTAAGGCTATTGACACCTCTTTTGAACTCGGTACGCTAGCACGAACATGCGTTCGAACGCCGCGCAACAGTTGATTTGCGAGCTCGAGACCGAGAACTTCGACTCGTTCACCGACACCGCCCTCGGAGAGGACCTGATCGATCTGCGAAAGACGATCGATCGCCTGGAGTTCCAGTGCGCGCGCCGCCTCGATCTCTTCGCCCGTCGCCGCGGCTACGAGGCGTTTGGCTTCGTGACCCTCATTTCGTGGCTGCGTCGGGCCTGCAGGCTATTGCCGGGCGCGGCTCTGCAGCGTGCCGAGGTTGCTCGCAACCTACCTTCGTTGCCAGGGACCGCCGCGGCTGTCGCATCTGGCGACATTGGATTCCACCACGCGGCGGTGATCGCTCACTCGGTCACCGAGGTCGGCGTGGAGGCGGTCGCACGCCAGGAGTCGGTCCTCCTCGAGGCCGCGCAGAACTGCGACCCCAAGCGCCTCAGCTACGCGACCCGCACCATCCGCTACTGCGAGGACGCCGACGGCGCGCTGGCTGCCGACAACAAGAACTACGACAGCCGCTATCTCCACATCAGCCAGACCCTCGATGGCATCTACGTGATCGACGGCCGACTCGACGCTGAGGGCGGCGCAATCGTGCGCGCGGCAATCGGCGCCTGCGAGCATCCTTTTCAACCCAACGATCAGACGACCGGTGGCCAGCGCCGCGCGGATGCTCTCGTCGAGTTATGCCGCCAGCGCCTGGACTCAGGCACGCTCCCCGAGGTCGGGGGCCAGAAGCCTCATCTGACGGTGACGGCTTCGATCGAAACCCTGACCAAGAAGCCGGGCGCTCCTGCGGGTGAGCTCGAGTGGGGACCGCCGATCAATGCCGAGATGGTCCGGCGCATCGCCTGCGACTGCGCCATGACCCGGGTCCTACTAGACGGCAGGTCGGAGGCGATCGACGTCGGCCGCTGCACCCGTACGTTCCCGCCCGCGATGTTGCGGGCGCTCGCCGCTCGTGACAAGCACTGCCGATTCCCGGGTTGCGACCGCCCACCCACTTGGTGTGATGGCCATCACCTCATCCACTGGTTGGATGGCGGTGAGACCAAGGTTTCCAATGGATGTCTCTTGTGTAGACGCCACCATCGATTCGTGCATGAGCTCGGCTGGCAGCTGAGACGGGGCGCGCCCGGCGAGATAATTGCAATCAAGCGGTGGTGGATGCGCGCCGACTCGGGCCATGTGGCCGGAGTTGCACCACCTCTAGCTTAATAGCCGATAGGAGGGTGGGCCCATGGCGACCACGATCGAGAAGCCGGATCTGAAATCTCGTGCTGCGGCCAAATCGGGGCAGCGGTCTTTCCGGGCCAAAGATCTCCTGAATCAGGTCGTCATCCAGGGTCTGGCCGTCGCACCTGACGGCGAATCGGTCGTCTACGTCCGCCGCACCATAGAAGACAACAAGTACGCCCGCCGCCTCTGGCGCGTCCCATTCAAAGGCGGCCGCCCAGAGCAGCTCACGTCAGCGAAGAGCAACGACACCCGCCCGCGCTTTTCGCCCGACGGCGGCACGCTCTTGTTCATCTCCGACCGATCAGGCAAACCCCAGGTTTGGCTCATGCCGCTCCAGGGTGGCGAGCCTCGCCAGCTCACCGACCTTCCCAATGGCGCCGGTGCCGCCGAGTGGTCGCCCGACGGCAAACGCCTGCTTCTCCTGGCCGGCAGCGGCGAGAAGCGATTTCTCGTCGGCAAGGCCGACGACCCCATCGCCCGGCGCATCCGCGACTACACCTGGAAGATCGACGGCGGTGGCTACCGCGACGAATTCACGAGCGTCTGGATCGTCGACGTCGAAGGCGGCAAGCCGGCGCGCCTCACGGCTCCGACGTATGACGTCGGTGGTGCTTGCTGGTCCCCTGACGGAAAGCACATCGCGTTCATCGCCGACCTACGCGAGGAGGCCGCTCTTTTGGACTTTTCCCAGCTCTGGAGCCTCCCCTCGCGACCGAGCAAAGATCAGCCGACACAAATGGCCGAGGTCGCGGGGGCGGTGTTCAACGCTGCCTGGGCCCCGGCGCAGCACGTGGCATTTCTCGGCACCAGCGAGCCGATGTCACCGGGCTGGTCCAACGTCAACCTCTATCTGGCTGATGGCAAGACCACAAACCAGCTTGCGGCGGGCCGCGATCTAGACATCTGGAACACCACCTACGGCGATTTCGCAGACGGCGAACAGTTCTTTCCGCCTCCAATGTGCTGGCTCGATGAGCAGCACGTAGCGGCACTTGTGGCACACCGCGGAGCGAGCCACCCATATTCGTTCGGCTCAGACGGCACCGTGACCGCGCTCGCGAAGGAAGATGTCGTGTGCAACGCGATCGCCGCGGGCGGCGGACGCGTCGCGGTCGTCGCCTCAGGCGACGGGCCGGCGGACGTGCATGCGGTCGAAGACGGCAAGCTCCGACGGCTCTCCGATGACGGCAGCAAATGGTTCGGGCCTTTTCGCAGCCCGATCGAACGTGTCGAGGTCCCTCATCCCGACGGGCACAACATCGACGCCTGGCTCCTGCGCGCCCACGGCGCGGCGGGCAAAGCTCCCCTGGTCGTCGCCGTGCATGGCGGTCCCAACCTTTCTTACGGACCCACGCCCTGGCTGGAGATGTCCGCGCTCGCCGGCGCCGGCTTCCACGTTGTGTGGTCCAACCCACGAGGGTCTACCGGGTACGGCGAGCAATATGCCCGCGCAGTCGCCGGACGGTGGGGCGAAAAAGACGCCGGCGACATCATGCGTGTCGCCGATTGGGCCGTCGAGCAAGGTCTCGCCGACCGAGACCGGCGCGGGGTTTTTGGACTCTCGTACGGCGGATTCATGACGAATTGGCTTCTAAGCCGCCATCCCGGCGCGTTCAAGGCCGCGGTCAGCGAGAACCCGGTCACGGACATGCTCGCCCAGTACGCGAGCTCCGACGTCGGCATCCAGATCGGCGCCGGCGCCGTCGGCGCCGACCAGCCGTGGGACCACCTCGCCGAGTACCTGGAGCGGTCCCCATACACCAAGATCCATCTCAACAAGGCACCGCTTCTCTTGCTCCAGGCCGAGCAGGACCTCCGATGTCCGCCCGGTCAGAGCGAGATGGTGTTCACCATCCTGAGGTCACTCGGCCGCGAGGTCGAGATGATCAGGTATCCCGATGAATCTCACGTGATGCTCATGATCGGCCGCCCCGACCGCCGGGTCGACAGGATCGAACGCATCGTGGGTTGGTTCGAAAAACATCTCGGTAGCTGAACGCAAAGGGCCGGCGCAGAAGACCGCGCCGGCCCATCGATCGCTAAATCCTGATCAGACCCCGAAGCACGCAGGCGATAGGGATCCCTGGATGTCGGAGACGTTCGTGCCCTGGTCCATGCTCGCCTGGTCCGTGGGCGACGGTGTCACCGTCAGGCCCGGCATCGACACGGAACCGGTTGCGGTCCCCCGAGCCGTCGACACGCTGCTATGACTCTCCATGGCGAAGCTGCCACAGGTCGCGCGGCCAGAGTTGTTGAACCTCGCAGTCGTCCCGTTGCCTGACCAGCTGGCGCTGACGGTCAGCGGAAACTGGATTCCTGGAACCGGAGGAGGTCCGCCCGGCTTGCCGGCGGCAACGTCCGACAGCGATTGAGGCAGGCCCTGGCAGCGGTCGATTGCATTGACCGTCGCGTGCAAGCTGGCGCTCTGCACGTCGCTTCCGACGACTAAATCGGAGTCGGGAATCACGAAGCACTCCGAACCCGCAACGGCAGGTCCCTCGACGGTCACGAAGAGCAGCGTTGCGTGCTGCATCGTCGCAGTGCCACCTGAGTTCCGCGTTGGTCTGAAGACGAAGTCATTGCGGCTGACAGAGAGGTCAACAAAGTTGAGATTGGTCGCGTCCGGAAACCAGGCGGCGCTCGCGTCGGCGAACTCGCTCGACGAATGGCCTGGGCCGAGAAAACCAGCCGCGAACGCCGCGCTGCTTGTGATCGCGCACACGATCACCGCGCCGATTGCCGTGACAAACAACCTTTGTGCTCGCGTCATTTGGCGATGCCTCCACGCTTGATCCGGTCGTAGGCGGAACCCTAGGCCGGCTACTTGGGGGTGTCGTCAGTAGGTCTACTGAAAGTTAGAGAGGCCCTGCGCGTCGGAGGACCCGAGATTGCGGCCGCGATGAGTGCGGGCCATATAAAAAACCACGGTCCCAAGTACAAGAAAAGCCCAAGGACAAGAAGCGGGAGTGCGATCACGGCAAACGACGAAGGCCCGGGTCGCCCTATCCAGGCAGACGCGATTGGAGCGAGCGACAGAAGCGTTGCGATCGCCACTCCGGCGACTGCATAGCCGTTACCGATCATGGCGGAGGCGTACGACGTTTCCCAGCAATGAAACGTCGCCCCTGTCCCCGCGCATTGGCTGACCGAGCCTTCGAATATGAAATACAAAACGATCGCGGCTGAACCCAGGGGCGCGAGGCCTACCAGGAGCACGCGAATCGATCGCCAGAAGCGGCCGGCGACTCCTACGACGATGCCCGCGATGAAGAGCACCGCAACGGCGACTTGACCCGTCACGGGCCGACGATGCGGATCGTCCAGAAGTCCGAAGACAAGCCGGACTGGATGAGGTACGCGTACGGCATCGTGAAATAGCCGGCCATTCCCCACGCGGCACCCCACGAGTTGCGCACCAGGAACCACTGGTTCGCATCCTCATATCCCACCGCCATCACGGCATGGCCGCCGATCGCCCGCTCGCTTGGAGCCGGCATCGGTGCATGCCCGGTGTGCGCGACTGTCGAACCTTCGAAGCTTTCGTAAACGGTGAACCCAAACACAAACGGATAGCCCGATGCGAGGCAGCCCTTCATCTGGTTCAAGTCCTGGATCAGGCTCTGGTACGAGACCGCGCGATCGACCGCGGCATCGGTGTACGCCTTCGCTGGCGGCTTCTGCGTGAACTTCGTTATGTCGTAAGGCCAATCGGGTTCGGGGCACACGCCCTGGCTCGCAACGGTCTTGATGCCGTCTCGTATCTGTGCGCCGCTGTCTGAGCCCACCGTGCCCTCGATGACGCGCTCGTTGTAGTAAATGAAAAGTCGCGACGGCATGTAGTCGGACAGCTTCTGCTTCAACCGGTCGAACTCGATAGCACCGCCGATCGCGTTCGCGGTGCAGCTGCCGAGCATGCCCTGGTCGTAGACGGCCGGGCACTGCTGCCGCATGTCCGTCGACGGAGGCAGCGCGCTCAGGATCGGTGGCGGCGCGGCGTAGACATGGTCTCGCTCGTCGGGCAGGTCGGGGATCCATCCGTAATGCGCGATCTTCCTGGGCTCCGTCATTTGCTCATCTCCTTGCCTGCGCGGCCGTCCGCAAGTTTGGAGCAGGCAGCTCGTTCCAACTTGCGGAAGGTGATCCGCCAATGATCACGCCTATCCCACTTTTGTCGACCACAAGCACCGCCTGAGGGGCGAGGCGGGACCCTTCCCCAACTCCAGGCCGGCGGTCCGCCCCGACCGCCGGTACGTTTTTGAAGCTGGCAGAATCGCTTGACAGCGCCTACCTCCATGTGATTGAATGACCAACCAGATTTGGTTGACTGTTCAACCAGGATCCAGAACCACAAGGAGAAAGGGCCCACGTTGCCAAGCGACAGCCGCACCAAGATCCTCGAGGCCGCCTTCGCCGCCCTCAGCCGCGACGGCTACGAGAACGCCTCCATAAAAGACATCGCCGCCGAGGCCGGGGTCGCCCAGGGCCTCGTCCACTACTACTTCAAGTCCAAGCAGCAGCTTGTCCTGGCGGTCCTCTTCGAGGTCTGCAAGAAGATGGACGTCTACACGGCGGAGGGAGAGCAGGGGGCGATGGCCGCCTTTGAAAACTTCAAGACCCTGCTGCGCACCCGGCCCGACGCCCACACGCTCTACATCCAGCTGATCGGCGTCGGCCTCCACGACGCGGAGATCGGGGCGGGGATTCGCGAAAACATTCGCGGCGAACGCGGCAAGGTCGAGGAGCTCGCGCGCCAGGTGCTTGCGGAGCGCGAAACCGATCCACGGCCGGCCCGCGCAATCGCCGGCGCTGTTTGGGCGGGGATCCTCGGAATCATGGTCCAGAAGATGGTCGATCCAGATTTCAATGCCGATGAGGCGGTCGATGCTCTCGCCGCCATGTCGCTTCAAGCCGTCTATCCGTCCAGGCTGGAAACGGCCTAGTCACAAACAGAAAGGAGAAAGGGGACATGTTCGCGAGCTGGGGTCGTTTCGTCTACAGGTATCGGTGGGCCACGCTGGTCGGGTCCGGCGCGCTGCTCGCAATCTCCATCGCCGGCTTGCTGATGGGCGGCACGCTCACGAGCGGCGGACCGCTGACCAGCAACCTCGAATCGGCCCGCGCCGCGAACATCATCACCTCGGAGTTCTCCACCTCGAAGGTGACTTCGAACTTCGTCCTTCTTTTTACAAGCAAGACGGAGTCTGTGAGCGACCCCGCGTTCAAGGCCGCCGTCACCTCAGCCCTCGCGCCGATCGACGGCGACTCGCGAATCAGCTCGCTCATCACCCCCTACAACGCCCCCAGCCCGCGCATTGCGCAGGCCTTCACCTCGACTGATGGACACCAGGCGCTCGTCAGCATCGACCTCAAGTCGAGCGGCATGCAGGCGCGCAAGGATTACGACGCGCTCCGAGCGCAGGTTCATTCCGACACCCTCGCAGTGCAAGGCACCGGCTTCGTGGCCATCAACGAAGCCTTCAACAAGACGCTCGAGGCCGACCTGCAGCGGGCGGAGACGGTCACCCTGCCGGTGACGCTCGTCCTACTTGTGATCATCTTCGCGTCGCTTGTAGCCGCGGGCCTTCCCCTGGGTGTTGGCGTGCTCACTATCGTCGGCGGACTCGCGGGGACGTTCTTCCTCAACCGCTTCACTGACGTCTCGCAGTACGCGCTCAACATCGTCACCCTCATCGGCCTCGGTGTTTCGATCGACTACTCGCTGTTCGTCGTCAACCGTTTCCGCGACGAGCTCGCGCGTGGCGCCAGGCGCGAGGACGCTATCGCCACGACGATGGCAACCGCGGGCCGTGCGATCACGTTCTCCGGGGTCACGGTCGCGGTCGGCCTGTCGGCGATGCTCTTCTTCCAGGGCACCTTCATGGCCTCGATGGGCGCGGCCGGCGCGATCGTGGTCGCGGTTGCCGTTGTTTACGCGCTCACCTTCCTGCCGGCCATGCTTTCCGTTCTCGGTCCCAGGGTCAACCGCCTTCGCATCCCGATCTTCCGGCGGTCGACCGCTGGCGGCGGTTTCTGGCATGGGCTGGCGACGTGGGTCATGCGCAGGCCGCTGGTCGTGCTTCTGCCCGTCGTGGGCTTCCTGCTGCTTGCCGCCTCGCCCTTCATCCAGCTGCGGCTCGCCAACGGTGACGTCGACATGCTGCCCAGCCACATCGAGGCGAGGCAGGGTTACGACCAGATGGTCGCCAACTTCCCCGGGCAGGACCAGACCACATTCAACATCGTGGTCAGCTATCCGGACGGCTCGCCGCAGACGCCGGACCGCATCGCGAACCAGTTCGGTTTGACGCAGCGGATCGAAGCCATCCGTGGCGTGCTCCACGTCACCACCGTGGGCGTGGGCAAGCACGTCGTCCTGATCCAGGCCACAACCGCTTCACCAGCGACGTCGGACGCTTCGCGCAACATCGTTAAAGCGATACGGGCTGACCAGGGGGTCGTCGGCGGGCAGGTGCTCGTCGGGGGTCAGACCGCGGTCGACCTCGACGTCATCAAGTTCATCGTCGATCGCACGCCGCTGGCGGTCGGATTCGTCGTCGTGTTCACGTACCTGGTCATGTTCCTGCTCACCGGTTCGGTGGTGCTGCCCTTGAAAGCCGTGCTCCTGAACTTCCTCTCCATCGGCGCATCATTCGGCGCCCTGGTCTGGATCTTCCAGCAGGGGCACCTGTCGACGCTGCTCGGATTCACGCCTCAGTCGATCGACCCGAGCATCCCGGTGATCCTGTTCTCGATCGTGTTCGGGCTGTCGATGGACTATGAGGTCCTGCTCGTCAGCCGCATCCACGAGGAGTACGTCCGCACCGGCGACAACACGCAGGCGGTGGCGAGCGGTCTGGAAAAGACCGCTCGCCTCATCACCGGAGCCGCCGCGATCATGGTCACAGTGTTCCTCGCTTTCGGTCTCGCCGAAGTGGTGATCATCAAGGCGATCGGTATCGGGCTGGCGGTCGCGGTGGCTATCGATGCCACGCTGGTGCGGGCGCTGGTGGTGCCGGCAGTCATGCGGCTGCTCGGCGATTGGAACTGGTGGGCACCCCGCCCGCTCCGAAACCTGTACGACCGGGCCGGACTCGGCGACTTCAAGGCCGAACCAACCGCCGATCGAGAGCTGGAAGTGGCTTAAGGACTATTTACCGGGTAGCAAGTCCGCCTTACCCGTTTCGGTAGTGATGGACAACTTGATCGTGTTGCTGCTCGTCGGCTTGGTAGCCGGGTTCCTGGCCAGCAAGGTGATGACTGGCGCGGGCATGGGATTGATTTGGGACATCGTGGTTGGGGTTCTGGGCGCCTTCCTCGGCGGCTGGCTCGCCGGTCTGGTGGGCATCGCGGTTGGAGGCTTGCTGGCTGAGACCGTGGTCGCGTTCATCGGCGCGGTCATCCTGCTATTCGTCTTCCGGGCGCTGGTCGGACGCGGAGCGTTTCGTCGCGCTTAGCGACCTAAGTCACTGAGGCCTCGCGACTACCCCTCGCGAGGCCTTTTCTTTGTCCCGATACTATTTCCCTGATGCCCGCCACCCACAAATGGGTCTACCACTTCACCGAGGGAGCCGCCGCCGCGCGCAGCGCACACGGAGAGCCGCGCGACCTCCTCGGCGGCAAGGGCGCCGGCGCCGCTGAGATGACCCGGGCGGGCATGCCCGTTCCGCCGGGCTTCACCATCACCACCGAAGCCTGCCGCGCCTACCTCGCGAATAAGGGCAAGTTCCCACCAGGTATGTGGGAGCAGACGACCACGGCGCTGAAAAGCCTGGAGAGGAAGACCGGCAAGAAATTCGGCGATCCGAACAACCCACTTCTGGTCAGCGTCCGCTCCGGAGCCAAATTCTCGATGCCGGGCATGATGGACACGGTCCTGAACCTCGGCCTCGACGAGGAGACCACGAAGGGACTCGCAAAACTCACCAGCGACGAGCGCTTCGCCCTCGACGCGCGCCGCCGCTTCGTCCAGATGTTCGGCAAGACCGTGATGGGCATCGATGGCGATCTATTCGAGCATGCCCTCAGCGAGGCCAAGAAGCGCGCCGGCGTCAAGACCGACCCCGAGCTCAAGCCCAACGACCTCCGCAAGCTCGTGACCAGGTTCCTCGCCATATATAAGGACGCGACGGGCCACGAGTTTCCTTCGGACCCGGTCGTCCAGCTGAGAGCAGCCATCGAGGCGGTGTTCAAGTCGTGGAACACGGACCGCGCCAAGACCTACCGCCGCGTGGAGCGCATCCCCGACGACCTCGGCACCGCCGTCAACGTGCAGATGATGGTATTCGGCAACATGGGCGCGACCTCGGGCACGGGCGTCGCCTTCACGCGCAACCCGATCACCGGCAAGAAGGAGCTCTACGGCGACTACCTCGCCAATGCCCAGGACGAGGCCGTGGTGGCCGGCGTGCGCGACACCGAGCCGATCTCCGCGCTCAAGCGCCACCTGCCGAAGGTCTACACGGAGTTCGAGGGCTACGCCCGCAAGCTCGAGAAGCACTACAAGGACGTGCAGGACCTGGAGTTCACCGTCGAGCGCGCGAAGCTCTACATGCTGCAGACGCGCTCGGCCAAGCGCACGGGCGAAGCGGCGGTGCAGATCGCTGTCGGCATGGTTGCCGAGAAGCTGATCACGCGCAAGGAAGCCGTCGCGCGCGTCGAGCCGCGCCAGCTCGAGCAGCTCCTGTTCCCGCGAGTCGATCCCGCTGCCAAGGTGCACCCGCTGGCAAAAGGCGTGCCGGCCTCACCCGGCGCGGCGAGCGGCGGAGCCGTATTCGACGCCGACACCGCGGTCGAATGGGGCAAGCAGGGCAAGGCCGTGATCCTGGTCCGGGTGGAGACCAACCCCAACGACGTGCATGGCATGGTCGAGGCGAAGGGAATCCTGACGCAGACCGGCGGCACCGCCAGTCACGCTGCCCTCGTAGCGCGCGGAATGGGACGGCCCTGCGTGGTGGGCGCAAGCTCGATCGACGTCGACGTCCGCAAGCGCATGTTCTCGGCCAACGGGACGACGATCAAAGAGGGAGAGGAGATCACGATCGACGGCACCACCGGCGAGGTTTACGTCGGCAAGGTGCCCACGATCGAGGCGCAATCTCTCAACAAGCACAAGGCCGCCAGCGCCATCCTGCGCTGGGCCGATGAGTTCCGCAAGCTCGAGGTGTGGGCGAACGCCGATTACCCGCGCGACGCCATCAAGGCACGCGAGAACGGCGCCCAGGGCGTCGGCCTGTGCCGCACCGAGCACATGTTCATGGAGCAGGATCGATTGCCGATCGTGCAGGCCATGATCATGGCCACCACCACCGAAGAGCGGGAAAAGGAGCTCGCGAAACTGCTGCCGATCCAGCGCGGCGACTTCGAGGGGATCTTCAAGGCGATGGCCGGGCTGCCGGTGATCATCCGGCTCCTCGACCCTCCCCTCCACGAGTTCCTGCCGAGCCTCGAGGACCTCATACGCGAGACGACCCACCTCAAGGACACCGGCGAGAACCCGGAGCGGCTGAAAGAGGCGGAGAAGGTCATGTCGCGCGTAGAGGAGCTGCACGAGGCCAACCCCATGCTGGGGCTGCGCGGCGTGCGCCTGTCGATCCTCTTCCCCGAGATCCCGCGCATGCAGGTGCGGGCGATCATGGAAGCGGCGTGCAACCTGCGCAAGCGGAAGGTCGACGCTCAGCCCGAGATCATGATCCCGCTGGCCGGCACTGTGGCCGAGCTGCAGGCGGTGCACCAGGAGCTCAAGCCTGTGGCCGAGCAGGTGCAGCAGGAGAAGGGCATCAAGGTCCCGTACAAGTTCGGCACCATGATCGAGATCCCTCGCGCCGCGCTCGTCGCCGGCGAGATCGCCAAGGAAGCGGAGTTCTTCTCCTTTGGCACCAACGACCTCACCCAGATGACATTCGGCTACTCGCGTGACGACGCCGAGCGGCACTTCATCGTCCGCTACCTCGAGCGCAAGATCCTGCCGCGCAACCCCTTCGAGACGATCGACGAGAACGGCGTGGGCCGGCTGATGGCGATAGCCGTCACCGAGGGTCGAAAGACGAGGAAGAACCTCGAGGTCGGGATCTGCGGCGAGCACGGCGGCGACCCGGACTCGATCCACCTCTGTCACAAGCTCGGCTTGAACTACGTCTCGTGCAGCCCCTTCCGAGTGCCGGTCGCGAGGCTGGCCGCAGCACAGGCCGCCCTCGGAGTGGGCTAATTCACCTCCCCACCGTGTGGGGAGGTCGCCCAGCTCGCGTAGCGAGCCGGGCGGGTGGGGATTAGATGCCGGCCGCGACCCTCGAAAATTTCGCGGGCCGGCTGATCAAGCCCGACGATCCTGAATACGACGCGGCGCGCATCGTCTGGAATGCGATGGCGGACAAGCGCCCCGCCCTCATCGCCCGATGCGCCGGCGCCGATGATGTCATCAGCGCTCTTCGCTTCGCCCGAGAGCACGAGATGGTCGTGGCGGTCCGCGGCGGCGGGCACAGCGTGGCGGGCTTCGGGACCTGCGACGGCGGTATCGTCATCGACCTGTCCGGCATGCGCGGGCTGACGATCGATCCCGAGCGCAGGGTGGCTCACGTCGAAGGCGGCGCTCACCTTTCGCAGCTGGACCGCGAGGCTCAATCGTTAGGGCTTGCTTGCCCTGTGGGAGTGGTCGGACACACCGGCGTCGCCGGACTCACTCTCGGCGGCGGCATGGGCCGCCTCCAGCGCAAGTTCGGCTTCACGATCGACAACTTGGTGTCGGTCGACCTCATCGCGGCTGACGGCCGTCGGCTGCACGCGAGCGAGGATGAGAACGCGGACCTGTTCTGGGGCATGCGTGGCGCGGGCCCCAACTTCGGCGTGGTCACCTCGTTCGAGCTGCAGCTCCATCCCCAGGAAGCGACTGTCACACATGGATGGATCGCGTTCCCGATCGAGCGCAGCCGGGAGGTCGCTGGCCTGGTTCGCGAATTCCTGGCCAAGGCTCCGGACGAGGCCTGGATGTCGATCAACTTCGGGATCGCCACCGACCCGCCCTTCCGCTCGGAGCAGGCTGGCATGCCAGTCGTGATGGTCTCCGTCACACACTCCGGTTCGCTGACGGACGCGGAACGCGACCTCCGGCCGCTCCGCGAGGGCCTGGACCCGCTGATGGACACCTTCGCGTCGCAGCCATACATCGCCGTGCAAGGGATGAACGACGAAGCGATGGCGTGGGGCAAGCGCTTCTACATGAAGGGCGGATTCCTGGCGGAGCTCAGCGACGAAGCGATCGAGGCCTGCGCCGCGCAGATGACGCATGTGCCTGCCGGCGGCGAGTGCGGTGTCTCGCTCTGGTCGCAGGGAGGCGCGATCGGCCGGGTGTCCGATGACGCGATGGCGTTCACCGGACGCACCGCCGCCTCCTGGGTCGGCGTCGAGGCGGCGTGGGAGGGTGCGGCGCTGGACGAGCCGCACAAGGCGTGGAGCCGGCGCGCAATGGCGGCGCTCAAGCCTCACACGACCGTCGGGCAGTACGTCAACGATGCCGTGGAATCGGATGTGGGATCGGTCCGGGCGATCTACGGAGACGCCAAGTACGAGCGGCTGGTCGCACTCAAGAGGACGTACGACCCGGACAACGTGTTCCGGCTGAACGCGAACATCCGCCCTTAAGTCCGCCGGGCAATCCCCGGGTAGTCGACGACCAGACCGTCACGATCAAACGTGATGTCGGCGGTGAAATCGCTGTCGAGCGATTCGTACCGCACGACCGCGCCCTCCCCCTGGGCGCGCACGAACGTGTATCGCTGCCGGCTTGCACTAACGGCGAGGTCGGGTACCGACACCCAGGCCATCAGAAAGTCCACCGGCCCGCCACCCCGCAGCAGCCCATGCCGAAGCACCGGCATCGAGTTCGTCAGGGGCGACAGGCCGAGGTCGCAGTCGAGCGCCTCCGAGAAAGTCGATGTGTCGCCGCCAGGCGCCGGCAGATCGGCATCGCCTTCGCTCTTCGTACGTGCGCTCCATTGGCCACGCCTGTTTCGCCGGAGGTCCAGCCTTCGACTCCACCCGGTTCCGTGGGCCGTGACCAGAAGGCCTAGGGTGGTGAATCCATAGTCGGTCTCGAGCTTGTAGTTGAGCCGGTAGCCGACCGGCGTAGTTCCGGTAGCCACGCCGGTGGCCGTTAGCCTGTTATGCGCGATCAGTACGTCGGCGGACTCAGTCCCGCCCTGGTCTTCCTTTACCCACGCAATCGCCCGCGAACCCATGGCCGCTCACAATAGTCAGGTGCCCACCCCATCGTCCGACGACGCCTTCGCCGAGGTCAAAGCCAAGGTCGACCTGGTCAAGGTCGTCCAGGAGCACGTCCGCCTCACGAAACGCAACAAGGACTTCTGGGGCCTGTGCCCGTTCCACCAGGAGGACAGCCCGAGCTTCAAGGTCAACCCGCAGATGCAGTCCTGGTACTGCTTTGGCTGCGAGCGCTCAGGCGACGTCTTCACTTTCGTCGAGCTCATCGAGAAGACCGACAAGCGTGGCGCACTGCAGCTTCTGGCCGAGCGCGCTGGGGTGGAGCTCAAAAAGCTCAGCCCCGAGCAGAAGGAGCGCTCCGATTCGCGCAAACGCTTGCTTGCAATGCTGAAGCTGGCCGCCCAGTTCTACGAGTACGTGCTGTGGTCCACGCCCGCTGGCGAGCCCGGCCGCCGGCTCCTCGGATCACGCCAGGTCAAGGAAGAGACCGCCCGCCGCTTCCAGATCGGCTACGACCCGGCCGGCCGTGGCTTTGCCGACTACCTGCGTGCCAAGAAGCGCTCGCTTGAGGACGCGCAGGAGGCGGGCCTGCTGCGCCGCGACGGCACCGACTTCTTCGCCGAGCGCGTGGTCATCCCCATTCGCGACGAGCGCGGCCAGCCGCTTGCTTTCACTGCGCGAACCGTCCGCCAGGACGAGCAGCGCAAATACATCAACTCTCCGGAGACGCACGTATACGTCAAAGGAAGGGTGATCTTCGGGCTCGACCTTGCGCGTGACGAGATCGCCCGCCGCGGCCATGCTGTCTTGATGGAGGGCCAGTTCGATGTCATCACTGCACATGGTTCGGGCGTCCCAAACGCCGTCGCCAGCTCTGGCACGGCGCTGACGGACGACCAGGTCAGGCTGCTGAAGCGCTTCACCGACGAGCTCCTGCTCGTCTTCGACGCCGACCGCGCCGGCCGGCAGGCCGCCCAGAAGGCGGTCCTGCTCGCTGCCGGCCACCAGATGCGGACGCGGGTTGCCAGCGTCGAGGGTGCTAAGGATCCCGACGAGTTCCTGCGCGCGGCGGGTGAGGATGCTGCGAAGCGGTGGGAGCAGCTGGCGACCAAGGCGCCGTCTGGGTTTGAGTTCGGGATGGAGGAGGCCGCGGCCGGGCTCAACCTCAGCAACGCCAACCACGTCGAGCTCGCTGCCCGCCGGCTGCGTGAGTGGATCGCCCAGTTCCCCACCGCCATCCAGGAGGAGTACCGCGAGCGGGCCAAGCGTTGGATGGGTGTGTCCGGCCACCTCCTGGCCGCCGAGCCCGACGAGAGGCGGAATTCGGGCCGACCGAATGCCACGAAGGTGGGTAAAAACGGTTTGGCGACCCCTCCGGCGGGGAAAAAGATGACCGTAGGCAGATATCTGCTGCAACTTCTTGCTGTCCGCCCGGTTGCGTTCGATCGAGTTCGAACAAAGATCACGCCCGATGAGTTGGACGAAGAGGACCGCGGTATATACGTACGGATGTTGGAGACATACGAGCGCGGCGGTGTGTTCGGGCTCGAAAAGGAATTGGCGGGCTATCCCGCAGAGGAACAGGACCTGATCAGAAGGGCTTGGGCGGCGCCACCGCCCAACGTTGACGAAGAGGTGGCCGTGGAGCTGGCCGAGCGCATCAGGCTCGACCACATGAAAGGCCGCCACAGTGGGATAATCCGCGAGCTTTCCGAGGCGGAAAGAGGGAAGGACTCGGAGCGGGTGGCGCGACTCGAAGCGGAGGCCAGGGAGCTGGCACGTGCCATCGCCGACATGGAAAGGAGAGGGTGACGATCGCGCGCGCAGCCAAAGTTGTGACACCAAAAGTTGGAAACCGGGCCGGTAAGGCCGCCGAGAAGCCGGAGCACAAGTTCGAGGACGAGCTGATGGCCGTGGCCGAGCAGCTCATCGTCAAGGGCAAGGAGCAGGGCTACCTCACGCCCGATGACATCCTGCAGGGCTTCCCGGAGATCGACGCCGAGCCGGATCAGATCTTCCGGATCTTCGCCGCCTTCAAAGAGATCGGCATCGAGGTCACCGACGGCGAGAAGGATTTCGAAGAGGTCGAGCAGATCGACGACGAGATGCTCCTCGACATCGAGATGATGGATTCGGTCTCGCTCGACGACCCCGTCCGCATGTACCTCAAGGAGATCGGGCGGGTCAGCCTACTGACTGCGAACGACGAGGTCGAGCTGGCGCAGGCCATCGAGGCCAAGCCTCTGCACGACGCCCTCAAGGCGCTGAACGTGATCGAGGAGATCGACAGCCGCCAGCGTTCCGTGGAGGAGATGCTGCCAGACGTCATCGAGCGCCTAGCGACCGTGAAGCGCAAGGGCCAGCAGGCCCATATCGCCCAGGAGCTGCTCGGTCTCAACGACCTGGCCAAGCTCCAGAACCTGCTCGACGCCGCGGCGGCGGAGCGCCGGCGCCAGGCCAACGGC
>Ga0209590_10000154_pt1 | contig 18549 bp, 19 predicted proteins | sample CZO8metaG_FD_188353 | JGI IMG/M metagenome (GOLD analysis project Ga0209590, IMG submission 188353) | Vadose zone soil microbial communities from the Eel River Critical Zone Observatory, Northern California, USA - CZOApr15con1.8 metaG... | ecosystem: Environmental > Terrestrial > Soil > Vadose...
TCGCACCAGAGATCGAGCAGGTCGCTGCGCAACGTCTCCGACGTGAGCACGTCGAGGGTCGAGAACGGCTCGTCCATCAGCAGCACCTTCGGATGCACCACCAGGGCGCGGGCGAGCCCGACGCGCTGGCGCATGCCCCCCGACAGCTCCTTCGGATAGGCGCTCTCGTAGCCGTCGAGGCCGATGAGATCGATCGCCGCGAGCGCACGTTTCTTGCGCGCGTCGGGGGCGACGCCCTGGGCCTCGAGCCCGATCTCGACGTTCTCGAGCACGGTGAGCCAGGGAAACAGTGCGAAGCTCTGGAACACCATCGCCACCTGGCCGGCGGGCCCCGACACCCGTTCCCCGGCGATGGTCACCGTTCCCGCCGTCGGCGGCATCAGGCCGGCGATGATGCGCATGAGCGTGGATTTCCCGCAGCCGGAACGGCCGAGCAGGGCAACGATCTCGTTGTCGTGGAGCGTGAGATAGACGTCGTCGAGCACGACGTGCTCGCCGGCGTCGCCGTGGCGATAGACGTGCCGCACGCCCTCGACCGCGACGAGCGGGGCGGTGGTGGAGCTCGGTACGCGCGCCAGGACGTCCATGGTCACCTCACAGATCGATGCGGTAGCGCCGCGCGGCGAGCGTGTAGAGCCGGCGCCACAGCAGCCGGTTGATGGTCACGACGAAGATCGACATGACCGCTACGCCGAGCACCACGCGCGGATAGTCGCCGGCATCGGTCGCCTTGGCGATGAAGGCGCCGAGGCCCGCGGCCTCCAATCGCGTGTCGCCCCAGCTGGCAACTTCCGCGACGATGCTCGCATTCCAGGAGCCGCCCGAGGCCGTCAACGCCCCCGTCACGTAATACGGGAAAATCCCCGGCAGGATGACCTTGCTCCACCATTGCCGGGAGCGTAGGCGGTAGATCGTCGAGGCCTCGCGCAGGTCGGTCGGAAGGGCGCTCGCCCCGGCGACCACGTTGAACAGGATGTACCACTGCGTTCCCAGCACCATCAATGGACTCAGCCAGATATCGGGATCAAGCCGCAGCGAGACGATGGCGACGACCGCGATCGGAAACAGGACGTTGGCGGGAAACGCGGCAAGGAACTGGGCGATCGGCTGCGCGCGCGCGGCGGCCCTTGGCCGCAGGCCGAGCCACACGCCGATCGGCACCCAGATCAGGCTCGCCACCGCGATGAGCACGGCGACGCGGGTAAGCGTCAGGAACCCGAGCCCGACGGCTTCGGCGACATCGGCCATGCCCAGATTGGCGCGCAGGTATCGAACGACGAACCACAGCACGACGCCGGTCCCGACGACGACGGTCGCGAGCCAGGCGGCGTCGGCGGCCTTGGCGAGCCCGGGGGACATCGGTCCACGGGGCGACGCGGAGGCCTTGCTCTGCAGCCCGGTGATGCGGGTCCGAAGTCCCGTGCCGAGCTCCGCCACCGGCGCGAGCATCCGTTTGATCACCCGCGCCCGGCGCACGAAATCGAAGACCCAGGACCGCGGACGCTGCTGCGCCGCGGTCTGCTCGAACCGGAATTTGTCGGCCCAGGCGACGATCGGCCGGAACACCAGCTGATCATAGAGGAGGATCACCACCGCCATGGCGGCGACCGCAAGCGCCACCGCCGCGATGTCCTTCTCCGCGATGGCGAGCGCCAGCCACGAGCCGATCCCGGGCAGGTTCACCCGCGTATCGCCCACGCCGATGGCCTCCGACGCCACCACGAAGAACCAGCCGCCGGACATCGACATCATCGTGTTCCAGATCAGCCCGGGGGCGGAAAACGGCAGCTCGAGGCGCGCGAAGCGCAGCCAGGGCGACAGGCGGAAGTGGCGGGTCATCTCGTCGAGATCGCTCGGAATGGCGCGCATCGACTGGTAGTAGCTGAACGCCATGTTCCAGGCCTGGCTGGTGAAGATCGCGAAGATCGCCGCGCATTCGGCACCGAGCTGGCTGCCGGGAAACAGCCGCATGAAGAAGATGACGGTGAAGGTGAGGAAGCCGAGGATCGGCACCGATTGCAGGATGTCGAGGGCCGGCACGATGACGAGCTCGGCCTTGCGGCTCTTGGCGGCAAGCGTGCCGACCGTGAAGGTGAACAGGAGCGAGGCCAGGATCGCCGCGAACATGCGCAGCGTGGTGCGCAACGCATAGTCCGGGAGGTTCGTCGGATCGAGCGTGACCGGCGCGACATCGAGCTTCGACAGCGGCGCGCCCATCTCGCGCGCGCCATGGGCCAGGGCAACGAACACGCCGGCGATCAGGATGAACACGACGAGGTCGTAGACGTTCGGCATGAGGCCGCGCACCCCGAGGCCAAGGAGCGAGGTGCGCGCGGCTCTATCGGCTCGACCGTTCATGACCCGCCTCGCGATCGGCTGCCGCCCGCATTACCGTGTTTTCGCAAGCCCTTCCAAACATCATTTTGAGGGGTTCGCCGCGCCGGCGCCCGGCGGCGGCGGGCAAGCGACCGGCCGCCGATCCGGGGGCCGGTCGACATGGCCTCGCAACGTTGATTAAAACTCGAGCGATATTCGCTGTCACAAATTAAGGCTGCGAACAATTCGCTCAAGGTCGTCGCGAAATGACCGGGATTTTTCATCGAGCTTTACTCGCCTTTCACGGGTCCGATTTACTACTGCCGCCCCAAGGGCGATCTCACTGCGAGCCGCGGAGGCCGGTGCGATGTCGGAGCGAAGACACCATCAACGTCGGCGAACGCTGAAGGCCGGGCAGATCGTCTTCAATCAGCGGTTCTCGGTGATCACCTGCACGGTGCGCAACCTCTCCAATGGCGGCGCCTGCATCGAGGTGGCCAACAGCGTCGGCATCCCGGACGATTTCGATCTGACCATCGAGCCCGAGCACGTGAATCGATCCTGCCACGTGGCCTGGCGGTCCGAGCATCGCATCGGCGTCGCCTTTCGCTGAAGGACGCCACGGGCCGGCGACGCGAAGGTCGGCAGCGGTCGCCCGCCCCCGCCGGTCGCAGACATTCATGGTCGATCGTTTGCAATCGATTTTCTGGATCGAGATTTAGCTTCGGTATGAGCTCTTCCAAACCACAAGTACCAGCAGGTCATCATTCTGCTGACCGACGGCCTCAATACGCAGGACCGCTGGTATACCGACCAGACGTCGATCGACAACAGGCAGCAGATGACCTGCAACAACATCAACACTGCCAAAATCACGCTCTACACCGTGCAGGTCAATACCGGCGGCGACCCGACCTCGACGTTGCTGCAGAAATGCGCGGGCAGCCCCGGCAAGTATCCCGATTCGGACAAGTTCTTCCTGCTGACGTCGGCGAACGAGATCGTCACGACCTTCAACCAGATCGGTACCGCGCTCTCGAGCCTGCGGGTCGCGAAATAACCACCGCCCGGGCCGCGTGCAATAAAAAGCCCGGCCGCTGCGAGGCGGCCGGGCTTTTCGTTACGCTTACGCGTACGCGTACTGAGCGCGCTTACTTGACCGACGTGGCGCGAGCGATGTGGCCCTCGAACGGCTTGTAGCTCTCCTTGGCGAGGTCGGCATAGAGCTCGCCGAGCTTGGTCGCCTCGGCGACGAAGCCCTCGTAGGAGCTCTTGATGTAATCGCTCTGCACCTCGAACGCCTTCTCCAGCGACTTCGCGCCGACGAGCTTCTCGGTCGCGGCCGTGCCCTGCTCGAACACCTTCTTCGAATAGTCCGCGATCTCGACCGCGATCGCCTGGACGCTCTTCGAGAGCGCCCCGAACGACCTCATCGTCGCATCCACGTTGTCCTTCCCGAATTGCTGCATCTCGTCGATGGTCTTGACCATGGCACAACCTCTCCCGGCGTCTTGCCGCCTGCGTGTGATCCTTGCCGCTCTCGCCGGCATGTTTAGCCGGCTGATCGATATATATTGCGCTGCACAAAAATGTCAAGCCTTATTTTGCGGTGCAATATGAGGCCGCATATCCACGGCCGCCGAGCCCTGGGACGCCCGCTTAACGCTTTCGCAATCGGCCTCGCCTAGCCTTCTTGATCGTGCCGTTCGGGCAACGGTCGGAAATCCGCTCCGCCGGAATCGCCCCGAAACGGGTGCGCGGGACAACGCCAAAAAGGCCGGAAAAATTCAGAAAACCGCCGTTTTTGGCCCGTCCAATCGCTTCACCTCGGCACGACAGGGGTGTCGGCCGCTCCGCACGGAGCGCCAAAAGGGAACGAGGACGGGGGAAATACCATGCTGCGGATCCGGACCGGAGCCCGTCACGGGCTTCGTTGGGGTGTGTTCGGTTTTGTTGCTGCTGTTCTCACGATATCGAGCGATCGCACGGAGGCTGCCCCTTACTCCGACATTGTGGTCGACGCCAATTCCGGCAGCGTGCTGCATTCGACCAACCCGGATTCGCGCCGCCACCCGGCGTCGCTCACCAAGATCATGACGCTCTATCTGCTGTTCGAGCAACTCGAGGCGGGCAAGCTCAAGCTCGACAGCGAGCTTGCGGTATCACGGGAAGCCGCCGGCCAGGACCCCACCAAGCTCGGCCTCAAGCCCGGCGGCAGCCTCAAGGTCGAGGACGCGATCAAGGGGATCGTCACGCGCTCGGCCAACGACGCGGCGGTCGTGGTCGCCGAGGCGATCGCCGGCGACGAGGACAGTTTCGCCAAGCTGATGACGCGCAAGGCGCAGGCGCTCGGGATGAGCCACACCGTCTACCGGAACGCCTCCGGCCTGCCCGACGACGAGCAAGTGACCACGGCCCGCGACCAGGCCACGCTCGGACGCGCCATCCAGGAGCGCTTCCCGCGCTATTACAAGTATTTCTCGACCCGCTCGTTCACCTTTCGCGGCGATTCGATCGCCAACCATAATCGTCTGCTCGGACGCGTCGATGGCGTCGACGGCATCAAGACCGGCTACATCAGCGCTTCCGGCTTCAACCTCGTCACCTCGGTCCATCGCGGCAATCGCTACCTGGTGGCGGTGGTGATGGGCGGCAGCAGCGCGGGCAGCCGCGATGCGCGCATGCGCGAGCTGATCAGCGATAAGATCGCGCAGGCCTCGACCAAGCGGACCGCGCCGATGTTCGCCGAGGCCGGCGAGACGCCCGAGATCGAGCCGAAGGTCGCGCGGGCGGAGGCAAAGCCCGAGCGCAAGGTCGCGGCGGCCGCGAGCGAGCGGAAGGCCGAAGGAAAGCCCGAGCCGAAACCCGACAGCAAATCCGAGACGCGGTTCGCGGTCGCCAGCGCGAGCAGCGTGCCGGTGCGCTTCACGCCCGGCTTCGCACGCGCCGCCACCGGCTCGACCGAGCCGATCAAGCCGGTGCTGGTGAAGACCATCACGGTTCGTGCCGGCACGCAGACCGCGTCGCTGGCGCCGCTGCAGGCAGCATCGCCGCCGGCGGCCGAGCCTGTCCAACCGACGGCACCGGTCGTGCAGGTGGCGGCAGCAATGCCGACCGCTCCCGCAAAGCCTCAGCTCCCGCCCGCGCCGGCCGCTGCCGCCAAGTCCGAGGCCGCGGCACCTACGCCGCCGGCCACCGCGAAGGTCGAGCCTCCGGCACCCGCGCCGGCGACCACGGCGAAGCCCCAGCCTCCGGTACCCGCGCCCGCCGCCAGCGCGAAGCCCGAGCCACCCGCGCCGGCGCCGACCGTGAAGTTCGAGCCTCCGGCACCCACGCCCACCGCGGCAGCCGCGAAACCACAAGTCCACAGCGGCTGGATGATCCAGGTCGGCGCCTACCAGGCCGAGCAGGAGGCCAAGCAGCGTCTCGCCGCCATCCAGGCCAAGGCAGCCAAGGTGCTCAGCGGTGCCGATGCGTTCACCGAGACCGTCGAGAAGGGCGGCGCCACCTACTGGCGCGCCCGCTTCGCCGGGCTCGACAAGGACAAGGCGGAAGCCGCCTGCAAATATCTCAAGCGCAACGACGTCGACTGCGTGACAATCAAGAACTGACGTCGATCAGAACACTCGCTCGAAAACAGGGGACCGCGTTGACCAGGAGCCGCCAACGGTTGCGTCGAGTAAAGGAGTTCAGCGATGGCGGCGCAAAAGGACCTCTTTGGCCTCGTTCACGCGGGCCGCGAGATACGTCGACCCCCCTTGGTCGGGATGCAGTTTCTTCATGAGCGCGCGGTGGGCGCGGCCGATCTCCTCGGCGCTCGCCCCCGGCTGCACGCCAAGGATCTGATAGGCCTCCTCTTCCGTCATTTTGCCGCTGCTCCACGCCGCCCGGCTCCCCCGCGCGTCCGCATCGCCTTGCGCGTGGTCACGCCAGTCGGGCTCGCGGCGGTCAAGATACGCCATCAGTAGCGCCCGGCTCTCCTCGTCGATCCCGCGGAGGCAGCCGATCAGCGTCGCGACGTCGAGCGCGTCGAGCGCCACGCCCTCATGCGGTCCGGCGAGAACGCGTCCGCGCATGGCGCCGCTGTCGTGCTCGAGCTCCATCTCGAGGAAGGCCGAGCGCACGCGGGAGACCTGACCGGCGCTCTTGCGCATGCGCGCGGCGAGCCCGGGAATGCTCCACGGCAGCCAGCCGAGCAGGCCGAGCCCGGCGAGGCCGAGCGGAATGGCGACGTCGAGCCGGCCGCGCAACCCGAGCACGCCGGCAAGCCCGAGCGCACCGATCCCGCCGCCGGTCTTGAGCACCACCGCGGCGGTATGCGGATTGAGCTTGGTGAAGCTGTTGAGCGCCCACAGCACCAGCACCAGGACCACGACGCCGAAAACAAGCGCGGCCATCGCTATCTCATCTGCTCGAGGAGCTTGATGGCGCCGGCCTCCCGCCGCGCCGAGAGATCGGCGAGCGCGCGCAGGCCGCCCGCCGCGTAGGCCGCCGCGGCGCGCAGAAGCTCGGCGAGCTGATGCGCGGCGCCCGGATCGAAGCGGCAATAGGCCCCGCGCGTGAGGCGGGCGATCTCGCGAAAGGCCCGCTCGCTGACCGGATCATCGCCTTCCTGGAACATGAAGGCGGGCACCGCGAGGAGGCCGAGCTCGCCCGCGGCATGGCAGAGATCGTCGAGCTTCTCCTCCATGGCGTCGCCGACGAAGACCAGCGCCTGCACCTTGACCGTTTCCGTCTCGCGCCGGGCATGGGCGAGAATCCGGCCGATCTGGGTGTGGCCGCCGCGGCAGTCGATCCGCTCCATCAGGGCGGCAAGCCGCTCGGCCTGCGACACCCAGTGCGAAGCGCGGCACTCGCTCAAGCCGCGGTAATAAACGAGCTGCACGTCGAGTCCGCCGATCGCCGCCGCTTCCCGGAACATGTCGGCCTGCAGCCGGCAGGCGGTATCCCAGGTCGGCTGCCGGCTCATGGTGGCGTCGAGCGCGAAGATCAGCCGCCCGCGCCGGCCGGGCTCGGTGGTCGGCGTCAGCCCCTTCACCTCGGTCAGGAAGGCGTCGATCTCCGCGCGCGTCGAGACCGCCGCCGGCGCGCGGCCGCCCTCGCTCGGTAGTCGGTCGTCACGGTCCTGGCCCATGGCACTTCGGCGGCGGCGTCTCCCGCCGTCCATAAGGTGGCCATGTCGGCAGCCGAGCGCAATGCTGGTCGCTCAATCCCCGAGCAGGTCGTGGATCTCGAGCGGCCGCTCGAGCGCGGCGAACCATTCGGCGCGCGCCGCAGCGCGGCGCCGGCCGCGCGCGTCGAGCGGAAGCCCGAGCGCTTCGATCAGGCGCATCACCTCCGCGCGCGCCGTGGCGTGCGACAGGCTCGGCCGCGTGCCCAGCGCCGCCTCGTCGAGCTGGTCGAGCGCGGTGAGCCCGCACGGAAAGAGCTCGCGGTAGACGATGCGCTCGGCGAGCCCGTCCACGCAGCGAAAGCCGAGCCGGGCCGCGAGCTGGGAGAGCCCCTCCCCGACCAGGCGCTTGTTGCGCGAGCCGAGCAGCGTGAGCCGATTGCGCATGACCACCCAATCCATCCGCTTGCCGTCGATCAGTCGCCGCTGCCGGCGGGCGTCGCGAACCATCGCCGCATAGTGGCTCTCGCCGGTGACGGCGTAGGTGCCGGGGTCGACGGTGCCGATCACGTCCAAATCGACGAAGCTGTCGTTGAGCGGCGTGATCAGCGTATCGGCCACGGCATGGGCGAGCCTCGTGAGATAGCCGTCGGTGCCCGGCGTATCGACGACCACGAAGTCGTTGATGTGCTCGACCGCCCCGACCGCCTGGGCGAAGCCCTCGAACTCGATCGCCTCGTTCTCATCGAGCCTGAGGGTGGCGCCGCGCCCCACGCAAAAATGCGTCGGCACTCTGAGCTCGATGCCGGCGCGGCTCGCCCAGGCCCGCCGGTGCTCCAGGTAACGGGTGAGGCTTTTTTGCCGGGAATCGAGATCGATCGTCGCCACCCGCTGCCCGGCATTCATCAGCGCGACGACGACATGCATGGCGGTGGTCGATTTGCCGGAACCGCCCTTTTCGTTGCCGAGCACGACGACGTGCGCGGCCCTGCGCGCGCTTGCGTCAACCGACATGGACGCCCACCTCAGGCCGGATTCCTAGTGGCGGCCGGGGCGGATGCAAGCCGCCGCCGTGCCGCGGCTGCGTTAATGATGAATCGGGTGCGTGGCGCAGCCGCCGCCGCTTTGCTAGTTTCCGCCCGCTCCGTCATCCGCGACCGAACGAACCGATGGCTCATCCCGCGCGCGTGGTGCGCACCGTTCCGGCACTGCGGCGCGCGCTCGCGCCCTGGCGAAGGGCCGGCGAGCGGATCGCGCTCATCCCGACCATGGGCGCGCTGCATGCCGGCCATCTCGCGCTGGCGCGGGCGGCGCGGCGGCGGGCGCGCCGGCTCGTGGTCTCGATCTTCGTCAACCCGACGCAGTTCGCGCCGCAGGAGGACTTGGCGAGCTATCCGCGCACGTTCGAGCGCGACCTCGCCGCGCTGGCCGGCGTCGATCTGGTCTGGGCGCCGGCGGTCGCGGAGATGTATCCGGACGGTTTCGCGACCCGCGTCGTGCCGCAAGGAGCCGCGAGCGCGGGGCTCGAAGACAAGTTTCGCCCGCATTTTTTCGCCGGCGTCGCGACGGTCGTCGCCAAGCTGCTGATTCAATGCGCCCCCGACCTCGCCATGTTCGGCGAGAAGGACTACCAGCAGCTCAGGGTCGTCACCCGGCTCGCGAAGGACCTCGATCTGCCGGTGAAGATCATCGCCGTCCCGACGGTGCGCGAGCCGGACGGCCTCGCGCTCTCCTCACGCAACGCCTACCTCACCGCGGCGGAGCGCGCGGCGGCGCCCGCGCTCTACCGCACGCTTGAGGATTGCGCCGGGAGGCTGCGGCGCGGAGAAGCGCTCGCACGCGTGCTCGACGAAGGCGGGGCGGCGATCGAGCGGGCGGGCTTCGCGCTCGACTATCTCGAGGCGCGTCACGCCGAGACGCTCGCGCCCGTCGCCGCGCTCGACGACGGCCCGATCCGGCTCCTCGTCGCCGCACGCATCGGCCGGACGCGGCTGATCGACAATCTCGCGGTGTGATCCCCCGCCGATCACTTCTTCGCCTTGAGCGGGTCCTTGACGTCGTCGAACTGCGCGAACTCCGTGTTCCAGAGCTCGCCGTTGATCTTCTCGACCTTGCGGATATAGATCGGCTGCACGATGTCGCGGGTCTCGGGATCGATCGCCATCGTCCCGCGCGGGCTTTCCCATCGCATGCCCTTCATCGCGGCGATGAGGCCGTCGCCGTCGGTCTTGCCGCCGGTCTTCTTGAGCGCCTCATAGATCAGATGCATGCCGTCGTAGCCGCCGACCGACACGAAGTTCGGCCGGAAATTGTTCGCCTTCTTGAAGTCCTCGACGTATTTCTTGTTCAGGGCGCTGTCGTGCGCGGCCGAGTAGTCGTGCGCGGTCACGATGCCGAGCATCTGATCGCCCATGTTGTTGAGCTCGTCGTCGTCGGTGAGGTCGCCCGGTCCGATGATCTTGATCCCGGAGCCGGCGAGACCGCGCTCGGCGAACTGCTTGGCGAAGATGCCGGCCTGGGTGCCGGGGAAGTAGATGAACGCGGTGTCGGGGTTGAGATCGCGGATTCGCTGCAGGAACGGCGCAAAGTCGGGATTGGCGAGCGGGATGCGGATCGATTCGATGATCTGGCCGCCGAGCTCGGTGAAGCGCTGCTTGAACGCGGTTTCCGCCTCGGTGCCGGGCGCCCATTCGTTGACCAGCGTGACCACCCGCTTGGCGCCGTTCTTGGCCGCCCATTCGCCCATGATCCAGGACGATTGGGACAGGATGAAGCTGGTGCGCACGAAGTAGGGCGACGCGGTGGTGGTGACCGAGGCGCCGGAAATCATCACCACGGTCGCGATCTTCGCCTGCGTCACCAGCGGGCCGTAGGCGAGGACGGTCGGCGTGATCCCGCCGGCGATGACGTTGACCTTGTCGTTGACGATCATCTCCTGGACCAGGCGCCGCGCATTGTCGGCGACCCCGGCGTCGTCGCGCAGGATCAACTCGATCTTCTTGCCGGCGACCATGTTGCCGTGCTGCTGCATGTAGAGCCGCGCCCCGGCCGAGGCTTGGCGGCCGGCGGCATTGAAGCCGGCGCCGGTCATCGAGAAACTCATGCCGACCTTGACGACCTCCTGCGCGGACGCTGCGCCAGCCCCCAGCACGAGGAGGCCTGCGGCCAGGAATGACACGGCGAACTCTGGACGCTGCATGTGACGTCTCCTCCCCTGATTGCGGGCGTGCACGCGCCGCGCGCCCGCCTTCGTGCGGCTCGCCGCAACTCTAGCACAGCCGTCAGTCGAAGACAGATCGTTGCGGCGAACGGCGCTGGCTCACAGCAAGCCGAGCTCCCGCAACTCGCGGCGCAGCGCCTCCGGCATCGTCTTGGCGCCCGGAGCGGCGCGGTCGAGGTCGCGCGGCGCGTCCGTGGCCGCGAGATAGCGCCAGCCCTGGAACGCACGCCACGGCCGCGGCTCGACCAGCACGAGCTTCGGCTCCAGGACCAGGTGGCAACGGCCGATGCCCCCCTTGTCGACGAACGGGCGCACGTCGAGGAGCCGCTGCCGGCACATCACCTCGCCGCGGACCACCCAATAGAGCGAGCCGCCGTCGAGCAATTCCTCGGCGCGCTTGGGCATCATGCGGGTCCGATGCATGTGCTCGCGCGCGAGCCCGCGCTTGCGGCGGTCCTTGAGCTTTTGGCGAATCCAATCCTCGAGCTCCTTGACCGAGTCGCAGCCGACGCAAAGCTTGATGAGATGAAGGGCCACGATGGTGACGATGGATTCGAAGCGATGCCGTTTTTCCGCGCGGCGGAAACCGCCGGCGCAGCGCCGGCGATCAACGACGCCAGTGTGACGAAATCATAGCGAGCGGCGCGCTCCGCGTCAGTGCGCGTCCGGCTTATCCTCAGGAAGGATTCACTGTCCGCTCGGCCCGAGCGACAACGGGGCCGCGCGGGCGGGGGCGGCGCTCGCCGGCGGGCGCGTCTGCTGCGCGCCCGGCGACGGCTTGCGCGCGGGCGCGGCCGAGGCCTCGTCGGTCGCGCCGCGAGGCTTGTCTTGCGCCTTGTCTTGGGTCTTGTCCGCGGCCGGCGCCGCCGGCTCGGGCGTCATGATGCTCACCGGCGGGATCGAGGCCGCGGAGGGGAAGTAGAGGTTGTTCGGCGCCTTGGCGCCGGCGGCCGGCGCTGCCGCGGCGCCGGGCATGCTCGCGACCGGGCGACCGTCGCTTGCCTGGGGCCAGCCGGCCGCGTGGGCCTCGACCAGGGATTCGAACGGGCGGCTGACCAGATTGGCACCGATCCGACTCGCATCCTGCACCAGGAAGAAGGCGCCGCAGCGCGCCGGCGTGCAGCCGTCGCGGGTCGCGAGCACATGCGCGACGACGCCGAACCGGTCCGCCTCGACCGCGCGGCGCAGCGGCGCCAGCGCGGGGCCTTGCCCGCCGCGGCGAGCATATTCGTTGCTCGCGGCCAAGAGCGCGAGTTGCGCGGCGACATAGGAGACGGCCGCCGCGGTCGTTTCCGGACTGGCGAAGAGCGCCTTCTCGCACGCGGTCTCGACCCGATCTCCGGCCGCGGCGTCGAGACATGCCAGTGCCGAGCCCGGGAGGAGCGCCCGCGCCGTCAGCTCGAACGCGCGTTGGTCGAGAGCGCGCCGCTCGGCGGCAAGATCGCGGCGCGCCGATTGATCGAGCGCCAACCATCCCGCAAACAGGATCACGAGCACGACACTGACCCCCGCCAGTGGCCCGCTTCTACCCTCGCGAAGGGACGCGAGCACGCCGACCGCCAGAATGAACGCCGCCGCCACGGCTACCGCCCATCCCGGCAGCACCGCAGCACCCGACGCATCAACGGCGCTCGTCGCTTCCCCGAGGCGATCGAACATCACGCACCATCCCACGGGCAGTATGGCCCACGGCAACGGCGATGACCACCCCTCGTCCGATCGCGGGCGCGGCCGCAACGCCTATCGGCGGTCGGCGTCGCCGCCGACGGCGGATATCGAGTATCGGGCCGATTTAGGCGGAATACTCGAGCTGGCTTTCCCGGGCAACGCGCTCGAAGGCTTCGTTCGAGTTCTTGATCCGGTACTGATAGTCGGCGCCATCGGAGGGAAGCAGCCGCACAACCTGGTAGGTGCTGTTGGCAGCCATATGGCCGGTCAGCCGCGAGGTGAAGTACACGTTCTGACCGATCTGAAACCTATGTTCTTTCAACACGATGTCTCCTGCACTCGAACGCGGCTCCTGGCGAGCCATTTCCCCCGATCGGGCGGCAATATAGCAGCAAATCCGCGATTGCCTCAAAAAAATCCGCTTTTCGCCCTGGTCCCCAATTCGGACTTGAGCGGACGTAAAGACTCAAAACTTATCAGAGGCTTATAGTAAAAAATTCGGGTGATTTAGCGGCCGCTCATGCGCCCTCATGGCCGGCATGCTTGGGGCGGATGGCGCGCCGCAACGACCCGCCCCGCTATTGCAGCTATCGTAAAAAGGCAGGCAATCCTCTGGAGTGGAGGCGAGGAGGCCGCTATCAATTCAGCGGCCGGCGGGAAACAGGCGGCGGGTTTTCCAGCCTGCCGAAACACAATCGTGCCGCCTTGGTGGCCTACCGGCACGGCACGGGCCGGCTCGGAGAGAGCAGCATGCGCTTGTTTTTCGGGATCATCATCGGTTGTCTGCTGACCGTGGGCGGCGCCTATGTCACCGATGCGGTGTCGCCCGCCGGGGCAAAGCCGATGGTGAACTGGGACGTGGTCGCGAAGAATCTCGACAACGTGACGACGCTCGCTCGCGAAGGCTGGAAGAAGATCACTGGCTGAGCACGGCTTCCTCCCCGCGGAAACTGGAACCTCGCGGCAAGTCGGGCGGCCCGGGATTTTCGTCCCGGTCGCGGCGATCGCGGAGGGATGCGTCAGCGCGGCGGCGCCTCGGCGTGGTGGAGGGTGATCGCCCGCTTGCCGAGACGAGTGCCGTCGTCGCCCTCGATCAGCAATGCCACGCGACCGCTCTCGTTGACGTGGCGTGCCCATGCCAGCGCATCATCGAGCGTGTCGAATTCCTTGTAGAGGACGCCGCTGCGCTCCAGCGGCGAGATCTCCTCCCACCCCTGCGGGCCGCTATACGTTCGGTAGGTCATGACTCGTCCCGGCCGTTTCTCCATCATCGAAAACTCGATCGACGCGCCCCCCGTTCCGTCGGAACTTCGCGGATGAGGCAACAGCAATTGTCGCTTGTAAAAACACGGCGAGCAAAATGAACGCTCGTTAATGAAACCGGCGTGTGCGGAATTCAAGCGCGGGCCGGAACTGCGCGGCGGTTCGCTCGTTTCCCTTGCAAGCCGAGGCCGCGGCCGAGGCCGATGATTGCATGGGGAAGAAACGAAGAGGACCATTCGAATGAGGAGCAAGCTGTTACTCAGCACGGCTGCGCTGTTGGCGGGAGTTGCCTTGGCGTCAGCACAAAACATGCCCGGCGGTGGCGGGCATCCGTCCGGCGGCGCCCAGCAAAGCCAGGGCGCGCAAAGCGGAGGCGCGCAAGGCGGAGGAATGCAGCAGTCCCCGCAGGGCCGCGGCGAGGCGCAAAAGGGCGCGCAGGGCCAGGGCCAGATGGGGCAACGCGAGACACCGAAAGGGCAAACGACGGGCCAGGCGCCGCAAGGCCAGCGAGAACAGGGCGCGCAGGGCCAGCGCGAGCAGAAGGGCAAGCAGGGAAAGCGTGAGCAGGGTGCCCAGGACAAGCAAGGCGCGCAGGGACAGCCGAGCCAGCGTGGACGCGAGACCACCGGCCAGAGCCAGCAGGGCCAACAGGGCCAGACGCAACGCGGGCAACCGCAGACCCAAGGACAGGCCCCGCAGGGCCAGCAGGCCCCCGCGGCACAGCAGGGCCAGCAGGGCCAGCAGGCCCCAGCGGCACAGCAGGGCCAACAGGGACAGCCCCAGGGGCAGGCGCAGCAAGGAGGTCAGGCCGGCGGCAGCGTGACGCTCACGACCGAGCAGCGCACCAAGATTCGGCAAACCGTTCTTGCCGGCAGCAACGTCCCGCGCGCCAACAACGTGAACTTCTCGCTCAGCGTCGGGACCGCGGTGCCAACCTCGGTGCACGTCGTCGAGGTTCCGGCGACCTTGATCGAGATCCACCCGCAATGGCGCGGATACTTCTTCTTCGTCGTCGGGGACGAGATCATCATCGTCGACCGCAATCACCGGATCATCGCGATCATCGAGGTCTGATGACCTGAGCCCAGGCGGCTAGTGACGCGAGAAGGGGCGGCCCGCCGGGCCGCCCCTTCTTCGCTTGCCCGCCGTCTCGGGGCCGACAGGCGCGCTACGCGCGCACTTCCTGCCGCTGGAAGGCGATGTAGCCGATGACGAACACGATGATCGAGCCCGCCACCAGGGCCACGATCTGCGGCCAGGCGATGATCAGGCTTTGCGTGAGCGGCAGCGGCGCGCCCGGCACGGCGCCCTGGAGCTGGACCAGATAGATCGGGCCGAGCGCCCGCTGCGACGGGTTGAGCAGCGCAAGCGCGACTTCGCCGAACAACGTGCTGGGCGAGAGGCGCGCGAGCGCCGTCTGCCACTCGATGGTGTCGGGGGTTGGCAGCCCCGCCGCCAGGTAGCGCGGATCGGGCGGCGCGATCACGGAGGCAAGCATCGATGAGAAGATCGACGGCCACAGCAGCCACAGGAACAGCCACAGCCCGAACGTCAGCAGCGCGGCGGTGGCGGCGGAGCGGAACACGATCGAGAACAACAGCGCCAGCGCCAGCCACACCCCGGCATAGGCGATCGTCACCAACAGGAAGATGAAGGCGCGCGCCATTTCCTCGGCATTGGGCGGCACGCCGAGCAGGAGCAGGCCGAGCCCGATCAGCAGGAGCCACAGCGCGAGCAGGCTGATCGACAGCGTGAGCAAGCCGGCGAGGAACTTCCCGAACAACAGCGCGTCGCGGTAGATCGGCTGCGACAGGATGCGGGAGAGCGTGCGCCGGTTGTGCTCGCTGTTGATGGCGTCGAAGCCGAGCCCGATCGCGAATACCGGAACGAGAATGGTCAGGAAGAAGACGACGGTGACCGGAATCCCCTCGCGCTCGGCCGTGAACAGCCGCAGGAACAGGAACGGGTCCTCCGCGGTCACATCCTTGATCTGCTGGATGGCGAGGTAGACCGCGGCGAGCGCGAACAGCACCACCAGCCATTCCAGCACGCGCATGCGCACGCTGGTCAGATGGTCGCTGAGCTCCTTCAACAGCACGACCCCGACGCCGTGCAGGGCCGAACCCTCACGCCGCATGGCGCTCTCCCTCCTGGACCTTGTGGAAGTAGGCGGTGTAGATCGCCTCGAGGCTGGGCTCCTCGACCGACAGGCGCAGCAGGCGGCCGCCGGCGCCGACCACCGCGGCCGCCGCTTCCGGGCGCACGTCGCGCTCGGCCAGCAGCCGCACGCGATTGACGCCCACGGCCTCGACCTTTTGCACGCCGGCAACCGCCTTGAGCCGCTCCGCGAGCCCCTGCCCTTCCGCCTCCACCTCGACGCGGAAGCCGCCGCCCAGCACCTGGCGGCCGAGCTCCGGCACCGTGCCCATGAGCACGATGTTGCCCTCGTTGAACAGCGCCACGCGATCGCACACGCTCTGCACCCGCTCGAGCAGGTGCGACGACAGCAGCACGCTCACGTCGTGGTGCTTGAGGTTGCGGATGATCTCGAGCAGCTCGACGGTCGCCTGCGGGTCGAGGCCCGAGGTCGGCTCGTCGAGGATCGCGATCTCCGCCTCCTTCATCAGGATCTCGGCGAGCCCCAGTCGCTGGCGCATGCCGCGCGAGTACGTGCCGACGCGATGGTCGGCGACGTCGGCGAGCCCGACATGGGCGAGCGAGGTCCTGATCTTCTCCTCCCGCTCCTCCGCCTCGAACCCGATCAGGCGCGCGGTGTAGCGCAAATTGTTGGTGGCGGTGAGATTGTCGTAGAAGCCGACCTGATCCGGCAGATAGCCGACCCGGCGCTTGACCGCGAGCGGGTTGCGCACCGGATCGTGGCCGAGCACGCGCGCCTCGCCATCCGAGATTTCGCTCAAGCCGAGCAGCATCAGGATGATCGTGGTCTTGCCGGCGCCGTTCGGCCCGAGCAGCCCGAAAATCTCGCCGCGCGCCACCGAAAACGAGATGCTCTTGACGACGGCGGTGCCGTCGTAGCGCTTGGTGAGGTTCCTGGCCTCGATGACGGTCTCGCTCATCGTCGGCCGAACCACGCCACCGCGCCCACCAGCACCAGCAGGGCGATGCCGATGAGGCCGACGCCCCAGATGCCCCACATGGTCGAGGTCACGACCGCGACGCGGAAGGTCTGCGAGGCCGATTCCCCGCGCGCCGAGGCACGTAGCGAGGTGACGTAATCGCCGGCGATCGCCTTGGCGGTCGGCGTGATCAACGCCTGCACCTCCTTGTTCTCGTTCGGCGCGATGCGGTCGACGGTCTTGGGCTCGAAGCTCACCTTCCAGCCGCTCGGACCGGAGCCCGAGAGCTCGATCTGCTCGGCCGCCGCGGTGCCCGAATTGGTCAGCACCACCGGGATCGAGGTCTCGATGCCGGCGGACGCGCGCGCGCTGAGCAGGCCCTCGCGGCCGGTGATGTCGATCTTCGGCTGGCCGGTGATGTCGAGCACGAGATCGGCGGTGGCGGTGGCGTCCTCGGCCGCGACTTTCGCCGTCACATTGTATTTGCCGGCGGCGATCGTGTTGGGCGGGCGCACCTTGAGCTTGACGTCCTTGGACTGGCCGGGATCGAGCGGCAGCGCATTGAGCTCCTGGCTGCCGTACTGCTCGGTGAAGGTCGCGTCGAAATTCTGCGGCGCCGTGGCCGACAGGCTGACCGTGACTTTCTTGCCGCTCTCGTTCTTGATGCTGAGCTGGAACTCGAAATTCGACTTCGAGGTGCCCCGCAATTCCGGCAGCTGCGGATTGAGCGTGAGCTTGGCCGGCAGATTGGTCGCGAGCGTCACCGCGATCGGCAGCGCGGCGCTGCTCGCCGACCCTTGCGCGTTCACCGTGAGATCGGTGGTGCCGACCGGCGCATCCTTGGGCACATCGAGACGCAGCTCGAGCGGCACGCTGGCATTGGTCGCAGGCAGCGCCGCCGCTACCGGCTGGCCGCCACCGATCAAGGTCGCGGTCCAGCCCACGGGCACGCCGGCGACCGACAGCGCCAGGCGCTCGGGCGGCAGCCCGTAATTCTGCAATTTCAAATTGATCGAGGAGGTCGATCCCGGACGCAGGGTGACGGCCGGATAGTCGGTCAGCAGAAACAACCCCTTCACGTCGTTCTTGGCTTCTTCCGCTCTTGCCGCGACGCAGCATAGGGCAGCGAGCGAAAGCATGGCCGAAATGACGGCGACAAGACGATATCGCATGGTGGCAGCTCCAAGACGGTAAGGCAGATCAATCCCGTGGTTGAAAGACCCTTCCCCGGCGGCCCGAAGGATCAAGGGGTGCTAGCAGGACAGGTCGACTATGTCTTTCGTCCGCGCGCCGGAATCAATACACATCCGCGACATTTTTTGGGCATGATTACCCGCGCGGGTCGTCACACCCGGAGCACTTTCGGCCAATCGACCTCGTCCTCCGCGAGCACCCAAGGCTCCGCGAGCGCGGTGGTCCGCCACTCCCTCCAGGCCGGCAGCCTCATCACGGCCTCCATATAGGCCCGCGCCACGGCTCCAACCTCGACCGCGTAGGTGTGGAAGCGGGCGACGACCGGCGCATACATGGCGTCGGCGGCGCCGAAGGCGCCGAACAGGAAGGCGCCGCCCGCCCCATGGCGCGTGCGACAATCGGTCCATAGGGCGTCGATGCGTCGCACGTTCGCCTGCACGTCGGCCGTGAGCTCACGCCGGATCACCGGCCGCCACATGTTCATCGGCAGATGGCGGCGCAGCGGCACGAAGCCCGCATGCATCTCGGCGGCGATGGCGCGCGCCGTCGCGCGCGGCGCAGGGTCGGCCGGCCACAGCCGGGCGTCGGGATATCGCTCCGCGAGATATTCCAGGATCGCGAGCGACTCCCAGACCTGCACATTGCCGTCGGCCAGCGCCGGCACCTTGCCATTCCCCGAAATCCTCCCGACGCGCGCCTTG
>Ga0209590_10000155_pt1 | contig 18359 bp, 16 predicted proteins | sample CZO8metaG_FD_188353 | JGI IMG/M metagenome (GOLD analysis project Ga0209590, IMG submission 188353) | Vadose zone soil microbial communities from the Eel River Critical Zone Observatory, Northern California, USA - CZOApr15con1.8 metaG... | ecosystem: Environmental > Terrestrial > Soil > Vadose...
ATAGAAGGGATCGAGCCGCCGGTCGCCGAGGAGCATGTCGCCGGCGGTGCCCAGCACCAGGACGCCGCAGGCGCCGAGCTTCCTGGCGTGCGTCAGCTCTTCCACCGCGCCTTCGACGTCGGGCAGCGGGACCGCCGCCACCCAGCGGATCCGTCCGTTGGTTTGGTTGCATTTGCCGGCGGCCCACTCGTTGTAGCTGCGGCACATCGCCTTGTACAGGTTCTTGTCGTCCGCGAGCGGATAGACGAGGAACAGAGTCGGAAAAACCACCGAGATATCGATCCCCTCCTTGTCCATGTCGCTCAAGCGGGCGGGAGGGTCGTTCATCTCCTGGCTCTCGACCCGGGTGCGCCGTTCCGGATCGATATGTCCCGCGGCCTTGCGCAGGTGCGGCGAGCCGAAAGTGTTCACGCCCCGGCCGGTCAGCTTGGGAAAAGTCTTGCCCTCGATCAGCCAGAAGCCGCGCCTGGGCCCTTCGATGACGCGCGGGGCCGAGTTGGCGAATTCCTCGCGTCCCTTGAGGGCGGCAAAGGTCTCCTCGCTTTCTTCCACGTGGGCATCGGTATCGAAGATCATCTTCACGCCTCCTCAATGCATGTTGGAGCCGCCGTCGACGTTGAGAGTCTGGCCGGTGACAAAGTCGCTGTCGGCCGAGGCGAGGAACAGCACCGTGCCGACGAGATCCTCGGGAAGTTGATCCCTCCGAAAGCATCGGTGGCTGCGCCGGTCCGCCAGTTGCGCCGGTGTGATCACGTCGGCCTGCTGCGGACCTGAAATGGTGAGGCCCGGCGTGATCGCGTTCACGGCGACGCCGTCGGCGCCCAGCTCCCGCGCCAAGGCCCGAGTCAGTCCGATGACCCCGGCCTTCGAGGTCACGTAGTGGAGAAAAAACGGCGTGCCGTTGAAGATCGTGCCGGAGGAGATGTTGATGATCTTGCCTTTCCCCTGCTTCTTCATGGCGGGGTAGACGGCCTGGCTGCAAAGAAAGATCCCCTTCAGATTCACCGCCAAGACCCGGTCCCACTCCTCCGGAGGGATCTCGAGGAAAGATCCTTTCTTGATCGAGGTGTACAGCCCGGCATTGTTGAGGAGGACGTCGATCCGGCCGTACCGGTCGAGCGCGTTCCGAGCCATGGCGCGCGTCTGCTCCGGCGCGGTGACGTCGACGGCGACCGCCAGAGCGTTTCCGCCCTCACGCGCGATCTCGCCCGCGACCTTTTTCGCCGCTTCCTCTTGAATGTCTCCAACGACGACCTTGGCCCCTTCCTTGGCAAGACCCAGACAACAAATGCGGCCGATCCCCATGCCGCCCCCGGTCACGACAACGACTCTATCCTCCAAGCGCATCCTCCACCTCCGGCAGGTTGCTGAAAAGCGATAAAGGGAACGATCCGGTTGATGTCCTTGCCGGGAAACGCCGCCCGGGTCTTGCCCGAGGCGACGCGACAGCGGTACAACGGACGCCACGGCAATCGCCGCGCCGGCAGCGCGTGGCTTCCTCATGGCTATCCTCCTCCGGTTTCGCTCGTCTCCGCCCCGGATTCGCGGGCCCCGTCGCGCATCGCGATTCTAACAGGCGTACGGGCGGCGCACGCTGTGCGATTGGGCGCTTTGTCGCGTCACCCGTGCCGCGGTCGATGTCCACCGGGCACGCTACGCGGCTATATTCTCTGGCAGAATGTCGCAGCCACAAGAGGAGGGAAACCCCATGTCGGACCGAACCGGATTGCTGGGCGTCGCAATTTTCGCGGCGGCGTTCGCCGGTGGAGCCGGAGCGCAGACCTACGGGTTTGCGACGCTGCCGCCGGGCTCGATTCTGCATGCCCAGGCCTCGGTGATCGCCAAGGTCGTGCAGGACAACTCCAAACTCCAGATCCGCGTCATCGGCTACGGCGGCGACGCGCCCGTGTTCGACGCGGTCAATTCGCAAAAGGCCGATTTCCTGCTGCTCGACGTCGGAGAGGTCGCCGACGCCCAGAGGGGCGAGGGCAACTGGAAGGGCAACGCCAAGCCGAACTTGCGCACGGCGATGACGCTGTACGGCTTCCAGATGGCTTTCTGGGTGAGGAAGGACTCGAACATCAACACCATCGCCGATCTCAAGGGCAGGCGCGTGCCCGCCGAGTGGGTGCAGCAGACCGGCGTGATTCCGCACACGACCGCGTTGCTCAACGCCGGCGGCATCACCTACAACGACGTCGTCAAGGTGCCCGAAGTGAACGTGGTGCGCGCGGCCGACGACTTCAAGTCGGGCAAGCTCGACCTGCTGTTCTTCGCGGTGGGCGCGCCCAAGGTGGCCGAGGTCGCCGCCTCGGTGAACGGGCTGCGGGTGCTGCCGATGGATCTGCTGCCCGACGCCGAAGCGCGCATGAAGAAGGTGCGCGAGGAGTACTACTTCTCCACCGTGAATCCCGCGCCGCACGTCGCCGGCATCGACAAGCCGTCGAAAGTGCAGACGATCGACTTCATCGTCGGGGTCGGCGCGCACGTCAAGGACGAGGTCGTCTACCGGTTCGTCAAGGCGGTGCGCGAGAACAAGAAGGGGCTGGTCGAGGGCCATCCGAACTTCAACCAGTTCCAGGAGAAGGAAGCCGGCAAGACCCAGCGGCGCCTGCCGCACCATCCCGGCGCAGTCAGGTACTTCAAGGAAACCGGACTCTGGAAAGGCTAGGAGAAAGCCATGCGCAAGATGCTCCGACTCGCGTCAGTGTTTGCCGCGGCCGCCTTCGCGGGCGCCGCCGCCGCCCAGACTTACGGCCTGGCGACGCTGCCGCCCGGCGCGTTGCAGCACGCGCTGAGCTCGGTGATCGGCAAGGTGGTGCAGGACCACAGCAAGCTGCAGATCCGCGTCCAGGGTTACGGCGGCGACGCCGGGGTGCTCGACGCGGCCGCGGGCAAGAGTTCGGACTTTTTTGCCCTCGACGTCACCGAGTCCGCGGACGCCTATAACGGCCGCGGCAACTGGAACGGCAAGAAACGGCCGGCGCTGCGCACCGCGATCACGCTGTACGGCTTCCAGGTCGCGCTCTTCGTGCGCAAGGATTCGCCGGTCCAGTCGATCGCCGATCTCAAGGGCAAGCGCGTGCCCGGCGTTTGGGCCCAGCAGACCGGGGTGCTGCAGCTCATGACCGCGACGCTCGCAGCGGGCGGGCTCACGTACAACGACGTCGTCGCGCTTCCGGTCGTGAACGTGGTGCGCGCCGCCGACGACTTCAAGGCGGGCAAGCTCGACGCGTTCTATTTCGCGGTCGGCGCGCCCAAGGTCGCGGAGGTGGGGGCGAGCGTGGGCGGCCTGCGCCTGCTGCCCTACGCCAACACGCCCGAAGTGCTCAAGCGCATGCAGGCGGTGCGCCCCGAGTACTACCTCACCGAGGTGAAGCCGGCGCCCCACATCGTCGGCATCGACAAGCCGGTCCACGTGCATACCTTCGATTTCATCATCGGCGCCGCCGCGCACGTGCCCGACGAGGTCGTGTACGCGTTCGTCAAGGCGGTGCACGCGAACAAGAAGGACCTCGTCGCCGGGCACCCCGGCTTCAATCGGTTCGACCCGGACAACGCCGCCAAGCCCCAGCCGACGCTGCCGTATCATCCGGGCGCGATCCGGTTCTTCAAGGAAGCCGGTATCTGGCGCGGCTAGCGCAGGGGGCAGAGCGGAGCGCGCAGGGCGCCGAGAGGAGCGCGCAGGGCGCGCTGGCCGCGCTGCTCATCGCCGGCTCGATCGCCTGGTCGCTGGATCTGTTCCGGCCGATCGGGCTGGTGCTGTTCGCCGAGCAGTTCGCCGCCGCCGCCTACGGCATCGGCCTCGCGCTCACCTATCTGCGGTTCCGGTGGAAGAACACCGCGATCGCGGAAACCGGCCGCACCGGAAGCGCCTCGGCGGCGCCGTGGTACGACTGGGCGCTCGCCGCCGTCTCGCTCCTCGCCTGCGCCTACGCCACGGTCAGGTTTCCGCAGCTTACGGCGCTCGCAAGCAGCGTTACGGCCGAGACCCTCGCCGTGTCCGCGCTGCTCACCGCCCTGACGATCGAGGCGGTGCGGCGCACCATCGGCGGGTCGCTGGTGATCATCCTCCTCGTCCTCGCCGGCTATGCCCTGCTCGGCCATCTCGTCCCGGGCCGGCTGCAGACGCGCAAGGTCGAATTCGCCGAGCTGCTGATTTATCTCAATCTCGACAACAACGGCCTGCTCGGGATCATCCTGCAGATCACCGTCGTCATCATCATCCCCTTCGTGCTCATGGGACAGCTCCTCATGCGCTCGGGCGGCTCGGGCTTCTTCAACGACGCGGCGATCGCCCTCATGGGCCGCTACCGGGGCGGCGCGGCGAAGATGGCGGTCGTCGGATCGAGCCTGTTCGGCATGATCTCGGGAATCGCCGCCGCCAACACCGTGGCCGTCGGCATCGTGACGATACCGCTCATGAAGCGCTCGGGCATGTCGGCGCGGCTCGCCGCGGCGGTCGAGGCCTGCGCCTCCAACGGCGGCCAGCTCATGCCCCCGGTCATGGGCGCGGTGGCGTTCGTCATGGCGGACTTCCTGCAGATTCCGTACAAGGAAGTCGCCATCGCCGCGATCCTCCCCTCGGTGATGTACTACGCCGCGCTTTTCATCCAGGCCGACCTCGAGGCGGCGCGCTACGGCTTCGGCAAGGTCGCGGCCGACAAGATCCCGCGCCTCGCCCGCGTGCTCGCCGGCGGCTGGATGTTCCTTGCGCCTTTCGCGGTGCTGGTCTGCACGATGTTCTGGCTCAACTGGGAGCCGGAGTACTCGGCGATGGCGGCGAGCGCGGCGATCGTCGCGCTCGGCCTCGCGGTCGGCTACGCCGGGGAGCGCATGCGCCTCAAGGACCTCTGGACCGCGGTGGTCGAGACGGCGGGCGGGCTGTGCGAGATCCTGGTGATCTCGGCCGCCGCCGGGTTCATCATGGGGCTGTTCCAGGTGAGCGGGCTCGCGTTCGCCTTCGCCGCGTACCTCGTCGAGCTCGGCGGGCAGAGCCTGATCCTGCTCCTCCTGCTCGCCGCGGTGGTGAGCATCATCCTCGGCATGGGCCTGCCGACGATCGGCGTGTACGTGATGCTCGCCATCCTGGTGGCGCCGGCGCTGGTGAAGGTCGGCGTGCCGCCGCTCGCCGCGCACCTGTTCATCCTGTACTTCGGGATGATGTCGCTCATCACGCCCCCCGTCGCGCCTGCCGCCTACGTCGCCGCGGCGATCGCGGGCGCGCCTTCGATGGCGACCGGCTGGACGGCGATGCGCTTCGGCTGGAGCGCCTATATCGTGCCGTTCCTGTTCGTCTACTCGCCCGCCATCCTGCTGAAGGGCGACGCCGCGGACATCGCGATGGTCACGCTGACCTCGCTCGCCGGCATCTGGCTGATCTGCGCCGCGATGACGGGATTTTTTACAAGAGTATTGAGCGTTCCGATGCGCATCGCGTTCATCGCCGCCGGCATCCTGCTGATGCTGCCGCACCAGCTCTCCGCTCTCATGCTGTGGCTCAATATCGCCGGAGGCGCGCTCGGCGTCGCGCTGGTAATCTATGAGCTGAGGGTCAAACGCATGGAGGTCTCCCATGTTCGTCCGTAACGCTTGGTACGTCGCCGCTTGGGACCACGAGATCGGCCGCGACATGCTGCGGCGCGTCATCCTCGACGAGCCGGTCGTCTTCTACCGTCGCGACGACGGCAAGCCCGTCGCGCTGGAGGATCGCTGCTGCCACCGGCAGGCGCCGCTGTCGATGGGCAAGCTGATCGGCAACGTCGTCCAGTGCCCGTACCACGGGCTGCAGTTCGACCCGACCGGCGCCTGCGTCAAGGTCCCCAGCCAGGACCGCATCCCCGCCTCGGCGCGCGTCAGGGCCTACCCGGTAGTCGAACGCAATCACTGGATCTGGATCTGGATGGGCGAGCCGGCCAAGGCCGACCCGGCGCTGATCGAAGACTTTCACTGGATGGACGACCCGAACTGGGGCTTCGGCGGAAGCTATCTGCACGTCGAGGCGAACTACCTGCTTCTCGTCGAGAACCTGCTCGACACCACCCACCTGCCGTTCCTGCATCCCACGTCGCTCGGCACCGGCGCCTTCGCCAAATCCGAGTTCGAAGTCACGCGCGAGGGCGACCGCATCAAGGTGGCGCGCTGGCTGATGGACAATCCGCCGGCGCCCTTCCACAAGCAGATGGGCGGTTTCGCGGACGGCATGAACGTCGACCGCTGGCAGATCGCGCAATTCGGTCCGCCCTCCTTCGTGAAGCTCGACGTCGGCTCGGCGCCCGCGGGCGCGGGCGCGCGCCAGGGCGACCGCAGCCAGGGCATGAACATGTGGAACCTGAACGCGATCACCCCCGAGACCGGGAAGACCGCGCACTACTTCTACGCGCAGGCCTACAACTTCAAGCTCGGCGAGCGCTGGATCTCCGATCTCGTGAGAAGCCAGGTCACCCAGGCCTTCCTCGAGGACATGGCGATGATAAAGGCGCAGCAGCAGAACCTGGATCTGGGGGCGAGCCCGGTCGTCAACCTCGGGCAGGACAAGGCCTGGATCGCGATGCGCCAGATCGTCCAGCGCCTCGTCGCCGAGGAGCAGGGCCAACGCGTCGCCGCCTGATTCTCTTCAGGGCAACGCGGCGTATTTGCCGCGGTGGAAGACGAGCGGCGGCCGATCGGTGTGCGCGTAGCGCTCGACCGCGCCGATCAGGATGATGTGATCGCCGCCGTAGTTGCGGTGGCGCGTGTGGCATTCGAAGGTCGCCGCCGCGCCCTGCAGCACCGGAACGGCGCCGATGCCCGGCGCGAAGCGCGCGGCGTAGGCGGCGAACTTGTCGGGCCCCTGCATGGCGAAGTGCGACGCGATTTCGGCATCGCAGGCCGCGAGCACGTTGACGGCGAAATATTCGGCCTCGCGGAACACCGGCGCGCTGGACGCCGCGCGCGACAGGCTCCACAGCACCATGGGCGGGTCGAGCGACACCGCGGTGAAGGAATTGACCGTCATGCCCGCGGGCCGGCCGCCGCTGCCCAAGGTGGTCACCAGGCATACGCCGGTGGGAAAGCGGCCGAGCGCGCTGCGGAAGTCGCGCGCGTCGAGCTCGGGCCGCGGCAGCGCGTCGGGCTCTTCCCACATCAGGCGTTCGCCGCGGCTGTCATGCGCCGCTGGTGCTTCGTCATCCCTCGATTTTCGGCGGAAACTTGTCGTCCTCGAACACCGAGATCTCGGGCGCCTTGCCCTTGAACCCGTATTCCTGCCAGCGCCTCACCACCTGCTCGTAGGCCGCCTTGGAGAGCTTGGTGCGCTTGGAAAACGTCTTGATGAACTTGTAGTCCATGCAGGCGTTGATCAGCGCTTTCGATCCCCACGGCCGGATTTCCGGAGGATTCTGGCTCGGATCGAGATAGGTGCTCCAGGTCTCGCGCAGGATGTCGATCGACTGGGCCGGCCGCGAGCGCGTCGCCATCGCCCACAGCACCTGGTGGACGTTGGTGGGATCGATGTCGTCGTCGACGACGATGACGTACTTGCCGAAGTAGGCGCCGGCCGTGCACTGCGCGGCGAGCGCCATCGCCTGCGGCGCGTGCCCGGCGTACAGCTGCCTGATCGAAACCACCGTGATGCCCCAGCCCGCGGCCTCCGGGATCGACCACACGCCCTGGATGCCGGGCACGCCCAGCTTGTGCAGGTCGGACCAGATGCCGGCGGAGCGCAGCGCTGCCCAGAAGAGCCCCGCCTCGTTCGCGGCGCCGTCGGCCATGAGCGCGCACGTGAGCGTGGGATGGTTGCGGTAGCGGAGCTTCTCCACCCGCATGTAAGGCGTCGCGCCGCTCGGCCGTCCGTAGTAGCCGGTGAACTCGCCGAAGGGTCCTTCGGCGAAGGTCTCCTCCGGATAGACGTGGCCCTCGAGGATGATCTCGGCGTGCGCCGGGAGCGGCAGGCCGGTGACGTCGCCCTTGAAGAGCTCGATCGGCGCGCCGTTGATCCCGGAGTAGTAGTCGTACTCGCACTCGGTTTTGGGCAAGCTCGTCGCGGCAACGAGAAAGAGCAAGGGATCGATGCCGTAGCAGGCGGCGATCGGCATCGGTTTGCCCATTTTCCACCACTTCTCGCGGTCGATGGTCGCGTCCTTGCCGGGCGAGGTGTAGACGCCGACCTCGCGCGGCCCCTTGATCATCATGCGGTAGGTGCCGACGTTGACGCGGCCGGTCTCCGGGTCCCGGGTAATGACGGCGTCGCCGGTGCCGAGGTACTTGCCGCCGTCGAGCGGCCACATGCGCTGCGCGGGGAACATGCGGATGTCGATCTTGTCGCCCTCGACGATGTTGTCGTTGCAGATCGCCTTGTCGGGCGAGACCTCGACCGGCGGCATCTTGCGTCCCAGCTTCTGCTGCAGGATCTGCACCGCCTTGAGCGGATGGTCCACCGGCTCTTCGCCGATCATCAGGCAGAAGCGCGACAGGTTGCAGCCGATCATGTTGTAGAGCGCGCGGTGCCCGGGATGGCCCTTCACGTTCTCGAAGAGGAGCACCGGGCTCTTCTGGCTGCCCACGAGGTAGGTCAGGGTGGCGGCCTCGAGGTCCGGGTCGACCTCCGCGGTGATGCGCTTCAACTCGCCCAGCGCCTCCACCTTTTCGAGCCACAGGTCCAAGGCGCTTTTCCGCCTGATGGTCGTGCGTCTTGCGTCGACTTTCGCATGCATGTCGGCCTCTCTTCGGCTATTCCGCCGTGATTTTCGCTTCCCTGATCACCCGGCTCCACTTTGCCGCTTCGCGCTTCACGTATTCGCGGAACTGCTCGGGCGTGCCGGTAATCGGCTCAAAATAGTTCGGGGCCAGGAACTTGTCGCGGAAGTCCGCGTCCGCCAGGACGCGCTGCACGTCGGCGTTGATTCTCGCCACCGCCTCGCGCGGCGTTCCCGCGGGGGCGAAGAGCCCGAACCACGACACCGCCTCGTAGCCCGGCAGGCCGCTCTCCGCGATCGTCGGCACCTCGGGGAAGGCCGCGAGGCGCTTCGCGCTCCCCACGCCGAGGATTCGGAGCTGGCCCGCCTTGTAGGGCTTGGCCGAGAGCGTGGTGCTGATGATGATCATCGGCACGTGGCCGCCGATCACGTCGGTGAGCGCCGGCGCGCCGCCTTTGTAGTGCACGGGCGTCAGTTGCACGCCCGCCATGTGCTGGAACATCTCCATGTTGAGGTGCGGCGAGGAGCCCGTGCCGAGCGTCGCATAGTTGAGCGCGTCGGGCTTCGCCTTCGCTGCGGCAACGAGCTCGCCCACGCTGCGGAACGGCGCGCCCGGATGCACCGCCAGCACCTGGTGAATGATGCCGAGGCCGCTCACCGGCACGTAGTCCTTGACCGGATCGAAGGGCAGCGTGGCGTAGACGTACGGGTTGACCGCGAACGTTGCCTCGGCAGTGGAGAGCAGCGTGTAGCCGTCCGCCGGAGCCTTGGCCACCTCGCCGGCGGCGATATTCGTGTTCGCGCCGGGCTTGTTCTCGATGATCACCGGCTGGCCCCACATCGGGCTCAGGCGCTGCGCCACCGCACGCGTCACCACGTCGGTCGCGCCGCCGGGGGCGTACGCGACCACGATCTTCACCACCTTCGAGGGAAACGCCTGCGCGAGCACCGATGTGCCGAGCGCGAATGCCGCGACCGCAACGGCTGCTCTGCTCAAGCTGTTCACTTGTCTTCTCCTGTCGTTCCCCGCGCGGCGCCGCTATGCGACCGCCGAGGAGGCTTCCTTCCTGCGCTCGATGTGCTTGCCCTGGAAATGCGGCGCGATCTCGTCCATGAAGCGGTGCATCTGCTCCTTGACCAGGTTGTGCGGCTTGTTGCCGACGTTGAAGTAGAGGATCACCTCTTCGATGCCCGTCTTCTCCACTTTCTTCAGCGATTCGACGATCTGCTCGGGCCGGCCGAGCAGGATCGAGCGGTCGGTCAGGTTCTCCTTTTTCATGTTCTTCAGGATGTCGGCGATCTTGATGAAGTACTGCATGGTCGGCGGCGCCTCCTCGATCTTCGTCGGAATGGCGCGGATCACGCAGTGGTTGAAGTAGTCGAGCTGCGACTGGCGGCCGTAGTCCTCGCTCTTCGCGTCGTCGGCGATGAAGACGAAGTAGCTGCACATCGCCCGCCCGGGCTTCTTGCCCGCGGCGACGCAGGCCTCGCGATAGGTATCAACCGCCTTGTCCAGTCCGCCGAACACCATGCCGGCGGCGAAGGGCGCGTAGATGATGTTGAGGCCGCGCTTCGCCGCCATGTCGAGGCTGGTCTTCGAGAAGGACGCGACGTAGAAGGGAATCGGTTTTTGCACCGGCCTGGGCGTGATCGACATCTCGGGGATGTCGTAGTACTTGCCCTTGTGCGACCAGGGCCCCGGCGAGTTCCAGGCCTTGAGCACGACCTCGATGCCCTCTTCGAAGATCTCCGCCGAGGCGAAGAAGTCGGCGCCGAAGGGCCGGTACTCCTTGCGGTCGTAGCCACGCCCCGTGGCGAAATCGACCCGGCCGCCGGAGATGAGATCGAGCGTGGCCCACATCTCGGCAACGTGCACCGGATGATGCAGGGGCAGCACCGTGACGGCGGGGGCAAGCCGCACGTGCTTGGTGACTGGCGCGATGCTCGCGAGCAGGATGTCGGGGCGCGAATTCACCCCGAGCGAGTCGAAATGGTGCTCGCCGATCCAGCAGGAGTGCATGCCGAGCCGGTCCGCAAGGATCGCCTGCTCGCGGATCTCCAGGACGAACTGGTTCGCCGAACGCGGATTGTTCGGATAGTGGTTGTCGCTGAGCGTGAAGTAGCCGAATTCCATGGTCCGTCTCCGTGTTGTTGCCACATGTCAAGTTCTGCACCGGGCCGGATCGGCCCCGGTCCGCGACCGTCACCCTATGGGCTCCGTCGCGCGCAGTCAAGCGGATTCCGGGCCGGCGCCAGGCGTGCGATGCGGCAGCGCGCCTTCTTTCCCCGGATCCAGGAGAGATAGGCCGGCCGCGATTTCCCGCTCAGGCGACCGCCGCCTCGCCGTACAGCTCCTTCGCCGCTTGCTTCAGCCTCGGCATCACGCCTTCGGCGAAACGCTCCATGTTGCGCCGGGTGAGGTCGGCCGGCAGCGTGCCGAACTGCAGCATCACCAGCAGGTTGCCGAAGCCGATCTCCTTCATGTAGCCGATCAGCCGCTCGGTGACGGTCTTCGCGCTGCCGCAGGTCATCATGCCGAGCTCGTTCGAGCGCTTCGTCTCGGCTTTTTCGTGGGCGACCGTCTTCGCCGCGACGATCGCCTTGGCCGATTCGCGCGAGGTGTAGCCCGGCGGCATCAGCATCTCCATCGGCATCTTGCCGAGGTAGCGGTTGCGGAAATTCTCGTAGTGCACCGCGCACTCCGCGAGCGCCGACTCGTCCGTGTCGCCCACGTAGAGCGGCGTCGCCCAGCCGAGCTGCGCGGGCGTGGAGGCATAGCCGTATCTCTTCGCCGTGTCCCGGTACGACTGCAGCTGCTTCGCCACCGCCTTGATCGGGCTGAAGGTCTGCAGGTAGGTGTACTTGCGCGAAGGATGCGAGGCGAACTCGATGGTCTCGCGGCTGCCCTGCGAGGGAATCCAGATCGGCGGATGCGGGCTCTGGTACGGCCGCGGCCAGACGTTGACATATTCGAAGTGGAAGTGCTTGCTGTGGAACTCGAAGGGCCCGGGCTCGGTCCAGGCGCGCACGATCAGGTCGTGCGCCTCGTTGAAGCGCGCGAGCGAATAAGTCGGGTTCACGCCCCAGGCGTGGTACTCGCAGCCGATGCCGCGCACGAAGCCGGAGATGAGCCGCCCGCCGGTGATGTTGTCGATCATCGCGTGCTCCTCGGCGATCGTGAGCGGGTGCGAGCGCAGCGGCAGCGCGCTGCCGAGAATCGCAATTTTCGTCTTGCTCGTGCGCCGCGCGAGCGCGGAAGCCGTGACGATGGGCGAAGGCATCATGCCGTAGCAGGTCTGGTGGTGCTCGTTCACGCAGACGCCGTCGAAGCCGAGCTCTTCGGCGTACTCCATCTCGTCGAGGTAACGGTTGTAGAGCGCGTGGCCCTTCCGGGGATCGTAGAGGCGATTGGGCAGGGTCACCCACGAGTGCGGGTATCGGTCCGCCTCCTCGAGGTCGAGGTCGGCGTAGGGCATCAGGTGGAACAGCAACACGTTCATGGACGCTTTTTCCTCAGTTCTTCGCAGCGAATTCGCGCACGAGCCGCGCGAACTCCTGCGGCTTTTCGACGTGCGGGGTGTGCCCGCATCGAGCGACGATGTCGACCCGCGCGTTCGGGATGAGCTTCTTGAAATCCGCGGCGTAGCCGGCGGGCAGGATCCGGTCGCTATCGCCCCAGATGATCTGCGTCGGCACCCTGACGCGATGCAGCCACTTGGCGAGATGCGGATCGAACATCCGCGGCTCCCACGCAAGGCGCGCCACGGTGTACTGGTTCTTCACTTCCGTCTCGATCTGCTCCGGCGTCGTGGGCTGCGCGAGCATCTGCTCCGCGATCTTCTGGTCGAAGAAGAGATTGCGCACTTTCTCCTCGGGCGACCACAGGAACAGGTCGCCGCGCTTCAAGCCCGGCACGTAGATGCCGAGCGGCCCGACCGCCGTCAGCGCGCGGATGCGCGAGGTGTCGCGCACGGCGATCTCCAGCGCGAGCCAGCCGCCGATCGACGCGCCGACGAGGAGCACGTCCTTCAGGTCGAGCTGCTCGAGGAAATCGAGATAGAAGTAGGCGAGGTCATGGATATTGTCGAGCCAGTCCGGCTCGTCCGACCCGCCGAAGCCGGGATGCTCGGGCACGAGCACATCGAACCCTTTCGCCAGCTCCTCCATGAACGGCCGCACCGACGCGGCGCCGTTCGCGCCGTGCAGATACAAGAGCTTGGGCCCCGAGCCGCAGCGCTTGAGCGTGATCCTGCAGCCGCGCACCTCGCATAGTTCCTGATTGAACGACAACGTCATCTCCTTTTTCCTCTACTCCACTTTTATTTTCGCCTCGCGCACCACCCGGCTCCAGCGGTCGAAGTCGCTTTTCATGAGCGCGGCGAACTCCTGCGGCGCGATCGCGGTCGGCTCGAGCGAAAAGGCGCGGATGCGCCGGTTCACTTCCGGCGCCCCGACAGCGGTGGTGGTTTCGGCGGCAAGCCGCGCGACGATTTCCCCGGGCGTGCCCGCGGGCGCGAGGAGGCCGAACCACGGAAACGCATCGTAGCCCGGGAAACCCGCCTCGGCGATCGTCGGCAGGTCGGGATCGGAAGGCAGGCGCTGCAGCGAGGCGACGCCGAGCAGCCGTACCTTGCCGCTCTTCGCGTGCTGCGCGGCGTTGCCGAGCACGGTGAAGAAGATCGGCACCTGGCCGGACACGGCATCGGCCATCGCCGGCGCGCAGCCGCGATAAGGCACGTGCGCGAGGTCGATCCCGGCCGAGAGATTGAGCAGCTCGCCCGCGAGATGCAGCACCGTGCCGGCGCCGCAGGAGGAGAACGCGAGCTTTCCCGGCTGCGCGCGCGCGAGCGCGACGAGTTCCATCACCGACTTCGCCGGAAAGGACGAATGCACCCCGAGCACGACCGGACCGCGCGCCACCACCGCCACCGGCGCGAAGTCCTTGAGCGGATCGTAGGGAAGCTTGGAAGCCGAGGCGGCCTGCACCACGAGCTGGTCGTTCGTCATCAACAGCGTGGCGCCGTCGGCGGCCGATTTCGCGACGAAGTCCGCGGCGACCACCCCGCCCGCCCCGCCGCGGTTCTCCGGCACGAACTGCTGTCCCAGGCGCTCGGCGAGCCGCTGCGCGAGCACCCGTCCCAGGACATCGGTGCTGCCTCCGGGCGCGGCCGCAATGACCAGGCGCACCGGCCTGGACGGGTAAGAGGCGGTTTGCGCGGGCGCGTCCGGGTGCGCCGCGGAGAGGCACAGCACCGCGAACAGGGCGGGAAGACGTGGACCAAGCATGGGGTTCTCCTCGGACGCGAGTTTAGCCCATACAATAGCGGAACGTGGCCATGGAAGTCCGATCACCGCTTGGGCCATCGGGCGGTGCGTCCCGCACGCGCAGAACGCGGCTGTGCACGAGCATAGCGCGGTCGGCGAGGTGATCGGCTACTACGTCGCCGGCGGCGCCATCGCGAAAGCCGGCGTCAAGCCCCCGGAAAAAAACTGGCCTGGTGGGGCGCCCTCGGGCTCGCCGCGGCGCTGTCGGCCGCGATCTGGCTGCTGTTCGTGCGCCTGATGCGATTCGAGCTCTACCCCGGAACACTCTTCGGCGGCACGCTGCCGCCGTTTTGAACGGGAAACCGAGCCGATGACAAAGAGCCTGTTCAACGTTGCGGGACGCGTGGTCATCGTCACCGGCGGCGGCCGCGGCATCGGGCGCGTGTACTGCGAGGCCTTCGCGCAGGCCGGCATGCGCGTGGTGCTCGCCGACATCCACGGCGAGGAAGCGGAGCGCGCCGCGGCGGCGATCCGCGCCTCGGGCGGCGCCGCGCTCGCGGTGCGCACCGACATCTCCAAGCCCGACGACGCCAAGGCGATGGCCGAGGCGGCGGCGCGCGAGTTCGGCGGCATCGACGCGCTGGTCAACAACGCCTCGCTGATGAGCTCGCTGCCGCGGCGTCCCTGGAGCGAGATCCCGCTCGAGGAATGGGACCGCGTGATGGCGGTCGACCTGCGCGGGCTCTTATTGTGCTGCCGCGCGGTGTATCCTTACCTGAAGAGCCGCGGCAAGGGAAAGATCGTGAACATCTCCTCTGGGCGCGTGCTCGAGGGCACGCCGAACCGCCTGCATTACACCACCGCCAAAGCGGGCGTGATCGGCTTCACCCGGGCGCTCGCGCGCGAACTCGGTTCCGATAAAATCAACGTCAACGTGGTGCTGCCCGGCCTGACGCTCTCCGACACGCAGCTCGCCTCCTCGCAGCCTGGCTATCTGAGCGGCGACTACGACCGGCAGCGGGCGCTCCAGCGCGCGCAATACCCCGAGGACCTGGTCGGGACGGTGCTGTACCTGCTTTCTGACGCGAGCGATTTCGTCACCGGCCAGAGCTTCAACGTGGACGGCGGCAAAGTCATGCACTGAAGGAGGAAACGCCCATGGAGGTCCAGACCCGTATCGAAGTCCTTCCCCTTTCCTCCGCCCTCGGCGCCGAGATCCGCGGCGTAGACGCGAGCCGGCCGATCGACGACGCCGCCTTCGCGCGGATCCTGAAGGCCTGGCACGAGCACCTCGTGATCGTGCTGCGCGGCCAGAACCTGGACGAGGACGCGCAGGTGCGCTTCGCCGAGCGCTTCGGCGAGCTCGCCCCGATCCACACCACGCACCACTCGGCGGGCAACAGGGCCGTGATGTACATCGGCAACCGCAAGAAGGACGGCAAGATCGTCGGCGCGCTGCCGCTCGGCGAGATGCAGTTCCACACCGACCAGTGCTACCAGGAGCGCCCGGCGATGGCGACCATGCTCTACTCCATCGAGATCCCCCAGGTGGGCGGCAACACCCTCTTCGCCAACGGCTACAAGGCCTGGGAGGCGCTGCCCGCGGACATCAGGAAGAAGGTGGAGGGCCTCAAGGCCGTCAACGTCTACGACTATGACGGCGGCGTGATCGACCGCAAGAAGATGGTCGCGCCCGAGGAAGGCATCCACTACGCCCATCCCATCGCGCGCACCCACCCCGACACCGGCCGCAAGAGTCTCTACGTCAACCGCCTCATGACCCACAGCATCGCGGGCCTGCCGAAGGAGGAGAGCGACCGGCTCCTCTCCGCCATGTTCGACACCCTCGAGCGGCCCGAATTCGTCTACGAGCATCGCTGGAGGGTGGGCGACATCCTGCTCTGGGACAACCGCTGCACCCTGCACGCGCGCCGCGACTTCAACCCCGACGAGAACCGCTGGATGCGGCGCGTCACCGTCAAGGGCGACAAGCCGCGCTGACACCGGCCATGAACGCGCCCATTCATCCTCGGCCGGTTCTCCGCGACGCTCGACAAGATCGTCGTCGGAACGGCTTGGACGGGAAATCCTCGATGGGCGCGATCACCAACCAACTCGCGGGAATGGCGGTCTCGGCAATAAGAGAGCGCCCAGCTCCGGGGTGGTCGGTTCAGCGCTCCCAGAACTCGCGCGTGGCGATCCTCGCGCCTTCGGCCATCGCCGCCATCTTCGCCCACACCACGTCCGGATCCACTGCGGCCTGGCCGACCCAGGTGCCGTAGCCGCAGTCGCTCCCGGCGATGACGTTCTCGCGGCCGACGAGCTTCGCGTAGCGGCCGATGCGCTGCGCGACGAGCTCGGGATGCTCGATGAAGTTGGTCTTCGACTCGAGCACGCCGGGGATCAGCACCTTGCCCTCGGGGAGCTTCACGGTCTCGAAGACCTTCCACTCGTGCGCGTGACGCGGATTGGCGGCCTCGAAGGAGATCGCGCTCGGCCGCGCGAGGAACACGATGTCGATGATGTCGGCAAGCGGCACGTCGCAGTGATGCGGGCCTTCGTAGTTGCCCCAGCACAGGTGCATGCGCAGCTGCTCGGGCGGGATGTCGGCGAGCGCGTGGTTGAGCGCCTCGACGTGCAGCCGCGCCTTCTTGCGGAATTCTTCCAGTGAGAGGTCGGCATACTGGATGTGCCGGCCCATGGCGAGGTCCGGGCAGTCGATCTGCAGGACGATGCCCGCTTTCGCCACGGTCTCGTACTCTTGCCGCATCGCCTCGGCGATGGCGAAGAGATAGGCCTCCTGGCTCGGATAGTGGTCGTTCCTGAAGAAAAGCCCGATCACGCCGGGCGAGGCGGCGCTCATGAACATCTCCTGCACCTTCACCTTGCCGAACGCGACCTTCAGGTTGTCGGCGTCGTCGCGCGCGGCCTGCGGATCGCGCACGCCGATCGGCGCGTTGCAGCCGGGCGTTTTCCGGCGCGAGCGACCGGGATCGCCGAAGACCTTCTTCGCGAGATTCGGAAAGTCGACGAGATCCTGATAGATGAAGGTGTTGCCGGTGCCGCCGAAGCCGCTCAAACGGTCCTTGACGTAGGTGGCGTAGCTGGGTTTCGACATCTCGCCGTCGTTGACGATATCGACCCCAACACCGGCCTGCTTGTGGACCACGTCCTCGACAGCGGAGCGGATGCGCGCGGCGAGCGCGGCGTGATCGAGGGGTACGCCGTCCTCCTTCGCGTACATCATGCGAACGAGGTCCTCGGGCCGCGGCAGGCTGCCGGTGTGCGTGGTGAGAAAGCGCTCGGTGCTGCGCTTCACGGCTGCAGGATGACCTTGCCGACGCCCGAGCGCGCGGCGACGAGGCGGTGTGCCTTCGCCGCTTCGGCGAGCGGCAGGACGCGGTCGATGAGCACGCGGTAGCGGCCTTCGGCCGCGGCGTTCAAGGCCAGCTCGACGTCCGCGGGCATGATCCGCCCGAACGAGCCGATGATCGTGTTCTGGTTCAGGTAGAGCTGCTTCACGTCGAGCGGGACGGTGCCGCCGCCGTGGCCGCCCGCGGTGACGAGGCGGCCGCCGCGCGCGAGCGCGGCGAAGGCCCTGGGAAAGAGATCGGGGTCGCCGATGTTCTCGAACACCACGTCGACGCCGCGCTTCTCCGTGATGCGCATCGCTTCGTCGGTCAGGTTCTGCGCGCGGTAGTTGATCCCGGCATCGGCGCCGAGCGCAACGGCCGCCTTGACGCGCTCGTCCGCGCCGGCCGCGGCGATGACTTTCGCGCCGAGGTATTTCGCAACCTGGATGCCGGCGCTGCCCAGGCCCCCCGATGCGCCCATCACGAGCACCCAATCGCCGGATTTCAGTCCCGCGATGTCGCGCAGCATGCTGAAGGCGACCGGCGCGTGGCGCGCGACCACCGTCGCGACCGGGAAATCGACGCCGTCGGGAATCGGATGCGTGCACGCGACCGGGACTTTCACGTACTCCGCATACCCTCCCCAGACGTGCAGGCCGAGTATGACGGGAAACGAGTTCGCAGCCGGCGGCCGGACGAACTGCAGCGTCACGACGCGATCGCCGGGCCTGCGCGCGGTCACGCCCGGCCCGACCGCGGCGACGACGCCGGACGGATCGACGCCGAGCACGTGCGGGAGCTTGATCGGCACGGCGTACGCGCCGGATCGCACGACGAGATCGAGCGTGCGGTTGACCGACACCGCATGAACCTTGATGAGCACCTCGCCCGCCTCCGGCGCAGGCGTCGGCGCTTCTTCGAGCCGCATCACTTCGGGCGGCCCGAATTCGCGGATCACGATGGCCTTCATGGCTGGTTCCTTCCCGCTACGGGATGGCGTGGGTGATGAATTCCTGCGGCACCGGCTCGCCCCACTGCGAGCGCAATCCTTCCTCCGCCGGCAGCA
>Ga0209590_10000156_pt1 | contig 18324 bp, 15 predicted proteins | sample CZO8metaG_FD_188353 | JGI IMG/M metagenome (GOLD analysis project Ga0209590, IMG submission 188353) | Vadose zone soil microbial communities from the Eel River Critical Zone Observatory, Northern California, USA - CZOApr15con1.8 metaG... | ecosystem: Environmental > Terrestrial > Soil > Vadose...
ACGATCGTGGCCATGGGCTACTCGGCGACGGAGACGGGACCGCCCGGCTATTTCGCGCCGAACGGCGAAGCGGCGGTCGAGCGCGCCCGGCGCTACGGCGTCGAGCTGATCGCAACCTTTCTCCCGCTGCGCCTCGACGACGCCGACGGCTTCGAGCAGGACCTCGCCGCGCTCGACACGACGGTTGAGGTGCTCGAGGCGACGGGCGACGGCGGGCTCGTGCTGCTCGCCGACATGGAGACGCGCGAGCGCGCGCGGGCGGCGGGGAGCGAGGAACGGCGGCGCGCGACGGGGTGGGACCGGGAGACATTCGATCGCGCAAGCGAGCGCCTCCAGCGGGCGGTCGACATCGTGCGCTCGCGCGGGCTCGACGCGGCGCTGCACCCCCACGCCGCGACGCACGTCGAGTCGATCGAGGAAGTGGACGAGATCCTCTCGCGAACGGACGTCGGCCTCTGCGTCGACACCGGCCACACGGTCGTCGGCGGCGGCGATCCGGTCGAGCTCGCGCGCCGACACGTGGACCGCCTGCGTCACGTGCACCTGAAGGACGTCGACGGCGTTCTACTCGCGCGGCTCGGACGCGGCGAGGCGGACATGGACGAGGTGTGGCCGCTCGGAATCTTCTGCGAGTTCGGCGCCGGCGTCGTCCCGCTGAGCGAGTTCCTCGCGCTGCCGGAGGTGCGCGCGCTCGACGGCTGGGCGGTGATCGAGCAGGACCGCATCGCTGTGACCGTCGACGACATGCCAGCCGTTCGCGCCGCGGACGAGCGTAACCGCGCGCGTGTCGAGGAGTGGCTTAAGGAGGCTGGCTCACGATGAGAACTGAGTCGCGACGAGTCACATCATGAGCCAGCCTCCCGTGATCGAAGCCGCAGTGATCGGCCGGGTCGGCATCGACCTGTACCCGAACGAGCTGCGCACGCCGCTGCGCGAGATCCGCAGCTACACGCGCTACGTCGGCGGCTTCGCCGGCAACGTATCCACGGGTCTCGCTCGGCTCGGCGTCCGCACGGCGATCGTCTCGCGCGTCGGCGACGACGGCCACGGCCTCTTCGTGCGCGACTTCCTCGATCGCGAGGGCGTCGACACGCGCTTCCTCGCCGTCGACGAGTACTGGCTGACACCGCCGACGTTCTGCGAGATCTGGCCGCCGGACCACTTCCCGATCACGTTCTACCGCCGGCCGACGGCGCCGGACTGGCAGTTGCAGCCGCACGACTTCGACGCCGACGAGGTCGCCGCCTCGCGCGTGCTCTTCGCGACCGGAACGGGTCTCGCGCAGTCGCCAAGCCGGGAGACGACGCGAGACGCGCTGGCTGCGCACGGCGGTACGACGGTGCTCGACCTCGACTGGCGGCCGACTCTGTGGAACGACGCCGGCGCCTATCGCGAGGCGGTGCAGGACGCGGTCGCGCTCGCGGACGTCGTGATCGGCAACGCGGACGAGGTCGCCGCCGCGGGCGGCGTCGACGAGCTCCTCGCGCTGGTGCCGTCGCTGATCCTCAAGCGCGGCGAGCACGGCGCGGTGCTGTACAGCGACGGGGAGGTCGTCGACGTGCCGGGCTTGCCGGTCGACGTGGTCAACGGCCTGGGCGCCGGCGACGCCTTCGCCGCGGCGGTCGGCTACGCGATCGTCCGCGACCTCGGTCTGCGCGAAGGCGTGCGGCTCGCCAACGTGGCGGGAGCGCACGTCGCGCAGCAGGTGCCGTGCTCGGAGGCGATGCCGACGCTCGACGATCTCGCGCAGGTCGAGGTGCAGTGAGTCTGCTGCTCCGGTCGGGCAGGTGGGATGAGGTCGCGCCGGCGCTCGCCGGGTGGAGGTACCTGTCCTTCCGCGTCCTTCGCCTCGACGGCCGCACGAGCTTCGACACCGGCGACGAGGAGGTCGCCGTCGTCCCGCTCGCGGGCGGTGCCCTCGTCCGCGCCGACGGGATGGAGTGGGAGGTCGGCGGCCGCGCGAACGTGTTTGCCGGGCTGCCGCGCTCGCTGTACCTCCCGCGCGACACGCACGCGGCGCTCGAGGGGCGCGCAGAGCTCGCGCTCTGCGGAGCGCGAGCCGAGCGCCGCCGCGAGCCGCGGCCGATCCCGCCGGAGGAGGTCGAGATCGAGGTTCGCGGATCGGGGAACGCGACGCGTCAGATCTCGCACATCGTCAAGCCGGAGTTCCCGGCCGAGCGGATCCTCGTCGTCGAGGTCTACACGCCGGCCGGCAACTGGTCGAGCTACCCGCCGCACAAGCACGACGAGGAGCGTGGCGACCAGGAGGCGGTGCTCGAGGAGACCTACTACTTTCGGACGCGCGCCGACCAGACGGGCGCGTTCGCGGTGCAGCGGCTCTACAGCCCGCGGCACGGGCTCGACCTGACGGAGACCGTGCGCGATGGGGACCTGCTGCTCGTCCCCCACGGCTACCACACCACCGCGGCGGCGCACGGCTACGACCTCTACTACCTGAACGCGCTCGCGGGTGACCGGCGCACGATGCAGGCCGCCGACGATCCCGACCTCGCGTGGATCCGCCACGCGTGGGAACGTCAGCAGCCGGATCCGCGCGTCCCGATGGTCACTTAATGGCCTTCCGCCTCGCGCTCGTCGGAGCCGGCCGGATGGGCGCGGCTCATGCCCGCGCGCTGGCGTCGGCGCGCGCCGTCGAGATAGCCTGCGTGGTCGAGCCTTCCGACGCCGCGGCCGCCCGGGTGGACGTCCCGCGCGCGACGCTCGATGCGCTGCCCGATATCGACGGCGCGCTCGTCTGCGTGCCGACGCGATTCCACCTCGAGGTCGTGACGCAGCTGGCCGCGCTCGGCCTGCCGGTCCTGTGCGAGAAGCCGTGCGGGCTGACAAGCGAGGAGGCGCGCGCGATCGCCGCGCTCGGCGCACGGCTGCAGGTCGCGTACTGGCGGCGGTTCGTGCCCGCGCTGCGCGCGTTGCGGGAGCGGATGCGCGCCGGGGACCTCGGTGAGGTCGTCTTCGTCTCGTCGGCGCAGCTCGACGAGCTGCCGCCGCCCCGCGGCTTCCGCGATCCGCATTCGAGCGGCGGCATCGTCATCGACATGGGCGTGCACGAATTCGATCAGCTGCGCTGGCTGACCGGGCGTGAGATCGGGGCTGTTACGGGCGTGGCGGGCGCCGTCGGCTGGGACGAGCCCGTGGAGGGCGACCCGGAACTGGTGCAGCTCGCGCTCGCGATCGACGGCGGGATCGCCGCGGCCGTCACGCTCGCGCGCCGCCATCCGCCGGGCGAGGTTTGTCGCGTCGAGGTCGTCGGCCTCGACGGCGCGGAGCGCTTCGACTTCGTCGCGCCGCCCGATGGAGACGAGACGATCGCAGCCGCGCTGCGGGCGCAGGCCGAGGACTTCGCGCTCGAGCGGGGCGAGGGCGCGACGGTGGCAGACGCAGTGGCGGCGATGGAGGCGGCTGAGCGTGCGAAGGCGGTCCTCGGCCTGCCGTGACGAGCGCCGTGTGCTTCGACTTCAACGGCACGCTGTCGCTCGACGAGCAGCTGATGTACGAGGTGCTCGCGGAGCTGTTCGCCGAGCGCGGGCGGCCGCTGCCGCGCGCGACGTACTTCGAGCAGTTCGTCGGGCTGGGCGACGACGAGATCGCGATGCGCTGGCTGCGCGTCGGGGAAGACGAGGCGCGCGCGATCGCGCGCGAGCGCTCGCAGCGTGCCCGCGGGCTGCCGCTCGAGGGGCGAATTCCAAAGGCTGCGGCAGATGCCGTCCGAGCCGCCGCGGCGCACGTGCCGGTCGCGATCGTGACGACGTCGCTGCGCGCGGAGATCGAGTCCGTCCTCGCACATGCGGGCCTCGACCGGTTCGTCACCGCGACGATCGCGGGCGACGACGTCCGCCGCTCGAAGCCGGACCCCGAGCCCTACCGCCGCGCGCTAGAGGTGCTCGGCGTCGCCGACGCTCTCGCGTTCGAGGACACCCCGGCGGGCGTCGCCTCCGCGAAGGGCGCCGGCCTCCGCTGCTGCGGCATCGCGACGACCGTCTCGCGCGAACGCCTCGGCGACGCGGATGTCGTCGCCGACAGGCTGACGCCCGAGCTCGTGGAGTCGCTGCTCTCGTAGCTCGCGGGGGCGCGGCTCCGCCGCGCCGCCCACCAGCCGCCGCCGAAGCAGCGCTCCCGCGCCCACCGACCGATGCGCGCCGAAGGCGCGCCTCGAGCGTGAGCGAACGCGAAGCGAAGAGAAGCGAGGGACTAGCCCGCCAGGAACATCTGCGTCAGGAGCTCCGTGTCGACGCGCGCCTGCTCCGGCGGCGTCAGGCATGCGGTGCCGTGGACGCAGCAGTCGTGGAAGTGCACGAGCTCGCGGCGGAACGCCTCCTCGAACGAGCGGTAGCGGCGCACCGCGTTCGCGTACCCGTCCGCGTCATGCCGCTCGTACAGCGTCGGGCTCATCTTCAGCCACGGCGACGGGAAGGTGAGCGAGCGGATCGAGGTGTCGAAGAAGAGCTGGATCGACTCTCGGTACTCGCGCGTTTCGAGCAGCTGGATCCACGCGCTGTCCCAGCGCGAGCCGTTCTGCAGCTCGCAATAGCCCGCAACCGACCGGCCGCCGTTCCACCACGCCGCGTCGACCACGCGCGCGGGCAGCGGCTCGCCCATCCGCTCCAGGAAGCCGTTGACAACGTTGACGTGGTGGACGAGCGAGCCGAGGTATCCCTCCGCGAACGCGACGCACGCCTCGGGATCGCCGCGGCCGACCGCTTCCTCGACCTGCTCGCTCTCCGCACGGCGCGCCGCCTCGATCACCTCGACGGGAATGTCGCTCCCGCGGACGATGTCGCCCGGCAGGAAGTACGGCACCCATTCCGGGTCGTTGACGACGACGCTCACGTAGCGCAGGCCGTCCGCCGACTCCGGCATCTCCTCCAGCGCGCGCCGGAACGCCGGGTCGTGTCGCTTCATGTATCCGACCTGCACGATGCGCTGCGCCCGGTCGCGCGCCTCGACGATCCGGTCCACGTCCGCGATCGTGATCGCGAGCGGCTTCTCGCTGAAGACGTGCAGCCCCGCGTCGAGCGCTGCCAGCACGATCTCGACGTGCGTGCTTGCAGGCGAGGCGATCAGCACCGCGTCCAGCGGGGTGCGGTCGAGCAGCGCGCGCCAATCGTCGTAGGAGCCGGGAATGCCGAAGCGCGCACAGAGCGGCTCCCGCACAGTCGCAGACGGCTCCGCCAGCGCCTCGACCGCGAACCGGGCCTGGAGTTCGTTCAGGTGCGGCAGGTGCATTGCCTGGGCGATCATCCCGCCGCCGACGACCCCGATTCTCAGGACCTCGTTCCGGGTGCTGGACACGTTGTCCGCATCATGGTACGTTCGCCCCGGCTCGCGCAACCGGGAGCTCCGAGCTGCGCGCGGTCGTGAACTCATAGAGGAGGCGAACGCAAGATGGAGCACCTCGAACGGCCGTTGACGCGCAGAGGTTTGCTAGCCGCGGGCGCTGCGGGGGCCGCCGGGTTGTACGCGGCGCGCGGGCTCGGGACCGCCGGGCGCGCGCTCGGCGCCACGCAGATCAACGTCGGGGGCGTCACCCTGACCTGGCTGACCTGGTCCGACCATTACTTTTCGAACCAGCTGCAGAAGGTGAAGTCGCAGATCGGCGTCAGCGGTCGTGTGCAGCTGATCACCGACGACTCCGACGCGTACATCAAGGTGAAGCGCGGCGGCGGCCAGTGGGACATCTCGTCGGAGGACGCCCTCTGGGTGCCGAAGTTCTACAAGGAAGGGCTGATCGTCCCCTTCGACATCGGGTCGTTCCCGGTGTCGAAGCAGCTCTATCCGGTCGCCCTCAACGTGCCGTTCTGGAAGGTCGGGTCGAACCAGATGGGGTACCCGTTCGGGTGGTCGAGCCTGCAGATCTACTACAACCCGAAGTTCGTCAAGACGAAGCCGGACTCGTACCACGCTCTGACCGACGCGAAGTACAAGAAGAAGATCGTCCTCGAGAACCAGCCGACCGACCTGATGGCGATGGCCGGCCTCGCGACCGGCGCGAAGCATCCGTACACGATGACGAGCGGCCAGATCTCGCGCGCGAAGCAATTCCTGAAGGCGCTAAAACCGAACGTGCTCAAGCTCGTGTCGCAAAACACCGAGGTTGTGCGCGCGCTCACCGACGAGTCGGCGTGGCTGACGATCGAGAACCTCGGCACCGACGCGCGCGTCAAGGACGCGAAGGGCCCGCTGATCCTGTCCGCCGACCCCAAGGAAGGCCTCTACGGCTGGATGGACGCCGAGATGATGCTCAAGAAGTCGCACAACCAGAGCTCGTTCGAGAAGTTCATCAACGCGATGGAGCAAGCGCCGTGGATCGCGAAGAACTTCCTCGCCAACGGCCGGCCGCTGTTCAACGAGAAGGCCTACAAGATTCTGGTCAACACGGGGCACAAGGAGCGGGCTGATCGCTTCTTCTACAACCACCCCGAGCGCCCGCTGTCGATGACGCTGAAGGGGCCGTCCGGCAACGCCCAGGCATACATCGACGCCTTCAACGAGGTGTTCGCGGGGTAGGTGGCACTGAGCGAGTAAACGGAGCGGCGCCGCGACGCGCGTCGCGGCGCGGCAACGATCCGCCTCACCAGTTCTAAGCGTCGGCCAGCGCGAGCAGGTTCGTGATCGTGGTCCAGTTTCGTGCGGTTGCGGTGACTCCCAAGCCCTTCCCTGCGAGCAGCGACCACAGTCGTGATCGCCCGATCCCTTCGGGGTGCCAGGCATAGAGCTCGCGGCCGATTGCGACGAACTGCTCCGGCGCGACCGCGAGAGCGGCGAGCTTACGCACGGCCTCGGCGTCCAGTTCGGCGGACAGGAAGCTCACCTGGTAGCGCTTCGGGTTGACCGCAACCTCGCCCAGTGGGTTACGCCGGACGATCTCGGCGAGCTCGTCGCGCGTGCGCACGATGACCTTGACGTCCAGACCGAACCCGTCTGCGATCTGTTGCTCGCACGCGCGCGCCAGCTGTTCGGGCGACGCATCGCTCGAGAGGACGACGTTGCCGCTTTGCACGTAGGTGCACACATTCTCGAAGCCGGCGCTTGTGAGCAGCTCGCGCAGCTCGGGCATTGCGATCCGGTTGTGAGCGCCGAGGTTGATGCCGCGCAGTAAGACGATCTGGCGCACGCTCAGTCGTAGTTCAGCCCGCGAGGGCTGCTTCGCGCTTGCGACGTGAGGCAGCCGTCTGTCGCGCAGAGGTCGACAGCTCGACCTTCCGCAGCCGGATCGACTTCGGCGTCACCTCCACGCACTCGTCCTCGCGGATGAACTCCAGCGCCTGCTCGAGGGAGAGCGGCCGCGGCGGGATCAGCCGGACGAGCTCGTCGGCGGAGGCCGCGCGCATGTTGGTGAGCTTCTTCGGCTTGCACGCATTGACGTCGAGATCGTCGCGGCGCGCGTTCTCGCCGACGATCATCCCCTCATACAGTTCGTCCGTCGGAGCGATGAAGACCGAGCCGCGCTCTTGGAGGTTCTCGATCGCGAACCCGGTGGCCTGCCCGCGCCGGTCGGCGACAAGGCTGCCGGTTGGCCGCGTGCGGAGCTCGCCGTGCCACGGCTCCCAGCGGTCGAAGACGTGGTGCAGGATTCCCGCGCCCCGCGTCTCCGTGAGGAACTCGGTGCGGAATCCGATCAGGCCGCGCGCGGTCACGAGGTACTCCATGCGCGCCCAGCCCGCGTAGGCTCGATGGAGCGGGTCCGAGAGCGAGCGTGCCGGCTTTGCCGGCGCGCTCGCGGGGTCACTGCCGTGATTGACCATCTGCTGCAGCCGGCCCTTGCGCAGCGCAAGCAGCTGCGTGACGACGCCGACGTACTCCTCGGGCACGTCGATCGCCACGCGCTCGACCGGCTCGTGGCGCTTCCCGTCGACCTCGCGGACGAGCACCTCCGGCTTGCCGACGGTCAGCTCGAACCCCTCGCGGCGCATCAGTTCGACGAGCACCGCCAGCTGCAACTCGCCTCGGCCCTGCACCTCCCATGTGTCGGGCCGCGAGGTCGAGAGGACGCGCAGCGAAACGTTGCCCACGAGCTCCTGGTCGAGCCGCTGCTTCACCTGGCTCGCCGTCAGCTTGTCGCCCTCGGTGCCGGCCAGCGGCGAGCTGTTGATGCCGACCGTGACGCTGAGGCTCGGCTCGTCGACGGTCGAAACCGGCAGCGGGCGCGGGTCCTCCGGGTCGGCGATCGTCTCGCCGATGGTTACGTCGGGCAGACCGGCCAGCGCGACGATCTCGCCTGGACCGGCCGCCTCGGCGGGGACGCGGTCGAGCGCCTCGGTGATCAGCAGCTCGGTCACGCGCGCGTTGGAGATGGTGCCGTCCGCGCGGCACCAGGCGATCTGCTGTCCCTTGCGGAGCGTCCCGTGACGGATGCGCAGGAGCGCAAGCCTGCCGAGGTACGGGCTGGCGTCGAGGTTCGTGACGAGCGCCTGCAGCGGGTGGTCCGGGTCGTACGAGGGCGCGGGGATCGTCTCGAGCAGGGTGTCGAAGAGGGGCATGAGGTTCGGCTCGAGGTTGTCGGGCTCGCGCCCGGCGCGGCCTTCGCGCGCGACGGCGTAGACAATCGGGAACTCGATTTGCTCCTCGCTCGCGTCGAGGTCGAGGAAGAGTTCGTAGACCTCGTCGACCACCTCCTTCGGCCGCGCATCGGGGCGATCGACCTTGTTGACCACGAGCACGACGGGCAGCCGGGCCTCGAGCGCCTTGCGGAGGACGAAGCGCGTCTGCGGCAGCGGCCCCTCGGAGGCGTCGACGAGCAGGAGGACGCCGTCGACCATCGTCAACCCGCGCTCGACCTCGCCGCCGAAGTCGGCGTGCCCGGGCGTGTCGACGATGTTGATCTTCGTCCCGCCGAGCCGGACGGCCGTGTTCTTGGCGAGGATCGTGATGCCCTTCTCGCGCTCGAGGTCCATCGAATCCATGACGCGCTCGGCGACGTCCTGGTTCTCCCGGAAGGAGCCGGACTGCCAGAGCATGGCGTCGACCAGTGTGGTCTTGCCGTGGTCCACGTGGGCAACGATGGCGACGTTGCGCAGGTCGTCGCGTTGTGAGAGGGCGGGGTGAGGCACGGTTCGGGAGGGTAGCGGCGGTTGACGAGTGACCAATAGGTCACATATTATCACTCGCCATGGACGCGGTGTTCAAGGCCCTCGCCGACCCGACGCGCCGGAGCCTGCTCGACGAGCTGTTCAAGCGAGACGGGCAGACCCTCAGCGCGCTCGAACGGCGCTTGCCGATGACGCGCTTCGGCGTCATGAAGCACCTGAGGGTGCTCGAGGAGGCGGGCCTCGTGACCAGACAGCGGCGCGGCCGCGAGAAGCTCCACTTCCTGAACCCCGTCCCGATCCGGCTCGTCCACGACCGGTGGGTGAGCAAATACGCCGAGCCCTGGGCCGCAGCGCTGAGCGGGCTCAAGCGCGACCTCGAGGAGGACCTGATGGAGAAGGTGTTCGAGATCTACATCAAGACGACCCCAGAGCGCCTCTGGGAGGCGATCACCGACGGCCCGGCGAAACTCCTGCTGCCGCCGGGATACGAGGGTGCGCCCCCGGAGGCCGAGGGCGAGAACCTGGAGGTCGACCCGCCGCGCCGGCTCGTCCAGAGCATGGTCGCCAAGTGGAGCGAAGAGGTGGAGCGGGAGGGCCCGTCGAGGATCACGTGGGAGATCGAGCCGGTCGGCACGTCGTGCCGGCTGACCGTCACGCACGATCAGCTTCGCGAGGGCGCCAGTGACCAGTTGTACGGCGGCTGGCCGATGATCCTCTCCGCTCTGAAGACGCTGCTGGAGACCGGGGAGTCGCTCGACACCCCCGCTTCGCTTCGGTTCTCCGAGTCCGCGAGCGCCTAGAGGTCTGATGTGGAATTGGCGTGGCGACGGGGCCCCGCACCGGAACGGGCCCCCTCGGCTGCGACAACGCCGAGCCGTCGACCTCGAGACGCGGACACGCTCGACTCGGTCTACCTGGGCGAGGCGTTTGAGGCGCTGCTCGAAGCAGGCAACCGGCTCGTAGCGCGGGCGCCGGCGGTTACCACGCCAGCTCGCGTCGCTCGAAGAAGAAACGGCCGGAAGGCCCGTCGTCGGGGAGGGTGGCGAGGTAGAGCGCCGTGTCCACCGACTCATCGGGTGAGAGGGGCGCTTCGGGGCCGCCCATATCCGTCTTCACCCACCCCGGATGCATGGCGTTCACGAGGATGCGGTCTTCGCGGAGGGAGGCGGCGATGACCGCGCTCGCGCCGTTCAGCGCCGTCTTCGAGACGCGGTAGCTGAGCGAGTCCGGAGGCATGCCGCCCGAGAGCTGGCCCGCCTCGGACGAGACGAAGACGACGCGCGCCCCGCCCGCGGCACGGAGCGCGGGCAGGAGCGCCTGCGTGAGGAAGATCGGCGCCTCGACGTTCACGCGCATCACCGCTCGGAAGACAGCGAGCTCGACGTCCTCGAAGCGCTCGCGGGGGCGCGGGCTGATCGCGGCGTTGTGCACGAGGACGTGGAGCTGCGGCGCGACGCGCTCGACCTGAGCGGCGACGGACGCGACGCCGTCGGAGCTTTCAAGGTCGCCGCTGATCGGCACCCCGTCGAGCTCGCGCGCGATCTCGCTCGCCGCGGCCTCGGTGCGCGCGTGGCAGAGGACGCGCGCCCCCGCCGCTGCGAACGCCCGCGCGATGGCTCGTCCGATGCCGCGCGAGGTGCCGGTGACGAGGACGTTCTTCCCGTGCAGGTCCACTCGTGCTACGTGCCTTCCCCGGCCTGCGCGAGCTGCGCCGGCTGCTCGGCAGTCACCGTGACGCTCTCGCTCAGCCGGAGGTCGCGCGACGAGCTTCCGACCGCGATCTCGTGCCTGCCCGGGATCGGCACGAAGCGGCCCGCCTCGGCGTCCCACTGCGAGAAGGCGCGCTCGCCGAGCACGAAGGTGAGCGTGCCTTCCGCTCCGGGATTGAGATCGATGCATTCGAACGCCTTCAACTCGAGCCGCGGGCGGCTCGCGTCCGCCGAGCCGACGTAGAGCTGGACGACCTCCTTGCCGCGGCGCCCACCGGAGTTCCGGATTCGCACCGCCACCTCGACGTCATTGCCGTTCCGTCCGACGTGCAGCTCCTCGTAAGCGAGGCTTGTGTAGCCGAGGCCGTGGCCGAAGCAGTACGCGGGCTCGAGTGCGTAGCGGTCGAAATGTCGATAGCCGATGAAGAGGCCTTCGTGGTAGTGCCAGCTGCCGGTCTTCGAGTCGTCGGGTGCGGGATCGAGCACGGCTGCGTCCTCCGGACGTGCTGGAAGCGTCATCGGTAGCCGCCCGCCCGGCTCGGCGTTTCCCATGAGGACGTCGCCGAGCGCGGCGCCGAACTCCTCGCCCGCGTACCAGACAAGCATGACGCTCGGTACGCGCTCCGCCCAGTCGAGCAGGACCGGAGCGCCCGCGCTCAGCACGACGACGGTGCGCGGGTTCGCTTCGGCCACCGCAGCGATCAGCTCCCTCTGCTCCTGCGGCAGCTCGAGCGTGGTGCGGTCGTAGCCCTCGCACTCGTGCTCCTCGCCGAGGCCGGCGACGACGACGGCGACGTCCGCCTCGGTCGCCGCGTCGACCGCGCGCCGGAGGAGATCGTCGGGCTCCGGCGCTCGAGCGCGGAGCGTGATCAGGCCGATCGCTCTCTCGGGGCCCGGCGCCATCCGGTAGTCGAGCTCGAATGCGACCGGATTCCCGGCCTCGAGCACGACGCTCGCGTGCCCGCGGCTCTGCAGGCGGTAGAGATACGACCAGTCGAGATCGTGCTCGGCCCCGAGCTCGAGCACCGGTTCGCCGTCGATCCGCAGTATCCCCGCGCCGGCGCAGTTGACGCCGAAGACGTACTCGCCGTCGAGCGGCGGCGTCAGAGTCGCCCGCAGGCGTACGACAAGGTCCGCGAGCCGCCGCCCCGCCTCGACCTCCCTGAACACGAAACGGTCGGTGCGCCGAGTCTCCACTGCGACCGGCGGCCCCGCGGGGTCGCTCGCCTCGTGGTACTCCACCGTGAAGGCGTCGTCGACCCACGCGAGGTCGAGGCGCGGCAGCGTCGAGGGCACGTACCCGGGCTCGTAGCGGACCTCCGCGTCGGCGAGCGCACGGATGCCCTCGAGCGGTGACGGAGCCGTCATGGGCCCGACGTTTGAGCTGCCGCCGCCCTGCAGCGGCGGGAGCGCGGCGACACGGCCGAGGACGGCGAGCTTCGAGCCCGCGGCGAGCGGGAGCAGCCCGCCCTCGTTCTTCAGCAGCACGAACGACTCGGCGGCCGCACGGCGCAGAACAGCCGCAGCGTCGGTCGACGAGCGCCGGCGGCGGCGGTCGGGCTGCGAGCCGAGCGCGCCCGTCCGGCGGGCGAGGCGCAGGATCCTCAGCACCTTCTTGTCGATCCTTCGCTCCGGCACCTCGCCCGAGCGCACGGCGGCGACGAGTTTCTCGCCGCGAAAGACGCCCGGCCCCGGCATCTCGACGTCGAGTCCGCTGCGGCCCGACGGGACCGTGTCGCGCACGGCGCCCCAGTCCGAGACGACGACGCCGGTGAATCCCCACTCGCTGCGCAGGAGGTCGTCGAGCAGCGGGTGCGCCGACATGTACGTGCCGCGGAGCTTGTTATACGAGCACATCAGCGCCCAGGTCCCCGCGTCCTGCACCGCGGCCTCGAACGGGAGCAGGTAGATCTCGCGCAGCGTCTGCTCGTCGATCTCGACGCTTCCGGTCATGCGGCCCGACTCGGCGTCGTTGCAGACGAAGTGCTTGCCCGTCGCCGCGACGCCTTCGCTCTGGACGCCGCGCACGTAAGCGCAGGTCATCGTCGCGGCGAGGAACGGATCCTCCGAGTAGTACTCGAAGTTGCGTCCGGCGAGCGGCGAGCGGAGGATGTTCGTCGCCGGCGCGAGGAGGACGTGGACGCCATTGACCCGTGCGGTCTCGCCGAGCAGGGACGCCACCTCCTCGACGAGCTCGGGGTCCCACGTGGCGGCGAGCGCTGTCCCGCACGGCACGGTCGGGCGCGTTGCCGGCCCGTCGCGTCCGCACTTTACGCCCGTCGGGCCGTCCGACATGACGATCGACTCGAGGCCGATGCTCGGCAGCGCGGGGAGCGACCAATGGTCCTTCCCGCTCAGGAGCGACACCTTCTCCTCGAGGCTGAGGCGCGCAAGGAGCGCGCGGTCGTCGTCGTTCATCGGACGACGGCCGCCGGCACAGGCACCGCCAGGCCGGCGGCGCCGAGCTCGGAACGAACCGGCTCGTAGCCGGAACGCTCGAGTAACTCCAGACCGAGGCGCGCCCGCCGAACGCGCTCGCGCGAGAGCGCGACCGCGGTCGCCTCGAGGTGTGTCCCCGACGGATAGACGTCTGGCGCGTTGCGCAGGCCGAACTTCACGTAGACCGGTGCGGCGATCCGGATCAGCTCCGGGATCTCGTGCAGTCGAACGAAGCCGCCCAGCGTGTCCGGCGCCTCGACGTAGAAGTCGATCGGCAGGTCGACTGCTGCGCGGATGGCCGCGATCTGCGCAAGCGACAGGTCGGGCGGCAGGTTCAGCGTGGACGCGCCGAGCTCCGCCAACACGGTCGCGGTCGCCGCATTGGCGACCGGCAGCATCACCGAGACCTTCGCCTGCATGTCGGGCGGCACGACGCCAATCGTGCGCAACCGCGAGAAGGCGTAGACCGCGCCGATGTCGGCGAGCAGGACGCTCCTGATGCCGTGCTCCGCCGCCCGCACGACGTCCTCGAGCACGGCCACGAGCTGGTCCTGCCCTCGCGCTGCGGCTGCGAGTGCGCCGCCGGCCGGTGCCCGGCTGGTCGCGGATGCATCCCACCCGGCATTCGGGCGGGCGAACAGGCTGACCTCGACCTTTGCCGCCGCGGCCGCCGCGACCGTCTCGTCGAGTTCGGCGTCCGTGAGCATGAACACGCCGCTTCCCTGGGAGACGCGATGGACCGGCACGTCGAGCAGCATCGCTTGCTCGAGGACCGCTTCCAGGCAGCGCGGGCCTTCAGTGCTCGGGACCTCGACCCGGTACTGCGCGCCGTCGGGGAAGCGTTTCTCGGACGTGGGGAGGTCGTGCAGGTCGGCCGGCGGCAGACCGATGTGCTCGAGTGCGTCGCGGATGTTCATGCGTCGAGGTACACGGTCTTCCATTGCGTGAAGAAGTCGCGCGCGACCTTGCCCTGCTCGCGTGAGCCGCTCGAGCTTCCGCGCATGCCGCCGAACGGGGCCTGGAACTCGAGCCCGGCGCTTTCCTGGTTAACCTTGACGACGCCGGCGCGGATCTCGCGCGCGAAGCGCAGCGCCTTGCCGAGGTCGCGGGTGAACAACGCGGCGGTCAGACCGAAAGGCGTGTCGTTTGCGAGCGCCACCGCCTCCTCGTAGGAACTCGCGGGAAGCAGCGCAGCCACGGGCCCGAAGATCTCCTCGCGCACGACACGGCTGTTCGCCGGCAGGTCGGCTAGCACGGTCGGCTCCACGAAGTAGCCGTCGCTGTTCGGGCGGCCGCCGCCCGCGAGCACGCGCGCGGCCTCGCTCTCCGCGAGGTCGAGATACCCGGAGACCGTGTCGAGCTGGCTCTGCGACGACAGGGGTCCGACCTTCGTCGTCTCGTCGAGCGGATCACCGAGCGGCCACGAGCGCGCGAGCGCGGCCACGCGCTCTCCGAGCTCTTCGAACACGGGTTGCTCGACGATGACACGGCTCGTCGCCGTGCACTTCTGCCCCGCCGACAGGAACGCCCCGCGTGCGACCTGGTCGGCAGCGAGCTCGAGGTCCGCGTCGGCGAGGACGACGGCGGGGTTCTTGCCGCCGAGCTCGAGCTGCACCTTCTTGCCTGCCTCCGTCGCCTTCAGCTGGAGCGCACGGCCGACCGGGTTCGAGCCGGTGAAGGTGACCGCGTCGACACGATCGTGCGCGACGAGCGTGTCGCCGACGACCGAGCCGCGGCCGAGGACGAGGTTGAGGACGCCGTCCGGCAGCCCCGCGTCGAACAGCGCGGTGGCGAAATGGGTGGAGGTGAGCGGGACGATCTCCGCCGGCTTCCAGACGACCGTGTTGCCGAACGCGATCGCCGGCGCGATCTTCCAGGCGGGAATGGCGATCGGGAAGTTCCACGGCGTGATCGCCGCCACGACCCCGAGCGGCTCGCGCCGCGCGTAGAGGAACGTCAGCGGGGAGTGGCTCGGGTACGTCTCGCCGTCCGGCTCGAGGGTCTGACCCGCGTAGTAGCGAAGGATCGCGGCCGCGCGGCGCGTTTCGCCGATCGCCTCGGCGAGCGTCTTCCCCTCTTCCCGGGCAAGGTCACGGCCGATCGCGTCTGCGCGCTCGTCGACGAGGTCGGCCGCGTGCCGGAGCACCTCGCCGCGCGCCGGCGGCGTCGTTTCGCGCCAGGGCGCGGACGCGAGGGCGGCCGCCTCGACCGCTTCCGCGGCGAGCTCCGGCGTCGCAAGGCTGACCGTGGCGACGCGTTCGTCCGGTGCGGCCGGGTTGATGTCCGCCACGACCTCGTCGCCGTCGCGGCGCCGGCCGCCGACGAGCGACGTCAGCGCGGGTTCGCTCATGCCGTCTCCTCTATTTCCCGCTGCACCGCGGCCAAGCCGCGGTGCAGCGCAAGGGGGAACCTCTCGGTTCCCCCGAGCCCCCCTCCCCGAGGTCGCGTGAGCACGCTCACGCGACCTCTTGCGGCGCCGTGTAGACGAACGGCCGGTCGCGTCGCGTCACAATCACGGTCGTTCGCGCCGCCGCGACGAACGCCGCGGGGTCCCCCGGATTGGACGCGAACATGTCCCAGTGCAGCGGGACGGCGGCGTCGGCGCCGATCTCGCGAGCGAGCTGCGCCGCTTCGCGCGCGTCCATGTTGCCCACGATTCCGAGCGCCTCGCGTTCGGCGTCGCGTCCGTTGATCGGGAGCAGCGCGAGGTGGACGCGAAGCTCGCGCAGCCGCTCCGCGAGGCCGTCGAAGAGGACGGTATCGCCCGCGTGGTAGACGCGCGCGCCGCCTGCGCTCACCACGTAGCCGAGGAACGGCCCGAGCCGGTAGGCGTCCGCCATCTCCACGCCGTGGCAGGCGGGGACGGCGTCGACCGTTACGGCGCCGACCTCGGTGCGTCCGTCGGGAGGCAGCCCGCGCACGCGCGCGCGGTCGAGACCGAGTTTGGTGACGCGTTCGGCGACGTCTTCGGGCACGACGACGACGGCGTACGGTGACGCGGCCGCGATCGCCGGCACCGCCGCTTCGTCGAGATGGTCGAGATGGTCGTGCGTGATCAGGAGCAGATCGACGCCGCGCGCATGCTCTGCAGCAAACGGCGGCGGCACCAGCCGTTCCGGATGCGGACTCAGGAACGGGTCGACGAGCACGGTCGCGCCGCCGAGACGCAGCGCGACGCTCGACTGGCCGAACCAGACGAGGACGACCGAGCGTTGTGGAAGCTCGTAGCGCGTGAGCTCGTCGAGGATGGTCGTGGCCTGGGTGATCACGTCGGCCTGAGCTGCACCTTCAGGGCGTCACCGGCTCGGTCCGTGAGCGCAGCGAAGGCCGCAGCATGCTCTTCGAGGGGAAACGAATGGCTGACGAGCGGCTCCGTGTCGAGCAACTGCGCCGCGAAGAGATCCGTCACCCACCTCCACGCATTGCGCGAGGCGCCGAAGACGCCCTGCACGCGCAGGTGCCCGAGCACGACCGTGTCCGAGTCGATCCCGCCGGTCTGGCCGGAGATGCCCTCGAGGACGACGGTGCCGCCGCGCCGCGCCAGCTCGACCGCGGTTTGCGCGCCGTCGACGGTGCCGCTCGCCTCGAAGACGAAATCGAAACCAGGCTCTGGGTGCTGATCCCGGCGCACGTTCCATGTCTCCGTCGCCCCCATGGCCCGACCGAGCTCCAGCCGCGTCGGACGCGTGCCGACGAGCGCCAACCGTACCGGGCTGTACCGATCGAGCAACGCGAGCGCAAGCAGCCCGAGCGTCCCCGAGCCCACGACGGCCGCCGTTAGGCCGGGCCGCAGGTCGACCTCCAGCAGCCCCTGTGCGACGCAGGCGGCCGGCTCGAGCAGCGCCGCGGCGGCGAGGTCGGTCCCCGGCGGAAGCTGATGCACGAGGTGAGCGGGGACGCAAAGGAATTCTGCGAAGGCGCCGGCATGCGTGAAACCGGTCTCGGCGTAGTCCGCGTCGCAGAGGTTCGTCCGGCCTTCGCGGCAGCGGGCGCAGTCGCCGCAGGCGCGAAAGCCCTCCGCGACGACCGCGGCTCCCTCTTCGACGTTCTCGACGCCGGGCCCGACCGCTGCGACCGTTCCCGCCCACTCGTGTCCCGGGATGATCGGGTAACGCACGTAGCGCGCCGGCCGGCGCCCTTCGAGCACCTCGACGTCCGAGCCGCAGATCCCCGCGGCGCCGACGCGGACGAGCACTTCGCCGCGACCGGGATCGGGTCTCGGCACGCGTCGCAACGCCGCTGCGCCGGGCCGGTCGACGACTACCGCACGCATCTCGCTCACGGGAGTTCGCGGGTGACGGCGGGCTCGCTTCTCTGCTCCCAGCCGTCGCTGAAGAGGAAGATCCCGGCGTGCGTGCGCGGGTGCTCCGCGCAGGCCTCGTGGTCGAGACGGACGCCGAGTCCGGGGCCCGTCGGCAGCGGGAAGCACCCGTCGAGCGGGTCGATCGCCGGCGCCGCGTCGACGAGCTCATTCACCCAAGGGTCTGCGAAGTCGTTGAAGTGCTCGAGCACGAGGTGGTTGGGAGTAGCGATCGCGAAGTGGATGTTCGCCGCAGTTCCCACCGGGCCGCAGACGTTGTGCGGCGCAAGCGGGAGCTCGTAGGCCTCCGCCCAGCCGGCAAGGCGGCGAAGGCCCGTAAAGCCGCCGAAGTGGGTGAGATCGGCCTGGACGACGTCGACGAGCCCTTGCTCGATGAGCGCGCGGAAGTCGGACAGCAGGTGGATGCGCTCGCCGGTGGCGATCGGGCGATGCGTTGCGCTCCGGACGCGTGCCAGCCCCGTTGGACTATCGAAGGCGACCGGCTCCTCCAACCAGGCCGGGGCGAGCGGCTCGAGCTCGCCTGCGATCTCGGCGGCAGCGGCCGGTGAGAAGCGACCGTGCATCTCGATCATGATCTCGACGTCGGGTCCGACGGCGTCGCGCACCGCCGCGACGAGCTCGAGGGAACGCCGCTTCTCGGCGGGTGGGAGCGACATCCACGCGCTTCCGAACGGGTCCAGCTTGAGCGCCGTGTAGCCTCGCGCGACGACGTCGCGTGCGCTTTCCGCGACCGCGATCGGATCGCGATCCGTCTGGTACCAGCCGTTGGCGTAGGCGCGAACCCGGTCGCGGTATTTGCCGCCGAGCA
>Ga0209590_10000158_pt1 | contig 18290 bp, 14 predicted proteins | sample CZO8metaG_FD_188353 | JGI IMG/M metagenome (GOLD analysis project Ga0209590, IMG submission 188353) | Vadose zone soil microbial communities from the Eel River Critical Zone Observatory, Northern California, USA - CZOApr15con1.8 metaG... | ecosystem: Environmental > Terrestrial > Soil > Vadose...
CGGCTGCGGGCCGAACAGCGCCAGGAACGGGTTGGCGGAGGCGGCGGTGGTGGAGATCGCGGTGACGGCGGCCGCCAGGGCGGCGACCGCGGCGACGGCCTTCAAACGGGCAAAATTGTTCATGACGTCCCCCTATTGCTATGGATTTGTCGCCCCGGGGGTCGGCAAGGTTCAACGCCGGCGGAAAATATTAACCTCGCTGCTTTGTCCGATAACCTATTGCCAGGACTAAGGATATTTGGAGAGCGGTAACCCGCTCCAGGAGGCTCGGGCGACGGTTTGCGGGCCCGATGGCGGCCGGAACGACCGCATTGCGGGAAAACCGCATTGCTGGTTGGCTGCGCTGTGACGAGCTATATTTCCCTCTATGAACATCAGGCTTCCCGCCGATCAGCAGGAATGGCTCGAGCAGCAAGTCGCGGCCGGGCGGTTCAACTCGGTTGAGGACGCGGTGGCGGTTGCCGTCGCCGACCTCATGGCCACCGAGGGTGACGATCTCACTTGGGCGAAGCCCTACGTGGAGGAAGCCCGGGCGGCCGCCGCGCGCGGGGAGGTCGTGCCGCTCGATGATGCCATTGCCGATATCGACGGCCACCTCACCACGCTCAAGCGTTGATGGCTCGCGTCATCCCGCGACCCGCGCGAGGCAATCGAAGCTCGACGACCAGCCGCGGTCGTGGTTGTTGCGCACCTCCGCACTCTGGAACGTCTGCTGCACGAGCTTGAGCCGGGTGCCGCCCGGCGCCGCCTCGAAGGTCACGGTGACCTCGGTTTCGTGGCCGCGCGCGCCGTCGTCCTGATCCCAGGCCCAGGTGAAGACGAGACGGCGCGGCTTGTCGATCACGCGGTAGACGCCGCTCACGGTCACGCGCTTTCCCTCCGGCGAGCGCATGGTGGTGCGCCAGGCGCCGCCGGGGCGAACGTCGAGCGCGTGGGCGGGCACGTCGTAGCCCTCCGGCCCCCACCATTTCACCAAGAGATCGGGCTCGGTCCACAGGTCGAAGACCCGCTCGGGCGGCGCGGCGATCAGGCGCTCGAGCCGCAGCACGCGGTCCTCGCTCGCGGCGTCCTCGCTCATGATTTCCTCCGTTGCGGCGTGTCGCGGGCGGCGGCCGCCTCCAGCCGGTCGAGGGCGGCGCTCCAGTGGCGGTGCGCCCGCTCGAGCCAGGTTTCCACGCCGCGCAGCGCCGCCGGATTGGCGCGCACGATGCGCCACTGGCGCTCGACCCGCCGCTCGATCAGGCCGGCGTCCTCGAGCACGCGCAGATGGCGCGAGATCGCGGGGCCGCTGATGCGGAACGGCTCGGCGACGTCGCCGACGGTCATCTCGCCGCGCGCGAGCAGCCGCTCGACGATCGCCCGCCGGGTCGGATCGGCGAGCGCGGCGAGCACGGCGTCGAGCCGCTCGGGACGCACGCCGGTCATTTCAGAGGCTCCCGCAGTTATTTAACGGATGTGTTAACTAACGAGCGCACCGGGCGCTGTCAAGCGCGGCGCGGCGGCCGCCTCATCGCTTCTGCGCGGCGTGCCAGCCGACCACCGCATCGGGCTGCGCATCGGTCGAGGCGAAATAGGGCTTGATGTCGAGGAGCGGCGTATCGTCGAGGCAGTCGAGGCCGCTGACCGAAAGCTTATTTGCGTCGAGGCGAAGGAGACGCACGATGCTGACCGCGATCGGATTGGGCCGTGCCGGCGAGCGCAGCGCGAACGTGCCGCGCCCGACGCCGTGGTGCCGCGGCACCTGCAGCACCAGGTCGCGCCGCGAGCGGTTCATCCAGTAGAGCACGATCAGGTGGGTGCAGGTCTCGACGCCGGCGAGCGCCGGCGTCCAGCGCGGGTCGACCTCGAGGGTGCAGACGGCGTCGGATTCGCGCGCGTTCTTCGGGCAGTCCTCGCGCCGCTTCCAGGGCGTGCGGATGCGGCCGATGAAATAGAGCGAGGCGTCGAAGTCTGTGGGCAGCGCGACGGCAACCTCGCCGTCGCGGATGCCGAAGGCATTGTCGTTCATGGGGGATCAATGTCGCCCGCCGCGCCGACCGCGCCAAGCCCCTCCGTGGCCCAAAGGCTGGAACTTCGACGCTTGGTTCATTGCCCACTCGGGCCTTGCAATGCTCGATTAACGGTATAAAGATATCTTTATATGCCGTCCTAGACTGGCGGCACGGGACCGAATTGGGAGCGCTGCCCACGCCATGCCCACCGCTGCCCACTTGCCGTTCGCGACGCTCAACGGCGCCCTGAAGGCCGCCGGCGAGGCGACGCGCCTGCGCATCCTGGCGCTGGTGGCGGAGGCCGAGCTCACCGTCTCCGATCTCACCGCCATCCTGCGGCAATCGCAGCCGCGGATTTCCCGCCATCTGCGCCTCCTTGCCGAGGCCGGCCTGGTCGACCGTTTCCGCGAGGGTTCTTGGGCGTTCTTCCGGTTGGGCGAGCGCGGCGGCGCGGCCGCGCTCGCCCGCGAGCTCATCGCTCGCCTCGATCCCGCCGATGCCACGGTCGCCCGCGACCGCGAGCGGCTGGCGACGGTACGCTCCGAGCGCGCCGCTGCGGCGCAGGCCTATTTCCGCCGCCACGCGGCGGAGTGGGATCGCATCCGCAAGCTCCACGTCGCCGACACGGCGGTCGAGGCGGCGATCGGCGGCGCGCTCGCGGACGCGCCGATGCGCTCGCTGCTCGACCTCGGCACCGGCACCGGGCGCATGCTGGAGCTGCTCGGGCCCCGGATCGAGCGCGGCCTCGGCCTCGATCTCTCGCTCGACATGCTAGCGCTGGCGCGCGCCCGGCTCGACCGCGCCGGGCTCAAGCATTGCAGCGTGCGCCAGGGCGACATCTATGATCTCGCGCTGCCGAAGGATTCCTTCGACGTCGTGGTCATCCACCAGGTGCTGCACTTTCTCGACGACGGCGCGCGCGCGATCGGCGAGGCGGCGCGCGTGCTGCGGCCAGGCGGCCGCCTGCTGGTGGTCGATTTCGCCCCGCACGATCTCGAGTTCCTGCGCGACGAGCACGCCCATCGCCGGCTCGGCTTCGCGCCGGAGACGGTGGCGCAATGGATGAAGGCCGCCGGGCTCGACGTCGTGGCGCAGACGAATCTCGCGCCGGAGCCCGCCTCCGACGGCAAGATCGCGGTCTCGCTCTGGCTCGGGCGCGATGCGCGCATCGTGCTGGCGGCGCCCGCCCGGGAGGTCGCGTGATGAACGTCGAGCCGCGCGCCAGCCGTTTCGTTCACGCCGGCGAGGAGCGCCGCATCCGGGTCTCGTTCGAGTTCTTCCCGCCGAAGACCGAGGAGATGGAAAAGACGCTGTGGGAGTCGATCACCCGGCTCGCTCCGCTCAAGCCCAACTTCGTCTCGGTGACCTACGGCGCCGGCGGCTCGACGCGCGAGCGCACGCATGCGACCGTCAAGCGAATTCTCGCCGAGACCGCGCTCACGCCGGCGGCGCATCTCACCTGCGTCGCCGCGACCCGCGACGAGATCGATGCCGTGATCCGCGGCTATTGCGCGGCGGGCGTGCGCCACATCGTGGCGCTGCGCGGCGATCCCATCGGCGGCATCGGCGAAAAATATGCGCCGCATCCCGGCGGCTACGAGAACGGCGCCGATCTCGTCGCCGGCATCAAGCGCATGGCGGACGTGGAAGTGTCGGTCTCGGCCTATCCGGAAAAGCATCCGGACAGCCCGACGGTCGAAGCCGATCTCGACATGCTCAAGGCCAAGGTCGATGCCGGCGCGAGCCGCGCGATCACCCAGTTCTTCTTCGAGAACGACCGCTATTTCCGCTATCTCGACCGCGTGCGCGCGCTCGGCATCGACGTGCCGGTCGTGCCCGGCATCCTGCCGGTGCAGAACTTCAAGCAGACCAGGAATTTCGCCGCGCGCTGCGGCGCCTCGGTGCCGGATTGGCTCGCCCGGCGCTTCGAGGGGTTAGACGAGGACGCCGCGACCCGCAAGCTGATCGCGGCCGCGGTCGCCGCCGAGCAGGTGCTCGACCTGGTCGACCGCGGCGTCACCGACTTCCATTTCTACACCATGAACCGCGCCGACCTCGTCTACGCGGTCTGCCATCTGCTCGGTCTGCGCCCGAGCCGGGAGCCTAGCGACGAGCACGGTGGGCTCCCGCTCCCCGCCGGACTCGACTCTTCTCTTCGCGGGGAGAGGCGGCAAGCCTGAGTGCGCAGCATGTCCACATCCCCGACCGAGCAAAGGCTACGGAAGCTCGCGAGCGAGCGCATCCTGGTGCTCGACGGCGCCATGGGCACCATGATCCAGGCGCTCGGGCTCGACGAGGACGGCTATCGCGGCGCCCGCTTCGACGCCTGGAACCGGGAGGTGCGCGGCAACAACGATCTGCTCAACTTGAGCCAGCCCGACAAGATCCGCGACATTCATCTCGCCTATTTCCGCGCCGGCGCCGACATCGTCTCGACCAACACCTTCTCGTCGACCCGCATCGCCCAGGCCGACTACGGCATGTCGGGCATCGCCCACGAGCTCAACCTCGAAGGCGCCAGGCTCGCGCGCGCCGCAGCCGATCTCGCGCAAGGCGAGGACGGCCGCCCCCGCTTCGTCGCCGGCGCGCTCGGGCCGACCAATCGCACGGCGTCGATCTCGCCCGACGTGGCGAACCCCGGCTTTCGCGCCGTCACCTTCGACGAGCTGCGCAGCGCCTATGCCGAGCAGATAGCGGGGCTGATCGACGGCGGCGCCGACCTCCTGCTGATCGAGACGATCTTCGACACCCTCAACGCCAAGGCGGCGATCGCGGCGATCGCCGACGTCACCGAGACGCGCGGCATCGGCGTGCCGGTGATGATCTCCGGCACCATCACCGACCGCTCCGGGCGCCTCCTCTCCGGCCAGACGCCGGCGGCGTTCTGGAACTCGGTCGGCCACGCCGCGCCGTTCTCGATCGGGCTCAATTGCGCGCTCGGCGCCAAGGAGATGCGCGCGCACATCGCCGAGATCGCGCGCATCGCCGACACGCTGGTCTGCGCCTATCCCAATGCCGGTCTGCCGAACGAGTTCGGCCGCTACGACGAGAGCCCGGACTACATGGCTGCGCTGCTCGGCGAATTCGCCGACGCCGGCCTGGTCAACGTGGTCGGCGGCTGCTGCGGCACCACGCCCGAGCACATCCACGCCATCGCGCGGGCGGTCGCCGGCAAGGCGCCGCGCAAAATTCCCGAGCTGCCGCGGCTCTTGCGCCTCTCCGGCCTCGAAGCCTTCGCGCTCACGCCGGAAATCCCGTTCGTCAATGTCGGCGAGCGCACCAACGTCACCGGCTCGGCCAGGTTCCGCAAGCTCGTCACCGCCGGCGACTACCCGGCGGCGCTCGCGGTCGCCCGCGACCAGGTCGAGAACGGCGCGCAGATCATCGACGTGAACATGGACGAAGGCCTGCTCGATTCCGAGGCGGCGATGGTGACCTTCCTCAATCTGGTCGCCGCCGAGCCGGACATCGCGCGCGTGCCGGTCATGGTCGACTCCTCGAAATTCTCGGTGATCGAGGCCGGGCTCAAATGCCTGCAAGGGAAGCCGGTGGTGAACTCGATCTCGCTCAAGGAGGGCGAGGCGGCGTTCATCGCGCATGCCAAGACCGTGCGCCGCTACGGCGCCGCGGTCGTGGTGATGGCGTTCGACGAGCAGGGCCAGGCCGACACGCTCGCGCGCAAATGCGCGATCGCCAGGCGCGCCTACGACATCCTGGTGAACGAGGTCGGCTTTCCGCCCGAGGACATCATCTTCGATCCGAATATTTTCGCGGTCGCGACCGGGATCGAGGAGCACAACGGCTACGGCGTCGCCTTCATCGAGGCGGCGCGCCGCATCCGCGCCGACCTGCCGGGGGTGCACGTGTCGGGGGGCGTGTCGAACCTGTCGTTTTCCTTCCGCGGCAACGAGCTGGTGCGCGAGGCCATGCACTCGGTGTTCCTCTATCACGCCATCAAGGCCGGCATGGATATGGGCATCGTCAATGCCGGGCAGATCGCGGTCTACGACGAGCTCGATCCCGAGCTGCGCGAGGCCTGCGAGGACGTGGTGCTCGATCGGCGTGCGGACGCCGCCGAGCGGCTGCTCGCGCTCGCCGAGCGCCACCGCGGGCACGGCAAGGAGAAGAAGGAGGCGGACCTCGCCTGGCGCGAGCGGCCGGTCGAGGCGCGGCTGTCGCACGCGCTGGTGCACGGCATCACCGATTTCATCGAGGCCGACGTCGAGGAGGCGCGGCTCCGCGCGAAGCGGCCGCTCGACGTGATCGAAGGCCCGCTGATGGATGGCATGAACATCGTCGGCGACCTGTTCGGCTCCGGAAAGATGTTCCTGCCGCAGGTGGTGAAGTCGGCGCGGGTGATGAAGCAGGCGGTCGCCTATCTGATGCCGTTCATGGAGCAGGAGAAGAACGAGCAGGGACTCCAAAAGAAGAACTCCAACGGCAAGATCGTGATGGCGACGGTCAAGGGCGACGTGCACGACATCGGCAAGAACATCGTCGGGGTCGTGCTCCAGTGCAACAATTACGAGGTGGTCGATCTCGGCGTGATGGTGCCGGCGACGAAGATCCTGGAGACCGCGGTGGCGGAGCAGGCCGACATGATCGGGCTCTCCGGCCTGATCACGCCCTCGCTCGACGAGATGTGTCACGTGGCGGCCGAGATGGAGCGGCAGGGCTTCGACCTGCCGCTGTTGATCGGCGGCGCGACCACGAGCCGGGTGCACACGGCGGTGAAGATCCACCCGAACTACCGGCGCGGGCAGACCGTGCATGTCAACGACGCCAGCCGCGCCGTCGGCGTCGCCGCCAACCTGATGTCGGGCACGGCACGCGAGGGCTATGTCGCCGATATCCGCCAGGAATATGCCCGCATCGCCGCCGCCCATGCCCGCGGCGAGGAGGCGAAGCGGCGGCTGTCGCTGAGCGACGCGCGCGCCAATGCGCTGCGACTGGACTGGTCGGGCGCCTACCGGCCGCCGCGGCCGAGCTTTTTCGGGACCCGAGTATTGGAGGACTACGCCGTCGCGGAGCTGCGCGACATCATCGACTGGACCCCGTTCTTCGCGACGTGGGAGCTCACCGGCAAGTATCCGGCGATCCTCGACGACGCCAAGTACGGGGAGGCGGCGCGCAGCCTGTTCGAGGACGCGCAGGCCATGCTCGATCGCATCGCGGCGGAGCGCTGGTTCCGGGCGAGCGCCGTGCTCGGGTTCTGGCCGGCCAATGCCGACGGCGACGATGTGCTCGTCTACGACAGCGAGCGCAGGTCCGAGCCGATCGCCGTGCTGCACACGCTGCGGCAACAACTCGCGCGCCGCGAGGGGCGCGCCAACGCGGCGCTCGCCGATTTCGTCGCCCCGCGCGCCAGCGGGCTTGCCGACTACGTCGGCGCTTTCCTGGTCACGGCCGGTCGCGGCGAGGAGGCGGTGACCGAGCGCTTCAAGCGGGCGAACGACGATTATGCCGCGATCATGGTAAAGGCGCTCGCCGATCGCCTGGCGGAAGCCTTCGCCGAGCGGCTGCATCAGCGGGTGCGCAAGGAATTCTGGGGCTACGCCCCGGACGAGGCGCTCGGCAATGCCGAGCTGATCGGCGAGAAATATCGCGGCATCCGCCCGGCGCCCGGCTATCCCGCGCAGCCCGACCACAGCGAGAAGGCGACCTTGTTCGCGCTGCTCGAGGGCGAGCGCCGGATCGGGGTCAAGCTCACCGAGAGCTTCGCCATGTGGCCGGCCGCCTCGGTGTGCGGGCTCTATTTCAGCCACCCCGACAGCCACTATTTCGGGGTCGGCAAGATCGAGCGCGACCAGGTCGAGGACTATGCCGGGCGCAAGGGATGGACCGTCGCCGAGGCCGAGAAGTGGCTCGCGCCGGTGCTCAACTACGATCCGCTGGCGGCGGCGCGGGCGGCGGCGGAATAACACCGGAGAGGCGGGCCTCTCCGGTGTGCAAAGCTTGGTCGGGGCTGGCGATGTTGCTTGAAAACTCGAACTCAGAACGCACCCAGGCGTAACTCAGAACGCACCCAGCAGTATGGCGCCGACGACGGCGAACGCCGCGAACACCGCCAGCACATTGAGCCGCAAGGCAAGGTCCACGTCACAGCCTCCGTGCTTGTTGTAATGCCAAAGTCTAACAGAGAGCGATCCGGGTCCGAAGAGATAACCATATTGCATTGCGGAAATCTCTTCGGATGGTTGCGCAATGGTCCGCCGCGCCTGCTCAACATCCTGATATTTCGATGTAAAATTGGTTGCATCGGGAACTTGCCGAGTACATGAATTTTTCTTGAAACGCCGCGGCAACCGTCTGCGGATACCTGCCTAGACTTGTCCGACGTCCCGGTATTGCCGAAATAATACGTGGCGGACCATAGGGTTAGCGATCGGTTTCGACGCGATCGCGGTTCCCGGCGGGGATTCCCGTGACTGTCCGCCCGGAAAGGCTGCGCAAGCCTGAACGGGTCGTGGCGCAGGCGCACATGGTCTCCCGTCTCGCTCGCATGCCCGCGCTCGGGCGCGGCGCCTTCTTAACCATGCCGCGAGTCGCGAACCGGAGGTCCGTGCCGCGGGCGAATCGTTGAAGAGGCGTTAACAAAGTCGATCGCATTCTCCCGGTCATGGCGTGGGGAGTGCGTTGGTATCTCGTCGGCTCCGTCCTCGTCCTCGGCGCGCTTGCGGGTTGCAGCGGCGGCGGTTTTTTTGCCGAGCGCGAGCCGTGGCGGCAAGAGGCCGAGGTGCAGTGCCTCAACTCGGGCGCGGTCAGGGAAGGGGCGGGCATCGTCCGGATCAAATCGATCCGCGGCCCCGGCATGTGCGGCGCCGATTTTCCGCTCAAGGTGTCGATCCTGGGCGAGAGCGCGGCGCTCGGCTATAGCGACGATCCGCGCCCGCCGGCCACGATCCCGGGCGGCGCCAGCCCGCGCTGGCCGGTCGCCAAGCCGGGCGATGCGGACGCGCCGCAACCGCCGCCTCCGCCCTATCGATCGCGGGTGCTCCCGCAATACCAGTCGGGCCAACCGGATGCGCCCGACCAGCCGATATCGCTCGATCCGCCGGGCGTCCCCGCGCGAACAGGCAGTGCTCCCGACCCTTACGATTTCCGGCGCCCCTATGGCGCGCCGCCGCCGGCGCCGCCGCCGAAGCACCGCGCGCCGTCGGCGGCCGGCTCGCCCCGCGACGATTTCTCGCCCGAGCCCTACGAGCGACGGCCGCTGGTCGATGCGCCGGGCGTGCCGCGTGATCCCCCCGGAGCCGTCAGCCGCGCGCCGCTGCGCGATTTGTCGGCCGAGGCCGCGCGCGGCTCGGCGCGCGAGGTGACGGAGGTCTCGCGTCGGCGCGAGCCGCCGCCGGTCGTTCCTTTGGCGCCCGCGCGCGATCCGCAGGCGACCGGCACGGTCGCGCCGGTCGCGGTCAATCCGCCGGCGACGCTCGCCTGCCCGCTCGTGTCCGAGCTCGAGCGCTGGATCGCCCAAACCGTGCAGCCGGCGGCGTTGCGCTGGCTCGGCTCGCCGGTCGCCGAGATCAAGCAGATCTCCGCCTATTCCTGCCGCGGCATGAACGGCAATCGCAATGCCAGGATTTCCGAGCACGCCTTCGGCAATGCCCTCGACATCGCCGCCTTCACCCTCGCCGACGGCCGCAAGATCACGGTGAAAGGCGGCTGGGGGGGCGTGCCGGAGGAGCAGGGGTTTCTGCGCGACGTCCAGGGCGCCGCCTGCGATCAGTTCACCACCGTGCTGGCGCCCGGCTCGAACGTCTATCACTACGATCACATCCACGTCGACCTGATGCGCCGGCAGAGCGGCTATCGCATCTGCAATCCGCACGCGGTGTCGGGGGAGGAGGTCGCCGCGCGCGCCGGCGCCCGCTACGCGGGAAGGCGCGAACCTTCCGTCACCGGCTCGCTGACCCATCACCGTTTGCCGCCGCCGCCGAAGCGGCTCAAGTCCGATCCCGACGATGAGGAGCGGGCCCTGCCGATGGCGGAGCCGGGCGACGACGGGGAGGACGACTGATCGGGCGCACCGACGCGGCGCGCCGCCCGCGACCACGCTGCCCGCGCGCACGGCTATCTCCAGCCGATGCCCGATCCGTCCCGTTCCGGGGGTTAATGCAAGCAAAGCCGGCCGCGCCCCGCGGCGAGGGGGACCGGCCGGCGCCGGCGGTGTGCCTGCGACACCGTGCGACACCTCTTAAAATGTCGCCTTGGGATACCGATATATCGGGCTAAACCGGCCCTTGGGAGGAATCCATGCTCCGTTTCCGCTGCCGTCCGCTGCTTGCGCTGTGTGCCGTCGCGGCGGTGTTGGCCTTTGCGGCAGGCGACGCGAATGCCCGTGCCGGGCGCAGCTCGAGCTTCGGCAGCCGCGGCACGCAGACGTTCTCCGCGCCGCCGTCGACCACGACGGCGCCGAGCGCCCGGCCGATCGAGCGCAGCATGACCCAGCAGCAGCCCGGCGGCACCGTCACGCGTCCGGCGCCAACCTCGCCGCTCGGCGGCTTCTTCGGTCGCCCGGGCTTCCTGGGCGGGCTTTTCGCCGGCTTCCTCGGCGCCGGCCTGTTGGGCATGCTGTTCGGCCACGGCCTGCTCGGCGGGCTCGGCGGCTTCGCCTCGATCCTGGGGCTGATCTTGCAGGTGGCACTGGTCGTCATCGTTGCCCGGCTGGTGTGGGCCTGGTGGCAGCGGCGCAGCCAGCCGGCGCTCGCGGGCGGACCATCGTTGCGCGAGAACCTCTCCGCCTTCTCCGGCACCCCGATGGGTTCGGGCTTCGGCAGCCGCGGCCCGGCGCCGGGGGCGCGCGCGTCCGGCACCGACGAGGTCGGCTTGACGCCCGACGACTTCAACGCCTTCGAGCGGCTCTTAGGCGAGGTCCAGACCGCCTATGGCGCCGAGGACCTCGCTCGCCTGCGCGCGCGGGTGACGCCGGAGATGCTGTCCTATTTCTCCGAGGAGCTCGCCGCGAATACGAGCAACGGCGTCGTGAACAAAATTTCCGACGTCAAGCTCCTGCAGGGCGACCTCGCCGAGGCCTGGCGCGAGGGCGGCACCGAATACGCCACCCTCGCCATGCGCTACTCGCTCGTCGACCAAATGGTCGAGCGCGAGAACGGCCGCGTGGTGCAGGGCGGGCCGGACGAAGCCACCGAAGTTTGGACCTTCATGCGGGTACACGGCGGCCATTGGCTGCTGTCGGCGATCCAGCAAACCTGAGGAACCGCCCCGCACGTGTAGCGTTGCGATTGCATGGACGAACCGTCCGTCGACGCGCTCGCGCGACAGATCATCACGCAATGTCGGCGTGAGATCGAAGCCGCGTGGGGGCACATCGAGGCGGCCAAGGAGATCCTCCGGCACGGGCGCTGGCTGCTCGAGCGCTGGGCGGAGCAGGGCCGCAGCGGCGAGCCGACGGAAAACGCCAGGCTCGCGTCGTCCGCCCGCTCGGAGGCGGCGCGCATCGGTATGTTCGTGCTGCTCGAGCCGGAAACCCGCCGCCGGTCACGCCGGCCGCTGCCGTCGATCACCCGCGCGGATCGCCATATCCGCCCGCGGTCGGCGTCTGGATGACGACCGCCTCGCCGGCATCGATCACGGTCGCGTCGCAGCCTTGAAGTCGCTCCACGCGACCGTCGTTGCGTCGCACCCAATTCTCGCCGATCTCGCCTGCTTCGCCGCCGGCCAATCCGAACGGCCGGATGCGGCGGTGGCCGGAGAGGATCGTGCAGTCCATCCGCTCCAGGAACCGAATGGTGCGGCGGACGCCGTCGCCCGCATTCCATTTTCCGCGTCCGCCCGACCCGGTGCGGATGTGGAAATCCTCGAGCAGCACCGGATAGCGGAATTCGAGCACCTCCGGGTCGGTGAGGCGGGTATTGGTCATGTGGGTGTGCACGGCATCGGTGCCGGGAAAGCCCGGGCCCGCCGGCGAGCCGGAGCAGATCGTCTCATAGTACTGATATTTGGCGTTGCCGAAGTTGAGGTTGTTCATGGTGCCCTGCGCGGCGGCGAGCGCCTCGAGCGCGCCGAACAGGGTATTGGTCACGGCCTGCGACGTCTCGACGTTGCCGGCGACCACCGCGGCGGGATATTCCGGCGACAGCATCGACTGCTTCGGGATCACGATGCGGATCGGCCGCAGGCAGCCGGCATTCATCGGGATGTCGTCGTCGACCATGACGCGAAAGACGTAGAGCACGGCGGCGCGGGTCACCGGCTCGGGGGCGTTGAAATTGGTCGCCTGCTGCGGCGAAGTGCCGGTGAAATCGACGGTGGCCTCGCGCTTCTCCTTGTCGACGCTGATCTTGACCCGGATCCAGGTGCCCTGGTCCATCTCGTATTCGAAGCCCGCGTCGTGCAGGCGGTCGAGCACCCGGCGCACGCTCTCGGCCGCGTTGTCCTGAACGTGCTGCATGTAGGCCTTCACCACCGGCAGCGTGAATTGCGCCACCATCTTGCGAAGCTCCTGCACGCCCTTCTCGTTTGCCGCGATCTGCGCCTTCAGGTCGTTGACGTTCTGCAGCGCATTGCGCGCGGGATATTTGGCGCCATTGAGCAGATCGTAGAGCGCCTGCTCGCGGAAGCGGCCGCGGTCGACGACCTTGAAGTTGTCGATGTAGACTCCTTCCTCCTCGATCGTGGTGGCGTTCGGCGACATCGAGCCGGGCGAGATGCCGCCGACGTCGGCGTGATGGCCGCGCGAGGCGACCCAGAACAGGATCTCCCGCCTCCCGTCGTCGAATACCGGCGTGCAAACGGTGATGTCCGGCAGGTGCGTGCCGCCGTTATAGGGCGCGTTGATGACATAGACGTCGCCCGGCGCGATCCGCCCCTTGTTCTCGCGGATGACGGTCTCGACCGCGCGGTCCATCGAGCCCAAATGCACCGGCATGTGCGGCGCATTGGCGACCAGCGTGGCATCGTCGGCGAACACCGCGCAGGAGAAGTCGAGCCGCTCCTTGATATTGACGGAGTAGGCGGTGTTCTGCAGCGACACGCCCATCTGCTCGGCGATCGACATGAACAGGTTGTTGAACACTTCGAGCATCACCGGGTCGGCCTCGGTCCCGATCGCGCTTTGCCGCCGAAGCGGCACGACGCGCTCGAGCACGAGATGGTTGCGGGCGGTGATCGCGGCCTGCCAGCCGTCCTCGACCACCACGGTCTGGTGCGGCTCGATGACGATGGCGGGGCCCTGCACCGCGTGGCCTGGCGCCAGCTGCTCGCGGGCATGGACCGCGGATGCGTGCCATTCCCCGCGTGAATAGAACCGCGTCGTGCGCGCGGACGGCGGCAGCGGCGCGCGCGTCGCTGCCGCGACCGGCTCGCTGAATTTCGCGCCGCCGCCGATCGCCTCGACCGACACCGCCTCGACCACCAGTTGCTTGCTCTCGTCGATGAAGCCGAAGCGCGCCTGGTGCGCGGCCTCGAACGCGGACTTCATTTTCTGCAATGTCATTCCGGCCGAGCCGTGCAGCGGCGCGGCCCGTAATCCATGATCCTTGTCAGCGGTTATCGTTTCCGGATCGCTGTCTTCGGCGGCGTCCGGAATGAACGAGTAGGCCGGCACCACCAGCGCCGTGTCGGTGCCGGCGTAGCGAATGTGGGCGCGGATGTGCACGGTGATGGCGGCCGGCGGAACGCCTTGGCTCGCCACCTCGCCCTTCGCGTCGGCGCCGAGCCTGCCGCCGGTCGCCTCGATCGAGGCCAGCACGGCGTCGGCGAACGGCTCCTCGATCGCCTGTTGCCGCGTGGCGCGAATGTCGGCAAGCCCCATGCCGTAGGCCGACAGCAACGACGAGAACGGATGGATCATCACCTTGGTCATGCCGAGCGCATCGGCGACCAGGCAGGCGTGCTGGCCGCCGGCGCCGCCGAAGCAGTTGAGCGCATAGCGAGTGACGTCGTAGCCGCGCTGCACCGAGATCTTCTTGATCGCGTTCGCCATGTTCTCGACTGCGATCTTGATGAAGCCGTCGGCCACCTCTTCCGGCGAGCGCCCGTCGCCGATCTCGCGCGCGAGCCGCGCAAAGCCCGCGCGCACGGCGTCGGCGTCGAGCGGCAGGTCCTGCCCGGCGCCGAAGATTTTCGGGAAGAAATCCGGGATCAGCTTGCCGACCATCACGTTGGCGTCGGTGACCGCGAGCGGACCGCCGCGGCGGTAGCATGTCGGCCCGGGATTGGCGCCCGCCGAATCCGGACCGACGCGGAAACGGGCGCCGTCGAAATGCAGGATCGAGCCGCCGCCCGCCGCCACCGTGTGGATCAGCATCATCGGCGCGCGCATGCGCACGCCGGCGACCTCGGTCTCGAACGCGCGCTCGTACTCGCCGTCGAAATGCGACACATCGGTCGAGGTGCCGCCCATGTCGAAGCCGATCAGGCGCTCGAAGCCGGCGGCGCGCCCGGTCTCCGCCATGCCGACCACGCCGGCTGCGGGTCCCGACAGGATCGCGTCCTTGCCCTGGAACAGGTCGGCCGCGGTCAACCCGCCCGAAGACATCATGAACATGAGGCGGGCTCTCTGACCTTGACCCCCTATCTTTCCACTTGTTGCGTCCGTGCCCATCTCCGCCGCTACCTGCGCCACGTAGCGCTGCAGGATCGGCGAGAGATAGGCGTCGACCACCGTGGTGTCGCCGCGGCCGACGAGCTTGATCAGCGGCGAGACCTCGTGGCTCACCGAGACCTGCGGGAAGCCGAGCGCCCGCGCGAGCGCGGCCACGCGCTGCTCGTGCTCGGGATAGCGGTAGGCATGCATGAACACGATGGCGACCGCCTTGATGCCGGCGGCGAGCGCGGCCGCAAGCTCGGCCCGCACCGCCGCCATGTCGGGCGCGCGCTCGACCGTGCCGTCGGCACGCACGCGCTCGTCGACTTCGACCACGCGCTCGTAGAGCATTTCCGGCTTGATGATGTGGCGGGCGAAAATCTTCGGCCGCGCCTGGTAGCCGATCCTGAGCGCGTCGCGAAATCCCCGGGTCGCGAGCAGCAGGGTGCGCTCGCCCTTGCGCTCGAGCAGGGCATTGGTCGCAACCGTGGTGCCCATCTTGACCGCGCCGATCACGCCGGCCGGGATCGGCCGGCCCGGCTCGAGGCCGAGGAGATCGCGGATGCCCTGGACGGCGGCGTCGCCATAGGCTTCCGGGTTCTCCGACAGGAGCTTGTGGGCGACGAGGGTACCGGCGGGTTGGCGTCCGATCACGTCGGTGAAGGTGCCGCCGCGATCGATCCAGAAATCCCACGCGCCGTCGGTCCCCATCGCTCTCCACTCGTTCTCCGGTCCGCCGCTTTATAAGGCACGCGCGCCCGACTGCGAACGCGCGTTTTCCGCCAAAAACGCTATGATGTCGCTGCAATCTCGGCTAGGATGATCGTCGGGGATGGCGACCGAGGGGAATTTCTTGCGGCTCCGTCCCGGGGCCTCGTGCCAATGACCAAATCCCGAGTCTGTGCTTTCGCGGCCGCCGCAGCGGTTGCGCTGCTGGTTGCGCCGGCCGCTGCGCAGGTCGGCGCGCCGGTCAATTGGAGTCTGCCGTCCGCCTATCCCGCCGACAACTTTCACACCGAGAACCTCGCCGCATTCGCCAGGGATCTGGCGGAGGCGACCGGCGGGAAGCTTGCGATCACGGTGCATCCCAACGCCGCGTTGTTCCCGGCGCCGGCGATCAAGAGCGCGGTGCGGATCGGGCTCGCGCAGGTGGGCGAGGTGCTGCTCTCGCTCCATGACAACGAGGATCCGATCTTCGGGATCGACGTCGTGCCGTTCGTCGCCGCGAGCTACGACGAAGCGCGCAGGCTGTGGGCGGCCTCGCGGCCGGCGATCGAGCGCAAGTTGGCGGCGCAGGGATTGATGGTCCTGTTCGCCGTGCCCTGGCCGCCGCAGGGCATCTACGCGAAGACCGAGATCAACCGGGTCGCCGACATGAAGGGACTGTCGTGGCGCGTGTACAATCCCGGCACCAAGCGCATCGCTGAGATCGTCGGCGCCTATCCTGTCACGATCCAGGCCGTCGATCTGCCGCAGGCGCTCGCCACCGGCCTGATCAATGCGTTCATGACCTCGAGCGCCACCGGCTACGATACCAAGGCGTGGGAGACCATGGCCTACTTCTACGACACGCAGGCCTGGATCCCGAAGAACGTCACCTTCGTCAACAAGGCGGCGTTCGAGCAGCTCGACACGCCGACGCAGGAGGCGCTGCTCAAGGCGGCGGCGGCCGCGGAGACGCGCGGCTGGTGGCGGTCGCACGACAGGACCAAGTGGTATCTCGAGCAGCTTGCCGCGCACGGCTTGAAGGTGCTGCCGCCGAGCCCGGGCCTGAAGTCGGGCCTGCAGCGGATCGGCGAGCAATTGACCGGCGAGTGGCTGTCAAAAGCCGGCACCGATGGTCAGGCCGTGATCGAGACGTATCGGAAGCAGACGATGTGAAAGCGGCGCCCCTTCACGCCGCTGCGGGAATTGGCGGGGGCCCGGCGGTTTTCCGCCGAGCCCCCTTGGATAGCATCAGCCGGCCTGTAAGCCGGGTTCTGTAGGGCGAGGGCGCGCGGCCCACGCGTGACGGCCATTCCTCTGCGACGCCGGTTGCCCGGCGCCTGATGCGACCTACCCGGACGGCGGGATCCGGACATCGATCCCCGGCCTCCCGCGGTTGCGGGCGGCCGGCGCCGTCCCTATTCGGTCTTGCTCCCGGTGGGGTTTGCCGTGCCGCCGGCGTTGCCGCCGGCGCGGTGCGCTCTTACCGCACCGTTTCACCCTTGCCGCTCCCCCGTCCCTTACCCTCCCCCGCAAGCGGGAGAGGGATGGGTGGGGGCGTGGCGGTCTGTTCTCTGTGGCACTTTCCCTGGGCTTGGCGCCCGCCGGACGTTATCCGGCACCGCATGTCCATGGAGCCCGGACTTTCCTCCCGGACCCGCCTTTCGGCATCGGCCCGAGCAGCCGTCCGGCCGACTGACGTTCCAAGGGATGGGGGCTCTTCCGGCCGAAATCAAGAGCCGGCGCGCGATCTTGCTTAACAGTGGCGGTGGACGGCCGGGCCTCAGCGCGGCCTAAATCGAATTCAGCCGTGCATCGCGCGCCGCAATCAGCGCCTTGAGCGTCATCAGGCTCGAGGTGTCGACCACGCCGTCGATCCGCTCCGGCCGGAAATGGCGCTGGAAGGCGGCGACGGCGTCGCGCGTGGTGCCGTCGAGATAACCGGTAGGGGTGACGCCGTAGCCGAATTTCGCCAGCAGCCGTTGCGTCTCCTCGATCATCGGACTGGTCTCGCCGAGCACGAAGATGGGCCCGGCAAGGCCGAGCGGCGCCGGCTTGACCCACAGGCCGATGCCGGAATCCGCGAGCACTTTCCACGGAAACTTTTCGCCCGGATCCTGCTTGCGCGTGGGCGCCACGTCGGAGTGGGCGAGCACGCGGCCGGCCGCGATCTGGTGGCGGGTGAAAATGCTGCGGCAGAGCGCCGTCACCGCGGCGATCTGGCGTTTGGGAAACGGCGGATAGCCGTGATCATGCCCGGGATTGGCGATCTCGATGCCGATCGAGCACGAGTTGATGTCGGTTTCGCCGGCCCAGGACGCCATCCCCGCGTGCCAGGAGCGACGCGACTCCGCGACCAGCTGGACGATGTAGCCGTCCTGCAGCACCACGTAGTGCGCGGACACTTCACTGGTCGGGTTGCAGAGCTTCCGGATCGCCGCCTGGTTGTCCGGCATGCCGGTATAGTGCAGCACGATCATGTCGGGCGCGCCGCGGCCCTTGCGCTCGCCATGGTTCGGCGACGACCGCACCTCCGCGACGACGCAGGAATCGGGGCGCAACTCGGACAAAAGCGCGACCATACGCGCACCACACAACGCGTTTGCAGACGCCGATGACGGACGCAGCACGAAGATTCGTCGCGGCAGGACGGCAATGATTGTGCAGAAACGATTGCGAAACAAGCCGAGGCGGGCGGCTCGCTCCCATGCGTGCGGCGAATCCACCGCCGGTGTTGCGCGCCGGCCGCACCCCGCCGCGAGCGAGGCTCAGAACGCGCCGACGGCCGGGCCGGCACTACCGCCGACCCGGACCGTCGACCCCTACTGAAACGGTATGCTACCGGTCACACGCTACGGACGCTTACCCGCGCTACTCACTGACGTTCCCGCGCTACTCACTGACGTTGTGACGGGCTCGGACTCGTCGGCCGCGGCGCCATGCCGGTGGTGGGCGCGGCGGGGCGCGGCGGCTTGAAATATTGGAAGTCCGGCGCGGATTGCAGCTGCTCCTTGGTCCACGACACTTTGAGCTTGACGACGGTCGGG
>Ga0209590_10000161_pt1 | contig 18243 bp, 21 predicted proteins | sample CZO8metaG_FD_188353 | JGI IMG/M metagenome (GOLD analysis project Ga0209590, IMG submission 188353) | Vadose zone soil microbial communities from the Eel River Critical Zone Observatory, Northern California, USA - CZOApr15con1.8 metaG... | ecosystem: Environmental > Terrestrial > Soil > Vadose...
GATTGGGCTTGTCTTCTTGGACATGCTTAGGATCTTATCAATTTTGATAAATGCGCCCGAACGCGCAGGGTTTAGGGATCGCGGTCACGTTCGGCCCTCATCGCGTGCAGCTCGTCGTTCGCGAGCTTCATCGCCTCGTCCTCGCTGAGGTCCGCCTTCGCCCGGATTCGCTGGAGCAGGCCGAGGCCGAGGTACTCACGAAGCGCGTCTTCGACGACATCGGAGGCACTCTTCCCGGTGCGAGCAGCATGAACCCGCGCCGCACGGAGGACGGCGGGATCGAGGTACACCGTGGCCTTCGAGCGTCGCATGTCACAGAGTTTTGGAGCGTGACGGCATAAGCATTAAAGCGACCTGGGCTCAGGCGCGGAGCTCGGTGAAGCCTGCCGCGGCGAAATCGCCGTCGAAGGCAAACGCCTCGTCGATCCGCAACGATCGCATGACCATGAAGCTCGTCGCATCGACGAACGAGTACTCGCGCTCGTCCCGGCGACGGAGCCACTCGAGCGCCTCGCGTTCGAGGTCCTCGATGACGAACATGACGCGCACTCGCGGCGACGCTTCGAGCCGATCCAGGAATTCGAGCGCCGCCCGACGTCCATGTCGTCGCTGAAGAAACGTCCACGTCTCGCCGCGGACGTGATTCGACGTCACGAGCGTCTCGCCGCTGTAGAGGTCTCGCAGGCGTTCAGCTTCTGCGTGGTGAGCATCCCGGGCGACCGCGCCGGCCGCCCAGAAAGACGTGTCGACGAAGATCACTCGGCGCGCCGCGGGCCATAGACCACGTCGTCGACGCTTGCGGAGTCGTCGGCTGCGCCTTCGACCATGCCGAACAGGCCCCAGAGCGGATCCTCCTCGATCGGCGGCAGGGGCCGCAGCCGCTCGCGCACGTAGCGCCGGATGAGGGCGGCTTTCGACGTCCGCTCAGCGGCGGCCTGACGCTCGAGGGCCGAGTCGAGGTCCTCTTCGATCATGATCTGGAGCCGTTTCATGGGCTGATCTTACATCACTTTGGCAAAGTGGTGTAATGGCCGTTGCGGGCATGCCAGAAAGGAGCCAGCGGCAGTGGCGCGACCTCCTCGTCGCGATCTAGCGTCGCACGAGCTGCTGCACCCGCTGATGGGATATCCCGAGCAGCTCGCCCGCGTCACGCATGCCGATTCCGACCTCGTCCAGCAACGCGCGAGCCGTCCGCTCGGTCTCCTCCTGGGCCCGGGAGCGCTCGCGGTCGGCACGCTCACGCGCGCGCTTCGCACGCTGGAGGGCGACCCGCGCGGCCGCAGGGAGCCGGATCTCCTCCTCGATCACCGCCTCGTCTGCATCGTCGACCCACAATGACAGCGCTTCCCGGATACGCCGGCGAGCCTGGTCGAGCGTGCGCCCGTATGTGTGACAGCCTCGAGTCGCCGGAATGCGCACAATCCAGGCTCCGCTCTCGTCTCGCTCGAACACCGCTCTGTAGGTCTTCGTCATCGCAGCCATTTCCTTGGGCCTGGCAAAAGTGTCTAGCACGCTAGACACTCTAGCGAATTTCCGCTAGACGCCCAAATGGACGCGGTGCCAGGTATGTACCCGGTACGTGCGACCTATCTTTCTCGAGGCGCTCAGGGCGCGTCGTGCGGAGCTCCGAGTTCGGGGGTGTAGCTCGCGCCTCCGTCGTTACGGCCCTGCCTTACGTCCGAGCGGACGTGGCCGAATCGCACACAGTGTAAGTTCTGTAGGATGAAAGCGTGGCTGCGAAGCAGAAGCCGAAAGGAGAGCCGTTCAGCGTCCGCTTCTCGGCGAGCACGGACCGCGCGATCGAGGCGGAGGCAAAGCGTCTGAAGCGGTCGAAGAGCTCGATCGTCGAGGCGCTCGCCGAGGAGGCGATGCGGATCCGCCGCTTCCCTGGAATCGGCTTCCAGGGTGACGACGCGGGAAGGCGAGCCGTGGTACTCGGAACCGGGCTCGACGTCTGGGAGCTGATCGAGACGCTCCAGAACTACGGCTCGGCAGATCGGGTGGTGAAGGACTTTCCGTTGGTCGACCACCGACACATGCGACTCGCCGAGGCGTACTACAAGGCCTACCCGGAGGAGATCGACGAGGCGATTGCCGAGAACAATCGTCCGGTCGAGGAGTGGCTCGAGCTCTACCCGTTCATCCAGTTCCACGGCACGCGCCGTTAGTTGCGGCTGCTGCTCGACCACCAGTTGCCGCCTCGAAGGATCGGCCGCTTACTGACCGCACGGGGCCACGACGTCCGCGCGCTTGCGGATGAATCTGAGCTCGCCGGGCTCGCCGACGAAGACGTCCTCATTCTCGCGGCGGACGACCGACGCATCCTCGTCACGCGCGACAGTCGCGATTTCGCGCCCCTCGCTCGCGAGTGGGCCGAAGGGGGACGCTCGCATGCCGGCCTCGTGCTGATCTGGACGCTCGACAACCACGAACACGCTGCGATCGTGAGCGCCCTCGAGCGGCTCTTCGACCTCTATCCCCGCCAGAGCGCCTGGCACGACCTCGTCCTGGCGATCTAGCGGCACGGCTGCTGCACGCGCTGTGCGAGAGCTGCGTACCGGCTCAGGGGCTGAGCCGGAAGGGCGGGTACCTGTCGGTCACGAGGAGGAAGGCATAGGCGACCACGCGGTTATTCCAGCGCTGCACCCCGAGCACGAAGTCGAAGAGGCCCCGCGGATAGCGGCCGGTGAAGAGAATCGCGAACCACGCAATCACCACTGCCACCACTGCCGCGATCCAGAGGAAGACGAGCACGATGTAGTGCGGGATTGCGAGCAGCCACTTCACGATCGGGAGCCAACGGTTGAGCCCCTGCTTCGCATCCGGATAGGGGAAGTCGAGGGTGACCGATTGCGGCTCGTCCGTCGACGGATAGCGGTCGTTCATCAATGCGAGGTAGACGCCGATCCGGTTCGAGAACCTGAGCAGCTCGAGGTTCCAGTCGAACCACCAGCGCGGGTACTTCTGCCGGAACACGATCATCAGGAGAGGCGGCAGGAACAGCAGCCCTCCGGTGCCCAAAGCGATCGACGCGCCGTGCCCGCCGGCGCCGTAACCCGCCTCGTCGCCGCCGACGGTGGCCGCCACGATCAGGATCGGGATCGCGACGATCAGCCTGAACGCGGTTGTCAGCCGGTTGAGATCCCGATCCGGGTACTCGACCGAGAATTGCACGGGATACGCCTCCCCGCCGGTCATCTGAGTGCCTGCCTCCATAGCTGTCGAACCTCCCCTCGGTCACGGGCCGCGCGGACAGTGGGCCGTCGAGCGAGGATCTCACATCGAGCAGCTAGGGCTCAACGCTCTTCCTCAGCGGCGTCATCTCGAAAGCTGATTGACGCCTGCCCGGGCCTCCCGCGCCCGGCGGCGCGCTCGGCGGAGCGGCTCGGGCGTGCGCGCTCGGCAGACCGAGAGGACGACCTCCACCGCCGTGTCCGCGTCGGTTCGCCAAGCGGCGTGGACGGCGAGCGGGCGCGTGCCCTCGCGCGTGCGGAGCCAGTAGCTGACGAGCTCGCCGTCGAGGAGAAGCGGGCTGCGGGCGCCGCGCTCGTCCGGCGGCCATTCGCCCTCTGCGACGAGCGCGCGGTGCGTGACGCCGACGGTCGGGAGATCGGCGATCGCCCCGAGGTGAAGCGCGAGGCCGGCTTGGCGCGGATGGTCGCGGCCGGTCGAATCGACGAGGAGCACGTCCGGCGGCGCCGGGAGCGCGCGGACGGCGGCCTCCAGCAGGGCGCCCTCGCGGAGCGCAAGCAGGCCCGGTTCGTACGGGGCGCCGGCACGCCCTTGCACGAAGGCTGCCTCGCGACCGACGGTCGCGGCCGCCCACGCAGCGTCGCCCGCGTGGCCGGGCCCGGTGCAGCCGCGCGCGAAGCAGACGAAACAGCCGCCGATGCGCGCGCCGGGGTCGAACCGCCACAGCGGTGGGTCGAGCGCCGCCAGTCGCCGCTGCTCGTCGATCAGCTCATCGCGCGTGCGCGGCCACTGCACGGGCAGGGCTAGATGGTTGATGCCACACCTGGGCACGCCTGGCTGGTGGCTCAGACACGGCGCCGGCTCGGCCGCCTCCCGCTTGCCCAGGCCGACCAGCCTGGGCTGCGCGTGATGCGGCCGCCCGGCTTGATCTGAGCCATCCCCAGACGCACCCGGGCATGGCATCAACCATCTAGGCCGCTGCGGTGACGCGCGGCGTGAGGCTCAGCACGCGGAAGCAGCGGTCGACCGCTGCCGCGTCGCCGTCCACGCGGGCCCGGCCGCGCCTCACCGCTTCGCGCAGCTCGAGCTCTCCCGTGGCGAGGGCGAAGAACGTGTCCATGTCCGTCTCGACGACGAGGTCGGCAGTCTCCGCGGCTCCCACGCTTGCCTCGAGCACGCCGTTTTCGATCCGCGCGGTGAAGACATCGTCGTCCACCTTGAGCGCGTACGTCTCGGTCAGGCCGCGCGCCGCTTCCGCGTTGAACAACGCGGGGAGCGCGTTCACGCCCCACTCCGGGTAGAGCTCGTCCCCCGGGCCCGGCGGACCCAAAGAGCGCGCGCCCCAGCGGGCGAGCGCGTACAGCGCCTCGTTGAGGCCGGCGCCGTACTCAGTCAGCTCGTACACGGTCGCCGGTGCGGGCGGCGGCAGCTTTCGCTTCTGGACGACGTCGCACTCCTCCAAGTCGCGCAGGCGTGCGGCGAGGATGTTCGTGCCGATCCCGGGCAGGCCGTTCGTGAGGTCGGTGTAGCGCTTCGGGCCGTGCAGGAGCTCGCGGACGATCAGAAGCGACCAGCGCTCGCCGACCAGCGAGAGCGCATGGGCCATCGGGCAGTACTGGTCGAATTTCTTCCTCACCGTTCGTCGTCAGTGTAGCCGGTGATCTTCCGGTTAACAAGTTGAGACTTGCGAAAAGCAAGCGACTTCTGTAAGGTCGCAAGGCTTCGCTAGACGACTGAAAGGACGAAACCATGATCGCATCGGCTCGACGGAAGTGGTTCGCGCTCGCCGTGCTCCTCGGCGTCCAGTTCATGGTCGTGGTCGACATCGCGATCGTGAACGTCGCTCTTCCGTCCATCCAGACCGACCTCGGGTTCTCGGAACAGAACCTCCAATGGGTGGTGAGCGCCTACGCGCTCCTCTTCGGCGGGTTCCTCCTCCTCGGCGGGCGCTTCGCCGACCTGACCGGCAGGCGGCGCGTCCTCCTGGCGGGACTCGTCGTCTTCACCGGCGCCTCACTGCTCTCCGGGCTCGCCTGGAGCTCGGGCGCCCTCATCGGCGCGCGGGCGTTCCAAGGGCTCGGCGCAGCGTTGATCACGCCGGCCGCGCTCTCGATCCTAACCACGACGTTCGCCGAAGGAAAGGAACGCAACGCCGCTCTCGGCGCCTGGGGCGCGGTCGGCGCCTTCGGGGCGGTGGCCGGGGTCCTGCTCGGCGGTGTTCTGACGGACGCGCTCGGCTGGCAGTGGATCTTCTTCGTCAACGTGCCGGTGGGCGTCCTCGGACTCGTGCTGGCGCCGATTCTCCTGACGGAGAGCCGCGACGCACGCACCAAGAGCTTCGACGTGCCGGGCGGAGTGCTCGTCACGGGCGGTCTCGTCACGCTCGTGTACGCGATCACGCAGGCGAACTCCTACGGCTGGGGTTCGTTCGCGACGATCGGGCTCTTCGTCGGCGCGCTCGCGCTCCTCGCCGCGTTCGTCGCGTGGGAGACCCGGACCGCTGAGCCGCTGGTGCCGTTCTCGTTCTTCCGGCTGCGCACGGTCGTCGGCGCAAACGTCGCCGGGCTGATCCTGGGGACGGCGATCTTCGCGATGTTCCTGATGCTCACGCTCTACATGCAGCAGGTGCTGCACTACTCCGCGATGCGAACCGGCGTTGCGTACCTGGCCGTGGCCGGGACGGCGATCTTCTGGTCCGCGCTGGCCGCGCAGCTCGTCACCCGGGTCGGCGTGAAGCCGGTGCTCGCCGCCGGGATGATCTCGCTCTCCGCCGGGCTCGTCTACTTCACGCAGGTGTCGGTCGGCGGCTCCTACCTGAGCGACCTCCTCCCCGGGTTCCTGCTGGTCGCGGTCGGCCTCGGCTTCTCGTTCGTACCGATCTCGATCGCCGCGCTCGCCGGCGTCCCGGCGGCCGAGGCCGGGTTGGCGTCCGGGTTGATCAACACCTCACAGCAGATCGGCGGCGCGCTCGGCATCGCGGCGCTTTCGGCGATCGCAACGTCGACGACCAGCAATCAGATCGCGTCGGGGTCGGCAGTTACTGTGGCGCTCACCGACGGCTTCCAGGCGGCGTTCATCGGAGCCGCGGCGATCGCGCTCGTCGGCATCCTCGTCGCGCTGTTCGTCGTGCGGCGCGAGGATCTCGTCGCCGCGCCGGAGGTTGTCGAGGCAGAGCCCGTATTCGAGGCTGCGTAGAGGTTCGCCTTCGGGGCCGGCGTCGCGTGACGTCGGCCCCGTGCGCTACGCGGCGGCGCGGTCCGATGCGGACTTCGCGACGTCGCGGTGGACGGCCTCGATCGCGTTGCCGTCGAAATCGGCGATGCGCGCGGCGTAGTAGTCGCGATTGTGCTCCTCGCGGATTCCCGGCTCGGCGAGGCTTCGCGCGCCGGCGGCGACCGCAGCGGTGTGGAACGCGACGACCGACGCTCGATCGGGGACTGCGAGCGAGACCTCGAGCGTGCCGGCAAAGGCGGACTCGACGACCCACAGCGAGCTCGGGCGCGAATGGACGCCGAGATACGCGCGCCGACGATCCGGCCAATCGAGGAGGACTCTGAAACCGAGCGGCTCGAGCGCTTCGGCGTAGAAGCGCTTGCCGACTTCGTAATCGCGGACCGGCACCGTCAGGTGGTCGATCTCCATGGTCGCAGATAATAGAACGAGTGTGCTTTTCTGTCAAGCTTGCGCTCTAGAACCGCTCTTCTGAACGCTCTATAATCAGACGAACGTGCTGAAGACCAAGGGCGAACGCACCAGACAGGCGATCCTCGACACGGCGGCGGCCCTCGCGACCCAGGAAGGGCTCGAGCCGCTCTCGATCGGGCGGCTCGCGGAGGCGACCGGGATGAGCAAGAGCGGCCTCTTCGCCCATTTCGGGTCGAAGGAGGAGCTCCAGCTCGCCACCGTCGATCACGCGGCGGCGATGTTCGTCGCCGAGGTAATCGCGCCGGCGCGCGCGGCGCCGCGGGGGGTCGCGCGCGTGTGGGCGCTCTGCGACCACATGATCGACTACTCCGAGCGGCAGGTGTTCCCCGGCGGTTGCTTCTTCGCGGCCGCATCGTTCGAGTTCAACAACCGACCGGGGCCGGTGCGCAACAGGATCGAGGAGATGCTCCGCAGCTGGCTCTCGTACCTGGAGCACGCGGTCGAGCAGGCGCAGGCTGCCGGTGAGCTCGATCGACAACTCAGCGCACGCGAGATCGCGTTTCAGCTCGACGCATTCGCGCAATCGGCGAACGCGCAGTTCCAGCTCTTCCGCGACGCGCGCGTGTTCGAGGAGGCACGGCGCGCGGTCCGCGAGCGGATCGAAAGCCTTCGGCCGGCGCGCGCAGCCTAGTTAGGTCTCGAGATCGAGCGCGATCAGCAGCGTTGCGATTCCGCGCCGCTGAAAAACGGACGGCGCCTCGCGGCGCCGCCCGTCGGTTCACTTCGCTCCGCAGAGAGCGAAGGCTTGGCTAGTCGTGGTCCGGCGAATCGCCGTGGTCGTCGTCGTCGCGGTCGTGATGCCGCGACGTCGAATGATCCTCGGCGTGCTTCGCGGCCTTTGCGGTCGCGAGGATGTCGCCGTGCGTGCGGATCGTGCCGCCGCTCAGGATGTCCGTCCACGTGCCGTGCCCGCGCGCGTGGTAGATGAACGCGTACCGCGCGAGCTGCCAGTCCCCTCCGCTGTCCGCGGTGAAGTACTGCGAGAACCAGTCGAACGTCCCCGGGCACGCCTTGGTCGCATCGTTGTGATCCGCCGATGCGACGCACGCGAAGTCCTTCGTCCCGAGGTCGCCCGCCCGCGGAGACAGCGGCGTAGTGAGCAGCGTCCCCTGGAACGGCGCCGTCACGTAGCCGCCGTTGAACGTCCCGGTAATGCCGGCCGGAATCATCCCCGTGCCGCCGGGACGATGGCCGGCGAGCGTCGTGAACGTGCCGCGCGACGTCGTCGTTGCGCAGAACGTGTTCGCGCCCGTCTGGAAGACCAGCACGCGGCGCGCATACGCATCCACCGCCCAGTCGTACTGGACGTTCCCGATCGGAACGCCGGTGTCGAGATCGTTCTTCACGTTGTACGAGACGTTGACGACGAGCGTGCCGTTGCCGCAGCCGTGGTTCGGCCTGCCGTGGTCGTGGTGACGCCCGTGATCCGCAAGCGCTGTCGAGGCGAACGCGAGCGCGCTCACGGCCGCGACCAGGATGGTCACAACACTTCGTTTCATGGCCCTCCTTGGATTCGCTGTCCCAAAATGGCCTACCCCGTCGCGAGGCTTTGTCCCTTTCCAGCAGTAAAAACGCTGTAAAGAAGGCCGTACGTCCCAAGCAAGCGGAAGCGGTACGCTCTGGCGCGGAGAGCACATCGTCCAAGGAGGGGAGCGATATGAGCACTGGTGTGCAGACGGTGACAGGGAAGTTCGTCTGGCACGACAACAGCTCGACAGACGCCGAGAAGGCGAAGACGTTCTACACGGAGCTCTTCGGCTGGGAAACCGAGCTCTTCAAGCCGGGCGAGATGGACTACACGATGATCAAGTCCGGCGGCAAGACCCACGGCGGGTTCGGCGCCGCACAGGGCGGCGCCCCGTCGGCCTGGCTGGGACACGTTCTCGTCACGGACGTCGACGAGACCGTCCTCCGCGCCGAGGGCGCGGGCGGAAAAGTGATCGCCGCGCCGATGGACATCCCCGAAGTCGGACGAATGGCGGTGATCGCGGATCCGCAGGGCGCCGTGATCTCGGCGTTTGCTTCCGCAGGTGAGCCGCCGACGGGCGAAGGGATTTTCGTGTGGGACGAGCTCATGACGACCGACGTCGATGCCGCGAAGAGCTTCTACAAAGAGGTCTTCGGGTGGACGGCCAAGGACATGGACATGGGCGAGATGACCTACACCATCTTCGTGCGCGCCGGTGACATCGACGCGGCCGGGTGCATGCAGCGCCCCGCCGGCGTCGAGGCACCGCCGCACTGGCTGCCCTACATCGGCACGCAGGATGTCGACGCCACCGTCGCGAAGGCGAAGAAGCTCGGCGCGACGATCTTCCGGGACGGGACGGACATCCCGAACATGGGCCGGTTCGCGATCATCCAGGATCCCACGGGCGCGGTCTTCGGGATCTGGCAGACGACTAGCTCGTAGTCACCGCACGAAGAAATAAGGGCGGCGCCGTCACCGGCGCCGCCCTGCCCGGCTTCTAGATCGGAGGCCGTTCGGCCAGCGAGAAGCCGCCGACTTCCGCCCTGGCTCCTTTCAGGAACTCGGCGGCGCGATTTGGAGCGCCATCAGGATCGCGTCCGCGTAGCCGTTATCGCGGCGGTAATGAGTCTTTCTGTACCCCTCGCGAACGAAACCGAACGACTCGTAGAGCTTGATCGCGGGCTCGTTCCATGGGAAGACGTGGAGCTCGAGCTTCGTCACGTCGTACGCCCGCGCCCAGGCGACCGCGGCCTCGAGCAGCGCGCGGCCGACACCGCGGCGGCGGGCGCGCGCGTCGACCATCAGGCCGAGGTCGGCGACGTGCGCGCTCGCCGGATGCTGGTCGCGCGCGAGCGATAGGCGGCCGACCACCTGCCCGTCCAGCTCCGCGACGAACACCGCGGCGTCGGGATGGCGGCGGACGGCGCGGATGAAGCGGCGCTCCTCCCCCACGCTCCGCCACTCCGACGAGACGAGCCAGCCCTCCGGCTCCGCGCTGACCGCGCTCGCCAGCGCGACGAGCGCCGCCGCGTCGCCGGGCTCGGCGCGGCGCACGTTCACTCCACGACCACCGCCGCGCCGCCGCGACGGGAATCGCCGGCCGCCGCCAGCCTGCCGTCCGCCGGCCGCTCGACCGCGTTCGCGCCGCCGAAGTACAGGTCCTTCCTGTTCCATTGCCTGACGTCGTAGCCGTCGAGCCCCGTCACGTCGGCTCCGGGCTCAGCGTCGACGATCGCGTCCTCCCAGTGCACGCGCGGGCGCTCGACCGCCTCTTCGACGCCCATTCCGAGCGCGAGCACGTTCACGACGATCTGCATGATCGCGCCGCGCAGCCGCGCGCTGCCCGCGCTGCCGACAACGAGCCGCGGACGGCCGTCCGCGAAGCAGATGCTCGGGGCCATCATCGACGTCAATCGCCGCCCTGGCTTGTGCAGGCCGGCGAGATCGGACTCTCCGAGCATGTTGTTCAGCTGGATCCCCGTGCCCGGCGCGAACACACCCGAGCCGGCGCCGGTCGAGCAGCTCATCGAGGCGGCGTTGCCGCGTCCGTCGACGACCGAGATGTGCGTCGTCGCCGACGGCGCGTCCACCGGGCTGATCAGCCGCCGCGCCAGGCCGCCGCGGTAGAGGTCGCTGAGGAACGAGCTGCCGCGCGCGGCTGCCTGCTCGCGCATCGCGTCGGCGACCGCGCGCGTGTCGTAGCGGCACCACGCGTCGAGCAGGCGCAGCCCGTAGGCGATCAAGACGCCGCCGCTCGAGGGCGGCGGGTTGGACCGGAACTCGCAGCCGCGGAACGGCACGCTCACGGGCCGCCGGCGGATGACGCGGTAGCCGGCGAGGTCCGAGGGCGAGATCTGCGGGGCGGCCGCGCAAATCGCGGGCGCGAGCTCGCCGGTGTACAGCGTTGCGGCGCCCTCGTCGGCGATGCGGCGTAGCGTGTCCGCGAGCTCGGGCATCCGCAGCCGCTCGCCGCTTTTCGCGGCGTACAGCGCGCGGCCCTCGGGGCGCGAGCGCAGGATCGAGGCGAGCAGCTCGTGCAGGTACGCCTGCTCGGGCAGCACGTCCACTCCCTCGCGCGCGAGGGCGATCGCCGGCTCCACCAGCTCGGCCCACGGCCGCGACCCGAACTGCCGCCACGCAGCCTCGAGCCCGAGCGGCACGCCCGGCACGGCCGCGGACGCGGGACCCATCAGGTATGGGACCACCGCTCCGGTGGAGAAGTCGACGTCCGTCGATTCCATCGCAGCGGGATCGGCGCCGCCGCCCGGGACGGTGACGAAGAAATCGAGCACCCGCGTCGAGCGGTCACTCGCCCTGTGCACGAGCATGAAGCCGCCCCCGCCCGGCCCAGTCAGCGGCGACTCGGTCACCCACGAGGCGAATCCCGCCGCAACGGCCGCGTCGACGGCGTTCCCGCCGTCCGCGAGCACCTGTGCGCCGACCGCGGCGGTGACCGGATGCCCTGCTGCGATCGCGCCCTGCATATGGGAAGGATGAGGCAAACGCTCGCCCAGCGGAAGCGCGCGTTCGGTTGCCCGTTGGGCTAGATGGTTGATGCCATGCCCGGGTGCGCCTGGGGATGGCTCAGACCAAGACGGGCGGGCGCATCACGCGCAGCCCAGGCTGGTGGCCTGGGCAAGCGGGAGGCGGCCGAGCGGCGCCGTGTCTGAGCCACCAGCCAGGCGTGCACGGGTGTGGCATCAACCATCTAGTGGATCTGGACGTTGCCGCCGGCGAGCGTCTGCTCGCCGGAGTCGTACCCGGTGGTGAGGCGGATGCGGTAGGTGTCGTTCGTCCCCGGCTCGGCTAGATCCTTGACGTCGATCCGGTAGACGTGCGAGCCGGAGCCGTCGATCGTCGCCTGTCCGAAGATGGTCGCCTGCGTTTTGTCCGCGCTGCAGACGACCGCCTGCACTTCGATCGAGTGGACGTTGACCTGCGCTGCGGGACCGTGATCTTGGTACTCCTCTTCGCCGCCCGCTGCGTCTTCGAACCTGGCGCTGCCGCCGGAGGTCGCCTTGTCGCCGTTGGCCGCCGTGATCCGGCCGCCGTTGTTCACCTTGCAGCCGGGCGTGCTCGCCGGGAGCGTGATCACCTTCGTCGCGTCGTCGAAGGGCTCGCCGGCGTCCTGCGCGTTATTCGAATTCGTGTCGGCGAAAGCGTGGATCGCGTCTGCGCCCGGAAAGGCGGACACGGTGTAGCAGAACGTCGCCTGGCCGTTCGCATCCGTCGTCCCGGAGCCGCTCGTGCTATCCGAGCCGCTGACGCTGAAGCGAACGGTGACGTCGGCGACGGGGTCGCCGAAGGCGTCCTCGACGGTCGCCGTGACGCAGTGTTGCTGACCGGCGGCGTTCGTCGCGGTCTTCGGCGTCAGCGTCAGTGTCGTCGCGCCGTACTCGTAGCCATAGCCGTACCCGTAGCCGTACCCGTACTCGGCCGAGGCGTTGCTCAGACCGCCGTACCCGAGCGTGGAGAGCGCGGCGAACGCACCGACGATGAGGACGGTCGGAAGCAGAGCGGGCGAGCGGGAGTGCTTCGCGACTGCCGCGTTGCGAAACCGGCGCAGCATCGAGCGAAGCTTTCCGTGATCGCCAGCCTGCCTGCTCATCGGCTCTCCCCTTTACTCCCCCGAGCACTATGGCCCTTTCGCTCAGCTCTTTCAAGAGGCGAACGGAAGGCTGGGGCCGGTTTCGAGCCTGACCAGGGCGAGCACGGCGAACGCGAGGGCGGCCGCCAGCAGCGCCAAGCGCGTCGACGCGGACAGCTCTCGCGCGCTGCCGTCGCGCGCCGCGACCAGGAGCGCCGCTCCGCAGAGCAGGCCCGCGAGCGTCACGGCGGATAGCTCCCAGTCCCAGTCGAGGCCGGTGTGGATGAGGTAAGCAACGTAGCCGGCGGCGGCGGTCGCACCCACCGAGTCCAAGTCCCTGCGCAGCGCGAGCAGCGGAAGCCCGAGCGCCGCGACGACGAGCCCGAGCCCGAGCGGCCCGAGCTCCGCGAGTGACTCGAGATAGAGGCTATGAGCGTCTCTGGCGAATGACGGCACGGTGCGGTACTGCAGCCAGTACTCGTCGAACGTGCCGGCGCCGGAGCCGAGGATCGGATTGTCCTCGTATTCGCGCCACGCCACCTGCCAGTAGCGCGGCCGATTCTCGCCGGCCAGCGACACGATCGCGCGCTGGTGGGAAACGACGCCTACCGCGACGAACAGAGCGGCCGCGAGAGCCGCAAACAGGACGGCGAGCGCCGGCGAGGCGCGATGCGTGAGGACGAGGAGCGTTGCGACTCCGGCCGCGAAGCCGATCCAGGCGCCCCGGCTGGACGTGAGGTACAAGGTCGGGACGAGCACGATTCCAGAGGCCGCGCAGACCCAGCGCGCCCACCCCGGTGTCCTGAGGGCCAGGCCGAGCGCGAGGAGGAGACCGATCGCGGCATAGAGGCCGAGTGCATTCGCGTAGCCAATGGGCTCGAACAAGAGCTTTCCCTGGATCGTGGTGAGCGGATGGCCGAAGAACAGGTACTTGACAAGGCCGTATGCCGAGGCAGCCGTCACGCCCGCGAGCGCCCCGCCGAGCAGTCGCGGCAACTCGGGCCGCTCGACGCACAGGAGCACCGCGGCCACGCCCGCGACGTAAACGACGGTGCGCTCCCCCTCGAGGATCGACGTCCGGGGGTAGCCGGACCAGCGTGTCGACAGCGTCGTCCAAACCAGGAGCGCGCCGAAGGCCGCGAGCAGCCAGCGCTCGGCCCAGCCGAGCACGATCCGGCGACGCGCAATCAGCGCCGCCGCCGTGAACGCGACCAGCGCGAACGTCGTCAGCCGCCACGCCCGTGGGAAGTACCCGCCGGCCGCGACGCCGTCGGCCGCGAGGATCGAGAACCCGACAAGAGCCGGGAGCTGCTGGGCAACGAAGCCGGCGACGTCGCGCTGCCCGTCCCGCGCTCGGATGCCCGCGGCGATCGCACCACGCATACTGCAAGGATGAGGCAAGAGCTAGCCGAGCGAAAGCGCGCCCTGTTCGCGGCCGCCTTTTTCACGGTCGCGGTCGTCGCCGTCGCGGCCACCCCGCAGCTGCTCGGCTCGCGCGTGGGCGCCGCGTTCCGGCGGCTCGACGACGCGCGCCCGGCCTGGCTGTGGCTCGCGGCGCTGCTTGTCGTCGTCGCACTTGTCTCGTGGGCACAAGCGTGGCGGAGCGTGATCCGCTCCTGCGGCGGCTCGGTCGGCCGCGTCGACACGGTCGCGCGCTACGCCGTCGGTTCGGGGATCAACACGTTTCTGCCGGCGCGGCTCGGCGACGCGGCGCGGATCGCGCTGTTCTCGCGGACGCTCGAGCATCCCGCGCGCGTCTGGACGAGCGCGGGCGTGTACACCACGATCGGCGCGGCGCGGGCGGTGTGGATTGCGATGCTCGTCCTCGGCGGCTTCGCCTTCGGTGCGCTGCCGCTGTGGCCGGTGGTCGTGTGCGCCGCCTTCGTCGCGGTCGCGGCGTGCGTCGCGGCGGCCTCGCGGCGGCGGAACGCGGGCACGCGGCTCGCACACTTCTTCGATGCGTACCGCGAGCTCGGTCGGCACCCGCGCGAGGCGGCGCCGATGCTCGCATGGATGGCGATCGCGACTGCCGCGCGCGTCGGCGCGGCGGCGGCGATCGTGTCGTCGCTCGGCGTCCACCGCTCGCTCGGCGCGGCGCTGCTGATCGTTCCCGCGCTCGACCTCGCGTCGCTAGTCCCACTCGCGCCCGGCGGGCTCGGGCTGTCGAGCGGCGCGGTCGTCGTCGCGCTGAACGGCTACGGGATCGGCGTGACGACGGCGCTGACGATCGGGATCGGGCTGCACGCTGTCGAATCGGTCGCGGGCGTGGCGTGCGCGGCGATCGGCGGACTCAGGCTGGTCGAAGCGCGTCGCGCGGCCGTCGTCCTGACCGCCGCGACGGTGATCGCAGGCGTCGTCGGGGTGCTGATGGCGGACGTTGTGTAGCGGCAGCTAAGCTTCCAGCCGGCAATCGAGCCCTGCGGGAATCGTCCGCGGGGCTTTGCTGTTTCTGGGAGAGACATGAGCCCGTACTTCGTCACAGTCCGCCGTCGTGGTCTTTCGCCGTTCAGCGTGCGGCTACTCGTGCGTGCGGGCTCGAAGAAGGAGGCCGCCGGGGTCGCCAGCGCTTTGGTCGAGCGCCGGAGCGGCGGCCGCTTCGACGTCACGCACATTCGCCGTGCGGATTCGTCCGCGGCATGAGCTTCCGCCTGATCGCCCGCACAGGGCATCCCGACTTCCTCGACCTGCCGTGGGAGGAGCCGCTCGAGGAGTGGTCCTCGTCGCGCCTCGTCGAGGTCGAGCGGGGGATCGGGCGGCACGTCGTCCGCTTCGTCGACTACGACGGCGCGCTCTACGCGCTGAAGGAGCTGCCGCCGCGGCTCGCGGAGCGTGAGTACCGGCTGCTGCGCGGGCTCGCCGAGGTCGGGCTGCCGGCGGTCGAGTCCGTCGGCGTCGTCACCGACCGCGAGTCCACCGAGGAGGCGGTGCTGATCACGCGCTACCTCGACTTCTCGCTGCCGTACCGGCTCGTCCTGCAGCGGCGCGTACTGCCGGCGCCGCTCGAGTCGTTGCTCGACGCGTACGCGGAACTGCTCGTCCGCCTGCACCTGACCGGCTTCTACTGGGGCGACTGCTCGCTCTCGAACGCGCTCTTCCGCCGCGACGCGGGCGCGCTGTCCGCGTATCTCGTCGACGCGGAGACGGCCGAATCGCACGAGCAGCTCTCCGACGGCCAGCGGCTCCACGACCTCGAGATCGCGCAGGAGAATCTCGTCGGGGAGCTCTACGACCTCGAGGAGAAGCTCGGGCGCGAGGGCGAGCGGGATCCGCTCGAACTCGCCGACGAAGTCGGCCGCCGTTACGTCGGGCTGTGGGACGAGCTGACGGCGGACGAGGTCTTCGCGCCCGACGAGCAGTTCCGCCTCAACGAGCGGCTGCGGCGCCTCAACGAGCTCGGCTTCGACGTCGACGAGATCGAGCTGCGGCGGACGGACGAGGGCTACCGGCTGGAGCTGCACTCGCAGGTCGTCGAGCCGGGGCATCACCGGCGGCTGCTGCGGCGGCTGACCGGGCTCGTCGCGCAGGAGAACCAGGCGCGGCGGCTGCTGAACGACATCACCGCGTTCCGCGCGCAGCTCGAGCGGTCGGGCCGGAGGCCGGTGTCGGACGCGGCGCTCGCCGGCCGCTGGCTGACGGACGTCTTCGAACCGACGATCGCCGCGATCCCGCAGGAGCTGTGGGGCAAGCGCGAGGCGGCCGAGCTCTACCACGAGCTGCTCGAGCACCGGTGGTATCTGTCGGAGCGCGCCGGCCGAGACGTCGGTCTCGACAAGGCGATCGCGTCGTACGCGGAGTCGTTGCGGGTGCTGCCGGACGAGCGGCGCGCGATCGTCGGCAAGAACGGCGCGCTCTAGCGCTTGCCTTCCGCCTCGCGGCGGCGGATCTCGTCGGCGAGCACCTTTAACTCCATCGCGTCAGTTTTGTCCTTTGGGCGCGCGGCTGCTTCCTTCATCGCGATCAGGTGATCGATAGAGGCGTAGAGCACGCGCCGTCCGCGAACGTCGCCGACGATCGCGTCGGACCTCAGCTTTTCATAAGGTGGCGCACCAGCCGGAAACGCAAGGATGTCGACGCTCCCGTAGTGCGTCTCGAACGTAAAGTTCCCGCCAGCCTTCAGCGAGCGCGCGTCGAGCTGGAACGGAGCGTCACGCGGAGCTCCCCGAAGATGGGCGTCGAGCGAGCGCAACACCGATGCCAACTTCTCGAGATTTGCATCGGAGCGCTCATAGGCGACGTCAACGTCGAACGTGAGTCGGGCGGAGCCGTGCAGCTGTCCCGCAATCCCCCCGATGACGACGAAATCGACGGTCGCGTCCGCGAGGGCGAGGATCGGCGGGATCGGGTCGTACTCAGCGCCGGCGGCCACCGCGCAGCTCCGCAAGAGAGCGCGTCGCGCGTGCGCCGGCAGCGAGCCGCCGCTCCGGCGTCATGCGAAGCGTCACGTCGAATAGCGTCCGGTCGATCCCGTAATCGAGCGGCCTCGCGTCGAGCTCCAGCTCTTCGCCGAGCAGGTCGAGCAGGTTCGCGAGCGTTGCGACGGACGGCGAGACGAGGTCGCGCTCGATCCGTGAGATCTGCGCCTGGCTCGTTCGGGCGCGCGCCGCTAGCTGCTTCTGTGTGACGTGGTGCCGCCGTCGCGCGTCCTTGAGAAGCTGACCTGGTGTCACGGGGTCAATATATCAGATCTGGTGTTTTAGCTGCTGCGATCGCAGCGGTGCTGCTCTGGCTCGGGCCCCCGGGATCCGACACGGCCGCGCACGTTTACCAGGCCTGGCTCTTCCGGCACCACGGCTTCGTGCTCTGGGACAACTACTGGTACTCGGGGCGTTACACGTTCGCGACCTACTCGTGGCTGTACTACCCGCTCGCGGTCGTGGTCGGGATCAAGCTGCTCGCGGCGCTGTCGGCCGGCGTGGCCGCGGCCGCGTTCGCGCGCGTCGTCGCGTACCGGCCGGCGGCGATCGCGTTCGCGCTCGTCTGGGGGCTGTTCGTGCTCTCCGGCGCGTACCCGTTCATGCTGGGCGTGGCTTTCGCTCTGGCGGCGCTCGCATGTACCCGGTACATACCTGGTACGTACCGGGTACGCGGGCTCGCCTTTTCGGGCTTGGCCGCGCTCACGTGGGCTGCGAGCCCGCTTGCGCTGCTGCTGCTGCTCGTCGTCGTCGCCGGACTGCGGCGCTGGCGCGCTGTCGCCATGCTTGTCCCGCTCGTCGCGCTGCAGGTCGCGCTCGTGCTCGCGTTCCCGAACCATGGACACTTCCCGTTCTCGTGGCAGGAGGCGGCTGCTGCGGCGCTCTTCTGCGTCGGCGCGATTGCGCTCACGCCGGGCCGGCCGATTCGCGGCGTCTTCGTCGCGTGGCTCGCGCTCGTCGCGCTGTCGTTCGTCTTTCCGTCCACGCTCGGCGAGAACGCGGCCCGGTTGCGCTTCCTTGCGCTGCCGCTGGCGCTGCTCGTGTTGCGCGGGCGGCCGCCCGCACTCGCGGCGCCGCTCGCGATCGTTGCAGCCGTGTACAACGTCTCGCCGCTCGTGTGGAGCTTCGTCAAAGGACACGACGAACGCGCCGAGCACGCGTCGTACTGGGCGCCGGCGATCGCGTTCCTGCGCGCGCACAACGCGCCGGACTTCCGCGTCAACGCACTCGACACGGTCGACCACTGGGAAGCCGTGTACCTGCCGGAAGCGGGGATCGCGATCACGCGTGGCTGGTTCCGGCAGGACGACTTCCCGCAGAACGAGCTCCTCTACGACGGCCCGCTCCAGTCGCAGGCCTACAACCGCTGGCTCCAC
>Ga0209590_10000172_pt1 | contig 17843 bp, 15 predicted proteins | sample CZO8metaG_FD_188353 | JGI IMG/M metagenome (GOLD analysis project Ga0209590, IMG submission 188353) | Vadose zone soil microbial communities from the Eel River Critical Zone Observatory, Northern California, USA - CZOApr15con1.8 metaG... | ecosystem: Environmental > Terrestrial > Soil > Vadose...
ATACCGGCCTGCCGCTCGGCGCGACCGGCGAGCCGCAGCCGCCGCTCGCGCCCGTGCCGAAAATCGCGGCCGACGGCGAGATCGCCGTCGCGGTGGTCGGCGCGCACCTTTCCGGCATGCCGCTCAACCGCGAGCTCAAGTCCTTCGGCGCGCGCTTCCTCGAGGAGACCACGACCGCGCCGGACTACCGCCTGTTCGCCTTGCCCGGCACGACGCCGCCGAAGCCCGGCCTCATACGGGTCGGCGGCGGCCGCGGCGCCGCGATCGCGGTCGAGATCTGGGCGCTGCCGGCCATCGAGTTCGGCCGCTTCGTCGCGGCGGTGCCGCCGCCGCTGTCGATCGGAACGCTGAGCCTCGCCGACGGCCGACGCGCGAAGGGCTTCCTGGTGGAGGCCGAGGCGACGCAGGGCGCGCGCGACATCTCCGCCTTCGGCGGCTGGCGCGCCTTCATGGCGCAAGCGAAGGCGAGCGCGTAGGGCGGATCAGCGAAGCGTGATCCGCTTTTTTTGCGACGGGTTACGCCTGCGGCTAAGCCGCCCTGCGGCTCCGCAACCGGGAGCGGTCAATCGATGTACTCGGCGGGCTTGGTTTCGGGCAGCGCCGTCCACACCAGCGCCAGGCCCGCGACGGTGACCGCGGCCATCGACGCAAATCCGACCCAATCGCCGCAACGGGAGACGATGAAGCCCGAGACCGCGGTGCTGGTCGCGGCGGCGATGCCGGTCAGCGTGCCGACCACGCCCTGCGCCAGGTTGAAGCGGCCGGTGCCGGTCGTGAGGTCGGTGATCACCAGGATCGTCAGCACCGTGATGACCGCGCCGGTCACGCCGTCGAGCAGCTGGACGAGGATCATGACCCAGGGCTCGCTGACCACCGAGAACAGGAGCGCGCGCGCTGCCTCGGTGCCGAAGCCGACGAGCAGCAGCGGCTTGCGTCCCCAGAGCTCGGACCAATAGCCGATCCACGGCGCCAGGACCGCGACGAGGATTTGCGGCACGACGATCAATCCGGCCATGAACAGCGGGCTGAGCGCAAGCTTGCTCAGTGCCAGATTCTCGCCGACCAGCGGCAGCAACGAAGCGTTGGAAAACTGGAACAGCACCATTGCGCCGGCGAACAGCAGCAGATTCCGGTTCTTGCCCAGATCGGCGATCCGCTGCACCTCGAGCGAGCGATCGCGCATGGCGGCATTGCGGGCGCGCACGTAGTCGATCTCGTCCGGCCGGATCCGATCGAGCGCGATCAGCGCGGGAATGCACAACAGCGCGGTGACCACGAATATCGCGCTCACCGACGCATAGATGCCCAGCGCTCCCATGGCGAGCGCGGTGACAGCATTGCCGGCCGCGGCGAACCGAAAGTTTCGACCGACGCGGCATGACATGCCGTGTCGGCCGGCAAGGCCGAGGCTGATCGCCGCGATCGCCGGCCCCACGATCCCGCCGGTCACGCCGTGCAGGATCTCGGCCACGAATACGAGGGTGAAGCTCGGATGGAGCGCGAGAATCAACGCCGAGGCGGCAATGGCGACGACGCCGAGCGCGACCAATCCCCGCTTCCAGCGCACGGCGTCGGCAAGCGCGCCGCCCGGGATTTGCGCGCCGACGCCGGCCAAGGCGCCGGCCGTCAGCGCCAGCCCGACGTTCTGCTTGGGCCAGCCCAAATCCGCGAGGTAGAAGGCCAGAAACGAGCCGAAGCCCATCTGCACGTCGGCCATGAAGAAGTTCGTCCAGTCGAGACCGCGTCGGCTGCGATCGGAGACCTCCTTGTCGCGAAGCCTCCGCCGTTGCCGGTGCTCGGAGATCACGCGCCGCGACCGGGACGAAAACCCGATGACGGATTCCTTGATCGCCGAGCGCCGGTTGCGGGGAGGTCGCGAGCCCGGCGATCCCGGGTGCGGCGTTTTGCTGACTGGCTGCGCACTCATTGGCTGACTTTACTCGTGGCAGCGGGCCGGCCGGCCCGGCGTCATGGTAAGCGGCTGCCAGCGTCGCGGTTCCATGCGGGGTCGCGGCGCATCTTACGATGTCGTAGGGTGGGCAAAGGCGCGGGCCAGGAATTCCGAACTCACCACACGAGCGGTGCAGCGCCGTGCCCACGCGTCCTGTTCCCGCGGTCGCCGATCGCCACGTGGGCACGGCGCACGCGACCGAGCTCCCGGTGGGTCCCTGGGTTATTCAACGTGCGCCTTTGCCCACCCTACGGGCTGGGGAGCGCGCATCACTCCGGCTTGACGCCCGCGAGCTTCACGAGCTTGGCCCACTTCTCGGTGTCCGCCGACCAGAGCTTGCCGAGCTCCTGCGCGCTGAGGACGATCGGCCGGCCGCCGAGCTCGGCAAGGCGCGCCTTGATGCGCGGATTGGTCAGCCCGGCATTGATCTCGCGATTGAGCGTCGCAATGATCTCGGGCGGCGTTCCGGTCGGCACGCCGACTCCGGTCCAGCCGCTCACGTCGTATCCCGGCACCGTCTCGCCCACGGTCGGCACCTCCGGCACGACGTCCGACCGCGCCGGGCCCGTCAGCGCGAGCGCGCGCAGCGCGCCGCTGCGGATGTGCGGGAGCGAGTTCGGCAACGCGTCGATGCCGGCCTGCACTTGCCCGCTGAGCAGATCGACGACCATGGGCGCCCCGCCGCGGTAGGGCACGTGCAGCAGGGTGACGCCGGTCATGACCTTGAGCAGCTCGATCGCCAGATGACTGATCGTGCCGACGCCGAACGAGGCCATGGTGACCTTGCCGGGATTGGCTTTCGCATAGGCGATGAACTCGGCCATGGTCTTGGCCGGGACCGACGGGTTGACCTCCATCACGAAAGGCAGCTCGGCAAGCGCCGCGACCGGCGCGACGTCGCGCAGAAAATTGAAAGGCAGCGTTTCGTAGAAGCTCGTGTTGATCGCGTTGGTGGCGGTGGCGAACAGCAGCGTGTAGCCGTCGGGCGGCGAATTGACCACCGCCTGGACCGCGAGGTTGGTGCCCGCGCCCGGCTTGTTCTCGATGACGACGGATTGACCCAGCCGCTCCGCCAGCCAGTTGCCCATGATCCGCGCCACGATGTCGGTCGAGCCGCCCGCCGGATATCCGACCACCCAGCGCACCGGCCGGCTTGGATAGGCCTGCGCGCGGGCGACGCGCGAGCCGGCCGCAAGCGCGGCAGCGCCCGCCGCCAGATGCAGAAATCGACGACGTTTCATCGTTTCCTCAATCCGCCTTCGCTCCCGAGAACTTGACCACGTTGCCCCACTTCTCGGTCTCGTCGGCGACGAGCTTGCCGAACTCGGCTGGCAAGCCCGCAACCAGCGTGGCGCCCATGTCGGCAACCCGCGCCTTCATCCTGGGATCGGCGAGCACGGCGTTGATCTCCTTGTTGAGCCGGTCGATGATCTCGACCGGGGTGTTCCTGGGCGCTCCGACCCCGTACCACGCGCTCGATTCATAGCCGGGGACGAAGTCGGCCACGGTCGGGACCTCCGGCAGCAGCTCCGAGCGCGTCGCGCTGGTGACCGCCAGCGGCCGCAGCTTGCCGGCCCGGATGTACTCGATCGACGTCGGCAGGTTGTCGAACATGACCTGCACTTGCCCGCCGAGCAGGTCGGTCAGCGCCGGCGCCCCGCCGCGATAGGGCACGTGCACCATGTTGACGCCGGCCATCATCTTGAACAGCTCGCCCGACACGTGGATCGTCGACCCGTTGCCGGACGACGCCATGTTGATCTTGCCCGGATTGGCCTTGGCATAGGCGATGAACTCGGGAACGGTCTTGGCGGGAACCGAGGGATTGACCTCCATGACGTTGGGAAAGCGGATCAGGCCGGCGACCGGCGCGATGTCGCGGATGAAATCGTGGTTGAGCTTCTCATAGAGCGCGGCGTTGATCGCGTTCGCCGGGGCGACGAGAAGAAGCGTGTAGCCGTCCGGCGGCGCATGCACGACGGCCTCGGTGGCGATGTTGGTGCCGGCGCCCGGACGGCTTTCGACCACGACCGGCTGGCCGAGCCGCTCCGACAGCCACTGCCCCACCAGCCGCGCGGTGAGGTCGGCCGAGCCGCCGGGGGTGTAGCCGATGATCAACCGCACCGACCGCGTCGGATAGGTCTGCGCGCCCGCGATTCGCGGCGCGGCCGCAAGCGCGGCAGCCCCTGCCGCCACACGCAGAAATCGACGGCGGGGAAATTTCATGGTGATCCCTCCTCCGGCGACATGCGGGCGCGAGCATCCAGGCTTTCCCGGCACCTCACAAGACGGATGTCGTTTGGCGCGCACCGTCAGTCCCTTCTACACGCAATACAGAAGCGCTTGTAGCCGGGAAAGGTCAAATTGCGATCGCGTGCCCGCTTCGTGACGACAAGATTGCCGTTGAGCTCCAGAAGCATCTTGAGGACCGCGCAAATCACCTTGTAGGCGAGAACGGGTCCAAGACACGAATGGCGTCCGGATCCAAACCAAAGATGCTTGAGCTCATTGGGAATCGATCGTCTGATGTCGAACGCATGAGGTTGCGGCAAGAAACCGCCGTGCTTCAAGATGGAATAGAACACGACGTAAATCCTGGCGCCTTTCGGGAAGCTACGCCCGTCGACGGTTACTGGTCCGGTCGTAACCCTGAAGAGGACATTGGAAGGGCTGATGAATCGAAGGCTCTCGTCGACGGCGCCCTTGAGCAGTGCCGGGTCGGCCCGTATCTCCGCGAATGCGCCGGAATCGAGCAGGACCGCAACGATGCGCGGCACCGCAATCGTGACGATCGCAGTGCCGGCGACCAGGAGGGACGTCAGCAATCCCTCCACATCTGGATAGGAAAAACCCGCTGCTTTCAGGCCGCCGATGATGCAAAGCGGATTGGAATTCCGCTCGTAAGCCTGACGCGTATATTCGGCAAGCCTGTTATGAACGGCCTTGGCGGAGCTCGCCTCGGACTCGGAGAGCAGCCTCTTCGCCAATGTCCCGTAAGAGGTGAGACGCGCGCTGAGGCGATAGATCTGCTTGTAGTTCTCCTCCGCCTCTGCGCCCGTCGCCTCGATTCCGAGCACCCGGGCAAAAACCCTCGATGACAATCCGCGCATGACGTCCGACAGATCGACGGGCTCGCCGCCATCGAGCAGCCGTCGCAGCCGCTCCACAGATCGGCGCAGCTCTTCGCCAGCGAGGCTCTCCAATACGTCGTCTTCGAAAAACTTGCGCAGATAGGATTTGAGCTCCCGGTGCTCCGGGCCCTCCATGTTGAGCAGCGCAAACTCGCCGAGCACTTGCGTGAACCATGCGCCATATGAGCCGACGTCCCTGTTGCTGACATTCGGATCATCGAGAACGGCCTTGGCGATGGCCGGATTGTGAACGAAATATCCGAGCGGCGGGACGTAGACGACATCCCCGAGCCGCCGGACGGTATCCAAGAAAAGAAACGAGAACGGACGATTGCATATGCGAACGAGAAACTCGTGCCAGCGGGCTTTTCTTTGGCCGGGCATCCTGCCGTTCCGATTTCAGCGTGCCGAGATCGCTCTAATATACGAACTGCGCACCGACGATGGAGATTCCCGCGGCGACCGTCCCGACATGGACCCGATCGCCGCGATTCAATCGCCCATCCTTGGCGGCGATACTGAGGCCGAGCGGGATCGAGGCGGCGACGGTGTTGCCGTATTCGGCAAAGGTCTTGACGATCCGACGGGCGGAAATCTTGCTGGTCCGCACGGCGACGTCGATCATGCGCGCCGCGCCCGCGTGTGGAACCAGGACATCCACCGTCTCGCCTCGCAGAGAATCATCGTTGCGCACGCAGTCCATCCAAACCCGGAAGCCTTGCGTCAACAATTCCTGCGATCGCGTATGAAACCGCATGCCTTCGAGCGGCGCGACCGCCAGCTGTGAATAGCGCCGAACGTCCCGCAGCGGAATGATCGCGAGATCCCCGAATTCGCCGAACGAACGGGAATAGAACCTGATTGCCCGGCTGTCGTCCGTGCGTGCCACGACGGTCGCTGTCGCCGCCTCTCCGATTGTGAACGTGCCGCCCAGACGCTCCAGGTCGCCTACGTTCTTGATCTCCCAGACGCCGGGGTCGTCGTAGAATCCGGATTCGCAATTGACGAGCAGTCCAAGTTTTCCGGCACCGGACAAAAAGAAAGCTTCCGCCACCTGCAGCGCTCGCAACCAGCTTGCACAGGCATCCAGCACGTCGAAGCAGGTGCAGCCCGATGCACCAAGGGCGTGCTGCACCGCAGAAGCGGTCGAGGGAACCAGGAAGCCGCGTGCAACGCCGCCGTAGATGATGAAATCGAGCTGGCGCGCGCGCACGTCGGCGGCCGCAAGCGCGCGCGCGCAGACGTCGAGAGCGAGGTCGATGGGTCGTTCCCGACCGTCGCTGAGGAAACGATTGTTCGACCCGTAGGAGCGGAACAGATCCCCGAGAAATCGCGCGGTATGCTCGAGCTCGCGGTCGGCGAGCGCGCCGCGACTGGCCGACGTGACGCGATCGATAACCCTTTCGTTCGAATACGCGGTGCCGGGAACGGCGTGCTCGACGGCGAGAATCTTCACGTGCGCCCCCTCATCCCGACATTCTCGCGTGCTTCAAGGGTCCGGTCAAAGCAGCGATCTTTTCGCGAATGCTCGACCGCCCTGCGCGCGCTTTCGCTGTGGGTGAAGAGCGCTGGATGCGAGCACGACCAGACTTGCCGCTCGAGCCGAGTTCTCATCGGAACATGCACTTTTCTATCATACTGCAATATTCTGTGCCATGCGGGGCGGCGCGCCGCGCACGCTTCTGATGCGGACTACCGTCCGGCACGCCGATCGCGGGTCAATCTTGGACGGCTGATTGACAGCCCCGCGCGAACTGACCTACTGCTCCGGCGTTCACGAGGGGCCGTGCCGCAGATGGTGTCGCATTTAGCCGCAGTCGGGCGCGCGGCTCTATTCGTCTGCGCCGCACCGGCGGTGGTAACGGCTGCCGTCAATGATGCGCGGGCGCAAGCCAGATTTGAGCTGAGCTATACGATCTCGCTTGCCCGGATATCTTTTGCCGAGGTCACGGTGTCTGCCGAGATCGGCGTGAGCGAATATTCGATGTCCGGCGACGGCCGCATCCGGAGCTTGACGGGAGCGGCCACGACCAGCACGGGCTCGTCGTCGGTCCGCGGGATCGTGGAAGGCTCTCGCTTGGTGCCGACAACATTCAACTCGAAGAGCGCCTTCGAGGGAGAGCCGCTGGACGTCACGGTGACCTTCGAGGACGGCAACGTGAAGGAGGTCAGCGCTTCGAAGTCGAAGCGAGCCGGCGCGCAGCTCGATGATGCGCAGCGCCGGGCCGTCCTCGACCCCCTGACCGCGCTGCTGATTCCGGCCGATCTGACCGACGCGGCATGCCGGCGTACCGTTCGTATCTTCGACGGGTACCAACGCTTCGACGTCGCGCTCGCGTTCAAGCGCATGGGCGCGGTCAAGGCGAAGGAAGGCTACGCCGGTCCGGCAGTGGTTTGCTCGGGCGCTTACAAGCCGGTCGGCGGATCTCGCGGGTCGGCCACCGTGCCCGGTTTCATGATGGACCTTCTGGTCGGTCGCGAGATGGAGATAACCCTTGCTCCGGTCTCCGGCACCGGCGTGCTGGCACCGTTCCAGACGACGATCGAAAGCATGCTCGGGAACGCGGTGGCGCAGGCAAGCCGTTTCAAGGCGGTGGCGCAGTAGCCGCCGGGGCTTCACTCGGCCTTGATGTTCGCCGCCTTGATGATCGGCCACCACTTCTCGATCTCGGCTTTTTGCAGCGCCGCGAGAGCCTCCGGCGTCTGTCGGTCCAGGGGCCAAATCTCCTGGCCCACGTCGGTGAAGCGCGTGCGCACCGCCGGGTCGGCGAGCGCTTCCCGCACGGCCGCAATCAGCCTCGCGACGACATCCCTGGGCGTGCCCTTGGGCACCCACAGTCCATGCCAGAAGGTAGCGTAAACCCCCGGCACGCCGGCCTCGTCCATGGTCGGAACCTCGGGCGCGGCGCACCAGCGTTTCGCCGCCGTGACCGCATAGGACCTGAGCCGGCCGCCGCGAACATGGGCCAGGTAGCCCGCGGCCTGGCCAAAGGTCAGGTCGATCTGCCCGGCCACCAAATCCTGCAACAGCGGGGCGCCGCCGCGATAGGGCACCAATTGGAAGCTGGTGCCGGTCTGCTTCTGAAAATGGACGGCGGCGATATCCGGCAGGCCGCCGACGCCGACCGACCCCACCGTCGCCTCCCCCGGACGTGCCTTCAACCAGGCGATCAGCTCCGCGAGGTCTTTCGCCGGCAAGGCATTTTTTCCGACGATCCATTGCGGCGTATCGGCGATGAGCGACACAGGCTCGAAGTCCTGAACCACGTCGTACGGCAGCTTGTAGACCGCGCCATTGAGGACGTGCGTTTGCACGTGGCCGATGCTGAGCGTGTAACCGTCGGGCGCCGCCCGCGCGACCCGACCGACGCCGATGCTGCCGCCGGCACCGGACACGTTCTCGATGATCACGGACTGGCCGAGCGAGGTCTTCACGCGGTCGGTCAGGATGCGCGCGAGCGTATCGGTCGGCCCGCCGGCGGGGAACGGCACGATCATGGTGATCGGGCGCGACGGATAGGGCTCGGCAGGCGCCGCGCCCACGGCGGCGATGCCAAAGCCCGTCGCCCATGCAAGCAAGATCATTCGTGCCGCGATCATGGCGTCATCCCGTCCCTGCTGCGTGCAACAATCTGGCAGCGCTGCGGCCGGCGTCCTGCAGGATCATGTCGGCGCCTTTCTCCGCAATCATCACGACCGCCGCATTGGTGTTGCCGGAGACGACGGTGGGCATGACCGAGCCGTCGACCACGCGCAGGCGCTCGATGCCGCGCACGCGCAGCCGCTCGTCGACCACGGCGGCGGGATCCGGGCCCATGCGGCAGGTGCTGGTCGGATGAAATACGGTCGTGCCGGTCGCGCGCGCGAAGGCGAGCAGCTCCGCGTCGCTCGTGCAGCGCGGGTCGGGCGCGCGCTCCTCGGCGATGTAGCGGCGCATCGCCGGCTGATTCATGATCCGGCGCAAGAGCTTCATTCCGGCCACGATCGTGTCGCGGTCGGATCGGCTCGACAGGTAACGCGGCTGGATCGCCGGCGGCGGCCGCGGATCGGCCGACGTGATGCGCACGAAGCCGCGGCTCTCCGGCCGCAGCTGGCACACCGACGCGATGAAGCCGGGGAAGGAATGGAGCGCGGCGCCGACCGCGTCGGCGCTGAAAATGATGAAGTGCACCTGGACGTCGGGGGTCGCGGCGAGCGGGCTGGTGCGAAAGAACCCGCCGGCATAGCCCGCGCCGATCGCGAGCAACCCCTTCCTGAACAGAAGATAGCGCAGTCCGGCGCCGGTCCGATGCCGCCAACTGTTGACCACGTCGTTCATGGTGATCGGCTGCGTGCAGCGGTATTGCATGCGGACCTGAAGGTGGTCCTGCAGCTCGGCTCCGACGCCGGGGAGGTCGGCGACCACGTCGATGCCCAACGACTTGAGCAGCGGCGCCGGTCCGAGGCCGGAGAGCTGCAGGAGCTGCGGCGAGTTGAACGCGCCGGCGGCGACGATGACCTCGCCGTCGGCGCGAGCGATGTGGGTCGCGTCGCCGCGCCGGTATTCGACGCCGACCGCGCGCCGCCCCGAAAAAAGAATGCGGCTCGTCAGCGCGTTCGAGACGACGGTGAGGTTTCCCCGGCGGCGCGCCGCACGCAGATAGCCGACCGCGGTCGACCATCGCCGACCGCGCCGCGCGGTGAGCTGGAAATAGCCGGCGCCTTCCTGGGCCGGTCCGTTGAAATCGTCGTTGCGCGGGAAGCCCGCCTGCTGCGCCGCTGCGATGAAAGCCTCGCACAGCGGATGCGGCTCGCATACGTCGGAGACCGCGAGCGGTCCGCCCACCCCGTGCAAGGAATCTTCGCCGCGCTCCTGGTCCTCGGCGCGGCGGAAATAGGGCAGCACGTCCTCGAAGCTCCAGCCGGCATTGCCGAGCTGGCGCCAATGATCGAAATCCGCCGGCTGGCCGCGGACATAGAGCAGGCCGTTGATCGAGCTCGACCCGCCCAGCACTTTCCCACGCGGCTGGACGATCCGCCGGCCGTCGAGCTCCGGCTCGGGCTCCGAGCTGTAGAGCCAATTGACCTTGGCGTTGGAGAACAGCTTGCCGTAGCCGAGCGGGATGTGGATCCAGATGTTGCGGTCGTGCCCGCCCGCCTCCAAGAGGAGAACGCGATGGCGGCCGGAGGCGGTCAGGCGATCGGCGAGAACGCAGCCGGCGGAGCCGGCGCCGACGACGATATAATCGAAGGTTACCGCGCTCGCCGCCATGATCCGCCCGCCGAAAGACTGGAGCATTTTCAGGAAAAAGCCTGCCCCGGACTTGATACGGGGTGGGAACCGGTTTTCCGTCCGAACATGCGACCACGAAAAAGAGCTACAGCACCAGCTCGGTCGCCGGATCGATCAGGTGCATGTGATTGAGGTTGGCGCAAAGCCGCATCGGCTGCCCCGGCGCCGACGCCGCGTCCGGCTCCACGCGCGCGCAGACCTCGGTGCCGTTCACCGTGAAGAACACCATCGTCTCCATGCCCATCGGCTCGACGACGTCGAGCGTCACCGTGAACTCGCAGCGCGGGTCGCGTCCCTCCCCGCGCGGCTCGGTCATGTGCTCAGGCCGCAGCCCGAAGATCAGCGCCTTGCCCGCGGACGGCTGATAGCGGGCGGTATGCGTCGGCGGCACCGGCAGCACCAGCCCTTCGCCGAGCCGCAGCAACAGGCCCTCGCCGTTCCGCTCCAGGCGGCACGACAGGAAGTTCATCGCCGGCGAGCCGATGAAGCCGGCAACGAAGCGGGTCTTCGGCCGATGGTAGAGCTCCTGCGGCCTGCCGACCTGCTCGATGCGGCCGCCGTTCATCACCACCACCCGGTCGGCGAGCGTCATGGCCTCGACCTGGTCGTGGGTGACGTAGATGGTCGTGGTCTTCACCTGCTGATGCACGCGCTTGATCTCGGTGCGCATCTGCACGCGCAGCTTGGCATCGAGGTTGCTGAGCGGCTCGTCGAACAGAAATACCTTCGGGTTGCGCACGATGGCGCGTCCCATCGCCACCCGCTGCCGCTGGCCGCCGGACAGCTGCTTCGGCCGCCGGTCGAGCAGGTCCGAGATGTCGAGGATCTTCGCCGCCTGCTCGACCCGCGAGCGGATCTCGGCCTTCGCTATCCGCCGCAGCCGCAGCCCGAACGACATGTTCTCGAACACCGTCATGTGCGGGTAAAGCGCGTAGTTCTGGAACACCATCGCGATGTCGCGATCCTTCGGCGGGACGTCGTTGACGACCTCGCCGCCGATCAGGATGTCGCCGGCGGTAGCCTCCTCGAGCCCGGCGATCATCCGCAGCGTCGTGGTCTTGCCGCAGCCCGAAGGCCCCACCAGGACGACGAATTCCTTGTCGGGAATGTTGAGGCTGATGCCGCGCACCGCATGGTCCCGATCGAACCGCTTCACGACGTCGCGCAATGCCACATCGGCCATCGCTCACCCCTTGGTCGCGCCGGCGGTCAGGCCGGCGATGTAATAGTCCATCAGAAACGCGTAGATGAGCAGCGGCGGCGCCGCCGCGACCAGCGCGCCGGCCATCAGCATGCCCCATTTGTAGACGTCGGCCTTGATCAGGCTGGTGACGGTACCGACGGTGAGCACCTGCTGGTCGGCGCTGAACAGGAACGCGATCGGGTAGACGAACGCCGCCCACGACACCGTGAACGCGAAGATCATCGCGGCGATGATGCCGGGCAAGGCGACCGGAATGAATATCTTGAGCAGGATCTGCGTATAGCCCGCGCCGTCGATCAACGCCGCTTCGTCGAGCTCCTTCGGGATCGACTGGAAATATCCGATCATGATCCAGGTGCAGAACGGCACGGTCAGCGTCGGATAGACGAGAACCATGCTCCAATAGGAGTTCAAGAGGCCGAGGCCGCGCACGATCTGGAACAGCGGGATGAACAGCAGCGTGTCCGGAATGAGGTAGGTGAGGAAAATGCCGGTGGCGAGCATTCCCGATCCCCAGAACCGCATGCGCGAGAGCGAGAACGCGGCGAGCACGCTCACCACCATGGTGATGGCGACGACGCACAGCGTAACGATGACGGTGTTCTTGAAATAGATCAGGAAGTCGGTTTCCCTGAACAGCAGCCGATACTGCTCGAGCGTCACGCCGTTGGCGATGATCCACGGGTTGGTCGCGAGATGGGCGACCTCGGCGTCGGTCTTCAACGACGTCACGATCATGTAGTACGGCGGGATCAGGAAGAAGATCGCGAACAGGATCAGGAAGAAATAGGAGGTGACCAGGGCCCAGCGCCGGCTGCGCCTGAGGCTCGTCCCGCCGCCGATGCGCGCAGGCTCTGAAACCGCGGCGGTCGCCGTCATCCGATCGCTCTCCCGCGCTTGTGCACGCCGCGCAAGATGAAGACGGCGGAGACCGCGAGGATCGGGAACATGAACAGCGATACCGAGGCGCCGAGCGGGAGGTCGCCCGAGCGGATGCCGAGCAGGAACGCGTAGGTCGCAAAAACGTGCGTCATGTTGCGCGGCCCGCCCGCCGTCATGATCTGCACGATGTCGAAATTGGCGAACGTCACGATCAGCGAGAACAGCACCGTGATGGCGATGATGTTGCGCATCATCGGCAGCGTGATGTGCCGGAATCGCTGCCAGGCGTTGGCGCCGTCGATGGCGGCCGCCTCGTAAAGCTGCTCCGGAACGGATTTGAGCGCGGCCAGATACATGATCAGGAAGAACGGCGCCCCGTACCACACGTTCACCAGGATCACCGAGAAGCGCGCCCAATAGGGATCGCTCAGCCAGGGAATGTCGCTGCCGCCGAAACCCTTGATCAGCCAGTTGAACGCGCTGTGGGTCGGATCGAACAACCACCACCATCCCAGCGTCGACAGCGCGAGCGGAATGACCCACGGCACCAGCAGCATGCCGCGCCACTTGCGCTGGCCCTTGCTCGGCAAGTTGTTGACGAGGTGCGCGGTCACGAGCCCGATCAGCGCCTTGAAGAACACGGCGCTGAGCGCAAAGATCGCCGACTGCTCGATCACCATCCGGAAGGTATCGCGCCCGAGCAGGTAGGAGAAATTGCCGAGGCCGATGAATTTGGTCTGCGCCTTGTTCAGCGTGGCGAGATAGATCGAGTAGAAGGCCGGGTAGATGATCAACCCGACCACGATCGCGATCAACGGCAGGCACATCAGGAAGGCGATCGTGCTGCGGCGGCGGATGAGCCGCCGCATGCTGGCATGCGGGCGGGCCGCCGTCTCGGCGAGCTGTCCCGGATATCGCCGGGCAATATCGACCATGGCGTTTCCGTCCCTGGTGGAGAGCCGTCATCGCCGGCGAGAGGCGGCGACGACGCTTACCTCGATTGCCGCCCCCGCGGCGTTGATGTCCGGATCAGGCCGGCGCCGCGTCCTCAGGCCCGCAGGAAGCCTTCGAGCTCGCCCTCCGCCCACTTGACCACCTTGTCGATCGGCTCGTTGCCCTGGCACACCTTGGCGACCATGATCGTGTGGATCGACTGGTTGTAGATTTGGGTCGCGACGTCCGGCCGCGCCGGGTAGCCGGTAATGCTCGGTTGCTCGTCGCCGCGCGGCGGATAATTGTAGACCGTGCCGTGCGGCGGCTCGACCTTCCGCCAGGTGTCGAAGTCGTAATAGCTCTTGAACGACGGCAGGTCGTAGCCGACCGACGCCTCGACGAGCTGGCGCGACTGCTCCTTCTCCGAGAGGAATTGCAGCAGGTCCTTGCCCGCCGGCTTGTTCTGCGAGAACGACCACAGGCCGTAGAAGAACGGCAGCTGGCCGACGAACCGGCCGGCCGGGCCGCGCGGCATGTCGTGGGTCCAGCACTGCTCCGCCACTTTCGGGTTGTCGCGCTTGGCGACCGCCCAGGCGCTGGGCGGATTCTGGATGCCGGCGCCCTTGCCGGAGATCAGCCAACGATTGTTGCCGGCGTCGTCCCAGGCGTAGACTTCCGGCGGATTGAACGGCATCAGCTTCTTGAAATATTCGAGCGCCGCGCGCGTGCCGTCGGAATTGACCTTGATGTTGTCCTTCTCGTCGATCATGACCGAGCCGAAGGCGCGGAACATGGCGCCGGTCGAATCGATCGCGTCGCTGGTCTGGCCCATGGGCAGGCCGATCGGGAAGCCGGCCTTGAACAGCTGCTCGGCGCTCTTGAGATAGAGGTCCCAATTCCAGCTCTCGACCAGCTTGGGGTCGCGGGTGTCGCCGGCGGGGAAGATCGCGGTCAGGTCGATGCCGCAGTGCTGCTTGTAGAGATCGAGGCGGGAGCAGCACGGCTTGACCTGGCTGCCGACCGTGGTCGGGATGCCGAACCATTTGCCCTCGTGCCTGGCGAGATATTCGGCGACCGGGCTGATCGGGCCGGCCTTGGCGACGAGCGCCTTGATGATGTCGTCGACCGGCTCGAGCACCGCGCGGTGGACTTGGATCTGCCAGGCGCGGTGCGACATGATGTCGTGGCCGGCGCGGGCCTGGGCTTCGGCGCTGGCGGTCAGGATGTCCTTGTCGCCCTGCGAGGTGATGTAGTCGATCGTCACCTCGACCTTGTGCTTTTCCCCCCATTCGTTGCACAGCCTGGTCAGCGTGTTGTTGGCGCCGGGAACCCAGTGATCCCACACGCCGAGGGCGAGCTTGCCGGCGGCGTGGGAATGGCGGACATAGGGGGCGGAAACGACCGAGGCGGCGGCGAGCGCCGTGGTCTTGAGCAGGTTTCGTCGCGAGATCCGTGGCATGGGCATCCTCCCTCGGGGGTCTGGCTGTCGGTTGAGACCGATCTACCTTGGGGCGCAGCGTACATCATCTGGCGGCTCGCCCTCAAACGGTGAAATTTGGGTTTCCGCCGGCGCGGGTACGACAATAGTCTAAAGCGCTTCCGCGTAAGCCTCGTATTCCTCGCCCACCGTCATGATGTGGACGCGCATGGCTTGGGCGGCGCCCTCGCGGTCGCCGCGCAGGATGGCGCGCACCACGCGCTCGTGCTCCAGGTGCGACTTGGCGAGCCGGCCGAGATTGCGAAACTGGGCGCGGCGGAACGGCTGCACCCGCGCGCGGGTCGCGTGCGTCATCTCGGCGAGATAGCCGTTGCGGGCGCCGGCATAGATCGCGCCGTGGAAGGCCTCGTTGACCTCATGATAGCGTTGCGGGTCGCCGCCGTGGACGAGCGCGCGCAGCGCTTCGTGCACCGCCTCGAGCCCCGCGCGCTCGGCCGGCGTCATGCGCTCGGCGGCGAGCCCCGCGCACAGGGCTTCGAGCTCGGCCATCGCCTCGAACATGCCGACGAGGCGCTCGTCGCTCGGCCGCGCCACCACCGCGCCGCGGTGGGCGCGCAGCTCGATGAGCCCGCTCGCGGCGAGCTGGCGGACCGCTTCGCGCACCGGCGTGCGCGATACGCCGAAACGGCGCGCGAGCTCGGTCTCCTCGAGGCCGGCGCCGGGAGCGATGAGGCCGCGCACGATGTCGTCGGCGAGCGCCACGCGCAGCTCCTCCGCCAGCGTCCGCCGGCCGGCGACCGGCAGGCTGCGCGCCGCGGCGCGCGCCGACGAGCCCGGTTCAGGGCGAGTGTCACCAGCGCGTTCACGCGCGTCTTCCGACGCGCTATGCGCGCGCACTTCAGAGTCGCCGCGCTGGCCGCTCGCTTCGCTCGCCAGCGCGGCGGGCCGCACCCGCTCGGCGAGAGCGCATTCAGTTTCGCTGGAAACTGAATGCGCTCTCACTTTGTTACGTGGTCGCATTTTCGAACGGAAAACCGGTTCCCACCCCGGATCAAGTCCTGGATCAAGTCCGGGGCAGGCTTTTTCCTGAAAATGCTTTGGCGTCACGACGACGACCCCGCGGGCTCGTCGATCAGGCTCACATGCGCGGCGACCACCCGCCAGCCGTCGTCGAAGCGAACCCAGGCCTGCATCTGGCGGCCAACCTTGCCGGGCGGCGACGCGCGGTGAAACAGCGTCGAGGCCACGGCGAAATGTCGGCCGTAGGTAGTGATGACCGTCTTCGACAGGGTGCGTGCCAGGCCGACCGGCGAGCGGGCGACGCGGAATGCCTTGATCGCATCGTAGCCGTAGAGGATCTCGGCGGCGCCGTAGCGGATGCTGCGGGGGTCTTCGCGGAAGATCGCATTCAGCGTCGCGACGTCGTTGGCCATCAGCGCCCGCTCGTAGCGCGCGAATGCCGCCGTCACCTCCGCGACGGCCTCCGGGCGGTCGATGTCCATGACATTCATCCCTTGATCATCGGTTCGCCCGCCGCCGCCACGCCGGCCTGCTCGAGCGCATGGGCGATCCGCAACGCAACGTCCTCCCGCCACGGCGCGGCGATGATCTGCACGCCGATCGGCATCGGTTTGAGCGGTAGCGGCACCGCCACCACCGGGAGGCCGATGAACGAGATCGGCTGGGTGTGGATGCCGAGATTGGCGCGCACGGGCATTTCGACGCCGTCGAGCACGAAGGTCTGCTGTCCGATGCGGGGCGCCGGGCAAGGCGTCGCCGGCGCGAGCAGAGCGTCGACCCCGGCAAACAACTCGAGCACCCGCTCGCGATACCAGCGCCGGAATTTCTGCGCCTTGGCGACGAGCGCGGCGGGGATCATGGCGCCCGCGATCAGGCGGTCGCGCACCGCGGGATCGAAATCGCGCGCGCGCTCGCGCAGGCGGCCGAGGTGCAGCGCGCCTCCTTCGCTCGCGGTGATCACGTAGGCCGCCGCCCGCGCGCGCTTGGCTTCCGGCACCTCGATCTCGTCCGCGACGCCGAGCGCCGCGGCGACGCGCGCGAGCGCGGCCCGCGCCTCGGGAGAGAGGCCGGCGCGAAAGTAGCCGCCGGCGACCGCGATGCGCACGCCCTCGACGCCGCGATCGATGAGCGGCGCCACCGGCTGCGGCGGACGGTCCGTGCAGACCGGGTCGCTCGGGTCGGGACCCTGCATGGCGTCATAGGCGAGCGCGAGATCGCGCGTCGAGCGGGCAAGCGGCCCGACATGATCGAGGCTCGCCACGAACGGGAAGGTGCCGGCGCGCGAAAGCCGTCCGTAGGTCGGCTTCAAGCCGAAAATCCCGCACAGCGAGGACGGCACCCGGATCGAGCCGTTGGTATCGGAGCCGAGCGCGAGCGGAACGAGCCCGCCGGCGACCGCGCCGCCGGAGCCGCCGGAGGAGCCGCCGGTCATGCGGGCCGGATCGTGCGGATTGCGCGAGGCGCCGTCGTGGACGTTCTCGCCGGTGAAGTCGTAGGCATATTCGCCCATGTTGAGCGCGCCGACGAGCACGGCGCCGTTCGCCTCGAGCCGCTCGATCAGCGCGGCGTCGCGCGCGGCCGGGGCGCGGGTCCGGTTGATCTTGGAGCCGGCGAGCGTGGGCAGGCCCGCGATATCGAACAGGTTCTTGACCGCGAACGGCACGCCGACGAGCGGCCCGAGCCGGCGGCCGCTCGCGCGCGCCGCGTCGATCGCCTCGGCCTTGGCGAACGCGCGCGCCTCGAGCACGGCGGTGAACGCGTTGAGCACGCGGTCGAGCTTAGCGATGCGCGCGAGCGCGGCGCCGACCACCGCGGCGGCGCTGGCGCGGCCGTCGGCGACGGCCGCGGCAAGCTCGCTGGCGTGTGCCCATTGCATCGGTCTCGCCCTAGGCCTTGAACACCGGCGCGGGCTCGGCATCGTCCGGCAGCGGAAAGTCCGCGAACAGGCTGGCGAGCCGCAGCGTCACCTCGAGATTGGCCTTGACCATGGGCTTCCAGGCCGGCTCGAGCGG
>Ga0209590_10000173_pt1 | contig 17843 bp, 19 predicted proteins | sample CZO8metaG_FD_188353 | JGI IMG/M metagenome (GOLD analysis project Ga0209590, IMG submission 188353) | Vadose zone soil microbial communities from the Eel River Critical Zone Observatory, Northern California, USA - CZOApr15con1.8 metaG... | ecosystem: Environmental > Terrestrial > Soil > Vadose...
GGCGAATACACCGCGCTCGTCGCGGCGGGCGCGATTTCATTTGCCGATTGCCTCCCTCTGGTTCGCTTGCGCGGCCGGGCGATGCAGGAGGCGGTCCCGCAGGGAATGGGCGCAATGGCGGCGATCCTGGGTCTTTACGACGAGGCGGTCGGCGCGGCGTGCGCGGAAGCCGCGCGGGGCGAGGTCTGCGAGGCGGTAAACTTCAATGCCCCGGGGCAGGTCGTCATCGCCGGCCACGCGGGCGCGGTGCAAAGGGCGGTCGAGTCCGCGAAGGCGCGCGGCGCGAAGCGGGCGATCGCGCTGCCGGTGAGCGCTCCGTTCCACTCTTCGCTGATGGCTCCGGCGGCGGAGCGGCTGCGCGAAGCGCTCGCGGGAATCGCGGTCAACCCGCCGCGCATCCCGGTCATTCACAATGTCGACGCCAAAGGGCACGCCGACGCCGAGGGCGTCAAGAAGGCGCTGACGACGCAGGCGGATCATCCGGTGCGCTGGGTCGAGTGCGTCAGAGAAATGGCGGCGAGGGGCGCGACGCACATGTTCGAATGCGGTCCCGGAAAGGTGCTCGCGCCGCTCGCCCGGCGCATTGTCGAGGGAATGCAGGGCCTTGCGCTCGCCGACCGCGCCGGACTGGAGCAGGGCGTGCAACTGTCGAGGAGCCCATGATGGAGCTCGAGGGCCAAGTCGCGCTCGTGACCGGCGCATCGCGCGGAATCGGCAAGGCCGTCGCCTTGACGCTCGGCGGCCGGGGCGCGACCGTGGTCGGCACGGCCACCACCGAGGCCGGCGCCCGGTCGATCACCTCGCACTTCGCCGAGGCGCGAGTTCAAGGAAAGGGGGCGCGGCTCGACGTCACCGACGCCGCGAGCATCGAACCTCTCGTCGCCGAGATCGAGCGGGCGTACGGGAGCATATCCATCCTCGTCAACAATGCCGGCATCGCCCGGGACAATCTTGCCATGCGCATGAAGGAGACCGAGTGGGACGCGGTGATCGACACCAACCTCGGATCCGTGTTCCGGCTCTGCAAGGCGGTGTTGCGCGGCATGATGAAGGCGCGCTCGGGTCGGATCATCAACATCACCTCGGTGGTGGGTTCGAGCGGAAACGCCGGGCAGGTCAATTATTCGGCGGCGAAAGCCGGCGTCGCCGGCATGACGCGCTCGCTCGCGCGGGAAATCGGCGGCCGGGGCATCACCGTCAACTGCGTCGCGCCGGGTTTCATCGACACGGACATGACCCGTGCGCTTGCCGAGACGCACCGCGAGACGCTGCTCCAGCAGATTCCGCTGGGGCGTTTCGGGACACCTGAGGATATCGCGGCCGCAGTGGCGTTTCTCGCTTCGCCGCAGGCGGCCTACATCACCGGCGCGACGCTGCACGTGAACGGCGGCATGTACATGAGCTGACCGGGTTGCCGCGGAAAGAGGCGATTCTGCTACAATTCGCACCTCCCGAATTTCGACTGCAGCAAAGGGAAGGAGCCCGCAATGGAAAATGTTGAACAGCGCGTCAAGAAAATCGTCGCGGAGCAGCTCGGCGTCAACGAAGCGGAGATCAAGAACGCATCCTCGTTTGTCGACGACCTCGGCGCCGATTCGCTCGACACGGTCGAGCTGGTGATGGCTCTCGAAGAGGAGTTCGAGACGGAAATCCCGGATGAGGAAGCGGAAAAGATCACCACGGTCCAGCAGGCCATCGACTACGTCAACGCCCACGCAAAGAAAGCCTGATTTCTCCCCACGGCCGGAGCGCATTTGAGCCGCCGTCGTGTCGTCGTCACCGGATTAGGAATCGTCTGCCCGATCGGCAACGCCGTTGCAGAGGCCTGGTCGAGCGTCCTCGCCGGAAAGTCGGGCATCAGCCGCATCACGCATTTCGACGCGACTGCGCTCTCCAGCCAGATCGCGGGCGAAGTAAAGAACTTCGACGTCGCCGCCTACCTGTCGCCGAAAGAGGCGCGACGCATGGATCGTTTCATCCATCTCGGCCTCGCGGCCGGGGTCCAGGCCATCAAGGATTCGGGGATTCAAGTCACAGAAGCCAACGCCGTTCGCATCGGCGTGAACATCGGCTCGGGCATCGGCGGCCTGCCGATGATCGAGGACACGCACAACGACGTGCTGAAGGGCGGTCCGCGCAAGATTTCGCCGTTCTTCATTCCCAGCACGATCATCAACATGATCTCGGGCAATCTGTCGATCATGTTCGGTCTCAAAGGACCGAACCTCGCGATGGTGACGGCCTGCACCACCTCGACGCACTGCATCGGTGAAGCGGGGCGTCTTATCGAATACGAGGACTGCGATGTGATGGTCGCCGGCGGCGCGGAAGCGACCATCACCCTGCTCGCTGTGGGCGGCTTCGCGGCCGCGCGCGCGCTATCGACGCGCAACGACGATCCGGCCACGGCGAGCCGCCCCTGGGACAAGGACCGCGACGGCTTTGTTCTCGGCGAAGGGGCCGGAGTGCTGGTGCTCGAGGAGCTGGAGCACGCGAAGAAGCGCGGGGCCACGATCTACGCCGAGCTCGCCGGTTACGGCATGAGCGGTGACGCTTACCACATGACCGCGCCCCAGGAGGACGGCGAGGGGGCGGCGCGCTGCATGGAGAACGCCTTGCGCAACGCGGGGCTCAACCGCGAAGACATCGACTACATCAACGCTCACGGGACTTCGACTCCGCTCGGCGACCTTGCCGAAACCGTGGCGGTCAAGCGCTGCTTCGGCGAGCACGCAAAAAAGCTCGCCATCAGCTCGACCAAATCCATGACGGGGCACTTGCTCGGCGCCGCCGGAGGGGTGGAGGCGATTTTCTCCGCGTTGGCGGTTCACCATCAGGTCGCGCCTCCGACCGCGAACCTGTTCAACCAGGACCCGGCCTGCGATCTCGATTATGTGCCGAACACCGCGCGGCGCATGCCGATGCGCACCGCGCTTTCGAATTCCTTCGGATTCGGCGGCACCAACGGCACGCTGATCTTCAAGCGCGTTTGACCTGGCTTGACCTCTTCCATCGGCGTATAGAGACGCGTTTCCGCGCGCCGGACAAAGGCTTATGCCAGCCGCGGCTACACTGCAGATCGATCTCAGGCCTTCGCTCCAGCTTGCGGCCGTGCTCGCTGTCGCTCATGTCCTCGCGCTTGCCGTCGCTGGGGTGAGCCTCGCCGATTGGCCGCGGTTTCTGGTCGGCTCCGGCGTGCTCCTCTCGGGAGCCGCGTGCCTCGTCGAAACCCTGCACCGCTCCTCCAGGGCCGCGGTATCGCTCGAGTTGCACGCTGACGGACGCGCGTCTTGGCGCGATCGCAACGGAACATGGCATGAAGGCAGGCTCGGGGCCGACCACTTTGTTTCGACCGCACTCGTGGTGATGAGGCTCGATCAAGTGGAGCGAGGCCGCAAATGGGTCGTGCTTATGGCCGACTCTGCGTCGACCGAGGAGCTGCGGCGGCTTCGAATCTGGCTGCGTTGGCGCCGTGCGGCGGGCTCCGCAGGAAGCGTGGATCCGGCGCCGCCCGAATAACCCTACGAGTTTCTGAACTATTTTGAGGGCGCGGGGTCTGTAGCTGCAGGGCACGCCGAGGTTGCGCGGACACTGCGGTATACTGGCCGCCGCCTGTGGATAACTTCAAACAGAAGCGTAAACCCGCTTCGTCAGGGACGGCGGCGGATGGATGAGCGGGATCTCGACCGGCAGCTGGTCGAGCGGGCGCAGCGGGGCGACAAGCATGCTTTCGAGCTGCTCGTGTCGAAGTACCAGCGCAAGCTGGCGCGCTTGCTGGCCCGGTTTATTCGGGACCCCTCCGAGGTCGAGGATGTCGCACAGGAGGCATTCATCAAGGCATACCGCGCGCTGCCGTCGTTCCGGGGCGACAGCGCGTTCTACACGTGGTTGTACCGGATCGGCATCAATACGGCCAAAAACTATCTGGTGGCGATGGGGCGGCGCGCCCCGACGGCGACCGAGTTCAATTCCGAGGATGCCGAAGGTTTCGAGGACGGCGAGCGGTTGCGCGATGTCAATACGCCCGAGAGCGTGTTGATGTCGAAGGAGATTGCGCGCACCGTGAGCGACACGATGGATCAATTGCCCGAAGAATTGCGCGACGCCATCACGTTGCGCGAAATCGAAGGCTTGAGTTACGAGGACATAGCGACGATCATGAATTGCCCGATCGGCACCGTCCGGTCGAGGATATTCCGCGCGCGCGAGGCGATTGCCGAGCGGCTGCGGCCGCTGCTTGAGACGCGCAAGGACAGAAGGTGGTGAGCCATGAAGGAAAAACTCTCGGCGCTGATTGACGGGGAGCTTCAAAGCAGCGATTGCCAGGCGCACCTTGGCCGGCTCAGGACCGACACCGAGTTGCGCCGTGCGTGGGATGCTTACCACCTGATCGGCGATGCGCTCAGGGGCCATATCGGCGCCGATCTCACCGGTCGCGTCGTGGCCCGCCTCCAAGAGGAACCCACCGTTCTCGCTCCGCAGCGGAAGATGACCGCGGCCGGGCGGCTGGCTTGGTACGCGACGTCGGCCGCTGCAAGCGTCGCCGCTGTGATTTTGGTCGTTTTGACCGCATCCTCCGGCTGGCGCGCCGAGCCGCAGTTCGCCGCGGGTACCGGGACCGGCGTCTCCGGACCGGTGATCCCCGTGGCGGCCGACCAGCCCGCGATCGACGCGACGCCGCGCTTGATCGGGGCCGAAGTCGAGAATTATCTGCTCGCACACCAGCCGTATTCCCACACGAGTGCCATGCAGGGCATCGTGCCCTACGCGCGCACGGTGGCTGTCGAGCGCCGGACCGTGCGGAAATGATGTTTTCGCGCGCGTCGCGTTTATTCGGGCCGCTCGGGGTTCTGTCGTTCCTGCTCCCGGTATCCGCGGCGATAGCGCAGACCGAACCTTCGGCGCTGCAATGGCTGCAGCGCATTTACGCCGCCACGCAGAAACTCAGCTACACCGGCACTTTCGTATACCAGCAGGGCCAGCAGGTCGAAACTTCCCGCATCATCCACATCGTCGAAGCCTCCGGACCGCGCGAGCGGCTGGAAACCCTGGACGGCATTCCGCGCGAGATCGTCCGCACCGGCGACGAAGTCGTGTGCTACCTGCCGGGGAGCATGACGGTCAAGATCGACAAGCAGCCGGGTCGGCGCGCGTTCCCCGAGGTTCTTTCGGAGCAGCTCAGGGACTTGTCCGAAAACTACAGCCTCAAGAAAGGCGAGGTGGAGCGCGTCGGGGGCTACAGTTGCCAGGTCATCGCGCTGGAGCCCAAGGACCGGATGCGGTACGGTCACCGCCTCTGGGCGGACCTCAATACCGGCATGCTCTTGAAGGCGAAGACCTTCGATGAGAACAAGGAAGTGCTGGAGCAGTTCGCGTTCACGCAGCTGAGAATCGGCGGCAAGATCGGACGCGATCAGCTGAAGCCGCGTTATTTCCGCCAAAGCCGGGACTGGCGGGTCGAGGATTCGGGCACCATGCGCGCCAATCTGGCGGAAGCGGGCTGGACGATCCGTTCCAGGCCTGCGGGCTTTCGCACGGTGACCGAGCTGATGCGCACCATGGGAGGCACGAGCGGAGTCGGCCATATCGTGCTCTCCGACGGGCTCGCCGCGATCTCGGTTTTTATCCAGCCTGCGACGAACAAGCAGCCGACGCCGCAGCCGGGCCTCGCGCGCCAGGGCGCGATCAACGTCTATGTGCGCCCGGTTGGAAGCTACTGGGTCACCGTGGTCGGCGAAGCGCCCCCGGAGAGCGTAAAATACATCGCCAACGCGGTGGAATACCACAGGTAGAAGCACGAGACCCCCACGCCCGCGCCGTCACGGCTCATGGTTGAAGAGCCGGGGTTTCCCGAGCGGATTCCACCGAAAAACCAAGGACGTCACGATGACGAGAGCGCTGCTTTTCTACCTGCTGCTGTGGACGCCCTCCGCGCTGCTCGCGCAGGGGCGCGAGCTCCCGGATTTCACCGAGCTCGCGGAGAGGCAAGGTCCGACGGTCGTCAACATCAGCACCACTCAGGCGCGCGAGCGCCGCGCCGGACCGCAGATTCCGAACATCGAGGAAGACGATCCTCTCTACGATTTCTTCAGGCGCTTCGTCCCGCGCCCGCCGGGTCCCGGACAAGGCCCGCGCGAGTTCGAAAGCCGCTCGCTCGGATCGGGCTTCATCATCAGCACCGACGGCTACATTCTCACCAACGCGCATGTGGTCGACTCGGCCGATGAGGTCACCGTCCGCCTTACCGACAAGCGCGACTTCAAGGCACGCGTGATCGGGGCGGACCGGCGCACCGATCTCGCGCTGATCAAGATCGAGGCGACCGGGCTGCCGGCGGTGCGTATGGGCGATCCGAACCGGCTCAGGGTGGGTGAATGGGTCGTCGCAATCGGCTCGCCGTTCGGCTTCGACAACACGGTCACTGCGGGCATCGTCAGCGCCAAAGGCCGCAGCCTGCCGCAGGAGAACTTCGTCCCGTTCATCCAGACCGACGTCGCAATCAATCCGGGCAATTCAGGCGGGCCGCTGTTCAACATGCGGGGCGAAGTCGTGGGCATCAATTCGCAGATCTACAGCCGCACCGGGGGATTTATGGGGCTTTCCTTCGCGATCCCGATCGATGTTGCGATGGATGTGCAGGGCCAGCTGCGCCAGTTCGGCCGGGTGAACCGCGGACGGATCGGCGTCGTGATCCAGGAAGTCTCCAAAGAGCTTGCCGAGTCGTTCGGCCTTGCGAGACCCGCGGGGGCGCTCGTCAATGCCGTCGAGAAAGGCGGTCCCGCCGAAAAGGGCGGAGTGGAAACGGGCGACATCATTCTCAAGTTCGACGGCAAGCCGGTATCGACCTCGAGCGAGCTGCCGCGGATCGTCGGCAGCACCAAGCCCGGCAGCAAAGCGAGCATCGAGGTGTGGCGCAAGGGGGTGACCCGGGAGATCACCGTCACCGTCGGTGAGCTGCCCGAGGACCGGATCGCAAGCCGCAGCGAGCGCCGGGGAAAGCCGCCGGAGCAGGCGGCCAATCGTCTCGGGTTCGCGGTCGTCGATCTCACCGCGGAGCAGAAGCGCGACCTGAAGTTGAGGGGCGGGGTGATGGTGGAGGAAGTCCGCAACAATCGGCGCGCAGACGTGCGCTCGGGCGACGTGATCACGGCGGTCACGAGCAGGGGCCAGACCACCGAGGTGAGATCCGCCGAGCAGTTCAACAAGCTGCTCGCGCAGCTGGAGCGCAACGCCACTCTCACGCTCCACGTGCGACGCGGCGAGAGCAATCTGTTCGTCACCGTCAAGGGCGAGGCGGCACCTGGGTAAAGGGCTTGGAGTCAGGCGGGGTTCATCCGCTCCTCGCGCTGACCGGTTACGATTCTGCAAAGTCCACTGCATATCTATCAAATACGCTAAAATTCAAAGTCTTGGAACCGAGGAAGGGTGCTGAACGGCACCCTTTTTTGTAGCTGATGCAGCACATCCGCAACTTTTCGATCATCGCTCACATCGACCACGGAAAGTCGACGCTCGCGGACCGCTTCATCCAGCGCTGCGGCGGACTGCCCGAGCGCGAAATGTCGGAGCAGGTGCTCGACACGATGGATCTGGAGCGCGAACGCGGAATCACCATCAAGGCGCAGACCGCGGCGCTCGATTACACCGCGCGCGACGGGCGGACTTACAACCTCAATCTCATCGATACGCCGGGCCATGTCGATTTTTCCTACGAGGTGTCGCGCTCCCTCGCTGCATGCGAGGGCGCTTTGCTGGTCGTGGACGCGAGCCAGGGCGTCGAGGCGCAGACGGTGGCCAACTGCTACACCGCGCTAGAACAGGGCGTAGAGGTCGTCCCCGTGCTCAACAAGATCGACCTGCCTTCGGCCAATCCGGAGCGCGCCATCCAGGAGATCGAGGACGTCATCGGCATCGCGGCGAAAGACGCGGTGCGCGCGAGCGCCAAGACGGGCGAGGGCGTGGACGATATTCTGGAGGCCGTGATCCATCGTATTCCGCCTCCCAAGGGGGATCCCGGTGCGCCGCTGAAGGCATTGATCATCGATTCGTGGTTCGACAACTACGTCGGCGTGATCATGCTGGTGCGCTTGGTGGACGGGATCATCCGGCCCAAGGACAAGCTGCTGCTGATGTCCACGCAGGCGGTTCACTTGTGCGAGCAGGTCGGAGTGTTCACGCCCAAATCACGAGGCCGCGAGCGGCTTTCGGCGGGAGAGGTGGGATTCGTCACGGCCGGAGTGAGAGAGCTCCAGCACGCGCGCGTCGGCGACACCATTACCCTGGTGAATCGTCCCGCGGCCATGCCGCTGCCGGGCTTCAAGGAGATCAAGCCACAGGTGTTCGCCGGACTCTATCCGGTCGAGGCGAGCGAGTACGAAGCGCTGCGCGACGCGCTGGAGAAGCTCAAGCTCAACGACGCATCGCTGCACTACGAGCCGGAAACCTCCCAGGCGCTCGGGTTCGGTTTTCGCTGCGGGTTTCTGGGCCTGCTGCACATGGACATCGTGCAGGAACGCCTCGAGCGGGAATACGACATGGCGCTGGTCACCACCGCTCCCACCGTGGTGTACGAGATTCGGCTGCACGACGGCACGGTCGCGCGCATCGAGAACCCCGCCAAGATGCCCGAGCCGACGAAGATCGAAGAGATCCGGGAACCGATCATCGAGACGACCATCTTCGTTCCGCAGGAGTATGTCGGCGCGATCATCACGCTGTGCACGCAGAAGCGCGGCGTGCAGCGCAACATGCAATACCACGGGCGCCAGGTGATGCTGACCTACGAGATGCCGCTCAACGAGGTGGTGATGGATTTTTTCGACAAGCTCAAATCCGCGAGCCGCGGCTACGCCTCGCTCGACTACGAATTCAAGGAGTACCGCGCCGCCGACATGGTGAAGCTGGACATCCTCATCAACGGCGAGCGGGTCGATGCGCTTTCGCTTATGGTGCACAGGGAGAACGCCCAGTACCGCGGCCGGGAGCTCGTTTCGCGGATGCGCGAGCTGATCCCGAGGCAGATGTTCGACGTGGCGGTGCAGGCGGCGATCGGCTCGCATATCATCGCGCGCGAGACCGTCAAGGCGCTGCGCAAGAACGTGCTGGCCAAATGCTACGGAGGAGACGTGACGCGCAAGAGGAAGCTGCTCGAGAAGCAAAAGGCGGGGAAGAAGCGCATGAAGCAGGTCGGGACGGTGGAAATACCCCAGGAGGCGTTCCTGGCGATACTTCAGGTGGAGAGCAAATGAATTTCGCCTTGATACTGTTCGTGCTGCTGCTCTTCACGGGTGCGTTCGCCCTGGCCGACGCCGTCTATTTCCGCGCGCAGCGCCGCGGGGACGACAAGGAACCCTGGTGGATCGAATATCCGAAGAGCTTTTTTCCCGTCATCCTCATCGTGTTCCTGCTGCGCTCGTTCCTGGTCGAGCCGTTCAAGATACCCTCCGGCTCGATGGTGCCGACGCTGGTCGTGGGGGATTTCATCCTGGTCAACAAATTCGCCTACGGCATCCGGATTCCGCTCGCCAACAAGAAAATCATCGGTGTCGGGGAGCCCAGGCGCGGCGACGTGATGGTGTTCCGCTACCCCGAGGATCCCTCGCTCGATTACATCAAGCGGGTGATCGGCGTTCCCGGGGACAAGATCGTCTACGCGAACAAGCGGCTCTTCATCAACGGCGTGGAGCAGCCGCACCGGCAGACTTCCGATTACCTGCATCGCGAGCGGATCCATTACTCCAGGCAGCTGATCGAGAAGGTGGGCGGCGTCGAGCACGCCATCCTCATAGAGGACGAGGCTCCGGCGGCGGTCCCCTTCACGCGTCCGTTCCCTTTCCGGGAAAATTGCAACTACAATAACGAAGGCGTGGCCTGCACCGTGCCTCCCGGGCACTATTTCATGATGGGCGACAACCGCGACAATTCCGCCGACAGCCGCGTGTGGGGCTTCGTTCCGGACGAGAACATTGTCGGCAGGGCGTTCTTCATCTGGTTCAATTTCAGCGAGCCGCGGCGTTTCGGGGGATTTCACTGATGGGGGATCTATGAGGAATCAGCGAGGCATTACCGTGCTCGGAATGCTGGTGGTCGGCATCATCATCGTCTTTGTCGCGATAGGGGGCCTCAAGATCGCGCCCGCCTACATCGAGTACTTCACGGTGAAAAAAGCGATCGTTGGAGTTGCGCAGACCACCGGCAAGGGCACCGTGGGCGAAGTGCGCCAGGCGTTCGACCGGCGCGCGCAGATCGACGACATCGACGTGATCTCGGCCAAGGACCTGGAGATCACCAAGGAGGGCAACGACATCGTGATCTCGTTCGCCTATCCGAAGCGGATTTCCTTGTTCGGCAACGTCAGCGTCGTGATCGAGTTTGCGGCGAGCAGCAATAATTAGCCGCGCGTTCCGGTCGGGTTCCGCCGCGCATTCATCCCACGCCGCGATGGGATCCGTGGACCGGGAGCGGCTTCAACAAGGTATCAGGTACCGCTTTTCCCGGCCCGAGCTCCTCGCACAAGCCCTCACGCACCGCAGCCACGGCGCGCCCCACAACGAGCGCCTCGAGTTTCTGGGCGACAGCGTCTTGAACTGCGTGGTCGCGGCGGAGCTGTTCGAGCGTTTCGGCGCACTGCCCGAGGGAGACCTGTCGCGGCTGCGTGCGCACCTCGTGCGCCAGGAGGCCCTGCACCAAGTCGCGCAAACGCTGGGCCTGGGCGATCACCTGCGGCTGGGCGAGGGCGAGCTGAAAAGCGGCGGGTTCGCGCGGCCTTCGATTCTCGCCGATGCGCTCGAGGCGCTGATCGGCGCGATCTTCCTGGACGGCGGGTTCGCGGCGGCCCGGGGGACCATCGCTCGACTGTACGAGCCGCTCCTCGCCGGCCTGGATCCCAAAACGCTCGAAAAGGACCCGAAGACCCTTTTGCAGGAATTGCTTCAGGCGAGGAAGCTCGCGTTGCCGCAATATTCCGTGGTCGCGACCCGCGGGGCGGCGCACAGCCAGAATTTCGAGGTCGAGTGCCTGATCCCTGAGCTCTCCGTGCGGACCACCGGCAGCGGCAGCAGCCGCCGGACCGCGGAGCAGGAGGCGGCATTGCGCGCCTTCGAACAGATTCGCCGCTAAAGTGGCCGCATTGCGATGACCCCGGAGCCGTTCCGCTGCGGTTCGATCGCGCTGATCGGGCGCCCTAACGTCGGAAAATCCACGCTGCTCAATGCCCTGCTCGGACAAAAGCTCAGCATTACCTCGCGCAAGCCGCAGACCACCCGGCACTGCCTTCGCGGCGTGCGCACTACCGGGAGCGCCCAGTTTATTTTCGTCGACACCCCGGGTTTCCAGACGCGGCACGGCAACGCGCTCAACCGCGCGATGAATCGGGCGGTTCGCGGGGCCTTCGATGAAATCGATGTCGTGCTGCTGGTGGTCGAGGCGGAACGCTTCGGCGCCGAAGATCGGGCGCTCCTGAAGCTCGTGCCGGCCGAGTTGCCGCTCGTTCTCGTCGTGAACAAGATCGACGCGAGCGAACCGGGGCGTCTGCTGCCGTTTCTCGAAAAAACCGCCAAGGAGGCCGCATTTGCCGAAGTTGTCCCCATCAGCGCCCGAAGGCGCAAGGGGCTCGAGGAGCTGATGCGCGTGATCGAGCGCTACTTGCCGGAGCAACCGGCGGTGCATGGCGAGGACGACCTCACCGACCGGAACGAGCGCTTTCTGGCGGCGGAGCTGATCCGCGAAAAGCTGTTCCGCCTGCTCGGCGAGGAGCTCCCCTACGGCTGCGCCGTGGAGATCGAGAAGTTCGAGGAAGAGGGGCGGCTGCGGCGCATCCACGCCTCGATCGTGGTAGAAAAGGAAGGACACAAGGCGATCATCATCGGATCGGGCGGCGGGAAGCTGAAGAGCATCGCGACGGCGGCCCGACTCGACATGGAAAAGCTTTTCGGCGGCAAGGTCTATCTGGAAGTGTGGGTCAAGGTGCGCCGCGGCTGGACCGACGACGAGGCCAGCGTAAAACGGCTCGGCTATGGCTGAGCGGACCCGGCAGGAGAGCCGGGAGGCATTCATCCTTCACGGCTACGCCTATCGTGAGACGAGCTTGCTCGTCGAGGTCTTTACCCGCGACTTCGGCCGGATCTCCATGGTCGCGCGGGGAGCGCGCGGCGCCCGGTCGGCGTTGCGCGGCGTGTTGCTCGCTTTCCAGCCCCTGGCGCTCTCCTGGTTCGGCAAGGGCGAAGTGCGCACGCTCGCCCGCGCCGAGTGGACCGGCGGGCTGCCGTTGCTGCGCGGTGAGGCGTTGCTGTGCGGCTTTTATCTGAACGAGCTGCTGCTGCGCCTCCTGCCGCGCGAGGACCCGCATGACGCCCTGTTTCTGCGCTACCAGGAGGGCCTTGCGCGGCTCGCGTCCGAGGCCGACTCGGCGCCGGCGCTGCGCTCTTTCGAGAAAGCGCTGCTCAAGGAGCTCGGCTACGCCATGAGCTTCGAGCGCGACAGCGCCAACGGCAGCGCGGTCGATCCTGCAAAGACCTACACGTACGATCCCGAGCGCGGACCGATCGAGGTCAAGGGCGCGGCGGTCGAGCCGCTCGTGTCCGGCCGCACGCTTCTCGATATGGCGCGCGACGACTATGCCGATCCCCAGACGCAGCAACAGGCGAAGGCGCTCATGCGCGCTCTCATCAACCATCGCCTGGAATACCAGCCGCTCAGGAGCCGGCAGGTCTTCAGGGATTTGCTGGCGCTCTAGGGAAACCGAATGACGCTGCTGAGCGCCAATCTCAACAAAGTCGCGCTGCTGCGCAACACCCGCACGATCGGAATTCCGAGCGTGGAGCGGGCGGCGCACCTGGTGCTGGACGCGGGTGCGCACGGCGTCACCGTGCACCCGCGCCCCGACGGGCGGCACGTGCGTGCGAACGACGTGCGCGAGCTCGCGGCGATCCTGCGCGAGCGGCCCGGCACCGAATTCAACATCGAAGGCAACCCGTTTCACGGCCTGCTCGAGTTCGTGCGCGACGTGCGCCCGCAGCAGTGCACGCTCGTGCCCGACGAGACCGGAGCTTTCACCTCCGATCACGGCTGGGACCTTTCCGCGGACCGCGCGCGGCTCGAGCCCATCGTGGCGGAGCTGAAGTCGCTCGGGGTGCGCGTGAGCCTCTTCATGGATCCGGTTCCGCAGGCGATGGCGGCGGCGCGGGACCTCGGCGCCGACCGCGTGGAGCTGTATACGGAGCCGTACGCCCGCGCTTTCTGCACCAAGGATCGGGCGGCGATGCTCGGCCGCTACGCGGAGGCCGCCCGCGCGGCGCAGCGCGCCGGCCTGGGGGTCAACGCCGGCCATGATCTCAATCGCGACAATCTGCCGGTGTTCCTGCGCGCAGTGCCCGGCGTGCTGGAGGTCTCCATAGGGCACGCGCTGATCGCCGATGCGCTGGAGCTCGGCCTGGCCGAGGCCGTGCGGCAATATCTGGACGCCATCCGGCGCGGCGCGGAGGGAAAAGCAAAGTGATCCTGGGCATCGGCACGGATCTGTGCGACATCGCCCGGATCGAGCGCGCGCTCGAGCGTTTCGGCGAGCGGTTTGCCGAGAGAATCCTGGTCGAGTCCGAGCTGGAGCGCTTTCGCCGCCATCGCAAGCCCGCCGCCTATCTGGCGAAACGCTTTGCCGCAAAGGAGGCGTTCTCCAAGGCGCTCGGCACCGGCATCCATTTTCCCGTCAACTGGCACAACGTCTGGGTCGAGAATGCCCGCTCGGGCAAGCCCTCGCTCAAGTTCTCCAAGGCGCTCGCCGCGCTTCTCAAGCGGCGCGGCATCGCGGACGTCCACGTGTCGCTCACCGACGAAATCGGCACGGCCTGCGCGTTTGTCGTGGTCGAGGGAGCCGCTCCGAAGGCCCGGAGGAAAAGATGACGCTCGGCCCGGTGATGCTGGACGTGACCGGGCTGCGGGTTACGCCGGAGGAGAAGGAGATCCTCCGTCACCCCTCAGTGGGCGGCGTGATCCTGTTCGCGCGCAACTTCGAGTCCCCGCGGCAGCTCCTCGCGCTCACGACCGGGATTCGCGCTCTGCGCCGGCCCGAGCTGCTCATTGCGGTGGACCATGAGGGCGGGCGGGTGCAGCGCTTTCAGGAGGGGTTCACCCGCATCCCGCCGATGCGCCTGCTCGGGGAGCGCTGGGATGCCGGCGCAGCGCAGGCCCGGACCCTCGCGGAATCGACGGGTTATGTCGTCGCGGTGGAGCTGCGGGCGCACGGAGTCGATTTTAGTTTCGCGCCGGTGCTCGACGTAGACTTCGGCTCGAGCAGCATCATCGGAGATCGCGCTTTCTCGGACGAGCCCGAGGTGATCGCGGCGCTCGCCGGCGCGTTCGTCGCCGGATCGACCGCGGGCGGGACGGCGTCGGTCGGCAAGCATTTTCCCGGTCACGGCTACGTGAAGGCGGACTCGCACGTCGATGTCCCGGTGGATGAGCGCGAGCTCGGCGAGATCGAAGCCGCCGACCTGCTGCCTTACCGCGAGCTGATCAAGATCGGGTTGGGCGGAATCATGCCGGCTCACGTGATTTATCCGAAGGTGGACAGGCGGCCGGCGGGATTTTCGCGGGTGTGGCTGAAGGACATTCTCCGCGGGCGCTTGGGGTTCGACGGCATGATCTTCAGCGACGATCTCTCGATGGAAGGCGCGAGCGTCGCGGGAGGCGTGGTGCAGCGCGCCGAAGCGGCGCTCGCAGCGGGCTGCGACATGGGTTTGCTCTGCAACGCGCCGCAGAGCGCACCCGAGCTGCTTGATGCACTGAAGGGTCGGGCGCTCGATCCCCGGCGCGCCGAGCGCATGCGCGGACGGGGGCCGCTCAGGCCTCTCGCTTCCGACACGCGCTACGCATCCGCTGTCGCCTCAATTCAGGGTACCCCGGCCTGAGGTATACCGGCGGCGAAAGCGGCTAGAATTCGAGAGTGACACACGACCACGATCACGGCGCGCACGATTCGCGACATGCCGGCCGGGCTTTCGCGCTGGGCATCGGCCTGAATCTCGCATTCGTGGTGGTCGAGGCGGTATATGGCGTCCTCGCGCACTCCATGGCGCTGCTCGCCGACGCCGGGCACAATCTGAGCGACGTCCTTGCGCTGACGCTGGCCTGGGGCGCAAGCACCTTGGCGAGGCGCGGGCCCTCGGAGCGTTTCACCTACGGCCTGCGCAGCTCATCGATCCTCGTCGCGTTGCTGAACGCGGCGCTCCTTCTCGTGGTGACCGGCGGCATCGCCTGGGAGGCGATCAGTCGCCTGGCGGTGCCGACGCCGGTCGCCGGTGAAACGGTGATCTGGGTGGCGCTCGTCGGCATACTGATCAACGGGGCGAGCGCGATGCTGTTCGCGCGCGACCGGCGGCACGACATCAACATGCGCGGTGCGTTCCTGCACCTTGCGGCCGACGCGGCGGTCTCGCTCGGCGTGGTCGTCGCGGGAATCGGGATCCTCTTCACCGGCTGGCTGTGGCTCGACCCGCTCACCGGCCTGATCATCGCGGTCGCCATCGTGTGGAGCACCTGGGGCCTGCTGCGCGATTCGGTCGCGCTCGCGCTCAACGCGGTCCCCGAGCACATCGATCCGCGGGTGGTGCGCACCTATCTGTCGAGGCTCGCGGGCGTCACCGAGGTGCACGACCTGCACATCTGGGCGATGAGCACCACCGAGACCGCGCTCACCGTGCATCTGGTCATTCCCGGCGGGCATCCCGGCGACGCGTTCACGGCGGAGGCGTGCAAGGAGCTGCGCGCGCGCTATCACGTGCATCACGCGACCATCCAGATCGAGACCGGCGCGCAGCCGTGCGAGCTGGCGCCGGATCACGTGGTGTAGGGAGAATTGAATGTTGAGGCGGGGTGCCGCCGAAGGGTGCACACGCGCTGGCGTGCTCACCCTTTGGTTGTGGTCTTGCGGATCTCTTTTTCGTCGGACCATTCCAGCAGCCCGTTGCGGATGTTCCACAATTGCAGGTTGAACTTGTAGTAGACGTCCTTAACGTCCTTCACCTGCTTCACGATGGAAGTGATGTTGCCCTCCATGCGGTACTGGGCACCCACCATCTTGCCTTTCTCCGCCGCTTGCTCCTTATCGTAGAACTCGCCCTGCTGGCGCTGCACCTCGTCGACCTGTTGCTTCATGGCGGCCGCGTCCACGGCAAAGCGGACCTTGCCGCCCTTCTGCAGCTCGGCGCGGATGGTGTCGGTGATGGCGCGCGTGTCGATGTACTCGCTGGTCTTGTTCTTGACTTCCTGGACCGTCACTATGGGCAGGTTGCCGCTGATGATTACCGGGGCCTGCAGCATCGAGCGCGTCATGGACTCGGCAATCATCTGCAGATCGGTCGAGCCGAACTGGTTGGTGACGGTTTCCATGCCTCTCGCGTCGCCGTAGCGAGTCTGGTCCTTGGCGCACCCGGCGGCGAACGCGACGGCGGCGAGCAGCGGCAACAGCGCAAGGCTGCGGGTGCAGCTTGAATCGATCATGGAGTGCTCTCCTTTCAGAAAATGGGTCCGCAATGCATCCAGGACATCGTCCCGTAACGGCGTCTGCCGCAGGAACTACTCCTGGCTCATGAGGAGCAGGCGGAAGTCCACGGCTTTGTTGGTGGGCGAAACGGCGTTGACCGTGATGTTGGAGTTCTCGTACATGAGCAGCGGCTTCCAGGTTTCCTCTTCCCAGGCGCGCATGCCTTCGCGGTCGATCCAGCGGAACTTGTAGGCGATGCGCTTGACCCTGGAGCTGTCGTTGTTGAGATTGGCGTCGATCTTCAGCAGATCGCCGGTCATGGTACAGCGCATTTCGGTCGCCTCGATAGTGGTGCGCTTGCCTTCGGTCACGACCTTGAGCTTGACCAGGTCCCCCATCGAGCTCGCCTTGGCGTCGCCGATCGGGCAACCGTAGGCGAAGCCGGGCTTTTCGAAGCCCTTCTTGGTGGCGCAACCAGCCGCGAGCGCGGCCGCCAGCAGTGCAACGATCGTCCATGTCCGGTTCATTTTGGTGTCTCCATGGTTTGGGGTTGCTGCTTCAACGTTCCCGGCCCGCCGCCAGTTGACTGCGCCGGAGCGGCGCCGTCATCAGCCGGTTGCCGGCCACCCCCGCTGACCGTCGCTTCCCGGGGCTGCACAAAGACCTGACGGCGCAGTAAGCGGAAGTCTATCACTGCGTAGCGCCCGGATACATTCAGTCGCACGCTGCGCAAGCTCTCCGGGGTCTGAAGCGTGACGGTATGCGTGCCGGCCGGGAGGCGCGCGCGGGCGATGGCGATTTCCGATGGGAGCGTGCGCCAGGTGCGCTCGTCGGCCAGCTCGGTCGCCGCCGAGCCAATTGTAACGGCGAGAGCGGCCAGCCCGAAAACCGCGCTGTTCTTATCCTGATGCTGCGCCTGCTGTTGCAGCTGATACTGCATCACCGCCTTGGCCGTGGAGCGGATCGTGGCGCGCAGCATGATGCCGGGCATGTCGTCCTGGAGCCCCCGGCGTGCCATCAGGTCGATGCTGGTTATCGGCGTCACCGGCAGCGACTGGTCGTCGTTCAGCTTGAGCTGGACGGGCAGGTAGGGCGTTGATGTCGCCACCATCACCGGGAACGAGATCGGAATCAGGATCGGCTTGTCCTTCGCCAGGACAAGCAGACGGAACTGGCGCGACCGCAGAGCGGGGGCCGTGCCCGATCCGATCACGAACAGCACGTCGGTCAGCCCGTCGTCGCGTGCGCTCACGCGCTGGTCCAGTCCGCGCAGCGCCTCCTCCAGCAGCGGCCGGTTAGGCTGCAGCTCGTTCGCCAGGCGGTAGCCGGGCGCGGCCAGGCTCGGCTCGCCGAGCGCCTCGTAGAC
>Ga0209590_10000175_pt1 | contig 17792 bp, 14 predicted proteins | sample CZO8metaG_FD_188353 | JGI IMG/M metagenome (GOLD analysis project Ga0209590, IMG submission 188353) | Vadose zone soil microbial communities from the Eel River Critical Zone Observatory, Northern California, USA - CZOApr15con1.8 metaG... | ecosystem: Environmental > Terrestrial > Soil > Vadose...
CGGCCTGTCGGCGATGGTCGCGTCGGGCGTTTCGATGGCCGGCGGCGCGTACCTCGCGACCAAGTCGCAGCGCGAGGTGTTCGAGGGCCAGCTGGCGCGCGAGGCGGCTGAGATCGAGGCGATGCCGGAGCTCGAGAAGGCGGAGCTGGTCGACATCTATCGCTCCAAGGGTCTCACCGCTGAAGAGGCGAAGACGATCGTCGATCGCATCACGAAGGACAAGAAGGTATGGCTCGAGACGCAGGCGCGCGAGGAGCTGGGCCTGGATGCGTCGCAGTTCGAGAACCCGGGCCGCGAGGGGCTCGTCGCCGGGATCTCGACTCTCGTGGGCGGCGCGATCCCCGTGGTCGGCTATCTCATCGGGCGGTTGCTCACGGGTTCGTCGCTGTCAGGACTCGGTTCGCTCGCGATCGCGGCTATCTTCTCCGGCGCCTTTCTCTTCCTGATCGGCTCCGCCAGGTCTTTCTTTACGGGGAAGGGCGGAGTGCGGTCGGGCCTCGAGATGCTGGCGGTGGGGTCGGTCGTGGCGGCGATCACCTACGGCGTAGGCGTCCTCTTCCGCACCCACTGAGGAGAAAAGCGTCAGCCGGTGGAAATGCCGCGGATGTACGCGACGGCGACGATCCAGGCCGCGGCGGCCAGGATGACGGCCTCCCTGCGTTTGGATCCTCCGTGCGCCCACAGGTAAGCGCCGGGCAGAAACAGCACCGCGAAGATCCCGTAGACGACGTGAAGGAGCCGGCCGGGCGGGTGTCCCGTCGCGAAGAGGGCGAGTCCAAACAGGCCCTGGACAGCGGTGAGGCCGGCCATGATCAGGTAGCTCGACCGGAATCCTCCGCTGACCTGGGCGCTTCGGAAGTAGCCGTACGCGCCCCAGATGCCGAGCACCAACGCGAATGCCACGAGCGCCCTGGCGCCGAACATGTGAAGAAAGACGAACGCGTCCGTCAACTAATGCGGGCTCAGCACCTGCGACCGGAAGTAGTCCACCGTCAGGCTGAGGCCCTCCTCGAGGTCGACCTTCGGCTCCCAGCCAAGGTCGTTGCGCGCCCTGGTGTTGTCGAGGGCGATGCGGAAGACGTCGCCCTTTCGCCGCGGGCCAAAGTTGGGCACGAGGTGGTAGTCGGTGAGGATGACTAGCTTGCGGAAGAGGTCGTTGATCGTCACGGGGATGCCGGTGCTGATGTGGTATGTGCCGCCTGCACCGCGATCCAGCGCGGCGATATTGGCGACCGCCACGTCCCCAACATGCAACATGTCGCGCGCCTGCTCGCCGTCGCCATCGATGGTCACCGGCCTTCCGGCCAGCATGCGGCTGGCGAAGATGGCGATCACGCGGCCCTCTTCAGCCGCAAAGTCCTGGCGAGGGCCGTAGATGTTCGCGTAACGAAGCACCGTGTACTCGAGGCCGTATGTGCGGTGAAAGGTGCCGAGGTACTGCTCGAAAGCAAGCTTGCTCGTGCCGTACGGCGAGAGCGGGCGGGCCGGATGGTCCTCGTCTGCCGGGATCACGTCGGGCTCTCCATAAAGCGCGCCGCCACTCGAGATGAAGATGAACTTCCTCACCCCAGCGGCGACGCTCGCCTGCAGCACGTTGAGGCCGCCGACGATGTTGACCGCGGCGTCGAAGCCCGGGTCGGCGACTGACTTCGGTACCTCGGACTGCGCCGCATGGTGGTTGACGACCTCGGGCCGGAATGCGGCGATGGCGGCGGACACGCCCTCCTTGTTCCGAACGTCGAGCCTGAGCACCTTCGCCTCGCGATTGACGTTGGCCTCTCTGCCGGTGCTGAAGTCGTCCAGGACCGCGACCTCGTGACCCGCCGCGATGTAGGCGTCGGCCACATGAGAACCGATGAATCCAGCGCCGCCAGTGACGAGAATCTTCATCGAGGTTGACTGTAATCGAAGCGGAAGTCGTCAAGGCTGTACGCGCCGACGTGACGCCGGCGTTCGTCCGGGGCGTCCTCACACGGGCCGCGAAAGTGCCCGAGGTAGCCGCCCGGCTGCCGGCTGACCGACGCACCGTCGCCATTCGCATCACCAGCGACGAGGAAATGGCGAAGCTGAACCGCGACTACGCGGGCGATGACCATGCCACCGACGTGCTCTCGTTTGCGGGCCAGGGCAGTCACCTGGGCGACATCGCCATCTCGTGGCCGGCGGCCGTGCGGCAGGCTGCGGATTATGGGCACGACCACAAGACCGAGGTAGCGCTGCTGGCCGTCCACGGTTTGCTGCACCTGCTCGGGTGGGACCACGTGACCATGGCCGAGCGCCGGGAGGTGAGCCGGCTGACCATCGCGGCGCTGGATCGGTCGCAGATCAAGCCCGGAAGGAAATGGGTCTGGTCTGGGTACACTCCAGTAAAGGGTGCGCGGCGCTCGCCGCGGGCCTAACTGCGCCTGCATGGAAAAGAGGAAAGAAGAGCTGTTGATCGTCGGGCTGGGCAATCCGGAGGCGGATTATGCCGACACGCGCCACAACCTCGGGTTCGCGTGTGTACGGGAGCTTGCGCGCCGCATGGACGTGAAGATCGACCGCAAACGCTGGCAGTCGCTGGTCGGCCGCTCAGAGTCGCGAGGGGTCTGGTTCGTGCTGCCGCAGACGTACATGAACCTCTCGGGCGAGGCGGTTGCGAAGGCGCTTCGCGACACCAGGCTCACCGTGGAGCAGCTGTGGGTGGTGCACGACGAGCTCGACCTGCCCCTGTGCCGGATCCGCATCCGCCGCGGCGGATCGGGCGCCGGCCACAACGGCGTCCTCTCGATCATCAGCGCGCTCGCCACGCCCGATTTCGTGCGCTTTCGCGTCGGTATCGGCAAGCCCGCGCGCAAGGGGTCGTCCGCCGGGCGCAGCCATGTGCTCGGCCGCTTCACGAAAGCGGAGGCCGCGCGGTTGCCGAGCATCGTCGACGGAGTCGCCACGGCGCTGGAGGTGGCGCTCGACGCCGGCCTCGAGCGTGCGATGGAGCGTTTCAACCGGGCTGGTTCGCTGGGCTGCGAGGAGTTGCCATGAGCACCCTGGCGGAGAGGACCCTCGATGCAGCGCCCGAGCTGCGCCGGTGGGCGTCGACGGCATCCGGTGTGCTCAAAGTCGCGCGGCTGCCCAAGCCGGCCTGGCCGATCGTGGCCGGGGCGGTCGCGCGTGCGGCCGCTGAAGCCGGCCGTTCGTTGCTCATCCTGACTTCTGCGCCCGATCGCTTCTGCGACGAGCTGAGACCCTGGCTCGCGGGCCGGCCTCCGGCGTACGTCTTCGCGGAGGTGGCAGTTTCCTTCCTCGACCGGCCGCCTGCCTTCGACGAGGCGGTCAACAAGCGGATGGAGGCCTTGAACGCGCTCGCCGATCGCTCGTCTCCGTGCGTCGTAGTTTCGTCGCGCCGCGCGATCGTCCGAGCCACCATCTCGCCCGCAGACCTGGCCCTGGGGTCGCTTGCCCTCGCGCCGGGCGCCGGCCCCGACCCCGTCGCCGTGGCGAGCCGGCTGGTCGAGATGGGCTATTCGCGCGAGCAGCTCGTCGAGGATCACGGCCAGTTCGCCCTGCGCGGCGGGATCCTCGACGTGTTTCCGGCCGCGGCCGACTCGCCGGTTCGAGCCGAGTGGTCCGGCGACGTCGTCGAAACGCTTCGGCTCTTCGACCCGACGAACCAGCGCTCGGTGATGGCGGTGCCGCGGGTTTCGATCCACCCGGGACGAGAGCTGCTGCTGGGACCGCGGCGCGGAGCCGCGGCGGCCAACCGGCTGCGGGAGGGCGTGTCGATCGAGGGACTGCGGGCCGATGTCAAGGCGGACTGGGAAGAGGAGGTCGAGCGACTCGAGGCGGGTGGCGCCTTCCCGGGCATCGAGTTCTACGCCGCCTACCTGAACGGGTCGGTGCCGTCGCTGCTCGAGCACCTGCACGACGGGATGGCGATCGTCGACTTCGAGCCAAGCCGGCAGCAGGCCGACGCGCGGGTGCTCATCGAGGAGACCGAGATGCTCGCCGCGGCCGAAGCGGAAGGCAATGAGCTTCCGCGCGGATTCGTGCTGCCGGTAGTCGGAGTTGACCGTCTGCGCTCGGTCCAGAGCCGTCCGCATCTCGAGCTCAGCGCGGGCGAGGCTGGTGAGGATGCGATCGACCTCGGTTGGGTGGAGGCGGAGCCTTTGGTGGGCCGGCCGAAAGCCACGGCCGAGCTGGCAGCGCAGGCAACGTCGGCGATGGTCGCCATCGCCACCGAGCAATCCGAGCGGCTGGGGACGTTTCTTGACGAGGCTGGCGTCAATGATCATCTGAGGGAGCTAGATCTCGATCTCGACCTCGAGCTCGAACCGGGTCTGGGGCACGCGGACATCGACATCACGGCGGGCGCCGCGAATCCGGCGATCGGGTTCCGTCTCATCACCGATGCCGAGCTCTTCGGCCGGCTCCGTCGCCCCGCGCGTCCGTCGCGCTCCGCCCGAGGCCGGGCCGAGCAGCTGACTCGCGAGTTCACTCTCGACTTCGCACCCGGCGAGCTGGTGGTCCATGTCGACCACGGCATCGCGCGATTCGCCGGGATGCGCCTGCTCGAATCCGAAGGCGCGCACCGCGAGTACCTGGAGCTGGACTACGCCGAAGCCGACAAGCTGTTCGTGCCCGTCGAGAACCTCGACCGCATCCAGAAATTCCTCGGCGGGGAGGACGAGCCCACACTCCACAGACTCGGCAGCGGTGACTGGTCGCGCGCGCGCGGGCGCGCGAGCAAGGTGGTCCAGGACGTCGCCGAGGAGCTGCTGAAGATCTACTCGTCGCGCGAGGCCAGGCCGGGCATCGCGTTCGCCCCCGACACAGCCTGGCAGCAGGAGCTCGAGTCGTCCTTTCCTTATGAGGAGACTGCGGACCAGCTCGCGGCGCTCGCGGAGATCAAGGCCGACATGGAGTCCGACCGGCCCATGGATCGCCTCCTCTGTGGCGACGTCGGCTTTGGCAAGACGGAGCTGGCCCTACGAGCCGCGTTCAAGGCGGCGATGAGCGGCAAGCAGGTGGCGGTGCTGGCGCCGACGACGGTCCTGGCCCAGCAACATTTCCACGTCTTCACGGAGAGGTTGCGCAATTTCCCGGTCACGATCGAGATGCTGTCGCGCTTCGTCGACGAAGAGAATCAGGCCCGCACCATCGAAGGCATCAAGGCGGGACAGGTCGACATCGTCGTCGGCACACACCGCCTGCTCCAGCGGGATGTCCGCTTCAAGCGGCTGGGTCTGTTGATCATCGACGAGGAGCACCGCTTTGGCGTCATGCAGAAGGAACGGCTGAAGAAGCTGCGCACGCAGCTCGACGTGCTGTCGCTGTCGGCGACGCCGATACCGCGCACTCTGCACATGGCGATCGGCGGCATCCGCGACATGAGCGTGATCCAGACGCCGCCCGAGGAGCGCCAGCCGATCAAGACCTACGTCACGGCCGATGACGACGAGCTCGTCCGGGAAGCGATCACGCGCGAGCTGCAGCGTGGCGGCCAGGTCTATTTCGTGCACAACCGGGTGCGTACCATCGAGAAGGCAGCCGACCGCGTGCGAGACCTGGTACCGAGTGCGCGCGTGATCGTCGGTCACGGCCAGATGCCGGAGGATCAGCTGGCGCACGTGATGGTCGACTTCGAATCGGCGAAGCACGACGTCTTGGTGTGCTCGACCATCATCGAGTCGGGACTGGACATTCCGAACGTCAACACCATCATCGTGGAGGACGCTGATCGCTTCGGCCTGGCGCAGCTCTATCAGCTGCGAGGCCGCGTCGGGCGTTCCGGCAGGCGCGCGTACGCGTATTTCCTCTACAACCCTCGGCGCTCGCTCACCGAGACCGCTGATAAGCGGCTCGACGTGATCTCCGGACTCCACGAGCTCGGGCAGGGTTTCAAGATCGCCCTCCGCGATCTCGAAATCCGCGGCGCCGGCAACCTCCTCGGCACCGAACAGCACGGCGCGATCGCCGCGGTCGGATTCGAGATGTACCTGCAGATGCTCCAGAGCGCGGTGGGCAAGCTCCGCGGCGGAGCGGACGAAAGCGTTGTCGCCGACGTCCTCTCGACCGAAGAGATGAACCTCGACCTGCCGCTCGATCACTTCATCCCGAGCTCGTACATCCGCGACGAGAAGCTGCGGCTCGCCGCATACAGGCAGCTCGCTGCGACCGACGTCGAGGAGGAGCTGGACGCGGTGCTGCGCTCGCTCAAAGACCGATACGGACCGGCGCCCGCTCAGCTCGACAACCTCGCGTATTCGCTCCGCGTGAAGGTCCGGGGACAGAAGTTGGGGCTGCGGGGTGTCGTCTCGGACGGCCACGACATCGCCATCAGGGTCGACCCCGAGCGCTACCTAGACGTCGAAGAGCTTTCGCGGCGGATGGCGGGCCGGATCTCGATCCTCCCCAACCGCATCAAGATGCGAAGGCAGGGCGATGGCTGGAAGGACGACCTGCTGTCCTTGTTGGGCGAGATGGGCGAGCTCTACGCGGCCGGCCGAACAGTGAAGGTGACGAGCGCGTGAGAAAATCGAACCAGATGTCTCTACCGACCGAGCCACCGTTCTCCCCAGGCGTGGCCGCGATCTTCGAGGTCGTGGCCAGGCTGCGCGCGCCAGGGGGGTGTCCGTGGGACCGGGAGCAGACGCACGAGTCGCTGCGGCCCTACCTGCTCGAGGAGACCTACGAGCTCCTCGAGGCGATCGACTCGGGCGACGACGCCAAGATCAAGGAGGAGCTGGGCGACCTCCTGCTCCAGGTCGCGATGCACGCGGAGATCGCCGCCGAGCAGCGGCGCTTCGACGCCGCGCAGGTGTCGGAGGCAGTCGCGGCCAAGATGGTGGCGCGGCATCCTCACGTGTTCGGCGATGTCACCGTCGCGGATGCGGACGAAGTGCTGAAGAACTGGGAGCACGCGAAGGGCCACGAGGCGCGGAACAGCGGGCGCGCGAACGAGTCGGTCGTCGATCGCGTGCCGGCGACGCTGCCGGCGCTCGCGTGGGCGCTCGGCCTGCAGAAGCGCGCGGCCCGAGTGGGATTTGATTTCGAGTCGTCCACGCAGACGGCCGAGAACGTCGCCGAGGAGGCGCGCGAGCTGGCGGAGGCGAGCGATCCCAAGCGTGCCTTCGAGGAGATGGGCGACCTGTTGTTCGCCGTCGTCTCGCTCGCGCGGCGCATGAAGATCAATCCCGAGGACGCGCTGAGGGTCGCGGGCGAGCGGTTCCGGCGGCGGTTCGCCGAGACCGAGGCGTCGCTGCGGCGCGATGGGGTGGAGTTCCGCGACCTGGATCGCGCGGCCATCGCGAAGCGTTGGGAGGAGACGCGCTAAGGCCCGTTTGTTATAGTCGCCTTCCTCTTCAGCGCTCCGTGATACCCAACGATCCAGCATGAGAAACAGCAAGGTCCTCGTGGCAGCGGGCAGCGTCCGCACCGGCGGTCTTTCGATGCGCCATGTCGTCACGTCCGCGGCGTGTCTCGTCGTCGCCATCTGGGTCGGCTACGCCTTCGCCCAGGAGGCGTACCTGAGCCACAAGCTCATCCAGCAGGCAAGCGACCTCCGGCATCAGAACGCCATGCTGGCCGCCCAGAATCAGGGCTATCACAAGGACGTCCAGGCGATCACCTCCGGCGCCGCCAATGAGGAGGAGGCGCGCTTGAACGGCTATTCGAAACCGAACGAGCGCACGTTCCTGGTCACGACGCCGCCGAGCCCGTCCCCGACCCCGCCGGCGAGCCCGTCACCGACGCCGACCCCGACGCCGAAGCACTGAGGGGGCGGCCGGGAGGAATCCTCGGCCGGCGGTATAATCCGATCGCGGAGTGGAGCAGCGGCAGCTCGTCGGGCTCATAACCCGAAGGTCCTTGGTTCGAATCCAAGCTCCGCAACCATTGCCTGCAACCACGAAGCCGGGGGCCCCCCGGCTTCGTCCTTATTACGGAGTGTTTCGGGTGAACAAGAGGAAGCGCGTCGCGATCGCGAAGCACCGAGTCAAGAAGCGCAAGCTCAAGGCACGAGCGCAAGCGGCTCGCTAGTCTTACTCCGGCGCACGAGGTGCCGTAGCTCAGGTGGTAGAGCGCGCGACTCATAATCGCGTTGTCGCTGGTTCGAGTCCAGCCGGCACCACCATGACTCAGGGATTCAGCCATTCGGGCGCAAATGGTCGTGGCCCTGGCCATGAATTCGGCTATTCGGGCACAAATGGTCGGAACACGCACGCACTCGTGGACGGGCTTCGCCGATCCGGGCTGATCGCGCCCGGCGATCGCGTCCTGGTCGCGGTGTCGGGCGGGCCGGACAGCACGGCCTTGCTGCTCGCGCTGGTGGACGAGGCTCACCAGGTGGTCGCGGCTCATTACGACCACGCGCTGCAGCCAGGCTCGAGCGATGTGGCCGATCACGTCCGCCGGCTCTGCGAGCGGTTGGGGGTCGAGGTGCTGATCGAACGCAGGGAGCGCCCGATGCCCCGCGGCTCCGTCCAGGCCGGCGCGCGCACCCTTCGCTATGAGTTCCTCGAGCGCGCCCGCGCGCAGGCCGGCGCTGATGTCGTCGCCATCGCGCACACGGCCGACGACGTGGTCGAAGGCGTCGTCCTTCATCTGTTGCGCGGCTGCGGCCTGGCCGGCATGCGCGGAATGCCCGCGCGCCGCGGCGTATTCGTGCGGCCGCTGCTGTCCGTCTGGCGGAGCGAGATCGCGGAGTATCTGCGCACTCGAAGCATCGAGGCGCTCGACGATCCGGCAAACTCCAACCCCGCCTACGCGCGGGTTCGCGTGCGACGCGACATCCTGCCTGCGTTGGAGCGCGACCGCCCTGGAATCGTGCGCCGATTCCACCAGGCCTCGATTCGGGCTACCGCCCTGCAGGAGTCGATCTCGGGCATCGCCGGCAGGACGCTCGAGACCGGCGCCACCCGCTCCGCCGTCGCCGCTGTTCCCGAGCCAGTCGCGGCCGAGATGATGAGGCAGCTGTACGCCCGCGCGGGTGGCGCCCAGCCCTCGCTTTCGCGCGCTCACCTCGCGTCCATGCTCAGGCTTGCTCAAGCCGGGCCGGGAGGTAGGGGCGTAGACCTACCCGGCGGCCTGCGTTTTCGTATCGTGGGTGAAGCCATGCAGATCGTCGCCCCCGACGCGGACCCCCGGCCGGCTCCACGGCTCGAGGTATCCGCTTGCGATGGGTGCGGGGACATCGGGGCGGCGCACCTCAAGCCAGGCCTGGAGCTGCATCTCGGCCATCGCACGCCCGGGCTGACGATGCGGCCGCTCGGCGGCCGCGGCACGCGCAAGCTGCAGGACATCTTTGTCGACGCTCGCGTGCCCCGCGAGGACAGGGATGCGTGGCCACTCGTGTTCGCCGGCGACTCGCTCGCGGTCGTACCCGGGATCGCCGTTTCAGCAGAGATGGCGACCCGCCCCGGTGAACCCTCTTTGCACGTAACGATCTCGGGTATCCCAGCTAAAGTAGAATCGCTTAACAGCCTTCCAGGAGAGCCGAGTTGACCCGCTTCCCCCGCTCCAGCCTGTTTTATTTCGCACTGGTCGTCGTACTCGGCCTGGTGATCTGGTTCACGTGGCAATCGTTCCAGGGCAACCAGAGCACGAATGACTGGTCGTTCTCGACGCTGATGAACCAGGCTGCATCCGGCAACGTCAAAGAAGTCGACATCAAGGGCACCGACGGGGTGGCCATCGGCGTCGACGGCCGCAGGCACGCCGTCGTGCTGCCCGACTGCGCGAGCGGCGCGGGTTGCGCTTTTGTCGACACTCTGTCCGCGGACAAGACGTCTGATGGCACCTCGGTGAACGTCAAGCTCGAGGCAGCCAACAGCGCGAATTACCTGCTGAGCGTGCTGGTCCCCAACATCATCCTGGTCGTCCTGATCGCGGCCTTCATGTGGTGGGTGCTGCGCCAGACACAGAGCGGCAACAACCAGGCGATCTCTTTCGGCCGATCGCGCGCGCGCATGATCGCGGGTGACAAGCCGGCGATCACGTTCGCGGATGTCGCGGGCGTGGAGGAGGCCAAGCAGGAGCTCGCCGAGATCGTCGAGTTCCTCAAGTATCCCGAGAAGTTCGTCGCCCTCGGCGCGCGCATCCCGAAGGGCGTGCTGCTCGTCGGCCCTCCAGGCACCGGCAAGACGTTGCTCAGCAAAGCGGTCGCAGGCGAGGCGGGCGTGCCCTTCTTCTCGATCTCGGGTTCTGAGTTCGTGGAGATGTTCGTCGGTGTCGGCGCCAGCCGCGTGCGCGACCTGTTCGATCAGGCCAAGAAGAACTCACCCTGCATCGTGTTCGTGGACGAGATCGATGCCGTCGGCCGCCAGCGAGGCGCGGGCCTCGGCGGCGGACACGACGAGCGCGAGCAGACCCTCAACCAGCTGCTGGTCGAGATGGACGGATTCGACACCAACACCCACGTGATCATCATCGCGGCCACCAACCGCCCCGACGTTTTGGACCCGGCGCTGCTCCGGCCCGGCCGCTTCGACCGCCACGTGACCCTCGATCGCCCTGACGTCAAGGGCCGCCGCGCGATCCTCGACGTGCACGCGCGCAACAAGCCTCTCGACTCGACTGTCGACCTCGACGTGCTCGCTCGCCAGACCCCGGGCTTCAGTGGCGCCGACCTTGCCAACCTCATCAACGAGGCCGCCATCCTGGCGGCGCGCGGGAACAAGAAGGTCATCGGCATGAGCGAGCTCGAGGAGGCCATCGAGAGGGTCGTCGCCGGCCCCGAGAAGAAGAGCCGCCGCCTGTCCGAGCACGAGAAGGAAGTCGTCGCCTATCACGAGGTCGGGCATGCGCTGGTGGCGAAGTCGCTGCCGAAATGCGACCCGGTGCACAAGGTGTCGATCATCTCGCGCGGGCAGGCGCTCGGCGTCACCTGGTACCTGCCGACCGAGGATCGCTACCTCACCAGCAAGGCTGAGCTGCTCGACAACGTGGCCGCCGCGATGGGCGGCCGTGTCGCCGAGGAGATCGTTTTCGGCGACGTGACGTCTGGAGCCGAGAACGACATCCAGAAGGTGACGAACATCGCGCGCCGCATGGTCACCCAGTGGGGCATGAGCGAGAAGCTCGGCACCGTGACGATGGGCCACAAGGAGGAGCTGGTGTTCCTCGGTCGCGACCTGGGCGAGCAGCGCAACTACTCCGAAGAGGTCGCCGCGGTCATCGACGAGGAGATCCGCAGCATCGTCAACCACGGCTACCAGACCGCGAAGGTCATCCTGACCGCCCAGCGGCACAAGATGGACGCCGTGGTCGAGCAGCTGAAGATCGTCGAGACCCTCGACTCGAAGGAGCTCGACGCGATCCTCGCCCGCGAGGACGAGCCGAGCGTCGCTGCTTCCTCCAGCGCCTCAGCTTCTTAAGGCCGTCGGTCCGACGGATTTAGTCGTCGCGGGCCGGGGCAACTTGGGCCGGAGCCTGGCGCGCGCGTGGAGGCGCGCCGGTCATCGAGTGCTGTTGACCCCAGCTCGGCACGGCGTGCCGTCGCTGGTGCGGGCGCTGAGGTCCCGGCCCCGAGCCACCGTGTTTCTCACCGTCCCCGACGGCGCGATCGCGAGCCTCGCGGGCGAGGTGGCCGCCACCGACGGCATTCCGGCGATGGTCGCGTTCGTCCACTGCAGCGGGGCGCTGGGCCTCGCTTCGCTCGCTCCTCTGGCCGCGCGCCATGACGTCGGATCATTCCACCCGCTGCAGTCCTTTCCACAGCCCCGGCCGCCCGAGGCGTTTCGGGGCAGCCTGGTGGCGATCGACGCCGGCGCATCGGGTCTGCGCCGCCGTCTCGAGCGATTGGCACGCGACCTGGGCGCGAAGCCGCGCGGCGTCGAGGAGGCGGACCGGGTCGTCTACCACGCGGCCGCGGTGTTCGCGTCGAACTACCTCGTCGCGCTCGCCGGCGAGGCGGTCGAGCTGCTGGGGACGATCGGCTGGAACGAATCCGAGGCGTTGCGAGGGTTGATTCCGCTCATGAAGGGCGCGCTCGATGAGGTCGCGCGGCGGGGCCCCACCTCGGCTCTGACCGGGCCGATCCGGCGAGGCGATGTGGAGACGGTCAACCGACACCTCGAGGCGCTGGCCGGCCTCGACTCAGGCTCGCCAGCGGGCAAGCCTCGCAAAGCGGACCTTTATCGTATGCTCGGCCAGATCGCGCTCGAGATCGCGGCCAGAGCAGGGCTCGAGCCCGCCGCGGTTGGGCGCGTGAACAGGGCGCTGACCCGAAATGTGGCAGCGACCCGAGGGAGACGCCCGCGATGACGACTGTTCTGGACGTCCAGCGGTTCAAGGAAGAAGGCCGGCGCTTTGCCGTGCTCACCGCGTACGACTACCTGAGCGCGAAGATCCTCGACGAGGCCGGCATCCCCGTCCTTCTCGTCGGCGACAGCCTGGGCATGGTCATGCTCGGCTACCCGACCACTCTGCCGGTCACTGTGGACGAGATGCTCCACCACGCCAAAGCGGTCGCACGTGGCTCGCATCAGGCGCTGCTCGTGGGCGACATGCCGTTCATGTCGTATCACGCGTCGGTCGAACAGGCGATCACCACCGCGGGCCGCTTCATCCAGGAAGGCGGAATGCACGCCGTCAAGCTCGAAGGCGGCGGCCGGGTCGTCGAGATCACGCAACGGCTGACTTCGATGGGCATCCCGGTCATGGGCCATCTCGGTCTCACGCCGCAGTTCGTGAATCAGATGGGCGGATTCAAGGTCCAGGGCAAGACCGAGAAGCAGGCCGCGCGCATCCTCTCGGATGCCAAGGAGCTCGAGCAGGCGGGGGCGTTCAGCATCGTCCTCGAGGGCGTGCCGGCTGAGGTGGGGACCCGCGTGACGCAGGCGCTTCGAATCCCGACCATCGGCATCGGCGCGGGGCCGGGAACGGACGGGCAGGTGCTCGTCTTCCACGACATGCTGGGCCTGACCACCGGCAAGGCGCCGAAGTTCGTGAAGCGCTACGCCAACCTGGCCGGCGAGATCGCGAGCGCCGCCCAGCGCTACGTTCAGGAGGTGGGAGACGGCACGTTCCCCGGGCCCGAGCACTCGTACTCGGCCAACGGTTCCGCCGCCCCGGCCAAGGCTCAGCGCGACGAGGTCAAGTACGGCTCCGGCGTCTAGCGCACCTCCGATCGCCGTCGGGACGCCGGGATTGATGCGGGACGTCGCCCGCGGATGGCGCGCGGACGGTGCTTCGATCGGGCTGGTCCCGACCATGGGCGCATTGCATGCCGGGCACATGAGCCTGGTCGAGCGGGCCCGCCGCGAAAACGACAGGGTGGTGGTCAGCGTGTTCGTCAACCCCATCCAGTTCGGCGCCGGCGAGGACCTCAGCGAATACCCGCGGAGTCCCGAGCGCGACCTGTCCATGCTCCGAGCCGCCGGCGTGGATGCGATCTACAAGCCCTCGGTGGCCGACATGTACCCGCCAGGTGCGAGCACCCGGGTGATCGTCCACGTGGTCACCGAGCGGCTGGAAGGGGCGGCTCGACCGGGTCATTTCGAAGGGGTCGCGACCGTGGTCACGAAGCTCTTCACCGCCACGTCCGCCGACCGGGCGTACTTCGGCCAGAAAGACGCACAGCAGGCGGCCGTGGTGATGCGCCTGGCTGCGGACCTGGACATCGGAGTGGAGATCCGGGTCTGTCCGACGGTCCGCGAGGCGGACGGGCTGGCCCTGAGCTCACGCAACGCATACCTGAGCCCAAGCGAGCGCCGGGCGGCGGCTTGCCTGAGCCGGGCTCTGGGACTGGCGGCCGAGGCTTACGGCCGGGGCGAGCGCGATCCCGGCCGGCTGCGAGCCATCCTGGCCGAGGCGATCGGCGCCGAGCCCCTGGCCAAGCTGGACTACGCGGAGATGGTCGACCCGGCCACCTTTTCGACGCCTGGCAGCTTGGCCGTGCTGGCCGTCCGGATCGGGCCCACCCGGCTCATCGACAACCACGATCTGAAGCTGCCGTACCCCGGCTAAGGCGCAATTCTGGCGTACAATGGCAATCCGTTTGGCGTAGGCCGTTACTGACGACCAAGAACCACACCAATAATTTTTTAGGGGGTACTCGAACGTTTTGTCTACAGAGTCCGGTGTCGTCCTGAAAGAGCACGAGGAGGCGACCGACCAGGACTCGTCAGCGGCGATGACCATGGAGGACTACCTCCATTACGACCAGGAGGCCTTCAAGACCCCCAACCACGGGGACATCGTTGATGGCATCGTGGTACGCGTCGATCCCGACGAGGTGCTGGTTGACATCGGCGCCAAGGCGGAAGGCGTCATCTCGAGCAAGGAGCTCGGCCTGCGCGGAGAGGTGGAATCGATCGGCCTCGAGCCAGGTGACCTCATCAAGGTCTACGTCCTTCAGCCCGAAAACGAAGAGGGCAACGTCGTCCTCAGCCTGCGGCGCGCCCGCGCCGAGACCACGTGGCTGGTGGCCGCGGAGAAGCAGACCGACGGCTCGGTGATCGAAGCCGACGTCCGCGAGCAGAACAAGGGCGGTCTGATCGTCAATGTGCTCGGGCTTCGCGGCTTCCTGCCGTCGAGCCAGGTGGCGCGTGCGTATGCCGGCAACCTGGAGTCGCTGGTCGGGCAGCGCATTCCGGTCAAGATCCTGGAGGTCAATCGCAAGCGCAACCGGCTGATCGTCAGCCAGAAGGCGGCGGAGGACGAGGATCGCGCTCGTAAGCGCGAGGAGCTCTTCAGCCGGCTGCAGATGGGATCCACGGTCAAGGGGACCGTCTCCGGCATCACCAGCTATGGCGCGTTCGTCGACATCGGCGGCGCGGACGGGCTCATCCACATCTCGGAGCTGTCTTGGGACCGCGTCTCCAAGGTCACCGATGTGCTGCAGCTGGGCGAGGAGCTGACCGTCAAAGTCATCAAGCTCGACCCTGAGCAGACCCGCATCTCGCTCTCGCTGCGGCAGCTTCAGCAGGACCCGTGGGAGAAGCTGGTGCAGTCGATGCCGATCGGCTCGATCGTCGAGGGCCAGGTCACGAAGACCAAGAAATACGGCGCCTTCCTCCAGATCATGGTCGGGATCGAGGGCCTGCTGCACATCTCGGAGCTCTCGTGGGATCACGTGGAGCGGACTGAGGACGTGCTCAAGGTCGGCGAGACGCTGCAGGTCAAGGTGATCGGGATCGACACGGCGCGGCGCCGGATCTCGCTGAGCCTCAAGCAGCTGTCGGCGCCTCCAGCGAGCCTCGGTGCGAGCCGCAGCGAGCGACGCACGGATGAGTACGACGACATGGGGGACGAGTCCTAGCCGGACGCGTCGGTCGTTCTGGTTCAGGCGCCGAGGTCGGCCAGTCGCTGATGGGCTGGGGCGTAGTACGGATCGATGACCAGTGCCTGCTGATAAGCGCGTCGAGCTGATGCTTCGTCGCCTAGCCTCAGGTCGGCGTCACCGAGATCGACGTACAGCTGTGGCTCCGTCTCGCCGAGATCGGCCGCTCGGTGCAACTCTGCGACTCCGGCGTGCTCGTCACCCGAGGCGGTCAGGCTTCGACCTAGATTCCAGTGGTATCGCGACTGCAGCGGATCGACCCTAACTGCCAGGTCCGGCCGGCCCTCCCAGTTCCATGTCTCAGCCAGCAATGGCATGACGGCCAACCAGACAGCCGCCGCCACCAGCGCCAGTGCCACGAGCGAGCGTGCAGTGGCGGTGCCACGTGGCCGCCCACCGTCCGTCACCGAGGTTGCCGGCGATTCGGTCTCCGCAGCCCGGACCCCTGACCACGCGGTGCCCGCGAGCAACCAGAACGCTCCAGTGGCCGGCGCCCAATCGAAGTTGAACAGCACCCAGACCGTGTAGCCGATGCACGCAGCCCCGAGCGCGGCCACGGAATCGCCGAAGCGATGCCGCCAGATGCCTCGGAACAGCGTCAGCAGGATCCAACCCTGAGCGGCGAGGCCGAGGATCCCCTGCGTGGCCGCGGTTTCGAGGATCCCCGAGTGGGTGCGGTCGTAGGTGACGCCTGGCGCCCAGTCCGCGCTCACGAAGCGTCCAAACGAAAGCCCGGTCGCGTCCTCACCCCAACCGGTCACGGGTCGTGCCGCGATCAGGCGCAGCGCGTCAGGCCACAGCTGGAGTCGACTTCGGGCGGGATCGTTGTTGAGGAGGCTGAGCGGCCCAAAAACGATCGTCCACAACGCCGCCGACCCGAGCGCGCCGGACACGAGTGCCGACCCGGCCGCCCACAGCGGGCGACGAAATGCGAAGACGACCAGGGCCAGGCAGCCGGCCAGTGCGCCGAGCCCTCCGCTGCGGGAGGTGGAGACGTAGAGACCTCCCGCCATCACCGCCGCGCCGATCCACCAGGCGACGAGGAAGCGATCGCCGCGGAAGCCACGAGCGACGCAGACTGGGAACGCCATCGCGACCAAAGCGCCCAGGAGGTTGGCATTGCCGATGTTCCCGTCAGGCCGAAAGTCGAACGCGGCCGCGGCCTGCAGCAGGGCTTCGAGGCTGGCGACGGACGTCCCGAAGACGAAGGCGGCGACCACCCACTCGCGACCACGCTCGTTTCGAATCAGCCAGACGGACGTGGCCAGAAGGCCGAGGTAGCTCAAGCGCACCGGCAGCGACTCGTACCGCGTGTAAGCGCCGGCCAGGCTCAACGGCCACGACACCGAGAGCGCAAAAGCGATCAGAGCCGCCGCCGCGGCGGCGATCAGCGGCAGGCGGAGCTGCCCCAGTCCGGGCCCTCCTGGGAGCAGCAGGGCCAGCCCCGTGCCGATGCAAGCGCCGGCGATCACGATCGACATGCGCGGCAAGATGAATGAATCGACCGCGTTGGGTATAAAGACAGTCGGAAGGGCCAAAGCAATGGCGGCCGGCAGGTAGTTCCCGAGGCGCTCAAGAATCGGTCTCATCGCGCCTCCGCTATAAAGGAATCCGACGGCTGAGTCGGACGCTATATTAGAAGCGAGGGTGCTGGGAGGCACCCAAGCTCAAATCGAGGAGGTGCTGGCCCCACCTAGATAGCCGGTTTCCAGGAGGAAAGGATCTTGTATCCGTTTGAGAGATTTACTGAGCGAGCCAAGAAGGTTCTGACGCTCGCCCAGGAAGAAGCAGAACGATCGCACCACAGCTATATCGGAACCGAGCACCTGCTCCTGGGCCTGCTTCGCGAAGGTGAAGGCCTGGCCGCCAAGGTCCTCAACAACCTGGGCGTCGAGATCGGCAAGGTTCGCCAGACGATCGAGTCGGTGCTCGGCCGGAACGAGCGGATCATCATCCAGCAGATCATCCCGACGTCGCGCGTCAAGAAGGTCATCGAGATCTCCTTCGAGGAAGCGCGGCGGATGGGGCACAACTACGTCGGCACCGAGCACCTGTTGCTCGGCCTCCTCATCGAAGGCGAAGGCATCGCGGCTCACGTGCTCGAAGACCTGGGCGCGACGCTGGAGAAAGTGCGCTCGGAGATCGAGCGCCTCCTGCACGACTCGAGCGCCGAGACCGAGGCAGAGCCGGCACCCAAGAAGCCTTCCAAGACTCCTCTCCTCGACCAGTTCGGCCGCGACCTGACCGAGCTAGCGAGGCGGAACCAGCTCGACCCGGTGATCGGGCGCGAGACCGAGATCGAGCGCGTCATCCAGATTCTCAGCCGGCGCACGAAGAACAACCCGGCGCTCATCGGCGAACCCGGCGTGGGCAAGACCGCGATCGCCGAAGGCCTGGCGCAGCAGATCAATATGGGCAACGTGCCCGAGTCTCTTCAGCACAAGCGCGTGCTCACGCTCGACATGGGCGCGTTGGTGGCCGGCACGAAGTACCGCGGCGAGTTCGAGGAGCGCTTGAAGAAGATCCTCGACGAGAT